>VOFB01003830.1_pt1 | contig 54466 bp, 75 predicted proteins | sample 5384141 | NCBI WGS metagenome assembly VOFB01 (sample SAMN12384721, study PRJNA508395) | human gut metagenome | isolation source: healthy gut A | host: Homo sapiens
GTCGCAATTAGTTAAGACATACTAGAATCTGTTAACCGCAACATATATTTCAGAATTATCTCTGTTATATGGGTCCGGAGCCATGTCTGGCACTTAACCCAGCCGGCTGACTGTTTGCCAGTGGCTTAGCCTGTTCCGCGACACTGCTGTACATTGTGGGAACATTGTTAGAATTTTACACCTTTATATTGCACCCACCCAGAAGAAATCATTGAAAGAGTCATTCACAACCGGTCACAGTTTGAAATGTTCCCATCATTAGAGTCTTTTCAACATTTTCAGAGCAACAACCTCTGGTTTTTTGAAACTTCTGTGCTAATTGTTAGACAACATTTTGGCTAAAGTTCATCGTGCCATTTGCTTCACCACTGTTCTCTCTGTTACCACTCATACAAATTGTTTGTGCATAGCTCTTTCCACACAGCTTTAACCACCAGTAGCAAGCAGGCAAAGAACGGCGTCAGCCAACAATGTCACCGTAATATACGTTGTTGTTACCACCATATGTTGCCACAGCATCATTGCTGTCATTATTAAATGGGAAGAAATTTCAGCGCTTATTGTTACCATGCAATTCAAGCCACCATATTCTTCGCCTGGCACAGTATCACCATTGGGCCTGGCTATTCGTGTTGAGTCATACAATACTGCTTGGATATACAATATCTTCTTTCCGCAGCAGTTTACTGCGAGCAGCCCCGCATCAACAAGAGCTCTGCGCCATTCGCCTGAACAAGAACATTTCATCGCCTGAATTGGCTTGCTTACATGCCGCTCATTAATGAATTTCTGGTTTTGCCTACGAGAATGGCTGACAATGCGTTATTGTTAAATGAGAATTAATGTTACTTGTGCCTGTTAGCCAGAGCAGCACACTCGAAAGTCCACTTTTTCACAGTTTTTCTCTAACTATACTACCTATTCTTCATTGCATCTATTTTGTGACAAATCTCATTATTTAAACTCTTTTATAAACAGTCAAGTTGCTTGAAACATGGTCATTTATTAGTAATATACAGGGTAAGAGTTACTTAAATAGATTTATATCAATAGCGAGCTTGGATAAAACGCGATTTTTTTGAAAAGATTATTTTTATGGTAATATAATTGAAAATCTAACTAAAAATTGATAATATTTTGATATAAATATATTTTTGATTTATAATGTAACTTGTTGATATTCACATATTAGAGTGATACTATTATAGTTAAAGGAAAAATATGGAAAACCAGGTATTTAAATAGTTAAAGTAATATTAAGTTCGTTAAGTATTTTAGTTATATGACTATGTTTCAAATGAGTTTTAACTAAATATTTATAAAAAAAATTTAGTAATAGACAGGAATTTAAGTAGATTTATCTAAAATAAGATTTAAAAGGAGGGATATAAATCGTATGGGGGATAAGATTAGATATAATTTGCTTAAACTTCGAAAGGGGGAAAAATTGTGAAAAAATTTGTTTATAAATTTTTAGCAGTAGTAGTATCCTTTGTGACCGCTATTGCTATGATTCCTTTAAGCAACGGAAGTGTTGCTTATGCAGAAACAGCTCAGGTAACAAGTAACGTTAAATATTTCTCGACAACAATGTATAACTTTGACAAAACAACATTTAATCAAGCTACAGATACTGCCATAGGAATAGATAAAATAACTGGAAGTAAGAGTAAGAAAAAACCAGAGAGACAAGATTGTTTCTATTTCATTAATGATAATAATGAAAAATGGGCAGCAGGACAAGTAAATAAGTGTAATTCAGGTGATGGAAATAATAATGTTCTTGTTCAAGGTATAGTTGAAAACACCTTAGATAGCAAAGGTAATATACAATTTAACTATCCAAATGCAGGAATTTTTGCTTCTCCTGAAACAAATATAAACGGAAGAGATGTATATCAAAATGTTCAATTCCCATTTGTATATGACTCAACTACTGGATATTATGAATTTAATAGTGATACTAATCATGTTCATAGTGGAAAATTAGATGGTGAAACTTTGAATTTATATAGTGGAAGTCAAACAATAAATAAGCAAGGAACATTCTTCCCATTTAATAATGATAATGATAGTAGGGCAGATTATCACTTTGGTATGAATATGAGTGTACCATTTTATATGAGTGAAAGTGGTAAAGACCAAAACAATAACGATATGAAGTTTGAATTCTCTGGTGATGATGATGTTTGGGTATTTATCAATGGAAAACTAGTTCTTGATATAGGTGGTATACATGCTGCTATAGGCGGAAGTATAGACTTTGCTACTGGTGAAGTAAAATATACATTTGGTAATGGTGGAAAGGTATATGCTGCACAAGGAAAAGATGGAAAACAAACAGAAATACAAGATAAAACATATAATTTGTATAGTGATTTTGGAATAACAAGAGAAGAACTTGCTAGTGGTGAAAATAACCTACAAATATTCTATCTAGAACGTGGAGCAGGTAAGTCTAACTGTAAAATAAAATTTAATCTACAACAAAAAAAGATACTTTAGAAGTTTCAAAAACTTTAGGAACTGACACTCCTTATACAGAAAATAATTTTGAATTCCAACTTCTAAAGAAAAATTCTAATGGTGAATATGAAGCTGTTTCAAACGAAAAATATGCATTATATAATGGTAGTTCATTAATTTCAAATACTACAAAAACAGATGAAAATGGTAAATTTAATCTTCAAGCAGGACAACATGCTAACTTCTCTGGAACAGGTAAAGATGGTTCTGAGTATAAAGTTGTAGAACTTACAGATGGATATACAACAACATGGACAGGAATGAAAGAGAATGTTACAAATGGTAGTACAGTAAGTGGTGAAAATGCGTATATTGTACCAATTTCTAAAAATGATCAAGGTGGAGTGACTAAATACACTGTAAACTGTGTCAATACGGCTGGTGTAGTTTTAAATGATGATACTATAGTATTAGACTATGGTAAACCAGTTGAATATAACGTAAGAACTAATGACAATAATAGTTCACAAAATGCAAGTGTATATGGTATAGGAAAAGGCAGTTTAGCAAAAGATTCTACAAGTGCTAATGGATATGCTAAACTAGATACAAATGTTGCATTAGATAATGGTAATATAAAAATAAATCAAAATGGTGTTGTTACATATACACCAACTAGATATATGAACAGTGTTGATAAAGCAAATTATGCAGTTCAATATAAAGTTACAACAGATGATGAAAATCAACCAACAACTACTAAATATGCATATGCTACTGTAAATGTATTACCGGCTACTTCAGTTTATTATGAAGATGACTTTGGAGGAAATGATAAAAATAAAGATGCAAATGTTGCTATAGTTTGGTCTGGTACATGGAGCAAAGGAACTTCTAATGGAGGACAACAAGATTCTACTAATAGTAAGTATGGATGGGATAGTTCATATAAAAATGATACAGGATATAGTAATGGATCTGCACATTATAGTTCTCAAAAATTAGCATCAGCTACATTTAGATTTACAGGAACAGGGGTTGATGTATATAGTAGAACTAATGAAGGTGTAGGAAAAATAAGTACTTCTCTTAAAAAGTTACAAAGAATGCAGATGGAACAGAAACTGTAAAAACTATAAAATATAAATCTATTGATAATTTATCTGTATCAGGTGACTATTATCAAATACCAACATTAAACTATGATGATTTAGATTATGGAACATATGAAGTTACAATAAAAGTAGCACCAGTTAGTTCTGAAAATAGAGGAACATATTATTTAGATGGTATACGTGTATATAATCCATTAGGAGAAGTTGATACAAATTCAACTGCTGGTAAAGCATATAAAGAAGCAGGCGAATCTAATGCTCAATATATCCAAGTTAGAAAAGACTTATTAGATAGTAGTAAAGTACAAGCTATAGATACATCTATTAAAGGTTCTTTATTTATTGATAAATTAGGAGCAGGAACAATTGATATAGGAACATATAAAGATTATGGTCCAAAGAATGAAGTATATCTTAAAGCAGATACAACAAACAATAAAACTCAAGGTGTAGCATTTAATATAAATGGATATAATTCAGAAAAGAATAAAGTATTTATAGGATTGAAATCACCAACAGGAAAAGAAGTAACAGTTAAAGTTACTAGCGGAGATAAAGTTGAAGAGATAAAACTAAAATCTTCAGCAGATTTATATTATGAAATTACACCAACTGAAGACGGAAATGTAGTAATTGAAAATATGTCAGATAATTTATTATCTATAACAAAAGTTAGAATAACTGGTGAAAATTTAACAGCTAATGGATATGCATTAACAAGTACACCTGAGTTAATGTCTTATGTAAATACATTTGATACATTACAAGAAAAACAAGATACAAATCAAAAGGATACAGAAGAGACTCTTAAAAAGGTGATGTAGATATAAATAATCCTGGCGACAATGATACTAATAAAGATAATAGCAGCCAAGATAATAATGAACAAACTAAACCTGATAATACTTGGAATAAGATAATGAATAGTATAAAGAGTTGGTTTAGAAAATAATTATTGGGGGTGAGAGGATAATGAAAAAGAAATATAGCAAACCTGGAATAATTATTGAAGACTTTGCTATAGCACAAAAATATAGCACAGAATTGTGGTAATGCTGGATTTGCAGGTCAAAAAAACATACATATGCTGATAAAACTTCTTGTGGTTGGCATGTAGGTGATGTAGTCATATTTGTTAAAGAACAAACTTGCGAGGAAGTGATAGACCCAGATGTTCCATATGAAGATTTATGTTACAACACTCCAAGCCCAGGACAAGTTGTTTTTGGTTCTTACTAAAATAAAATAAATAACAAAATATATGGTCATGCCTTTGGCATGACCATATTGGTATATAGGAGAAATATGAATAATTATTACTTAGAAATAGCAGATATAAAAATACATGTAAAATCAACTTTTAAAATAAATATAAGTATGGAAAGTAAAGATTTTATTTCAGATTATGAAAATGAAGATATATTATTGGAATATAAAAAAGTAAAAGAACGTCTTAAAATGGAAGGAAGACTAGTATATGAAAATATAATAAAATTTTATGAAACAAAAGAGGGGTTTGTACACGAATTGTATCCAATACCTGATAAAAATCCATATGCGTGGGTTACACCTATAAATAAACATTATTATGAGGTTAGATATTTGGAGGGGGAAGAGAGATATATTAATTATTCAAGAAATATAATAGATCTTATGAATATAGAACAAGTATTGAATTCATTCAATGCATTTATCCTTCACAGCTCATTTATAAAATGGCAAGACAAAGCAATAATATTCTCTGCACCATCAGGTACAGGAAAATCAACCCAAGCAGATTTATGGGAGAAATACGAAAATGCCGAAATCATAAATGGAGACAGAAGTGGTATTAGAAAGATGGATGGAAAATGGACTGCATATGGCCTTCCTATTGCGGGATCATCTGGCATTTACAAAAATAAAAAAGCTGAAATATCCCACATAATAGTCCTAAAACAAGGCAAAGAAAATAAACTTACAAAATTATCGCAAAGAGAAGCATTCATAAAGCTGTATAGCGAGACACTTGTGCATACTTGGGACAAAAAATTCCAAGAAAACATAATAAATATGATCACAGATGTTGTACAAAACGTACAAATTTATCAATATGAATGTTTGCCAGATAAAAGCGCAGTAGATTTCTTAAAAAATCAGATTATAGAGGATAGAGGTTTATTTATAGAAAATAATGAATGTGAAAAATCTATAAAATAAAATTACGATAATAAACGAAATAAAAAACAGGGGATAATTGATTTTAATAAAAAAATATAAATCAAAAGAGGGAGAAAATGAAACAGAAATTAATAGAACCTAGAATAACAGAATACCTTCACAGAAAGGCATCAATAACAAAAAACACCAATAAGCGGTACGTTTGAACTTTTACCATTATGTAACATGGACTGCAAAATGTGCTACATAAAAATGTCAAAGGAAAAGCAAGAAAGCATTGCAAGGCTTAGAACAAATGAAGAGTGGATTGAACTTGCAAAAAAAAAGCAAGAGAAAGAGGTATGCTATTTTTACTTTTGACAGGAGGAGAGCCGTTTTTAGCAAAAAATTTTAAAGATCTTTATATAGAACTTCACAAGATGGGATTTTGTATATCGATCAATTCTAACGGAACTATGATAGATGAAGATGTGATAAGTTGGTTAAAACACTATCCACCTATGCGAATTAATATGACGCTTTATGGTGGGAGTGATGAAACATATGGGCGACTTTGTAATAACCCAAAGGGATTTACACAAGTTACAAAGGCGCTATCTTTATTAAAAGAAAACAACATACAAGTTAAGTTAAATTGTAGTGTTACACCTTATAACAAGGACGATTTGAAACAAATGATTGATTTTGCTGAAGAGCATGATTTGGTTATTCAGGCGACTTCTTATATGTTCCCACCGCTTAGAAAAGACGAAACAAAAATCGGCCAAAATGACAGATTTACAGCACAAGATGCGGCGCTTTATGGGGCTTATATCAGTGCATATAGTAATGGTTTTGACAGATTTAAAGATTATATTGAGTCTGGTCAACTTGCACTTTATGATGCTGATGATGATTGTGGCGTTGTGGAAGGGGACCATATGCGTTGTCGTGCTGGGATTACGAGCTTTTGGATGACTTGGGAAGGAAAGATGCTTCCTTGTGGAATGATTCCAGATGAGGGAAAAGATCCTTGGGAAGTTGGTTTTGATGAAGCTTGGGAAAATGCGAAAAATATCGTAAGTGAGATTAAACTGCCTGTTAAGTGTGCAGGTTGTGGTAAAAAGGATGAGTGTAAGGCTTGTGCAGCGATGGTCTACACAGAAACAGGGACTTACGACAAAGTTCCACAATATAGATGTGATATGACAAAATATTATCCGGATGCTTGTAAAAAAGTTTTAAAGGAATTAGAACAACAATTGTAGAATAATTAATAGTACTGTCGATTAATTGCTAATTTATTCGATAGGAAATAAGACAATAAAAATTAATTTTGGGGGCGATTAAATTGAGTAATAACAAAAAAATAAACGGGATAATTATTGGGTTGATTATTCTATTAATAGTTATGATATCAGTTAAATCAGGAAAAGTAAATGTAGCTAGTATTATAAATCCATCGCATAGTGTAGGAGATAGCGCAGATTCTGGAGATGGAACTAATGGAAGTTCTAGCGGAAGTGGAAATTCTGCAGTAGATGGTACAAATAGTGAAACTAAAGGAGACAGCCAAAGTAGTGGAGATAGCCAAAATGGAGGCGATTCAAATTCCTCAGGAGGAGAAAATAGTTCGAGTTCAGATAATAATTCAAATTCAAGCTCAAACTCAGGTTCAAGTTCATCAGGCTCAAGTAATAATTCTTCATACTCAAAAGATGGAAGCATAACCAACTTCAATAATACTAGCCAAAAAGTATCATCAAATTTTAAACCATCAGATGCTGATATAACTATCCAACGTATAAATGGATATTCAGGAATATATATAGAAGATGGTTCTGACAAAGAGGTAAGCAATGTAGCAGCTATACAAGTTAAAAATAATTCTAAAAAGCTATAGAGTTTGCACAAATTCAACTTTATAATGGAGATAAAAAATTAGTATTTGATGTAACATCACTACCTGCTAATACTTCTGCAGTAGTAATGAAAAAAACAAAGCAACTTTCAACAGCAGTAGTGGAGTGACTTATGGCGGAACAACTGCATCATATGTCAGCTCACTAGAAAAAGTATCTACTGTAAAATGCGAAAAAAGTAAGCAACAACGGTATAAAAGTTACAAATAAATCTAAAAAGATATACCTTGCGTGCGTATATTCTACAAATATAAATCAAGCGAAGGATATTATGTTGGAGGAATTACTTATACTGCTAAAATAGAAAATTTAAAAGCTGGAGAAAGCCAAACTGTTTATCCATCTCACTTTGATTCTGATGGTGGGGAAATAATGATGGTCAAAACTTACACTACTACAGACTAGTAGTGAATGCCCTATGAAATAATTACTAAAAAATAAAAGCTACCGAATACAAATTGCTGTATAAATTGTGGAGGGAATATGAGATTTAAAAAAGAGTTTATCGAAAGAGAAATAGTTGGAGAAACTGTGCTAATACCAACAGGAGAAACAGCAGCACATTTTAATGGATTGATATCTGTTAATGAATTGGGGAGATTCATATGGGATAACTACGAAAATGCAAAAGATGAAGACGACTTGTTACAAAAAGATTTTAGATGAATATGAAGTCGAAAAAGAAGTCGCAAAAGCAGACTTGGATGAGTTTTTACAAACTTTAAAAGATGCTGAAATAATATAAAAAAGCGGGCACGAAAGTGCTCGTTTTTTATAGAAAAATATACAATTAATGCATATTAATCACAAATTAGGGAAATATACTTATACAGAATATAAGTTCATATAAATCTACATCTTTGTAAATGCTGCGCCACAACTACCAAAAAGTGCTAAAATATCTATATACATATAAAACCAAATGGGGAATCAAATGGAATTTATAAAAAAGGTTATAACAAAAATCAAAGATGGCATGCTACAGGAAATGTACGAAGAGACAAAATGGATGTACACTTATGCAAAAAAATACAAATTTCAAATTGTATTTTACATATGTCTGGGGATAATGACGACGCTTATGGGTCTGGCGTCGAGTGTAGGTTCAAAGTACTTAATCGACGCTGTAACAGGTCAGGACAAAGGCAATATAGCTTTAATTGCAGTTTTTATAATTGCTATGGGACTTTTTAGTATTGGAATTAATGCTGTGACAACTATGATTTCAGCAAAGATCAATATAAAAGTAAATAATGAAATTCAAGCGGAGGTATATGACAAAATCCTCGTGGCTGACTGGATATCTATGAAGGAGTTTCACAGTGGTGATTTACTAAATCGCTTAAACGGTGATGTAAATACTGTAGCATCTAGCATTTTGAGCTGGATACCGAGTTTGATTACGCGCTCTGTTCAATTTTGGGAATCCTTGCGATAATACTTTATTATGATCCGACTATGGCTATTATTGCGCTTGCAAGTGCACCTGTTATGGTTATAGTATCAAAGACTTTGATGAAAAAAATGAGGGATTATAACAAGAAAATGAGACAAGTTTCAAGTGAAGTTATGTCTTTTAATGAAGAGTCTTTTCAAAATATACAATCAGTAAAGGCATTTGATTTAGTTGAATTTTTTAGCAATAAACTTAGAAATGTGCAACAAAATTATAAAAATGTCTATTTAGATTACAACAAATTCTCTGTTTATACATCATCTTTTATGTCGGTTGTTGGAATGTTTGTGGCTTATGCTTGTTTTGGATGGGGAGTTTATCGCCTTTGGACAGGGCACATAACTTTTGGTACGATGACTTTATTTGTTCAATTATCAAGTCAATTATCATCATCATTCAAATCACTTGTAAGCCTTGTTCCATCTGCAATAAGTGCGACAACATCTGCTGGTAGGATTATGGAGTTTTTCAAAATTAAAAACGAAATAAAGCTAGATGAAAAAAGGTGAGAATGATAGAGAATAATACACAAGGTAAGGGGCTTAGTGTCGAACTTGAGGATGTTAATTTTAGTTACAATAACACTAAAACTGTATTTAAAAATGCAAATGTAGTGGCAAATCCAGGCGAGATTGTGGCTCTTGTTGGTCCTTCTGGTGAAGGTAAAACTACAATGGTGAGACTTCTTTTGGGGCTTATTAATACTAAATCTGGAGATGCATTTATAAAAGATATAAACGGTATAAAATGCAAAATTTCAGCATCTACAAGGCGATTTTTCTCTTATGTTCCACAGGGAAATACGATTTTTTCTGGGACTATAGCAGACAATATGCGCATGGTCAAACCAAATGCAACAGATGAAGAAATTATAGAAGCCTTAAAAAAACAGCTTGTGCATATGACTTTGTAAAAAAAACTTCCAAAAGGTATAAACCCAAAGTAGGTGAGAGGGGTGGCGGATTTTCAGAAGGACAAGCCCAACGTATCTCTATTGCAAGGGCGCTTTTGAGAAAATCACCAATACTTTTACTAGACGAAGCGACTTCTGCATTAGACGTATTTACAGAAAGACAAGTCCTTCGCAATATAATGAATAGCGGATATGAAAGAACTTGCATCGTTACAACCCACCGCCCGAGCGTACTAACAATGTGTGACAGAGTTTATAGAATAGATAATGGAGATGTCAGCGATATTGATGAAAGAGAAGTAAATAGGCTTATAAAGGATTTTTAGAATTATATAAATTTAGCTAGTCAGGGGGAATAACTATGGGTAATAAAAAACTAAGAAAAAACTAAAAATAGTATTGTGTATAATTTGTACACTAATTATAATAGCAATTCAATTTGTTATTATCTAGTATACATTTCGTACAACCACCTAACAGTAAATTCTTACGATATAAATAGCGACAAAATAAATTCTTCAGTAAAATTCGTAGTGATAGGTGATTTACACGACAACACTTTTAAGGACGATGACAGAGAATTATTAAAACAAATAAAAGAACAAAATCCAGATTTTATAATAGCAGATGGTGATATTCTAAACGATGATTCTCCAAATAGCGACATTGCGATGAGCTTTATAAAAAGACTTGTAAAGATAGCTCCTGTTTATTATGCTTTGGGAAATCATGAGCTAGAATATATGGAAAATCAACATTCTGAAAAATTATTAGACGAAATAAAAAGCACAGGGGCAACTTTATTAGAAATGGAGTACAAAGATATAAAGGTAAATGGTGTCGATATTCGTATTGGTGGAATGTATGGATATGCGTTTGATCCAAATGGAACAACAAAGCGTGATGATATGGGAGATGGAATATATGACTTTTTGACAGAATTTGAAGATACATCGAGTTATAAAATTATGATGAGTCACAGACCAGATAGTTTTGTATTTGGTGAAGCATCAAAAGCTTGGGATATTGACTTAGTTGTAAGTTCACATGACCATGGTGGACAAGTTATAGTACCATTTTTAGGCGGTCTTTATGGCGGTGATCAAGGCTACTTCCCAGAATACATCCATGGTCTTTATAAAAGGACAATATGCAATTATTAATTACAAGTGGACTTGGTTCAAATACTCAAAAGCTACCTCGTTTTAATAATGTTCCAGAAATTATGGTAGTTAATTTAAAGAAATAATTATAGTAAATAATTAAAGATAAAAAGATTAAAAAAGTGAGTTGCAAAACTTTAAAACATTTTACAACTCACTTTTTATATAACTAAATTTAAGTATTTTATATAGATAAAGTTATTTATTTTATCCTAATAATTAAGCTCTATTTTACTATCATCTTTTAAATACTCATTATCTTCCATATTAATATCTTCATATATGAAATCGTGAAGTACTCTATTGAGTTCACATCATATAACCATACCCAACCTGCGTTTTTATATTTTCCGCCTTTTACGTGTTTATCGTCGATTATTGGATATTCTGCTTGTTTGATTTCTTTTGATGTTGCAAAACTATATGAAGTAAATGCAAGGTTTAGCATTTCTCCTACTGTTAAGTTTGTTTTGACATAAGGAAGTAGTGTATTTAGTAGTTTTGGATATTCAGACATTGAAAGGTCCTTTACTCCATCAAACATCCCCGAAATTATTTTACGTTGTCTTCCATCTCTGTATATACCATTATCAAGGTATCTCATACGAGCATAGGCGATTGCTTGGTATCCATTTAATGTGTGTTTTCCGGCTTCATTTATAAGTTGCATTTCACCTTTTTCAGCATAAGTACATGAATTATATGCACCTGGAATACCTTCATTTAAAGATTGAATTTCTCGTTCTTCAATCTCGACGTCTACACCACCAATAACAAATACTATATTCATAAGGTCTTCAAAGTCAACTTGGACAAATTTATCAAGTCCTATTTTAAAGTTCTGTTCTATAGTTTTGAATAATAAATCTTCTTTGCCCCAGAAATAAGCAGCATTAAGTTTTCCTTTTCCATGGCCTGGGATATCTACATATGTATCACGTGCAAGTGATGTAAGTTTTATATCACTGTGAATTGTGTCGATAGTAAGAATCATCATAGCATCTGATCTATATTTATCTTCGTTTTCACGACCATCTGTACCTAATAAAAGTATGTTTGTTATTCCCTCTACTTTCTGGTATTGAGAGTTGTAGTTATCGTCTACATGAGCCGAATTTATTCTAATTAACACAACCCCGAATGTAATTAGTGGAATTAGAATAAGTAAGACTAGCAAGGTTATAGTAACCTTTTTAAAAGTAAAAAAGTTTTTTAATTTACCCAAATGTGTGTGCTACTGATAAATATTTTTATCGTAGCGTTTCACCTCCCTTAAATCTTCATCATATCCATTATATACAACAAGTTAAATTGGTTCAATATGTAAAATTAAAAGAAATATGGAAAATATACAAGAAATTATAAAAAAATATACTGTTTAGATAGCTCAAAAGATGTAGATAAATTATAATTAATGTAGTAATTAAAAAAGATTTTGCTAACTAAATATAAAAAAATAATTCTATACAATATTAATAATAAAAGGGGGAAATATGGAGAAGTTTAATTTACAGTTTTTAGACTTATTAAAGTCATCATTAAATAATGGTACTTATGAAGGGGGATATATTGATTCACAAGATTTGAAACAGATTTATCATTTATCTGAAATTCATCACGTTTTGCCTATGATATACAGTGCTTTACATAATGAAGAGTGTTTTAAAAATGCTGATGAAGAGTTCAAAAGAATGTTTAAGCAAGTGGCCCTTAGGTTAGTTGTATCTCAAATTCAACGCAGCAATAGGTTTTTAGAACTTTATAAAATTTTACAGAAAGAAAATATAGAAATAATTGCATTTAAAGGTATAATTTTTAGAAATATGTAGAATAATCCAGATGATAGGATGTCGTCGGATGAAGATATATTAGTAAAGCAAGAAGACTATGATAGGATTAAGGATATTTTATGTAGTGAGGGGCTTGAATTTATTGAAAAAGAGGGAAATGAGTGTGCGTATTTCTGTAAAAAACAGGCCTTTGTATAGAAGTCAGTACAAGTCTTTTTCCTGTTGAATCAAAGGCTTATGGCCATCTAAATAAAGTATTTGAAAATATATTTGAAAATAGTATAAATATAAATATAGACGGCATTGATATCAAAACTTTATCACATGAGCAACATCTTATATATATTGTATTTCACAATATGAAACACTTTTTACATGGAGGTTTCGGCATAAGGCAAGTTGCCGATTTCTCCAAATACATAGAAACTTATAATCAATTTATAAATTGGGAAAAGTTCTGGAGTGATTTAAAAACCTTAAATTACGATACTTTTGCACTAAATTTAATCGATATAAGTTTAAAATATCTCGGATTTGATTATACTAAAGCTATATATCCTGAAGGGGTTAGAGATTTTAACATAATTATAAATTCTAAGGACTACTACATAAATAGCGACGATTTAATTAACGACATATTAAATGCAGGAGTCTTTGGCGGAAGTACAAAAGAGAGAAAACATACAGCGCTCATGACTTTAAATGCAGTCGAAGGGCAAAATAACACAAATAGATTTAAGGCGATATTCCCAAATGTAGACTATTTAAAGGGAAGTTATACATATTTACAAAAAACATCCGATTCTTCTTCCTATCGCTTGGACACAAAGAATTTTATCTTATTTAAAGAAAAATAAAAACAACACTACATCTTATATAAATACTATGGAATTGGGAAAACAGAGAATAGAGCTATTAAAAGAATATAAAATCATAAAATAAAGTCGAAAATAGTAAATTTAAGAAAAATGTAATATTGTTGTAAGTTGAAAATATACTGGAAATATGGTATTTTTAATCTAGATTTTGACTAAAAATAATAAATAAAAGAGGGAAAATGTAAAACGCAGAATGGATAAATATATCAGTAATAAGATAAAAAAATGTGTCGTTATTCATGACGTTTTTGTAGTTTTACTACATTCAAACAATCTTGAATCGGCAAAAGACGTAATAAGCGCAAATTCAATAATACAAAACTTTATAGGTCAAGGGATTGTCAGAATTGCCGTTCCTGTATTCTTCTTAATATCAGGATACTTATTCTTCTACAATTTCACACCTACTATGGAAAAATGGAAATACAAATTTAAAAAGCAGATTCCATAGTTTATTTATACCATATGTAATTTGGTGTACAGGTTGGTTAGTTATACTATACTTAGTAGAATTAGTACCTGCTGGTAGGGCTTTATTTTCAGACAGAATAATAACAGACTATACTTTAAAGGAATTATTCGTAAATACATACGTATATCCACTACCATACCAATTTTGGTATATAAGATCATTGATGTTAGATGTATTATTAACACCAGTGTTCTACTATATAATTAAATCATTAGGCAAAAAATCACTACCTATATTTATTGTAATTTGGTTCTTATATCCAATATCAGAGATGTTTGGAGGAGTATGGATATTACAAATATTTAATTATCCATTCATGTTATTTGGAAGAGGGGCAGCTCTTGCAATAAACAAAAGTAGACTTACGCTTTAAATCAGTAACAGAAAATCAAGTTGTAGTAATAGGAATTATATATATATTAGCGTGTGCAGTTAGGGCAGCCCTTATGTACACAGATTTACCATTATTAGATTTAGCAGAGAACGTAGTAATCTTATTTGGTGTTCCGTTTATGTGAGTTATTATACGATAGAATGGACAACATAAAAAATAAGAAATTCAAAATGGCTAAATACGGAATATTTATATACTTCTTCCACATACCATTCCAATCTATCCTTAAAAAAGATATGGTTTAAAGTTATGCCTATGAGTAATATGAGCAGCTTAATAATATTCTTCGTAGCCCCAGTTATAACAATAACTGTATGTGTACTTGTGGCTATGTTCTTAAGAAGATTTATGTATAGATTCTATGAAATTCTTATAGGAGGAAGATAGATTCTATTAATATGAATATATATAGTACTTCATTTCAACTATTTTGATATGGAGTACTATTTTTTTATATAAAGTCTATAAATACTGTAGTTTTGTATATTAGTAACTTGATATTAGTTGTATTTATGAATTTATTGTAGATATTTGACATTTTAAGGTGGCTATAAAGATAATTATATCGAATTTTTAATAGAGGTTATTTTATTTTAGTGTCAAATTTGATTAATATAATATTCAAGAGTGCAAGTTATAATCTGTAGATTGATTAGGAGGGGTTGCTGTGAAAAAATTTTTTAACGTTTTTACTATTTTAATAATAGTATTTATATTTAGATCGCCATTAAAAGATATATCTAATAATTTAATAAGTTATGTGCAAGGAAATGTAAACAATATAATAAATAAAATAGATAATGAAGATGAATACATAAATAATTCTGCTATTGGTGATGAAAATAATGTAGAGGAAAGTGTATCAGATTATAATGGTTCAGTTTCATTTGATAATTACTCGACAATAAAGCTAGGAGAAAGTGTTAAAAATGTAATCTCTAAAATGGGGAGCCAAATAAAAAAAGAAGGTAGCGAGTATGGTTTTAAATGGTATGTATACAATCAAGATATAGATAAGTTCTGTATGATAGGAATTTCTAAAAATAAAGTCGTAGCATTATTTAGTAATACGATGAATTCATGTGAATCTAATGGTATAAAACTAGGTGACGTGGAAAGTAAAGTGAAAAGTGAGCATAAATTACTTGATTATAGACGAATAAAAACACTAGATATATCTTAAATGAAAAATATTATAATTTGATTAAGACAAAATCAAGTTATATAACAGTTTTTTACGATTCATTTGAAGATAATGTAAAGTAGTAGGAATACAAATTATAGGCAAAAGACAGAAGAAAATATGGCTGAAATTTATACATCTGATGAGTCTGTTACTACTAGTTTTGAAAATATAAACAGATATTTGATAAATGAGGAAAGAAGCAGACGAGGACTAAATATGCTTTCATATGATGAAAACGCTACTTTGTGTGCTCGTGCTCACAGCAAAGACATGAGAGACCAAGACTATTTTTCACATACTAATTTAAAAATCAAAGTCCATTTGATAGGATGATTCAATATGGAATCAACTATCAAGGTGCCGCAGAAAATATCGCAGCTGGACAAACTAGCGCAATCTTCGCTCACTATGCACTTATGAATTCAGAAGGTCACAGAGTTAATATATTGGGAAACTATAGATACATAGGTGTCGGCGTTGTATTCGGTGGAAGCTCAAGCATGTACTTAACACAAAACTTTTATAGATAAGTATATAATTTAGAATAAATATAATTAAAATTCAAATATATACTTGACATAAATAAACAAATGTGTTAATATAGGATTCGATTAAGTAGACCAGATAATCGCGGGCAGCGTAAGCTGCGTGAGGAAAGTCGGAGCTCCATAGAGCAGGGTGCTAGGTAACGCCTAGTGGGGTGATCCTAAGGAAAGTGCAACAGAAAATAACCGCCACTTTATGTGGTAAGGATGAAAAGGCGAGGTAAGAGCTCACCGTCGACTAGGTGACTAGTCGAGCCGTGTAAACCCCACCTGGAGCAAGGCCAAGATAGGGCATAAGGGATGTTGCTCGCATCCTCCGGTAGGTAGGCCGCTCGAGCTTATTGGTGACAATAAGCCTAGAAAGATGATTATCAAATACAGAACTCCGCTTATAGATTTGCTTAATTAACCATGAATGTAAAACTGCAATTTTAATAATTGCAGTTTTTTGTGCAAAAATAGTATTTTGTAACACAAAACTACATCATAACCCACGTTTAGATATTTAGTAATCTAATTTATTGCGGTTTCATACCAACTGTGATACTTTTATGCAAAAGGGGTAATTATAAATCTGACTGTATAAAGTCCATTGGGGGAAGACAAATGAATATTTTAGTTACTGGCGGTGCTGGTTACATAGGAAGCCATACTGTCATAGAATTAATCAATGCTGGGTATGAAGTAGTTATTGTAGATAATTTATGCAATAGTAGTTCTATTGTATTGGATAGAATTGAGGAGATTACGGGAAAACGCGTAAAATTTTATGAAATCGACACGAGAGATAGCGAAAAACTTAAAGTAGTATTTGAGGAGAATAAAATCGACGCAGTAATACATTTTGCAGCGCTTAAGGCAGTTGGTGAATCTGTCCAAAAGCCACTAGATTATTACGATAACAATCTTACAAATACTTTAACAGTATTAAATTTAATGAGGGAGTTTGGGGTAGATAAATTTGTATTTAGCTCATCTGCAACTGTTTATGGAAGTCCAAAAACGTGTCCTATAAAAGAGGATTTTCCTCTTTCAACAACGAATCCTTATGTAACAACAAAATTAATGATAGAAGAGATTCTTAGAGATATCTGCAATGCTAATAAAGATTTTAATGTTGCAATACTTAGATATTTCAATCCAATTGGCGCGCATAAAAGCGGTCTTATAGGAGAGGAACCAAATGGAATTCCAAATAATTTAATGCCTTATATAACCAAGGTAGCAGTTGGCCAGTTACAACAACTTAGTGTGTTTGGAAATGATTATGATACACACGACGGAACTGGTGTAAGAGATTATATTCATGTTGTCGATTTAGCAAATGGCCATGTCAAGGCACTTGAAAAATTAAACCAAAAGCCAGGATTAGTTACATACAATCTTGGAACAGGAACAGGATACAGCGTTTTAGATTTAGTAAAGGCGTTTGAAAAAAGCAAGTAATGTACAAATTCCATATAAAATAGTAGATAGAAGACCTGGAGATATAGCTATGTGTTATGCTGATCCGACAAAGGCTAAAGAAGAATTAGGTTGGGTTGCAAAATACGATGTAAACAAGATGTGCAGAGATTCTTGGAACTGGCAAAGTAAAAATCCAAATGGATATAAAGATAAAAAACTTCAAACTGCAAAATAAAAATTCTAATATAAACAATAATTTTATAATAAATATAATGAAGTTACATCTAATAGATATAATAATTTTATAATCAATAAATTAAGAAAATTTAAGAAAGCTTTATAATATAATTAATAAAAAAATTGACTAAAAGTATGATATATAATATATATGGCTTTTAGTCAATTTGCATTTATAATAAAATTTTTAGCTACAATAGGAGGAAACGTGGAGTATTTAAGAATTTTAATTTTATCAATGATACCAGTAACAGAGCTTAGAGGAGCTATACCGATTGGGATGGCGCTAGATTTAAATCAATTGGGGTTTATATAGCGAGCGTTGCTGGGTCGACATTAGTTTCGGTGCCTTTAGTATTGACTTATAGGCATATTGTACAATTTATGAGGGATAAAAAAATTTTCGTAAAATTGTTAAATAAAATAGATCAAAAAATAGAAAATAGTATGAAAAAAATGAAGGCAGCATCTTTGCTTGGAATAATATTATTTGTCGGGATACCACTTCCAACAACGGGAACTTGGACGGCTGCGGCGATTGCATCAATTCTTAGAATGAGGATAGTAGAGGCGTTTGCAGGTGTTTTCATAGGAAACTGCTTATCGGGAATTATAGTTTCATTAATCTCTTACCACATAATCTAACAAAAAATGGTAACAAAATCTTAACCTATTTTCGCAGAGAAAAATAAGGTAAAATATGGTAAAAGATGCTAATATATTTGTAGAGAGGGGGTAAGAGTATGAAGCAAGCATTCAAGAAAATTTTCATTGTACTTTTTACAGTAGTAGTTATATTAGTTGGTACAGCACCAATAAGTAGTGCAGAATCAAAATATCTTATAGTTGTAAATTCAAAGAAAAATACGTTGAATTATTACGTTAATTATACTCTAGTAAGATCATTTAGATGTTCTACAGGAAAACTTAGCACTCCGACACCACAATGTAAAACAACAATAGTAAATAAAATAAAAAACAGACCATATTATCAAACTCATATTCCAGGGGAGCACCAAATAATCCTTTGGGAAAAAAAGATGGATGGGGCTAAATATCAACGGAACTTATGGAACTACTTACGGTATACATGGAAATAATAATGAAACATCAATAGGTAAAAATATAACTGGAGGATGCGTAAGAATGCACAATAGAGAGGTTGAGTGGTTATTTGACCAAGTCCCAGTTGGAACAACAGTATTAATTAAAAATACTAGTGAATCAGATAATTATATAATGAAATACTATAATATGGGAACATTAAAAGCTACTTGGTACACAGAAAACAAGAAAACATATTATAAAAATCCAGATGGTACATTAGCTAAAGGATGGCAAACAATCGATGGAAATAAATATTATTTCGGAGCAACTACAGGAAAATTATATAAAGGTTGGGCAAACATCAATGGAAGTAAATACTACTTCGGCACAAACGGAGTAAAAGTAACTGGATGGCAAACAATCGACGGCAAGAAGTACTATTTCGGAACAACTACCGGAAAATTATATACAGGATGGAGCCAAATCGGTTCAAACACTTACTACTTCAGCAAAAACATCAGGTAAATTATATACAGGATGGAGTAAGATAGGTGGCAAGACTTATTACTTAGGTTCAAATGGTGCTAAACAAACTGGCTGGGTTATAGTAGACGGAGAAAAATACTATCTAGGTACAGATGGAGTTAGACGTACAGGATGGCAAACAATCGGTCAACATAAATACTACTTCGGCAAGAAAACTGGTAAGTTATGCACTGGCTGGGCTCAAATTGGAAACAAAAAATACTATCTAGGTGACGATGGTGTTATGGTTACTGGAAAACAAACAATTGACGGGGTTGTATATGAATTTGATGCAAATGGAGTATTAATCCAAGGTGCAGAAAATAATTCTACTAATAAACCAAGTCAAAACACTACTAAACCAGAAAATAACCAACCAAGCCAAGATAATAATCAAAATAAAGAAGACAATACACCAAATCAAGATAATACAAATGGCGATGTGAAAAATGAAGATAACTCTTCAAAAGAAGATAATTCTTCACAACAAGAAAACGTAGAACAAATGCAAAGCGAAATCGCAAACTAAAATAGAACAAATGAAAAGTAAAATTACAAACCGATCAAAGGATTGTAGTTTATGCTTTAAAATACGAATATAATTATTTTTGTTATAAATACTGCTTAACGTAAAACAAACCTACATTAGGCAGTATTTTTTTAATTGTAAGTAAATTGTAAGGTTTTATCCGCCCTACTTAATTGAAATTTAAAATTTATTGTTCTATAATAAATTAAGTAACACGAACTATTTCAATGTATTGAGTATAAAAAATAAGACAATTTCAATTTAGGGGGGAATGTTGTGAAGAAATTAAACGAAATATTTAAGTTAGACAAAGGACAATACATCAAATTTTATTATGGTTAATCGGAGGATTAGTACTAGTATTTGCAACTGAATTTCTACTAAGAGGCAGTTTTGAAGATGTAATAACATTGATAAAAGAAAAGCCAGGAGTAGTTTTGGCTAATTATCTTCTAATACTTATGTTGACATCTATATTCTTCTTAGTAAAAAGAAAATATATGGTATATTTTATTTCCTTTATGGTAATATTAGGAGTAGCAATTACGACTTTCTTCTTAATGAAAGTTAGAGGTATCCCGCTTACTTTCTCTGATTTATACTCTATTGGAGAAGCTATGGAAATAGCCGATAAATACATAAACAAAACTATGATAATAATAGCAGTGATATGTTTAGCATTCTTAATAGCAGTTGCAGTATTTTTATATAAATTAGACTGTGATAAAAAAGATTTAAATTAATCAACTTTGTACTTATATTTATAGTATCAATAGGATTTTTCTCAACAGTAAGATCTCAACAATCAAAAAATATAATGCAATTTAAAAGATGGGACATACCTGCATCATATAAATGCAACGGTCTGACTTATTCAACTGTAGAGTCATGCGTTAAATACATCAGAAAAAAACCAAACGACTACTCACAAGCTAAGATACAAGAAATTAAAGACAAGGTGGACAAGGCTGAAGCAAGCGACAACAGAACACTAAACAACAAAAAGCCAAACATACTATTTGTTCAGCTTGAGGCGTTTATGGATCCTACTGAAGTAAAGGGAATCAAATACAGCGAAGACCCAATACCGAACTTCAGAAAGTTAACACAGACATTTACTCATGGGATGGCAAGTGCTCCGACAACAGGAGGAGGAACAGTAAGAACAGAGTTTGAAGTTATGACAGGAAACAACATCGACTACCTTACACCTGGAGAAATCCCATACAACACAATACTTAAGAGTAAATACTATAACTCTGTAGCAACAACACTAAAATCAGAAGGATACAAAGCTCATGCAGTCCACAACTTCCAAGGTAACTTCTACGGAAGAAACAACGCTTATGCAAAACTTGGATTTGACGATTTTACATCAAAAAGAATACATGAGCAACTACGAATTAAACGAAAGAGAATGGGTAAAAGACGTAATCTTAACTAAATATATCGAAAAGGCATTAGATTCTACAAAAGACTCAGACTTGGTATATACAGTCAGCGTTCAAGGTCACAGTAGTTATCCTACAGATGCTGAAAACTACGACTTCCCAATAAAAGTATCAGGTACATTAGACCAAAAAAAAGTTCTAAACCAAATGTACTACTATGTCAACCAAATAAAAGGAACTGACGACTTTATTGGAGAACTAGTAGATATGGTAAACAAAAGAGACGAAGACACAATAATCTTATTCTACTCTGACCATATGCCAAAGCTTAAAATATTTGAAGATGACGATTTTTATTTAGATAAATACAAAGCCCCATTTGCATTTTATGCTAACTTCGACATAGAAAAATACGATATAGATGAAATAGAATCTTATGAATTAAGTTCATTAATGTTTAAAGAAGCAGGGTTAAAATACGGTCCAATGGAGAGGTTCAACACATATATGAAAGATGATCCAGAATTCTCAAAAATGCAAGACCTTATAGAATACGATGTTTTATTCGGAAAATCATACTACATAAATGATGACGAAAAAGCAAAGAAAAACACTCTTAAAATGGGAGTAGAAGACATCGTAATCAACAATATCGAAACTAAAGGAAATAAAATGATTATACATGGAGAAAACTTCACTACAAACAGTAGAGTTTACCTAAACGACAAACAAGTCGATAAAAAATTCATAGACGAAAATACTTTAGAAGTCGATAAAATAGACAACTTAGACACAATATCAATAAAACAAATTGGACGTAATAGTGTAGTACTTAGTTCGACACAAGATTTCAAATACAGCGATTTACAAGCTAGCAAATAATTTTATAAAATAAATTAGCAAGTAAGTCACAAATTATCAAATAAACTGATTATAAGCTATGAAACAGGTTTAGTAAAATTTATAAAATAAGCTGATTATAACTTATAAACATAAGTGGGGGATATAAAAATACTTAGAGATTTTTATATCCCCTTTATTTGTTTAAATTAACTTAATATTAATTTGCTAAATTATAAATTTAAAACAAACATTATTAGGAGGTGGGGCTGATGTCTAGGACTGCGAAGAATGCAGTTATAATTATGGTGGCGACTTTGTTATCTAGAGTACTTGGATTTTTAAGAGAGACAATACTTGCGAATTTCTACGGAACAAGTATGGTTGCGGACGTATTTGTACTTACTCTAAATATCCCAGGGCTTATTATATCTATTGTCGGTTCTGTAATTTACATGATGTACATACCGATGTACTACGACACGAAAAAGAGCGTCTCGGCGAAGAGGAATCGCTTAAATTTACAAATAATATACTAAATATTTTATCAGTATTTTCAATAATAGTTTCAATCTTAGGGATAATTTTTGCATCCGAAATAATCAAAATCTTTGCGATTGGATTTACTGGAGAAAAATTCGCACTAGCAGTAAAATTCTTGCGTATTATGATGTTTGGTGTATTATTCTTATCTTTAAACAAGATTCAGTCATCCTTCTTACAAGTGAAGGACAGCTATTTGCCAGCGTCAATTGTAGGCGTTGTCTACAACTTAATCATAATAGGCGCGATATTTATAAGTGTAAAATACGGAAGTTATTACTTGGCGATTGGAGCATTAGTAGGTCTTTTTGTCCAAGTTATCATACTACTTCCTTGCATGTATAAAAGAGGATATAAATACAGCTTTTATATGAATATAAAAGACGAATCCATCATCAAAATGATTAAATTAAGTATACCTATGATGATGGGGGTTGCGATGAGTCAGCTTAATGTATATGTCGATAAGGCGCTTGCGAGTACTTTAGGTGATGGTAAATTATCAGCTCTTAACTACGCATCAAGACTTAACGACTTTGTCGTTGCTATTTTCGTAACATCTTTAATTACTGTTATTTATCCGAAATTATCTCAGTTTGTAAACGAAAAAGACATAACAAACTTCAAAAAGATAATGGTTAAATCGAGTAACTGCATAATCTTAGTCGTTGTACCGATAGTATTCGGAGCGATATTATTAGCAGAGCCGATCGTAAGAGTTTTATTAGAAAGAGGAAGTTTCAGCCACGAATCAACTCTTATGACTTCAAACGCACTTAGATTTTATGCAATAGGTATAATCGGATATGCAGTAAAAGAAATACTGAGCAGAGGGTTTTACTCATTGGGAGACACAAAAACGCCAATGATAAATTCATCAATCGCTGTAATTATAAATATAATACTAGACTTATTATTTATAAAACCATTTAGTTATATGGGGCTTGCGATGGCGACAAGTATCTCATACATGGTTACAGTAGTTCTGATGTTCTTCAGCCTTAGAAAAAAGGTCGGCTCATTTAACGGTAGAGCAGTAGCACAAGTTCTTATAAAATCTATAATTGCATCAATTGCTATGTCGATAGTAGTATTATTTACTTACGACGCTTTAGTTACAATGTTAGGATTATCGTTTATAGGAGAATGTGCGTCTTTAGGTGGAGCGATTTTATTAGGAGTTGTAGTATATGCAATTTGTATAAAATTATTTAAAGTAGAAGAAATTAAAGTTTTAGAAGGAAGTATAAAAAACTTCTTCTCTAGATAAACTATATTAGTTTTAATAAATTACTTTGATAGTGACGATTTTGATTTGGAAAAGTAAGAATCATACCCCTAAACAGCCAAAAACTTAGTTTTAAATTTGTGTATGTAAATTTATTAAAAAATAAAATGAATTTAACTTAAAATAAATTTAAAATCGAATAAATTTGGTTTCTACTTTAAATTAAAAAGAAAAAGTAGAATAAAACATGTAAAAAAATTTACCAAAAAGCCAAAAACTAACTATAAATTACCTGGCTTTGTAGAAAAAAGTTTTGAAGTATGTTAGAATAAATAGGAAATAAAATTTATAATATTAGGGGTGAGTGTCACAAATCATGTTTACTGAAAAGAAATCAAAAACGACACTATCAAAAGCATTAGCTCTAGGAATGGTTGCAACATCTGATTCTTTAGCTGGGCAAACAACAACAGCAGACGCAGCAAAAAAACGAAAAGACAGATACAACTTCATTATATAAAACTCAAACAATATCATCAAAAACAGGAACAGTTACAGCAAGTTCTTTAAATATTAGAAAGGGACCCTCTACTTCTTACTCAATCGTAGGAGCTTTAAAAATGGCCAATCAGTTACTATAACTGATACTGATAGCGCTACTGGCTGGTATAAAATAAAAACTTCAGCAGGAGTAGTTGGATATGCAAGCAACAAATACATAAAAGTTGATGGGCAAGTATCTGAAAATACTGGAAGCAATAACACAACTACAGCAACTGCTAAAAAACTGCTACAGTTACTGCATCATCACTAAATGTTAGATCTGGACCAAGCACAGCATACTCTATAGTAACAACTTTATCAAGAGGACACAATGTTACTATACATGAAACTGCTAGCACAGGTTGGCACAAAGTTACAACTGCTACAGGAAAACAGGATATGTTTCACCAACTTATGTAAAAGTAACAGGAAGTACTAATAGTGGAACAACTAATAACAATACTAACACAAACACAAATATACAAAGTGGTGTTTATGTAGTACAAAGTTACTCAACTATAACTAAAGTTGGTAAAGTTAATGCGACATCATTAAACGTTAGAAGTGGACCATCTACATCTTACAGCGCGAAATCTAGTGTTAAAAAAGGAAATGTAGTAGGAATACTAAAACAATACAGCAATGGTTGGTATGAAGTTAAATTAGCTAATGGAACAACAGGATGCGTTAGTGGAAGTTACTTAACAATAACAGCAGGAAGTTCATCTAGTATAACTTCAGGAAGTACTTCTGGAACTACATCAGGAAATACAAATACAAATACAGGAACAAGCACAAATGCAAAAGTTCAAGCTGTTGTAAATATGGTAAAAAGACAAGTTGGTAAACCATATGTTTATGGAGCTAGTGGACCAAACTCATTTGACTGTTCAGGACTTATGTACTACTGCTACAAAAAATGCAGCTGGAATAACTATTAATAGAAGTTCTGCTGCTCAAGCATCAAACGGTAGATATGTAAGCAAAAGCAACTTACAACCAGGAGATTTAGTATTCTTCAACAGTGGAACAAACAGAATACGCCACGTTGGAATGTACGTTGGAAACGGACAATTTATCCATGCTCCAAGTCCTGGAAAAAGTGTTAAATACGAAAACTTATATTCTTCATATTACGTAAAAGGATACGTAACTGCTAGAAGAATTATCGGATAATAAATATTTTTTACATTAAATAATTATATTGTGAAGAAGACCACAAAACTTCTATTCGAAATAAAAAGAATAGTTGTTTTACGTGGTCTTTTTTTTGCGTTTTATAGAATATACTATGTTTCTGATTCATAAAATTTACTATTATAGAGGTAATTGGAGGAAATTGGTATGGTAAATATTACGAGCGGATTAATAGATAAAAAGGTAAAAAATATGAGGTTTTTCTTAAATTATCCGAAAATCGAGGTGGATGATGAAGGCGAAGAGATTCAACAATTTGCACAAGAGGTAAATAAATCAATATTAAACGAGGTAAGCATTTTTTGAAGAAGTGGTTATCTACACTTATTGTGATGAAATAATAATTGGAAATATAAATGTTATTTCGGAATACAACGTTGCATTTAATAGAGGAAATATTGTCAGCATTCCTATGGAGTTTTCTCAAATTATTGGACTCACTGACATAAGCAATATCTACAGCTATAATTACGATTTTGATTTAATGAAAAAGATTACCTTAGAAGATATTTTTAAAGAAGATGTTGATTATGAAAAAATAATCCAAAGTTATATAATGGAAGAGATTTACGAGATTTTGGATAATTATACAAGCCACATAACTTATGATTTATATGAGTTGATGATGGAATCTATCTATATATGTGAAGATCCAGTTTTCTATTTTAATGGTAGAGATTTAGTAATCTGCATATCGAGTTTTGAATTAACAAGTCAAGTCTGCAATCTAATTGAATTTACAATATCATTTAAAAAATAAAGAATATTCTAAGCGATTATGCTTTGAAAAATATATTTTATATTAAATTTTGAGGAAGTGAAAAAAATGTTTGTCCGATATAATAGAGAATTGGCGGTGAAATACGCTACTGATTGGGCACAAGACAGAAACCCAAACTACAAAGATTATGAAAAATGGGGAGGGGACTGTACTAATTTTGTGTCACAATGTCTACATGAAGGAGGTATACCTTTTGATCATCATGGAAATGATATATTAAAACAGTGGTATTGGTATAGCGATATGAACAGAACTCCTACATGGACAGCCGCCGAGCCTTTTTACAAATACATCACAAAAAACAACACAAAAGACACCCAAAACTTTGGGATATATGCTGTGGAAGTATCATATAACGAATTGCAAATAGGAGATATTGTACAACTTATATACGAAAATGACTTAGCATATCACAACATGATAATCACAGATGTTATTTTAGATGGAGGGTATTTAATCGACTACTTAGTATGCCAACACACATATGATTTATACAACTTTCCTCTTAGCCAAAAACAAGGTGAAAAGCGATATATAAAAATTTTAGGATATTATGAGTAAAAGAGGATTAAATTGTTAATAATATTTGAAAAAAGCCTTTCTTAATGATAAAATTACCTTATAATATATAATGTAAAATATGCTCAGAATTGACTTAATTTAGGGCATATAAATTTAACCTAAAATGGAAAGGTGAATTCAGTGACTAAGAAAAGAACAAATAATCCAAGAACTACCTCAAATCAAGGTAATAAAACAAATACTCAAAATAGAAGACCGCAGACAAAGACGGCACAAAGGCCTACACAACCGCGAAAAAACAAAAAACAAAAAGGTTTACATAGAAAAAATCATCAACTAAAAGGAAAAAACAACTAATAGTTTTAGTAGGGTTAATCATATTGATTTCTGTTGTAGGATTTATAGGAAAGAAAACATACAATTTCGTAAGTACTATTTGGCCAAATGTAATATCACTAAAAATTCTCTGACAGGTGGAGCCATTGACACTTCAAACGTAAACACCGACGAGCAATACGACGTAGGTGACGAAAAAGAAGCAACTCTACAAGTTAGACACAATGTATTTATAGATGCCGGTTGTGGCGGAAACGAAACAGGATATATAACAAATGACAAAGTAAAAGAAAAAGAACTAAACTTAGAAATTGCAAAAAAAAAGTAGCAAAAGAGTTAAACAAACAACAAGATATCAACGTAATACTCTCTAGACAAGATGATGTCTACATGAGCCCAGACGAAAGAAAATCTCTAGCAGAAAGTCAAAATGCTGAGGTATTTGTATCTATCCATATGGCTGCTGAGACTACAGGAAAAGCCACAGGAATAGAAACTATATACCACAAAGATTCCAAAAATGGCTCGGCTGACTTTGCAAGTCTTATGCAAACTTCTATAGTAGCGTTTGTAAAAGCCGAAAACAGAGGAACAAATACATACAATATGAGTGTATTGAGAGATAACAGTATGCCTTCTATATATATTCAATGTGGATTTTTAAGTAACTCTGGTGAGGAGAAAAAATTTAAAAGACGAAAATTACCAAAATGAATTAGCGAAAGGTATAGCACAAGGGATATTAACTTATATAGATGCCAAAAAATAAAAAAGGAAGTGCAGATATGGCTGATTTAGAAATAAAGAAAATTTTAATTGAAGAATCTTTGAGAAAAAATCAAATGTCGCAGATTTTTGATGTGGTGAAAAACGAAAAAATGGTGTTTTTCAGATCACTACAACAATACAAAAACAACAAATTTTTATTAGGCATAATACTAGACGAATCTGCCTACACTACAATTACGATATTTTTCGGGAAAGTAGCAGACGAGTCCAAAAGACATAATAATTAAATTAATAAATGAATTAAACGGTATACATAATGTAGAAAAATTTGTACTAAACAGAAATGACGAGCTTTTAGTCCAAATTCCTTATGTCTCACTATCACAAGACTTCAACGGAGACGTAGCGATAGACTTATTGAGAACACTTTATCACATGCTTGTCCACAATGCATACGACAAGTTTGAAGAAATCCTAGGGGAGAGTATGTATAACCAGATATAATTAACTAGCTTAAATACAAAATCAAATAAAATTAGCAATACTCTAAAGCCAAATTTAGATAAAAATCAATCTAAATTTGGTTTTTTACATGCAGAAATCAAAATATAACTATATAATTATTTACAGGACTAACTTTTAGTTTAAGTAGTAGTGATTTCGTTTAAATTTATTTGATGGGGGCGACTATGGAAGAAAGTTTTGAAGTTTCAAAGAGGTATGAGAATAATTTAGATATTAAAAAGAGAAAAAATCAGGGGATTTATTATACGCCATACGTTGTTGTGGAGTATATATTAGAGCAGACAATACAAAAACACGATGTAGTAGATGAGCCGTATCCAAAGGTGCTCGATATGTGTTGTGGCTGTGGAAATTTCTTAATAAGTGCATATGAAATACTTCACAAAAAGTTTTTGGAAAATATAGATAATTTAAGGGTGAAATATGGAAGAGATTTTATTTCATCAGAAGATATAAGTCTGCATATTATAAAAACTGCATTTTTGCAGTAGACACAGACGAAGATGCATTATTTATATTTAAAAGACAAATTATGAATATTTTAAAAGATGAGCTTAGCGAAATTTATAAAGATAAATTTCTAATTAGTGAGGACGAGCTAGACGAGATTTTATTTGATAAATACGAGAAAAATCTCAATATACTTTGTGCTGACAGCTTAAAAACAGACTTATGCGAAGTCTTTTCTATAAAAAGTTTGACTATATTGTCGGCAACCCGCCATACATTGGTCAAAAGCTTTTTAGACAACGAATATAAAAAAATTTTTATACAAGGAATTTGGTGATGTATATAAAAACAAAGGGATCTTTATTTTTGCTTTTATAAAAGAATACTGGATTTATTAAAAGAAGATGGAAAATCAGGGATTATTACACCGAGGTATTTTATGCAGAGTCCATCTGGAAAGTATCTTAGAAAATACATGATAGACAATGCCAAGATAGACAATATAGTTGACTTTCTAGGTGCGAATTTATTCTCAAGCCTAGGAATTGCAAGTTGTATCGTAGTGTTTGAGCATAAAAATAAAAAAAGATAAATACATACAATACTATAAAATAATAGATGAAAATATCAATATAAAGAAAATAGACAACTTAGGATTATATTTAAAACAAGATAATTTTAAAAAATCATGGTAAATATCGAGTCACTTGGGGAAGATTGGTTAATGCTAGACCAGGTAGAATTCGAATTTTATAACAAAATCCAAAATAAGTGTCAATATTTTTTAGATGAAATAGGTGAGAGTTTTCAGGGGATAATCACAGGTTGCGACAAGGCATTCGTCGTAAATAAAGACGACAAAAATATAAGCAAAATAGACAAAAATCTACTAAAAACTGGATTAAAAATACAAATGTCGAAAAGTACATAATTGATAATTCAAATTATAAATTGATATATTCAAACGACATAAAAACAGAACAGGACCATCCATTTGTTATAGATAATTACTTTATGCCATATAAACAAAAGCTCCAAAACAGGAGAGAATGTATACGAAATAGCCGAAAATGGTACGAACTTCAGTGGGGAAGAGAAAAATCCCTATTTGAGCAGACAAAAATAATGTATCCATATAAGTCTAGAAACAACAGATTTGCGATAGACTTTGATAATAGCTATGGAAGTGCAGATGTGTATTCATTTTTTATAAAAAGAAAAATACAAAGATGAATTTTCATATGAATACTTAGTCGGGCTATTAAATTCAAAAGTATACGATAAATATTTTAAGATAATAGGTAAAGAAATGGGCAAAAATATTCGATTATTATCCGAATAGAGTTATGAAATTAAAGATTTTTAAAGATGAAAATTACAAAAAAATAGAGTCATTATCAAAAGAAATAATATTCCTCTCAAGAAAAAAACTATCTATAATAAATGAATTAGAAAGTACTTCAAAAAAAATTAGTAATTTCAAGCGATTTAACTAAAATAACAACTTGTGAAAACGTTATGGAAATACAAGACAAAAATATTTCGCTCTTAAAAGAAAAACATTACCTTGAAAATAAAATCGATTTCATAGAAAATATAATAGAGGAAATAATTAAAAATCTTTAAATTTAAATCATGACACTAATTTGGATTAAAACTTAAAAATTAGGTGATGTAAATGAAAGGTTTAGTATTAGAAGGGGAGGCACTAAAGGTGCTTACCAATTAGGGGCTTATAAAGCTTTAAAAGAATTAGGTGTCGAGTTCGACGGGGTAGTTGGAACTTCAATTGGGGCATTAAATGCAGCATTTATAGTCCAGGGGACTATGAAATAATGAAAGACATCTGGTTAAATAGGGATTATAAAAGTTTTATGGACATAGAAGAAGACTTCTATGAAAAATATAAAAATGTGGAGTTTAAGGCAAAAGATATAAATGTAGTCATAGGTCTTATGAATAAAGCTAGAAAAAACGAAGGAATAGATATAACTCCTCTTAAAAATTTACTAAAAGAAAATATAGACGAAGAAAAAATAAGAAATTCATCAAAAGATTTTGGATTAGTAACAGTATACTTAGACAAAAAATCATCCCACAACACTTGATGAAAGAGGACATACCGCAGGGGAAATTGGTAGATTATTTAATCGCAAGTTCGAGCTTACCTATATTTCAATTAGATAAATTTGAAGATAAACGTTATCTAGATGGCTTTTTATCAGATAATACGCCAGTTGGGTTATTGGCGAATAAAGGATATAATGATATAATAGTAATTAGATTATCGAATGATGCCGCAGGAGATAAAAGTTTGCAAAAATATGTAGATTTAAATCTAACAGTGATAAAACCTTCGATGGTTTTGGGAGGTTCTCTAAACAAGGACAAAGATCATATGGAGACATTGTTCAAACTTGGATATATGGATACAATGAAAGTATTTAAAAGATACGATGGGGTGAAGTATTTCTTTAATGCAGATTTTATATATGACGAAGAGACATGCTTTAATTTGATAAGTAACATAGATATAAAAACGATAGAATACATATGCAAGATCTTAAAAAAATAAGGAGAAAACCAAGCCTAAGAGTTTTATTAGAAGAAATCATACCACAACTTGGGGATATGTTTCATTTAGAAAAGGAATTTACATATAAAGATATTTTTACAGTATATATGAAAGAAAACTTGAGGAAAATAATATAGACGTTTTGAATTTATACGATTTTTCAAAGGTTATAGACTCAGTCAATTCACAAATTGACTCAATTAATTTCGATTATGAAAATAATGAAAATAAATCCATTATTTTGTTAAATAAAAAAGAAAAAAAATGAAAAGGCGATAACAAATAAACTACTAAACGATTTTAAAATCAAAGTTTAAGAAAAATGCCTATATAAGTTTTTACGTGTATTAATTAGGAGGTACAAAATGGAAAAAACAGTAGTAATAAAAAATGCAACAGGATTACATGCTAGACCAGCAGGAATGTTTGTAAAAAAAGCTTCAGAATTCACTTCAACAGTAGAAGTATTAGCTAAAGGAAAAACTGTAAATGCTAAATCAATCATGGGAATAATGAGTTTAGGTTTAGGTCAAGGTGAAGAAATAGTTGTTAAAGCTGAAGGTGCAGATGATGCAGCAGCAGTTGACGCATTAGTAGAATTAATCGAAAGCGGATTTGGTGAATAATATCCAAATCCACATACAATATAAAAACCTGGGGAAACCCAGGTTTTTAAAAAATCAAACTGCAAACTATCTAAAAGAAGTTGAAATAAAAGGAAAAATAATAAATAATAAAAAAGAAGTAAGGGTATATTTTAGGAGGAGTAAAAAGATGTTTAAAGGAACAGCAGCATCACCAGGTATAGTACTTGGGAAAGCGTTAGTATTAGAGCACAATGAATTAGTCATAGAAAAGAAATCGATATCAGACGTAGAAACAGAAATAGCTAGATTAAACGAGGCAGTAGCTATATCAAAAACTGAACTTGAAAAGTAAGAGACAAAGCAAAAAGTTGAATTAGGTGAAGAAGAGGCACAAATATTTGAGTCACACTTATTAGTTTTAGAAGATCCTGAACTACTAGGCTCTATAATGGACAAAGTGAAAACTGAAAATGTCAATGCAGACTTTGCATTAAACGAAATAAAAGAGATGTTCGTTGGAATGTTTGAAGCTATGGATAACGAATATATGAGAGAGAGAGCGGCTGACATAAAAGACGTTACAAACAGAATATTAAGACACTTACTAGGTGTAAAAATAGTAGACTTAGCTGCATTAGAAGATGAAGTAGTTTTAGTTGCACACGACTTAACTCCATCAGATACAGCTACAATGGACAAAAAGAAAGTATTAGGATTCTTAACTGAGATCGGTGGTAGAACTTCTCATACAGCTATAATGGCAAGAACTTTAGAAGTTGCTGCAGTAGTTGGACTAACAGATGCTACACAAAAAATAAAAGACGGGGACTTTGTTGTATTTAACGGAGATACTGGAGAAGTAATAGTAAATCCAGACGAAGAAACAATAGCTAAATACTCACAAATGAAAAAAAAGAATTCGAAGATTATAAAAAATCATTAGAATTATTAAAAGGACAACCATCTGTTACAACTGACGGAAAACATGTTGAATTAGCAGGAAACATAGGAACTCCAAATGATATAGATGGTTTAATTAAAAACGACGCTGAAGGTGTTGGACTTTATAGAACAGAATTCTTATATATGGACAGAGTAGACTTCCCAACAGAAGACGAACAATACGAAGCTTATAAAGCAGTACTTGAAGGAATGAGCGGAAAACCAGTTGTAATAAGAACTTTAGATATAGGTGGAGATAAAAAACTTGACTACTTAGAAATGGACGAAGAGATGAATCCATTCTTAGGATACAGAGCAATCAGACTTTGCCTAGACAGAAAAGAAATATTCACAACTCAATTAAGAGCTTTATATAGAGCGAGTGTTCATGGAAAATTAAGAATAATGTTCCCAATGATATCTTCATTAGAAGAATTATTACAAGCAAAAGCAGTATGTGAAGAAGTAAAAGAAGCACTAGATAAAGAAAACATAGCTTATTCAAAAGACGTAGAAGTTGGTATGATGATAGAAGTGCCATCAGCAGCAGTAATATCAGACGTACTTGCAAAACACGTGGACTTCTTCTCAATAGGAACTAATGATTTAATACAATATACTTGTGCAGTTGATAGAATGAACCAAAAAATAAGCTACTTATATAACCAATTCAATCCAGCAGTATTAAGATTAATAAAAATGGTTATAGAAAATGCACACAAAGAAGGTAAATGGGCAGGAATGTGTGGAGAAGCAGCAGGAGATCAAAGAATGATACCAATATTATTAGGATTTGGTCTTGATGAATTCTCAATGAGTCCAATCTCAATATTACCAGCTAGAAAATTAATAAACTCTGTGAGCCAAGCTGACATGAAAGCATTCTCTGAAAAAGTGTTAGAACTTGGAACAGCACAAGAAATAGAAGCATTTATAGCAGAAACTTTTAAACATTAATTAAATAAATGCTATAAACATAGCTACCGAAAAATTTATATATAAATTTTTAAAGGTGTAAAGCAATATAGATTAAACTAATTTTCTATATTGCTTCACACCTTTTTTTTATTTAAATAACGAATGAAGTCACCCGCGCCATGAATTTTTATAAAAAACCCAAATCGGTAGGTTTTATTCCTACGACTGGGGAAAGTAAAATATAAATTATAAAATTTACATAACTCTAAAAGGTATTTTGTTTTGGTTTGCATACCAATGTGCGTACGAATTTTTCTTTCCGTAGATTGTTAAGTTTGGACAGTTTTTAAAAGCAAATTCGCTTATTGATGTTATTGTCTGTGGTATAACAACTTTTTTCAAATTCATACAACTTCTAAATGCATATTCCTCGATATTTTGGATAGTTTCTGGAAGAGTTATTTCTTCAAGATTTATGCAGTCACAAAATACTCTAGAACCGATAAATTTTAACCCATGATTTAATTTTATTTTGTTTAGATTTGTGCAACCTAAAAATGCTGTATTTTTTATGTAAGTCACCTTTTCTGGAAGTTCAATTTCTCTTAGTGATTTGCAGTTGGTAAATATTCCAGATGAAATAGATTTTAAATTTTTAGGTAGTTTTACTTTTTTAATTTTATGCAGTTTGAAAAAGCACCTTGTTTTATTGATAAAATTGAATCAGGCAAATCAACCTCTCTCAAATTCATACACATTGAAAAGTTCGTGAGCCTATTGACGAGATATTAGGTGAAAATTTCACATTTTTTAAATCAGTACAATTAAAAAATGCCAAATCGTTTATAAGTTCCACACTTTCTGGAATATCAATTTCTTCTAGATTTGAGCAATATCCAAATAAATACGTATCTAAAACTTTTAACTTTGGAGAAAGAGCTACATTTTTTAAGTGGCTACATTTAAAAAATGCCCCTTCATTTATATTTTCAATATCATCTGACAAATATATATCAGATAAATTGTTACAATTTTTAAATGCGTATTTTCCAATAGTTTTTAAACTTTCTGGTAGACTTAAATATTTCAAATTTGTGCAATTTAAAAAACATTCATCAGAGATAGTTTCTAACATATCTGGAAATATTACTTCAGAAAGTGAGCTACACCCAGCAAAAAGTTTTTTGTTAAGTTCTTTCATACTTCCTAAAAAAGACAATTTCTTTTAAAGATTCGCAATTAGAAAATGCCTCTCTTTCAACATTAGATATATTGTCTGGTAGATGAAGTGATTTTAAATTTTTACAGTCCGAAAATCCTAGATATGGAATAGATTTAACATTTCTAGGGATATATACATTTTCAACACTTTTGTTTACACAACTTACGGCATTATTTATTATAAATAGATTTTTCAAATTATCTGGATCATCTGCTAAAAAGTCGTCGTTTAAATTTCCATGTAAATCATCAAAAATCGGCATTGTATTCCTCCTTATATAATTGATTTTTTATATAAAGTCAAGATAGGCAACCCATCAATTGCTGGGTTTACCTATAATTGTCATATCATAATGATAAGATAATATCACTTTTCAAATGGATATTCAAGTGATAAAATAATTGATAAGAGAGTCATTAAAATATGTAAATGGTATCGACATAATTTAATAAAAACCCGACATTTAAGTAAACAATCAAAATAATAAATTTACATATTAAAATGAGAATATACTTATTTAAGGAGGATAAATATGTCAGCATTAACAATTAGCCCAGAAGAAGAGAAAAGAGTGAAAGGACTAGGATTTTTTGAACAACAAAGGAACAGACAATTTTTCAGCAAGAGTATTAACAGTCAATGGTAAAATAACTGCAGCTCAACATAGATGTATTGCAGAAGCGGCAGAGTTATTTGGAAATGGAAATATAACATTTACAACAAGATTATCTATAGAAGTTCAAGGGATACCATTTGATAAAATAGAAGATTTCAGAAAATATATAGCAAAAGAAGGTTTAGAAACTGGGGGGACAGGAGCAAAAATCCGTCCAATTGTATCATGTAAGGGGACAACTTGCAAATTCGGTAGACTTGACTCATTTGCAATATCTGAAGAAATGCACCATAGATTTTTGAAGGCTATAATGATGTAGCCCTACCACACAAATTTAAAATGGCAGTAGGCGGATGTCCAAATAACTGCATGAAACCAGACCTAAACGATATGGGGATTGTAGGTCAATTAATCCCAACTCATGACTTAGACAAATGTAAAGGATGCAAAAAAGTGTAAAATAGAACAAGTATGTCCAATGGATGCATGTAAAGTTGTGGATAAAAAAATAACTAGAGACACAAATATATGTAATAATTGCGGACGTTGTGTCGGAAAATGTCCATTTGGTGTAGTCGATGAAGGTACACCGGGATACAAACTTTATATAGGTGGTAGATGGGGCAAAAAAAATCTCTATAGGAAAACCACTAACTACAATTTTTAAAACACAAGAAGAAGTTCTAGACGTTATGGAAAAAGCAATCTTACTATATAAAGATCAAGGTATAAAAGGTGAGCGTTTTGAAGAAATAATAAAACGTATCGGCTTTGAAAATATAGAAGAACAACTTTTAGACGACGATTTATTAAATAGAAAAGATGAAATACTAAACAAAGAGCTAGCATTAGCAAAATAAAAGTTTATATATAAAATAAAATTAAAAAATTTAATATATTTACAATTAAATTATCAAAAGAGGTTATCAATATCCAGATAACCTCTTTTTAATATAAAATTATACTTATTTTTTTAAAAATACATGTCTGGAATCCATGAAATCACGTATTCATAATCTGTTTTTATATTTGGATTCAATATTTTAAATCTTCCTTTTACCATTTGTTCCTCAAATACACTATCTAAATGGCAAAAAAGCGATTCCCATATCTATTTTATTGATATCTTTAGTTTTAGTGCTGTAAAAATGAAGTCCATCATCATTTAGTACAACTCTCCATGGCTGACAATTTAGTGAAGATGGAGCAAGACGAACTGCCTCTAATGCATCTGAATAAATTCCCGCATCTTTTTTGTAAGAGGGGTATAAAAATCGTCTTTGTGAAATAATGAGCTAAATGAGTCTCTTTTGTTGTGGTTATTTCCAATTAAAAATCCTATTGGACTTCTTCTGCCGCCTTCATACCCAACAGGTGATACAACCGGTAGAACATACCCATCTTTAAGTTCAACAGCTTTTGCAAATTTCCCTTTATTAAAAGTTCCACCAAGCCAAACTGTACCAAGTCCAAGTGAAGTACAATATAAGATAACTTTTTCAAAAGTATAACCAAGTGCTTCGAGTGTAAGGGGTTTATCCTCACAATAAGCAGCCAAGAAATAACTTGGATTTTTGATAACGCCATATGTACCCAGCTTTTCGTTGTGATATCCGTCTGGTTTTAAAAGTTTAATTTGAATTTTCTTGTTGAATGGATTTGTAACACTATCGATATAAGTTTGAATTTTTCTAAAATACTTTCATCTATCGGATTATTACTATAAGTCCTGACAGAATGTCTACTTTTTATAACTTCAAGAATAGATTGTTTCATAGGATGAACCTCCTTAATTTACACAAATATGATATAAGAAAATAATAATTTAAGCTATTTTAAAATATAAATTTTCTTATACTTAAATTATAACATGAAAACCTAATTCTTGAAGAAAATGTAGTTATCTAAATTAGTCACTTCAATATAACATAAAATATATTAGATAGTGCTATAATGTAATAAATAAGGGGGAGCGAAATGTTTAACCTACCGTACAATAAATTTCACAAAACACTAGAAATAGTAACTTTTATTTTGCTGTTAGCACAAATTGTATATACTGCTGTTTTATATCCGCAGTTGCCGAGCAAAATACCATCACATTTTTAACTTAGAAGGACAAATAGATGGTTGGTCAGGAAAAGGATCGATAATAATACTTGTTATAGTTAATGTAGCATTATATATACTGCTTACTGTTACAATGTTTTTTCCAAGATTGTGGAATGTGCCGGTCAAAATTACAGATAAAAACAAAGGTATAGTGTTTAATTATACTATGAATATGGTTTTATTAGATAAACTTATCTTAGTTATGAGCTTTTCTTATATAACATATTGCTCAATTTCAGCAACTAAAATGGGGTGGTGGTTTACGCCAGTTATGCTTGTAGGAGTTTTGGGGGTGACTTTTTACTATACCTTTAAATTATTTCTAGTTAAATAAATAAGAAGTTTTTAATTGAATAGGAGATAAGACAATAAGGAGAAGAATATGAAAAATTACGATGCTTATATATTTGATTTTGATTATACATTAGCAGATGCAACAGACCCAGTAGTGGACAGTTTCACATATGCACTTGAAAAAATGAATTTAAAAAGGCAACTCGCCAAGATATAATAAATACAATAGGAATACCAATAGGGGAGTCATATACAATTTTGACAGGTGATGATTCAGAAGAGGGTATAGATTTATTTAAAAAATATCAAAAGGAAAAATCAGATGAAATAACAGTTCCAAATACAGTTTTTATAGGTGGAGCAAGAAAAGTTTTAGAAACTCTTAAAAATAGAGGCAAAAAAAATTGGAATAGTTTCATCTCGTTGGGGACAGAGAATAAACGATGTATTTGAAAATCTAGGATGTAGAGAATTAATTGACTTTATAATAGGAACAGAACATGTTGAAAATTATAAACCAAATCCAGAGGGATTATTTAAAATGATAGAAATGATGAAATGTGAATCTCCAATTTATATCGGAGACAGTTATATAGATGCAAAAGCGTCACAAAACGCCAATATAGATTTTGTCGGCGTGACAACTGGCACAACATCAAGGAAGAATTTAGAATCATACCCACATGTGGCAGTATTAGATAATTTAGAGGAGCTTTTAGAGATATAGTGTAATTAATAGATTTACATCTATGTTTAAGGAAAAAAATTCCTTGACTTTTTCTTATATCAGTATCTACAGCAGCAGTAACAGCATACGGAGTTTATTATAAAATACAACAATTTGTATTTTTCGCAGCATTCGGTTTAAACAACGCAATCATTCCAATTGTTTCATTTAACTATGGAATGAGAAATAAACAAAGAGTAAAAGAAGGAATATTCTACGGCATGATGTATACACTAATTATCATGGGTATAGGGTTAGCATTTTTACAAATTTTGCACATCAAGTCGCAGGTATATTTGCATTATCTCCAGATATACAAAAATACCAAACTCAGAAAATGTAATTTGGTGGGCATTCCCAATAGCAGAAGGATTCGCACTAATTGTCGCTGTATTTATAATGAAAAAATCAATAAAGATAAAGTAAAAGAACTCGCATAATAACAGATTTAAAAATATAAGAATGTCTGTTAAATCCTCTCGCTATATAATGTATGGATTTTTTGAAAAAACTTTAATTAAAATTTTAATTTTATGTCAAAACTAAAGTAGTAAGAAATTATGTGTTATTATAATAGTAGATAGATTATAAAGAGAGGTGACTTAAATGTCTATGAAAAGAGCGAATGTTGTAAGCCCTGTGCAATAATTTAGAAAGCATGTTGTATAGGGCAAGTTTATAAAAAATTAATTAAAAAATTGCGCATGTTTTCTTAAAATTATTGCTTTTAGTTTACAAAATAAATGTAGATAGGAGCAAGGGTTTATGAAATACAAAAAGCGCAGGATGTATTACCTCAATATATGATTGAAGATTTGCAGAAATATATAGAAGGTGGTTATCTTTATATACCTAAAAAAAGAAGAGAATAAAAAGTCTTGGGGAGAAAATACGAGTACTAAAGATGAATTAAATAAAAGAAATAAAGAAATTGCCAAAAACATAAAAATGGGAAAACTATAGAAGAATTGGCTGATGGATATTATTTAACTGGATATAGTATAAGACGAATTATTAAAAGGTAGATTTATAAGTATAGTAATTAAAAGAATATATGTAGTAAAGAAAATATATAGTAATTAAAAAATATATATTAATTGAGATAAATATATGGCTATTGCAGAGATATTGCAATAGCCTTTTTTGTTATTTTTAATTCAATAAAAAAGTGTATATTAAATTTGTAAATTGGGAAATAAATTTAATGTTTACTTTTTAGTATTTAGATGAATTATAAAATTAACATGTTTAATTCAGAAATATTTGTGTTCTTGTGCACAATGTAAAAAGGGAGTAATTTATAAATATAAGTACTTTTAAAGAAAGGGGTGCGAATATGAGTATTTTAAACGTGGAAAATATGACTCAAGGTTTTGGGGATAAAATTATTTTTAATAATGTCAATTTCAAATTAGAAAAAAATGAGCATATTGGTCTTGTAGGGGCAAATGGTGAGGGCAAAACTACTTTTTTTAAACTTATTACAAATGAGCTACTTCCCGACAGTGGCACAATTTATTGGAATAATAAAGTTAGTATTGGATATATGGATCAAAATGTTAATATAAATAATTATCCGACAGTTAGGGAATTTTTACAAAGTGCTTTTGCGGATTTATATAAAATAGAGGAGAATTTAAACGAACTTTATAATAAAATGTCGACATCTAATGATATTGAACTTGAAAAAATAACACAGAAAGTATCAACCTTACAAGGTGTGCTAGAAGATAGTGATTTTTATAGTATTGATTCAAAGATAGATGAGATTTCATACGGAATAGGAATAAATGATTTTATGTATGATAAGTCAGATGAATTGAGCGGAGGGCAAAGGAGCAAGGTTCTTTTGGCAAAGATGTTACTCGAAAAACCAGATATTTTGTTGCTTGATGAACCGACAAATCACTTAGATGAGGAAAATATAAATTGGCTAAAAAATTATCTGAAAAGCTATGAAAAATCATTTATATTGATTTCACATGATACAGAATTTATGAACGAGGTCGTAAATGTAGTTTACCATCTGGAGCATAAGAAATTCACAAGATATAATGGGGATTATAAGAAATTTCTAAAATTATATGAGCTTCACAAAGAGCAGTTAATGAGGGATTATACAAAGCAACAAAAGGAGATAAATAAACTAGAGGATTATATAAGAAAAAATAAAGTTAGGGCAGCAACAGCAGCACAGGCAACGGCTAGAGAAAAGAAGCTTATGAAGATGGATAAAATAGAAATAAGTAAGCAAAAACCAAAGCCACATTTTGATTTTAAATTTTCTAAGCCATCCTGGAGCGTTATTTTCAAAACTAAAAATTTAGTAATAGGATATGACACACCACTCACAAAACAACTCAATTTAAAGATGGATAAAAATAAAAAAATAGCAATTATCGGTGCAAATGGAATAGGCAAGACAACTTTATTAAAAACTTTGATGAAAGTTATAAATCCAATAGAAGGGAAAGTTATGTTAGATGAGCAACATTTGGATATAGGTTATTATGAACAAGAAAATTATTATACAGAAAATGTTGTTATTGACGAGATTTCAAATGAATTTCCTAAAAATACGAAAACAGAAGTGAGGCGAATGTTGGCAAGGTGTGGATTGACAGATGAGCACATAAACAGCAAGCTTTGCAAACTTAGTGGAGGGGAACAAGCAAAGGTAAGGCTTTGTAAAGTTATCAACAACCCAAGTAATATACTATTTTTAGATGAACCGACAAATCATTTAGACGTAGATGCAAAGGAAGAATTAAAAAGAGCTCTTATAAATTATGATGGAAGTATAGTTTTAGTAAGCCACGATAGAGATTTTTACAAAGATATTGTGACTACAGTTTGGAATTGTGAAAACTGGATAATATAAAGTTTGTAAACACCATATATAGTAAAAGATAAAAAATATCTACTATATATGGTGTTTTATTTTCAAAAAATACAAAAATAAATTAAAAAAGAAATTATGTGGGTATAAATCATAAATGGACATTATATAGATATAGACTTTAAGCCCAAGACAAATTTCTACACTTATTATTTCAAACTTTAAAATGTATAAAAATCTTATAAATAATTATTGTGGGCAAGATAAAAACGAAATTATAAATATAAACTAGGCGACAAAGGAGAAATTCGATGAATTATATAGAGTTAAATAACCAAGTTATAATCAGGGACGAAAATGGGAAATATCAACTTGACAAAGATAAAGAAGCTCTAAAATCGTATTTAGAGGATTACATAGAGCCAAGAATGAGAAAATTTAATAACTTAAAAGAAAGATTAGATTATTTAGTTAAAAACGATTACTACTCAAAAGAAATTATAAATATGTATGATGAGTATGTGATTGAAGTTATATATGATTTTATAAGATCGAAGAATTTTAAATTCCAATCTTATATGAGTGCGAGCAAGTTTTATCAAAATTATGCGCTTAAGAGTAATGATGGTGAGGAAATATTAGAAAATTACGAGGATAAGGTGTTGATTGTTGCATTGACGCTTGGAGATGGGGACTCTAAACTTGCAAAAGATATTGCAGGAAAACTTATAAATCAAGAGTTTCAACCAGCGACACCGACTTTCTTAAATGCAGGTAGAGCAAGAGCAGGAAAGATGGTATCTTGCTTTTTTAGTAAACATAGAGGATAGCTGTGAAGGTATATCTTATGGAGTTTCATCTGCAAACCATTTGTCAAAAAATAGGCGGTGGGGTTGCGCTTAATTTGACTAGACTTAGGGCTGCAGGCGAATCTATAAAAGGAATCAAAGGAGCAGCCGGCGGGGTTATGGGTGTTGCAAAATTACTAGAGCAATCATTCAGCTATTTCAACCAAATGGGAGCGAGACAAGGCGCTGGGGCAGTTTATTTAAATGTACTTCATCCAGACTTTGAAACACTACTAGACAGTAAAAAGATAAATGCAGACGAAAAAATAAGGCTTACAACACTTTCAATCGGAGCTATAATTCCAGATAAATTTATGGAGCTTGCGGAGAAAAATGAAAATTGTTATGCATTTTATCCACATTCAATTTATCAAAAATACGGTGTTCATCTTGATGAAATAAAAATGGACGAATGGTATGACAAATTAGCACAAGATGATGAAATTGAGAAAAAAGGAAATAAATCCAAGGGAACTTCTAACTAGGATTGCACAAACTCAACAAGAATCTGGATATCCATACGTTGTATTTATCGACAGTGCAAACCAACAACATACGCTAAAGGACGTGGGAATGATAAAATGTCTAACTTGTGCTGTGAGATTTTCCAATACCAAACACCATCAGATATAAAAGGTTATGGTCAAGTCAGCGATTGGGGACAAGATATAAGTTGTAATCTGGGCTCTTTAAATATAGCAAATGTTATGGATAATAAAGATATTGAAAAGACGATAGATGTAGCGATTAGAGCCTTGACATATGTTTCTGACAATACAAATATAGAAGAGGTACCTACTATCAAAAAAGGAAACGACTCATCACACTCAATCGGGCTAGGAGCGATGAATTTACATGGATATTTAGTTAGAGAAGATATAATCTATACATCAAAAGAAGGTAGAGAATTTGCCGATGTATTCTTCGCAATGATGAGATATTACGCGATAAAAACATCAATGAATATAGCAATTGAAAAAGGAGAAACATTCAACGGATTTGAGAAATCTGAATATGCAAAAGGAGAAGAAAGCGAATTATTTAAAAAATACTGCACAAAAGATTTCTTGCCAACTAGCGAAAAAGTATCAAAATTATTTGAAGGAATAAACATTCCGACAAAAGAAGATTGGAAAGAATTATTACAACAAGTTAAGACAAATGGTATTTATAATGCTTACTTAAGTGCAATCGCACCGACTCAAAGTATAAGTTATGTTCAAAACTCAACTTCGAGCGTTATGCCGATAACTGAGCAAATAGAAGTTAGAACTTATGGCGATTCGACAACAATTTATCCAATGCCGTTTTCAACTAACGAAAATATGCTTTACTACCAATCAGCATACAGAATAGATATGCTAGACCTTATCGATATGGTAGCTATAATTCAAGGACATATAGACCAAGGTATTTCGACAACATTATTTGTAACAGACGACAAAACAACAAGAGATATTGCAAGATACTACATTTATGCACATAAAAAAGGACTAAAAAGCCTTTATTATACGAGAACGAAGATGGAAAGAAATAATGAATGCCTAGTGTGTTCAGTTTAAGATTCAACATAAAGAGGTGATAAAATGACATTTAAATTAAACAACGTACACAAAGCAGTCAACTGGAATGTTGAGGACGACGACTTCACTCAGGCATTTTGGGATCAGAATGTAAAACAATTTTGGCTGCCAGAAGAAATATCAGTGTCAAAAGATGTAAAAGTATGGAGCGAACTTTCGCCAGAGGAGAGAAATCTTTATAAAAAAGTGTTAGGTGGACTGACACTTTTAGAAACAAAACAAGCCAACAACGGAATACCATCTATGATGAGTTTGACAGATAATCTTCAACGAAAAGCAGTACTTTCGTTTATGGGAACTATGGAAGAAATCCATGCAAAGAGCTATTCATCAATATTTACAACACTTTTGACAATGCCAGAAATCGACGAAATATTTGACTGGATAGAAAGCGAGCCGACTTTACAGAAAAAAGCCGAAATAGTTTTAGCCCAATACGAAAATACAGATGACAGATATGGTCTATATATGTCGATGGCGACATCAGTATTTTTAGAAAGCTTTTTATTTTACTCAGGATTTTTCTACCCATTATTTTTAGCTGGACAAGGAAAAATGATGGCAAGTGGAGAGATAATTTCACTAATACTTAGAGACGAATCACTTCACGGAAAATACATCGGACTTCTTGCACAAGAGATATTCAAAGATTTTTCAAAAGAAGAACAAAAGAGTACAAATCAAAGTCATGGACGTATTCGATAGACTTATGGAAAACGAAATAAACTACACAAATACAATATACGAAGGAACAGGGCTAGCTGATGAAGTCATAAACTTCCTAAAATACAATGCAAACAGAGCAATGGAAAACCTAGGATACGACAACAGACTCGAAGTCGACCCAGTAAACCCAATCGTGCTAAACGGACTTAGCACAGAAACAAAACACACGACTTCTTCTCAACAAAAGGTAACGGATATCAAAAGGAGTGTATGAATCGCTACAAGATAGTGACTTTATTTTCGATAGGGATATATAGATTTAGAAGTTTTATATATATTATAAAAAAAAGACCACATCTTAGAGTTTCATTAACTGAATCTCGAGATGTGGTTATTTATAGCACATAGGAAATTATATTCATTTAAAAATTGTTGATAAGTATAATTTCTGTATATGTGCTTCAAAGAAATCTACATCTTTAAGGGGCTTTAGAATTAAAGATTTCTTTATTAATTAAGGTGCTTTTTTATTATTTCTCTAACCCTTTCTATATCGATTTTAGTGAATCTTGAAATAGTTGCTTCATCAAGGCCTTCCCCTAACATATTTAATACTATCTCTACTTGATTTTTCTCAATACCTTTTTTAATCCCCTTTTTTTCAACTTCTGGATCATATAAACTCTTAGTCATGATATTCACCTCTTTTTCTAAGTTTTCATCATCTATATAATTTCTATTTAGATATTCAATTAAATTTTGAATTGCTAAAAGCATACTGTGAAAATCTTCACCGAGGATTTCATCTTGGTCAAATAACTCCTTTGACTCAATAGCTAGTTTTTCATAACATCAACTTCATAAAGAAATTCTTTGTCATCGTCAAATACTATTATTAATTTTAGACTATCTTCTATATTCTTATTTTCCTCAAAGAAAATAACCTTCTGCTTTGGAAAATACAATCTTTTGATATTATCCCCACCATAATCAGCATTTTCTTTTCCTTTTCTAAATCCATACTAAAACATACGAATTATCATGGTGTTGTCATTTTTAATTTATTATAACTAATATTTTTCTATTTGGATAGCACCTCTTTAGGTATATCTAATTCTTTACTGAAAATTAGTATTTTAAACAAAATAAGTAAATTTTTCTATAATTATAAATATAAAAAATTCATTGGAAAGTAAGAGGTTTAGGCTATGATATAATATAAGTAAAAATATCAATTAAGGAGCAAGTATGATTAGAGATTTAAAACAAAAAAGATATAGATAAAGTTATGGAAATCTGGCTTGAAAGCACAATAAAAGCACACGACTTCATGCCAGAAAAATACTGGCAAGACAATTACAATGCAGTAAAAGATATATACATACCACAATCGAAAACTTATGTTTATGAAGAGGGGAAGAAATTAAAGGTTTTATAAGCATATTAAACGACGACTTTATAGGGGCATTATTTGTATCACTGAATGAACAAGGAAAGGGGATTGGCTCAAAGTTAATAGAGTATGCAAATGCTAAATTTAATAATTTAAAATTAGCTGTATATAAACAAAATCAAAGATCGGTTGATTTTTATATTAAAAAGGGATTTGAAATTTTATCAGAAGAGATTAACGAAGATTCAGGTTTTGAAGAATATATTATGGTTTATAAATAGCAAAATCTTAAAAAGAGTATATCTCAAGCCAAAGTAGCTAGGGATATACTCTTTTTTAATCTATATATTCATTTTTAATATAAAGATATTTTATTCAACTTCTTTAAGTAAATCTTCAGCAGAAATTCCATACAATTTTGCAAGTGCCAATAAATTTGAAGTGCTTGGGTCAGAGGCACCATTTTCCCATTTCGAAACAGCTTGTCTGCTTACACCGATTGATTCTGATACGAATTCTTGTGTCATTTTACATCTTATTCTATTTTCTTTTAATACCTCACCCAAAGATTTTCTGATTATCGCTTTTTCGTGTCTAACATCTGTTGATTTTAAGTATTTTAAAAGACAGCGAACGATAAGTATAAGCAATCCTAAAAAAATTGCCAAAATAATAATGTATAATACTACACTAATTATAAATTGTACCCCTAATGCCATTTGTAAATATCTCCTTTCCTTTTTCTAATATAAATATATCAAAAATATCTAGTTACTTCTACCAACTACTGCGCAACTATCAGTTGCATTAGGGTAAAATACTCTATTTTAGGAAATTTTTTTGTTTCATAAAACAAAAAACTATGACACAATATAATTAATAAGTAATTTAAAAGAATATTAATATGAAAAATGTAGTTTAAAAGTAACAAAAAAAATTTAATTTACAAGTAAAAGCTAGGAGGGGTATTATGATTAATTTGAGCAAGAGACAAACTATTGATTTAACAAAAAAAAGAAGTTGGACTAAAACATCTAGATGTAGGTTTAGGATGGATAACTAGAATGGATTTAGATACAATTGCATATTTATTAGATTCAAACGACAAACATATCGAAACCGTATACTTTGGAATAAAAGAAAGTAAAAATAAATCAGTTAGACTAAGTGGAGATGATTTAGTCGGTGGTGGAGCAGGGGACAACGAGGTCATATACATAGATTTGGACAAGTTAGATTCAAGGGTGCAAAAAATCGCTCTATATGCAAATATATTTAAATTCTTCGGACTTGGTAAAAAGACTTTCTCAGACGTAAAAGACGCATACATAAGAGTTGTAAACAGAGATACAGGAAAAGAAATATGCAAATATGTACTTGCTGAAAATGGGGCAGGATGTGATGCTTTCCATTTTGCTGATTTAGTCAAAACGGCTCAGAGTGGAAGTTTGTTGCAGTTGGAAATGGATGCAATGGTTCTGTTGATAAATTGAGAAAGAAATATTTATAAAATATTGTTATGATGATTTTTATATATTGAAAGTTTTTTAGAATAAATGACTCTTTATAATGTATACATAAATAATTTTTAAATCTGCATTATTTTGGAAATGAAATTCTGCTATAATGAAAGTATAAATAGTTATAGAAAGGGGTAATAGCTATGAAAAAAAATTTAATTATCACAATAAGTAGAGAATATGGTAGCGGCGGAGGAGAAATCGGTAGAAGGTTATCTAAAGCATTAGGAATACCTTGCTATGATAAAGAATTACTTACAATAGCAGCGAAGGAAAGTGGTTATTGCCAAGAATTTTTTGAAAAATACGATGAAAAACCTATCAAAACATTGAGTTATTTTTCATACGACCAAACAATGTCATCATTACCAATAGGTCATCAACTATTCTTAAAACAATTTAACATAATCCAAGATTTAGCTGAAAAAGAGTCTTGCATATTTGTAGGTAGAGCAGCAAACTATGCATTAAGAGATAAATTCGACTCAATAGATGTTTTTATACATGCTGATTTTGAAACAAGAAGAGAAAGAGCAATTGAAGAACATGGTATTGAAGAAAAGAAAAGTGCAAAAAAACAGTCAAAAAGATAGATAAAGAGAGAACTTCTTTTTATAATTTCTATACAAGCATGAAGTGGGGAGATGCTAGGGACTTTGATCTTTGCATAAATACCAGCAAGATAGATATTGATGAAGCTGTTGAAATAATTTTGGCGACAGTTAAAAAACATTATGATAAATAGGAATAATATTTATAGAAATTTATAATTAAACTATAGGAATAATATTTTTCATAAAAACAACCACATTTTAGATTTTGGTATACTGAATTCTAAAATGTGGTTATTTTAGTTTTTTGAATAATTTATAATTTCTAATATATTATTTTAAGCGACACAAGAAGTAGTTGTGACAACTTTTATATATTAATCTATATAATTTCAAAACACAGTGAAAAAAACTAAACCATTATATTTCTTTTCAAAAAAGATGGAAAAACTTTTGACTTTTTTATTTATGAAAAACTTGGTATTATTTAAACATAGAAGTTGAGATGATAAGATGAAGAAGAGAACAAGAGTATGGTAAAAGTTCAGTTGATAACAAGAACTTTCATAGAATCTATATCAGAAGAACTAAAAATCAATTTAAACAACGATTATGACTTCTATCAAAACTTATCAAATCATCTAGGTTCGATTTTTAGGACTGGGATAAGTGATTTACAATCTAATTCATTTTTAGATGAAGTAGTGATAAAAGTGTAGCTATGGAAAGAAAGAAAATCAAGAAATAGCATTCCACGTAGTAGTTGTATGTAGTGGAGGGATAGGAACATCTCAACTATTATTAGCAAAATTAAAATCTCATTACAACTTCCAAATAGTTGATATAATCTCATCACATGATGAAAAAATATTTTGGAAAGTCATGCAGACTTGATAATATCAACAGTACCACTAAACAATGTTAATGTCATATATCTACAGAATTTTTAGAGCCTGGTTAACCAATATCAAAATATGAAAAAGAATTATTTATAAAAGAATTTGATAAAATCTTAGATAATACAAATGTAGTAACTATTTCGGAAGTGCTCCACAAGGATTAAACAAAGACATATATAAAGTTTTGATAGATATGGCAAAAGCTAAAGACAAAAAGTAATCTTAGATACAAGTGGCGATTTATTAAGAGAAGGAATAAAAGCCAATCCAACTATGATAAAGCCAAACAGCGAAGAGATGGAAAGCTTGCTTGGAATAAGCATAAACAATAAAGATGAAATAATAAAAGTGCATTAAAACTACATCAAAGTGGAATAGAAGTTGTTGTTGTTTCGATTGGAGGCGATGGAGCATTATTAGTATCAAAAGAAGGCATATATCAAGGTAGACCTCCAAAGATATTGAAATAACAAAAATAAATATTGAAAACTAAATAAAAAGGTAAATAAATCCAAATTATAAAATCCTGTTTTATCAATTTAAAAAGGGTATATAACAAATGTCGACAAATAGATATAGAGAGCTTTCTAAAAATTGATTTACAGGAGAAATAAAATGGAAGATAGAGTAGTATGTTCATGTTTAGATGTTACTTATAACACAATAAAAGAAGCAATAGAAAATGGTGCTAAAACTTTAGACGATATAAAAGATGAAACTGAAGCAGGTACTATATGTGGTATGTGTGAAGATGAAATACAAGAAATAATAGATGAATTAGTAAAATAATTTTTTATAAAAAGACTATGGAGATGAGTTATTCATCATCTATAGTCTTTATTTGATTTTAATCTCATATTTTAAAGACATTTTGCAAATAATCAATATATGGGATAAAATATAGATATGTTAAAAAAATGTTTATCTACACAATAACTGGGTATATAAATAAGAAACACAATATTACGATAAATAATATAATAAGAGCGGCGATGAAGATATATTGACATAAATTATTGAAAAACTAGGAGGTAAATTAATGAGCAATGTATTTGAAGTAAAAAAAAGGATATCTATTATACAGGAGTTTTGGATAAAGAACTAGAGGTATTCGATATAATAATGGAGACTGAGTTTGGAACAACTTACAATTCATATCTTATAAAAGATGAAAAAACAGTTTTAATAGATACTGTAAAATCAACTTTTAAAGATCTATTCTTTGAAAAAATAGAACAAGTAACACCAATCGAAGATATAGACTACATAGTAGTTCACCATACTGAGCCTGACCATGCGAGTAGTTTATCATATATATTAGACAGAAATCCAGATGCAGTAGTTTATTGTACTACAGCAGCTAAAAACTACTTAACTAGCCAATTAAACAGAGACTTTAAATTTAAAACAATAAAAGATGGAGAAGTTTTAAATATAGGTAAAAGAAACTTAAGATTTATAACTGCGCCAATGCTTCACTGGGCAGATACTATGTTCACTTATGTAGAAGAAGACAAAGTATTATTCACTTGTGATGCTTTTTGGATGTCACTATGGTGATTTTGATGCAGAATGTGTTGCAAATAACGAAGACTATATAAAAGCATCAAAAGTTTACTATGACTGTATAGTTAAACCATTTGCACAATACGTATTAGACGGTGTAGACAAAGTTGTAGGCTTAGGTATTGATTTTTGATACTATCTTAACTTCACATGGTCCAATATTATCAAAAGAACCTATGGAACAAGTAAAAAGATATGTACAGTGGTCACAAGAAGCTGTAGACGCTACTAATAAAGACAAAGTTAGTATATTCTACTTATCAGCTTATGGAAATACTAAAAAAATGGCGGAAAAAATTGCGGAAGGTGCTAAATCTGAAGGAGTAGAAGTAGGTCTTTACGATTTAGAACAATTAACTCACGAAGAAATGCACGACAAATTCTTAGAATCAAAAGTAGTTGTATTAGGTTCACCAACAATAAACAGAACAATGGTTAAACCTATGTGGGACTTATTCTCTAATGTAGATCCAATGGCTAACAGAGGAACATTAGCAGGTGTATTTGGTTCTTATGGATGGAGTGGTGAAGGTATCACAATGGCAGAAAATACATTAAAATCAATGAACTTCAAAATGCCAGTTGAAACAGTTAAGAAAAAAATTCTTCCCAGATGAAGCAACTTTAGAAGCTTGTGTAGAAGCTGGTAAAGAATATGCTAAATTAATAAAATAAGACACCAATATTAATAAAATATTTAACATAAATAATAATAAATATAAAAAATAGCATGTAATATATACATGCTATTTTTTTTTAATTCTAAGGAAATTATATATTATTTGTTTTGTGGATAATGTATAATTACCAACCTATTAATTAAAGCAACGGAATCTACGATTCGTTGGCGATATGAACGTAGTGAATTTATTATTTAAAAATTTTCACTATACCTTCATCATTTAGATATTTGAGAAGTGAAATTGTAATCGGAAGACCCAACATTCCTATAAAACCTAGAAAATGAAGCCCAATAAACATACTTATAAGTGTGACAACTGGGTGTAGTCCGACTTGTTGCCCTACTAGCTTTGGTTCTATAATATTTCTTATTATTGTCACGATTATATAAATAACAGCGACACCAATTCCTACCGTAAAATTTCCATATAGCAATGCAATTATCGCCCAGGGAATCATTATTCCACCCGTACCCAATACAGGTAAAATATCAAATATAGCTATACAAAGTGCTATAAGTATAGAGTTTTGGAATTCTTAAAATTGTAAGTCCAATTGCAAGTTCTGTAAAAGTGATAGTAAGTATAAGTAAATAAGATAAAAAACATTTAAATAGGGTAGTAGTGATATATTTTTTACTTTCCTTTATAGATTCAGACGCATTTTCAGGTATTTGTCTTTTTTTATGAAGTTTATTATCTTTTCAAAATCGATAGTTATAAAGAATGTAACGATTATTGTGATTATAGTTTTTAGGAAGATGCTAGGTATAGCTGTTGCAAATCCTGACACATAGCTTACGACCATAGTAGAAAACTTGCTTACAAAATTACCTAAAGTACTTATCAAACTAGAAGAACTTTCTTCTAATGCTGAAATTATATTTGGATCTAATGAAAGAAACAAATTCTCGAAATGTTGGAATGTATCTTTTATATATGGTTCAAAATAAGTTGAGAAAAATTGTGGCATTGTTGTAAATAGACCTTGAATTAATATTAAAATTTTTGTACCTATTAAGATTATTATAAAAGATGCAACTGCATAAAATGCAAGGACAAATAATATAGATATAAGTGCCCTATTAAGGTGAAATGTCTTGCAACAGAATTTAATTAATGGATTTAAAATTGCAGCTATTATAAATGCAATTAAAAATGGCGTAAGTATAGGGCCTAAAAGCTTGATTATAAGTATGATTCCGACTATAATAACGCCGAAGTAACAGAATTTTATAAGAAATTCTTTTTTTTTGTTTTTGTAGCTTTAAATCTGGTTTACTTTCCATCTTATAACCCCCAATCTATAAATGAAGATAGCATCCAGACATAGATATTTTTATATTTGTATTTTAAAATTTAGACTATCTAAATACTTATGATATTTTAATATGAATTATTATTAATTATATATGATTTGAATACTAGATTAGATTAAATATTTTTAACATAAAATTTATTTATAATTAAAAAGATGAAGCAAAACAAAGTTTTACTCCATCTCATATAAAAATTAGTATAATAATTTATTAATCTTAGGTTAAAATTATATAACTGCTTCTTCGTCGTCATCTCCCCAACATTCAACTTTTCCAAGACCTTTTATATTGGCAGGATTAAATGTTGGATTTTTGATTCCAGCTTTTCTTTGCATAGTATAATCATCTAAAGCTCTGAAAGCAAATTTACCAAGAAGAGTTATTGCAACTAAGTTTACTATTGCCATAAGTGCCATCATTACATCAGCTAAGTCCCAAACGATTTGGACTTTTGTAAGAGAACCAAATAAAACCATAGCGATAACAATTACTCTAAACCCAGTCATTAATGGTTTATTTTCTCCGAATATAAACTCTATATTAGATTCTCCATAATAGTAGTTTCCAACTATTGAACTGAAAGCAAATAAGAATATGCATATAGCTATAAATGTATATCCGAAAGATCCTATATGATAACTTAAAGCTTCTTGTGCAAGTTCTATACTAGTCGCACCACTAGTTACGTTAAATTGAGTGTATAGAAGTACCATAAATGCAGTACAAGTACAGATTATTATTGTATCTGTGAATACACCAAGTGTTTGGATTAAACCTTGTTTTACAGGGTGTGAAGTATCAGCAGTTGCAGCAGCATTAGGTGCACTACCCATACCAGCTTCATTAGAGAATAGACCTCTTTTTTATACCAACTAATATTGTTCCTGTAAAAGTACCAACTGTAAAATCTTTTAAAATTAAGTGCTTCTGAGAATATAGCTTCAAATATTTGTGGCATTAAATTTATGTTTTTGAAAACTATAAATAATGCAACTAATATATATGCAACAGCGAATACTGAAACTATAACTTCAGTTATTTTTGCTATTCTTTGAACACCACCGAATATAACCGCAGTAGTTAATGCACATAATATTATTCCCATAAGTAATTTATTTGTTCTGAAAGCTGCGTTAAATGCAACTGTCATTGTATTTGATTGAACGGCATTAAATACAAATGCGAAAGCTATAGTTATTAATATTGAGAATAGTATTGCCATCTTTTTATTTTTTAAGCCTTGTTCTATGTAATAAGCTGGACCACCTCTAAAAGCATCTCCATCTTTAACTTTATATATTTGAGCTAAAAGTACTTTCTATAAAACTTGATGCAGCACC
>VOFB01000303.1_pt1 | contig 54260 bp, 47 predicted proteins | sample 5384141 | NCBI WGS metagenome assembly VOFB01 (sample SAMN12384721, study PRJNA508395) | human gut metagenome | isolation source: healthy gut A | host: Homo sapiens
CCGCAGCAGGCCCCGGCCAGTGGCCTCGTTATACGGCTCCACCCGAAACCGGGCGATATAGTCCCGCACCGCCTGAGCCAGGGCATCGGCCTCCGGCTTTTGGATGAGACAGTGCTCCACATCCACCACCTGGTGGCTGCGGGCCCGGTAAAAGCCCACCTCCCCCGCCGGGGAGATGGGATAGATGCTCTTGTTGCGGTAGTGCAGGGGCTGCTCCGCACCCAGAATTTCCTCCACCGTCACCTCCGCGCCGCCGATGCGGGTCAGGGCGTCCTGGACCCGGGCACGCTTGGCCCAGAGCTCCTCGTCATAGGACATATGCCGGAAATTGCAGCCGCCGCAGCGGCCGTAGTAGGGGCAGTCCGGCGTCCGGCGGGCCGGGGAGGGCTCCACCAGGGCGGCGATCTTGCCGAAGGCGGCGTTTTTCAGCACCTTCATCACCAGAACGTCGCAGGTCTCGCCCCGGATAGCCCCGTGGACGAACACCACCTGGCCGTCTATCCGGGCAATGCCCAAGCCCTCGCTGGAATAGCCGTCGATATGGGCGCGGTAAATGCGGTTTTTCTCCAATCCGGGCATAAGCGCCCTCCTCTCGTGCGAATCATACGAAAATTAGGGGCGGACAGAGCTGTCCGCCCCTGAAAGGTTTCCAAAACTTGGTTAAATCTCGAACTTCTCCATGACCTTCCGCAGGGCCTCGGCAAAGGCGGCCAGGGTCTTGTTGTCCCGGCCCTTGCTGCGGCGGATAAGGCCCACCAGGGAATCGCCCAGCTGCACCAGCTTCTGATACGCCGCGGTGACCCGGGGCGCGCCGTCGAAAGTACGGGTCTTGCGCTGGGGCAGATAGCCCGCCGCCAGCTGGGTGCAGGTCAGCAGGTCATACTCCTCGGTATACTGGGGAGCGTGGGCCGTGAAGCCCAGCTGGCTCACCGTCTGGGCAAACACCGGAGCCACCTCCCGGTCGCCGTGGACCACGAACACGTGCTGGGGCTTGGGCTCCTTGAAATGGCCAATCCAGTCCAGCAGATGGTCGTGGTCGGCGTGGGAGCTGAGGCCCTGGAAATTCACCACCTTGGCCCGGACGGCCACGTCCTCGCCGAACAGCTTCACGGAGGGAGTCCCGTCCAGCAGGGTGCGGCCCAAGGTGCCCGGGGACTGGAAGCCCACGAACACCACGGCGCTGTCCGCCCGCCACAGGTTATACTTCAGATGGTGGCGGATGCGGCCCGCGTCGCACATGCCGGAGGCGGAGATGATGACCTTGGGGGTATGGTCCTCGTTCAGAGATTTGGACTCGTCCACGGTCTCCGTCAGATGCAGACCCGGGAAATTGAACATATGGGTGCCGTCCTTCACCAGCTCCAGAGCGTCCTCGTCCAGATAGCCCCGCAGATCGCCGCAGAAAATGGTGGTGGCGCTCTTGGCCAGGGGACTGTCCACGTACACGGGGAAATCCGGCACGGAGGTCACCAGGCCCTGATCCTTGATCTCCCGGATGAAATACAGCAGCTCCTGGGTGCGGCCCACGGCAAAGGAGGGAATCACCACGTTGCCGCCCTTGCCCAGAGTCTCGTCGATGATCTGGGCCAGCTGGCCGGTATAGCTCCACACCTCTGTGTGGTTGCGGTCACCGTAGGTGCTCTCCATGACCACATAGTCCGCCCCGGTGAAAAACTGGGGATCCCGGATGATGGGCTGGTCCACGTTGCCGATATCGCCGGAGAACACGATGGTTTTCGTCTGGCCTCCCTCGGTGAGGGTCAGGCGGATGGACGCGGAGCCCAGCAGGTGGCCCGCGTCGATGAACACGGCGTCCACCCCGTCGCACAGGTGAACGGGCTGGCCATACTCGCAGGTGTCGATGAATTCCGGCACCTGCTGGGCGTCGGCCACGGTATACAGGGGCTCCTCCTCGGGCCGGCCGGCCCGGCGGTTCTTGCGGTTTTTATACTCGGCGTCGCTCTCCTGGATGTGGGCGGAGTCCTGGAGCATGATGCTCATGAGCTGAGCCGTGAGCCGGGTGGTGAGAATGCGGCCCTGGAAGCCGTTTTTGATGAGCATGGGCACCCGGCCGGAGTGGTCGATGTGGGCGTGGGTGATGAGCACATAGTCGATGCTGCCCGGGGCAAAGGGCAGGGTGCGGTTGTCCACCTCATCCCGGCCCTGCTGCAGGCCGCAGTCGATGAGGATGCGCTTGCCGCCTACCTCCAGACAATGGCAGCTGCCGGTGACGCACTGGTCAGCGCCGAAAAAAACTCAGCTTCATGGCGTTCGTCCTTTCCTCTCAAAAATTGGGGTGCCCTTATTGTAACACTTTTTCTTCCCGGCGGCAACAGGAATTGCATTTTGCCGGAACATCCGTTATAATAGGTGGGAATATAACTTGTTATTCCCCTGAGGAGGAACGCAAATGTTTGAACAATCCCTTATTCGCAATTTTTCCATCATCGCCCACATCGACCACGGCAAGTCCCATTCCCAGTTTGCCTGACGGCAAACCGGGAGCCCTTTTCATTTAATGTCCTTCGGCGGAAATGAATTCCGCCTGCGGCAAGGTTTTGCTGCGCAAAACGCTTGTTACGCGCCACTTGGCGCGTCAGCGTGGACTTACCTACAGGAGGAACGCAAATGTTTGAACAATCCCATATCCGCAACTTTTCCATCATCGCCCACATCGACCATGGCAAGTCCACGCTGGCGGACCGGCTGCTGGAGCTGTGCGACGCCGTGCCGGAGCGGGAGATGGAGAACCAGATTCTGGACAACATGGACCTGGAGCGGGAGCGGGGCATCACCATCAAGTCCCGGGCTGTGCACCTGTTCTACAAGGCCAAAGACGGCGAGATCTACGCCCTGAACCTCATCGACACCCCGGGCCATGTGGACTTCAACTATGAGGTGTCCCGGTCACTGGCCGCCTGCGAGGGGGCGGTGCTGGTGGTGGACGCCACCCAGGGGGTGGAGGCCCAGACTCTGGCCAACACCTATCTTGCCATGGAGCACGACCTGGAGATTTTGCCGGTATTCAACAAGATCGACCTGCCCGCCGCCGACCCCATGAAGGCCAAGCAGGAGGTGGAGGACATCATCGGCCTGCCCGCCATGGATGCGCCGGAAATCTCCGCCAAGCTGGGCCTGAACGTGGAGGCGGTGCTGGAGGACGTGGTGCACAATGTCCCCGCCCCCACCGGAGACCCCAACGCCCCCCTGCAGGCCCTGATCTTCGACAGCCAGTATGACCCCTATGTGGGGGTGGTGGTGCTGTTCCGCATCAAGCAGGGCACCATCCGCCGGGGCCAGACGGTGCGCATGATGGCCACCGGAGCCCAGTATACCATTCTGGAGTGCGGATATCTCAAGCCCCTGGGCAACGAGCCTACGGACGCCCTCCAGGCCGGCGAGGTGGGCTATTTCACCGCCTCCATCAAAAACGTCAAGGACACCCAGGTGGGCGACACCATCACCGACGCCGAATGCCCCGCCGCCGAACCTCTGCCCGGCTATCGCCCGGCCCAGTCCATGGTCTACTGCGGCATCTACACCGAGGACGGCAGCAAGTACCCCGACCTGCGGGACGCCCTGGAAAAGCTCCAGCTCAACGACGCCTCCCTGACCTTCGAGCCGGAAAGCTCCGTGGCCCTGGGCTTCGGCTTCCGCTGCGGCTTTTTGGGGATGCTGCATATGGAGATCATCCAGGAGCGGCTGGAGCGGGAGTTCAACCTGGACCTGGTGACCACCCTGCCCAGCGTCATCTATCATGTATACAAGTCCGACGGCACCATGGTGAAGGTGGATAACCCCCACAACTATCCGGACCACGGTTATCGAGCACGCGGAGGAGCCCTATGTGAAGGTGTCCATTATCAGCCCCAACGAGTATGTGGGCAACATCATGCCCATGTGCCAGGACCGCCGGGGCGAGTTCAAGGATATGCAGTATCTGGACACCCACCTGGTGGAGCTGCACTATCAGATGCCCCTCAACGAGATCATCTATGACTTTTTCGACACGCTGAAGGCCAACACCAAGGGCTATGCCTCCCTGGACTATGAGCTCTCCGGCTACCGTCCCAGCGAGCTGGTGAAGGTGGATCTGCTGCTCAACGGCGACGGCGTGGACGCCCTGAGCTTCATCGCCCACAAGGACAAGGCCTATCCCCGGGCCCGGCGGCTGTGCGAAAAGCTGAAGGAGAACATCCCCCGCCAGCTCTTTGAGGTGCCCATCCAGGCGGCCATCGGCGGCCGGATCATCGCCCGGGAGACGGTGAAGGCCATGCGCAAGGACGTGCTGGCCAAGTGCTACGGCGGCGACATTACCCGCAAGAAGAAGCTGCTGGAAAAGCAGAAGGAAGGCAAGAAGAAGATGCGGAACCTGGGCACGGTGCAGGTACCCACCGAGGCCTTCATGGCGGTTCTGAAGCTGGACAGCGATTGATAACAGGAGGCGCTCATATGGAACAGGCCACGTTTGACGATTTCATGAAGCTGGATATCCGGGTAGGCACCATTGTGGAGGCCCGGCCCTTTGAAAAGGCACGCAGGCCCGCCTATCAGCTGCTGGTGGACCTGGGCCCGGAGCTGGGGCAAAAGCGCTCCAGCGCGCAGATCACCCAGCAGTATGCCCCGGAGGACCTGGTGGGCAAGCAGGTGCTGGCGGTGGTGAATTTCCCGCCCCGTCAGATCGCCGACTTCTTCTCCCAGGTGCTGGTGCTGGGCACCTACTCCCAGGGCGGCGTGGTGCTCATCACCCCGGACAAGCCTGTGGAAAACGGCGACCGGCTGGGGTAAAATAGGAGGTATCGCATATGGCCGGATTCGGCGTTCTGATTGTTTCGGGTATATTATCGGCGATTTTCCTGTTCTTCATCGCCGTGTTCGCCGCCGCGGCGGCGTATATCATGGCCAGCTATGTGCTGGAGGGCTTTTCCATCGCCTGCATGCGCAAAAAAGCGGGCGACGCACATACATTCCCTGCCTGGATTCCCTTTTACAGCAAGTATCTGCTGGGAAAGCTGGCAGACCGGCGGGTCATGGGCGCCGTGTCGGCCCTTCTGACGCTTCTGTCCGTCTGCCTTTGCGTCTATTTCTACGTCTGCCGGGAGCTGAATACCCTTTGGTTCATCCTCCTGCTGATGGCCCTGTTGGCAGTCTTTATCCTGGACACCCTGATCGCCCACCGGATCTATAAAAGCCGCGCCGGTAAATATGGGGACGTCCTGACCGTGTTCACCGTTTTATCCCTGGGCCTGCTCCGCCCGGTGTTTCTGTTTGCTGTCCGCAATCGGGCAGCGGAGAGCGTGCCGGCCCCGGAGTGTGGAAATTGAGTAAAAATCCCGGAAGGAGATGTGATAGCATGGCCGAGGAAAAGCTGTTTATTGAGGCATCCGAAGAGGATGTGCCGTCCATTATCGCCCTGCGGCAAAGAATCTGGGACACCACATACCGAGGCGTTTACCCCGACAGCATGATAGATAACTTTGACTGGGACTGGCACAGGGAAATGGAGCTGCTGAGGGTCCATCATCCGGCGTATTCTGTGTACTTGGTCCGAAAGGACCGGCAGGACATCGGCTACCTGACGATAAACGAAGCCGATGTAATCACCCTGCAATCCCTGTATATTTCCGCCGAATACCAAAGACAGGGGATCGGCCGGCAAGCGTTCGATTTCGTGAAAGCGTATTGCAGAGCGCACCATGCCGCCTCCTTTGTCTGCCACTGTGTCCCGGAGAATCTTAACGCCCGCAGCTTCTATGAGCGCATGGGCGGCAAGGTGATCGGGCAGGACCTGACAAACGAGGAACGGTGGCAAAACTCTGTCACTTATCGGTTTACCCTGACACAATAAAATTGCTCAAAAGAAAGTTGAGGATCACCTATGAACAACATCACGAAAACCGCTATGATCACCATCTGCGGGCGGCCCAATGTGGGCAAGTCCAGCCTCACCAACGCCCTGGTGGGGGAGAAGATCGCCATCGTCTCCAACAAGCCCCAGACCACCCGCAACCGGATCTACGGCGTGGTGAACCGGGAGGATACCCAGTTTGTGCTGCTGGACACCCCGGGCCTGCACAAGCCCCGGTCCCGGCTGGGGGACTACATGGTGAAGGTGGTGCGGGAGAGCCTGCAGCAGGTGGAGGCCGCGCTGCTGCTGGTGGAGCCCATCGCCCATGTGGGGGAGCCGGAGAAGATCCTGCTCCAGCGCATCACCGAGGAGGGCCTGCCCTGTGTGCTGTGCATCAACAAGATCGACACCGTGGAGAAAAAGGACGACCTGCTGGAGGTTATTGCCGCCTACAGTGCCGTGTATCCCGGGTTTGACGCCATTATCCCCATCTCCGCCCGCACCGGCGACGGTTTGGACGACCTGATGGCCCAGCTGCAGATCTATGCCACGGCAGGCCCCCAGCTGTTCCCCGACGGCATGACCACCGACCAGCCCGACGCCCAGGTGTGTGCCGAGATCGTCCGGGAGAAAATGCTGCTGTGCCTGGAAAAGGAGATCCCCCACGGCACCGCCGTGGAGATCACCCGCTTCACCGAGCGGGAGGACACCGGCATCGTCGACCTGGACGTGACCATCTACTGCGAAAAGGCCAGCCACAAGGGCATCATCATCGGCAAGCACGGCGCTATGCTCAAGCGCATCAGCTCCCTGGCCCGCCGGGACATCGAGAAGTTCATGGGCGCCAAGGTGTACATGGAAACCTGGGTAAAGGTCAAGGAAAACTGGCGGGATAATGTGAACTTCATCCGTGCCAGAGGGTACGACGAGCAGTAACTCCGGCCAGAACCTTCCACTTATGACGCGGCAAAACCGCGGCACACTATAGGTGGAGGTGAGACGTATGGAGGGGCGATGGGACCTGTTCTGGGCCACCGGCGCGCCGGAGGCGTATTTGCTGTATAAGGAGGCGGCGGGATGCAGCCGGAACGATTTGTGACCTGCGGCCTGGTGCTGCGGGAGACCGATACCCGGGACGCGGACAAGATTCTCACCGTGCTGACCCCGGACCGGGGAAAGCTGGCGGTCATCGCCCGGGGCGCCCGGCGCAAGGGCAGCCGCGTGGCCGCAGCCTGCCAGCTGCTGGCGTATTCCGAGATGACCCTGTATGAAAGGGGCCAGTGGACCATGCTGGACGCGGCAAACACCATCGAGCTGTTCGGCGGCCTGCGGCAGGACCTGACGGCTCTGAGCCTGGCGGCGTATTTTGCCGAGTTGACGGAGGCAGTGGCCGACGGCTGCGGCGGCGACGTACTGCCGCTGCTGTTAAACGCCCTGTACGCCCTCAGCGCCCTGCGCAAGCCGCCCCAGCTGGTAAAGCCCGCGTTCCAGCTCCGGCTCATGGCCCTGGCCGGGTACGAGCCCATGGCCGATGCCTGCGCCCTGTGCGGCGCGCCGGAGCCGGAGAACCCTATGCTGGACGTGGTCCACGGGGTGGTCCACTGCGGCAAATGCCGGGAAAAGGGGGGACTGTCCCTGCCGCTGACGGCGGCGGGGCTGGCGGCCCTGCGATACATCCTGTACGGCGACGCAAAGCGGCTGTACAGCTTCGCCCTGCCCCAGCCGGGACTGCGGGCCCTGGACCACGCATCGGACGCCTATGTCACCGCCCAGCTGGAGCGCAGCTTCCGTACCCTGGACTACTACAAATCCATTCTTCCGCAAGAGGAAACAAAATATGAGTGAATTATTTGAAAAATCCATCCGCACCCTGGAGCTTCCGGCGGTGCTGGAAAAGCTGGCGGCCAAGGCTGTCAGCCAGGCGGCCAAGGACCGATGCCTGAAGCTGACCCCCTCCACCGATACGGAGGAGGTGCTTCGGCTTCTGGACGAGACCGACGCCGCCAAGGAGCGGCTGGGGCTCCACGGCAGCCCGTCCTTCTCCGGGGTGAAGGATGTGTCCGCCGCCCTGACCCGGGCCGATCACGGCGGTATGCTGAACACCCGGGAGCTGCTGAACATCGCCGGGGTGCTGACCGCCAGCCGCCGGGTGGCGGACTACGATGCCCAGCGCCAGGGGGAGGAGACGGTGCTGGACCGCCTGTTCACCTCCCTGCACACCAATAAATACTTAGAGGAGCAGATCCGCTCCGCCATTCTGGATGAGGAGACCATTGCCGACACCGCCAGCAGTGAGCTGGCGGATATCCGGCGGAAAATGCGGCTGGCCGCCTCCAAGGGGCGGCAGATCCTGCAGCGCATCATCTCGTCGCCGTCCTATGCCAAGGTCCTGCAGGAGGCCCTGATCACCCAGCGGGACGGGCGGTTCGTGGTGCCGGTAAAGGCCGAGTGCAAGGGCAGCATGCCTGGCCTGGTACACGACGTCTCCTCCTCCGGGGCCACGCTGTTTGTGGAGCCCATGGGCGTGGTGCAGGCCAACAACGAGCTCAAGGAGCTGGAGGCCCGGGAGAAAAAGGAGATCGACCGCATCCTGCGGCAGCTGTCCGCCGCCTGCGCCGGGTCCATGGAGAATATTCTGTGGGACTATGACATTCTGGTGCACCTGGACGTGATTTTTGCCCGGGCGCAGCTGAGCTATCAGCTGAACGCCAGCCGTCCGGAGGTCCGCCGCCGGGGCGGCGTGGCCCTGCGCCGGGCCCGGCACCCGCTGCTGGACCAGGCCAAGGCAGTGCCCATCACCGTGGAGCTGGGTGAGCAGTTCGACACCCTGGTCATCACCGGCCCCAACACCGGCGGCAAGACCGTTACCCTGAAAACCATCGGCCTTCTGTGTCTGATGGCCCAGTGCGGCCTGCATATCCCTGCCGACAGCGGCAGCGCCGTGCGTGTATTCCACCGGGTGCTGGCGGATGTGGGCGATGAGCAAAGCATTGAGCAGAGCCTGTCCACCTTCTCCGCCCATATGTCCAACATTGTGCAGATCCTGCGGGAGGTGGACGACAAGAGCCTGCTGCTGTTCGATGAGCTGGGCGCCGGTACGGACCCGGTGGAGGGCGCAGCCCTGGCCATTGCCATCATTGAAAGTGCCCGCAGCCAGGGAGCCCTGATCGCCGCCACCACCCACTATGCCGAGCTGAAAACCTTCGCCATGACCACGGCGGGGGTGGAAAATGCCAGCTGCGAGTTCGACGTGCAGACGCTGCGGCCCACCTATCGGCTGCTGATCGGCATTCCCGGCAAATCCAACGCCTTCGCCATCTCCCGGCGGCTGGGGCTGGACGAATCCGTCATCCAGGCGGCCCAGGCCCAGATGGACAGCGACTCCGTCCGGTTCGAGGACGTGCTGACCCAGCTGGAGGAAAAGCGCCAGCGGCTGGAGAAGGCCCAGGCCGAGGCCGACCGCCTGTGGCGCCAGCGGGAGGAGGACGCCCGCAAGGCCCGGACGTTCCGGGAGCAAATGGAAAAAGCCAAGGACAACGCCCGCACCAAGGGCGAGGCCGAGGCCAAGCGCATTGTGCGTCAGGCCCAGGCCCAGGCGGACGAAATTTTCGCCCAGCTGGACCAGCTGCGCCGCCAGCAGCAAAAGCAGCTCAGCTTCCAGGAGCTCAACGACGCCAAAGCCGCCGTGCGGCACAGCCTGAACCAGGCCCAGGACGCCCTGCACATCCACGACCAGCCCCAGGAGCCTGTCTATACTCCCAGCCGTCCCATTGAGGTGGGGGACCTGGTGGAGCTGCCCGGCGTAAAGATGGCCGCATCGGTGCTGGCCGTCAACAACGACGGCACCCTGCTTTTGCAGGCTGGAAAGATGAAGATGACCGTCAAGGCCCAGCAGGTGCGCCTGCCGGAGGGCCAGCCCAAGAAAAAGCCCGCCGCGCCGGCCTCCGGCGGCAGCGCCAAGCTGAATCTGCAATCCCGGGCCGCCTCGGAGCTGGACATCCGGGGCTATGAGACTCTGGAGGCCGAGAGCGTGGTGGAGAACTATATCGACAGCGCCGTCATGGCCAAGCTGGGCACCGTGACCATCATCCATGGCAAGGGTACCGGCGCTCTGCGCAAGGCCGTTCACGAGATGCTCAAGCGGAACAAGGCCGTCAAGAGCTTCCGACTGGGCCGGTATGGCGAAGGCGAGGCCGGAGTCACAGTCGTTGAGCTGAAATAACGACTGCGGTTTGTGGATTCCGCCAAAAGGGTCAAACATTTTTTCAGACCTTACTTAAAGAATTTGTAGCTTTGGACATTGCTTTCTTTCACCGATTCGGTATAATATTATAGTGTGAGAGAAGTATGTCCCCGCATTTTTCGAAAATGCTTCATAAAAGGAGTGCAATGGAATGTTTACACAGGAAGTTACCGTGAACAATGAGGTGGGTCTGCACGCCCGTCCTGCCACCTACTTCATCCAGAAGGCCAATGAATTCAAGAGCGGCATCTGGGTGGAAAAGGATGAGCGCCGGGTGAATGCCAAGAGTCTGCTGGGCGTTCTTTCCCTGGGCATCGTGAAGGGCACCACCATCACCCTTATCGCCGACGGTCCCGACGCCAAGGAGGCTGTGGAATCCCTGACGCAGCTGGTCAGCGATCAGCTGGGCGAGTAAACCAAGAAGAACAATGCCGGAGGCGGCTGCCTCCGGCATTGTTGTTTACGTCTCCATATGCCGCCCCAAAAAGGCGGATACGGTTTGGGCCAGCTTGTACTCCCCCTCGCCGGGGATCTGCGCGTCCGACGACAGAAACAGCACCAGGCCCAGCACATCCCCCTCGCAGAGAATAGGCGCCGCCACAGCCACCGTGTAACGGTCGCTGCTGTCGGAGACGGGCAGCGGCCGCCCGGAACCCTGATACTGATAAATGCTGCGCTGTTCCATAACCTGAGCCAGGGCGTCGGACAGCGGCTTGCCCAGCAGCTCCCGCTTGCCGGAGCCGGTGATGGCGATGATGGCGTCTCGGTCGGTCACGGCGGCGGTAAAGCCGCTGCTGCGGTTGAGCACATCGCAGAACTGTGCTGCAAAATCCTCCAGCCCGCCGATCAGGGAGTATTTCTTAAAAATGACCTCCCCCTCCCGGGTGGTGTAAATCTCCAACGGGTCGCCGTTACTGATAACATGGACACGGAAAACCTTGTCCTCGCGGTTCTTAGAGGATTGAATCAGCGTGTTTTCGATATTTTCCGTGCCTTCGCTAAAATTTGCGGCGTCCTCCGTTTCCGCGGGGAGGGTCCCGCAGCGCAGCAGCGTGTCGATGTCGGTTTTGAGCTTAATTTCTAAGTGATCCTCAAAGACGAGGATTTTGTCGATCAGCAGCTCCAGATCGTTCCGCTCCAGCTTGTCCTTTTCCAGAATGTCGCGGAACACGTCGATGGCGGTCTTGGCCACGCGGTTCACCTGAATGATGGTGTTGCGCTTGTCGCTCAGCAGGTCGATCTGATGGTGGATGCCTTCGATCTTCTTCTGGAGGTCAGCTTCCATCTCGTCATACAGCGCCTCGATGGAGGCTTCCTGCTCCGGCTTTTTCATGATCTCGCGGATGCGCTGGCGCTTTGTCACCTTCAATTCTTCGGTGAGATCCGCCAGCACCGCCGCCAGATTGTCCGCGGACTGTTCCGTTTCCGCCACCTGCTCGGTCTCCCGCTTCAGCTCCTCGTTGAGCTGCGCCAGCATGGCGGCAGAGCTGTCCGCCAGCTTGCGCACATAGCCTTTCAGCAGCTCGTCCAGCCGATCAACGCGGATATGGTGGCTGGTGCAGCCCTTGAGACCACACCGGTGATACGTCCCGCAGGTGTAGGCGGGGGCGAGGTCAGAGCGGCTCATGGCGAACAGCGGACTGCCGCAGTCGCCGCACTGCAAAAAGCCGGAGTACACATTGTCGTTGATCTTGACGCCGCGGTAGTTGCTGCGGCTGCGCTTTTCCCGCAGCGCGCGGGTGATGGCGAAGGTGCGGTAGTCGATGATGGCCTGATGGTGGTTCTCGATGACGATGTGCTCATCGTCGTTGCGTTTGATGTCCTTGCCGTTGATCTTGGCGCGGGTGTACTTGCCCTGCCGCAGCGTGCCGATATAAAAATCGTTGTCGAGAATGCCCTGCACAGTGGCGATGGCCCACGCGTTCTTGGCCTCCCGCTTCGTCTTCTTGCCCGCCGCCTCCTTGCGCATCCGCTCGGACATACGCGGCGTGGGAACGCCTTGATCGGTGAGATAGTTGGCGATTTTCTTGTAGCCCCAACCGGCGTTGCTGTAAAGGTCAAAAATCCTGCGGACGGTCTCGGCTTCCGTGGGGATGATCTCAAACTGCTTGTCCTCGGTTACGAGATAGCCGTAGGGCGCGGCGCAGATCCACTCGCCGTCGTTCTGCCGCCGCTTGATGACGTTGCGCACCTTGCGGGAGGTGTCCGTGACGGGCATCTCGTTCACGAGAAACTGGAACTGGATTTTCAGCCAATCGTCGTCATTGGGGAAGTCCACGCCGTCGCCGATGGAAATGATGCGCACGCCTGCATCGCGCAGGTCTTCCAGCTCCACAAGCCCGCGCGAGTTGCGGCGGGAGAAGCGGGAAAAGTCCTTGATGATGAGGATGTCGTACTTGTGCTGCATCAGCCCCCGGCGCATCTCCTGATATCCCTCGCGCTGCTCGAACGTGTAGCCGGAGCGGTCGCGGTCTTCAAAAAATGTCAGTGTGCTGCCGGGGAAATGGGTTTTCACATAGTCCTCAATGATGGCCTTCTGGTTTTCAATGGAGATGTTCTTCTGCTCCTGCTCATCGTCCACGGAAATGCGGGCATAACCCGCGATGTCAAAGCGTTCGATCAATTCGGCTCACCGCCTTTTAAGTATTTTTCCATCTCCCGGTCGAAGTCGGAGATGTATGCCACCCATCGACGGTAGTTACCGAGGATTTCTCGGTAGCTGTTTTTGGCTTCATTTCCCATTTGTGCTCTCCTTCTTCTCCGGAAGCTGTGCCGCGTCGGTCACGATGTCCGTGATGAGCTGGCGGAAGCTCTCGGCGTTTTGTGAGGTGACGACCGGCTTGCCGGTCTCGGCTTCCAGCGCCTTGCGGGCAATGCCTGCCACGTTGCCGCCCCGGCGAGCGACAACCTGATTTTCGGCAAAGCCCTGCGGTTGCTCGGCCTTGGCAATGTCGGTGGTGGATGCCTCGGCCAGCATGGTCAGCACTAGCTCCAGATTGCTCATGTTGTCTCGGAGATTTTCCTTCTTCAAACCCTTGAAGTCCTTGTACTGCCGCGTGCTCATGCCCGACCACGCGCGGGTGATCTCGTCCGTGAGGATGGCGTATTCCTTGCCCTTCTGCACACCGCGCTTGCTCCACTCGTCCGTCAGCTCGTTGCGGATGCGGATAGACAGCAGCCGCTGATGTACCCACTCCTCGGAGTAGCCCTTTTTCAGATATGTCTCCAGCGCACGGTCGATGGCCTGCTCCGGGTCGATGGTTTCCTCGATGCGTTCCCGGCCCACCATTGCCAGCCATGCCTTGAAGGGTTCGGCTTTTTTAGAAGGGATGGACTGGATGATGCGCAGGAGCTGTTCCGTGTCGGCAACGTCGGTGAGACGATTCTTACCGTCTGCCGCCCGCATTTTCAACTGGTGACAGTTTGTCACCAGTTCACTGCCTTCCTCTTTCAGCCGCTGCTTCAGCTTGTTCCAATACTTTCGCCCGGTGTTATAGTCGGGGCTGTCCGTTAGAACGCCGACCACGTCCACGATGGAGAAGTACCATTCTTCCCGATCCGCGTCCCATGCCACGCGGATCTTCTGATCCTCGAAAAGCTGGATTGAGTTGTTTTCCGGTTCTTTCATCTGATACTCTCCATTCTGAACAAGTCATACCGTTTTCGTTTCGTTACCACTTATAACGAATTATGCATTCTCTTTATCGAATAACATTGTATCACATGAATCGAGGATGTGCAACCGGAAAATGACCTGGTGGATGAAGAAAAGCGGGATGATTCATAGACGAATCACTCCGCTTTTTCACCTATGTTAGGCATTGCGCTTTTTATCCATATGTAGTATAATTAAGTAATAAAAATGGCTTAATCCCAACGTTTTTCGGGTGGGACATAGCGATTTACGGGATGCTTTGAAATTCCCCTGCTTGGCACACTGCTGCGGCGGGGTCGACGGGAACGAAATACCATGTATAAAAGATTTTGGAAACGATTTATTGATATAGCTCTCTCGCTGATTGCTTTAATTATTCTGTCTCCTCTACTTCTGATAACAGCACTTGCGGTCAAACTTTCCTCTCCTGGACCGGTACTGTTCAAGCAGCAGAGGCTGGGCCTGCACGGAACAGTCTTTACGATTTATAAGCTCCGTTCCATGGCGGACGGTGCAGAGCATACCGGGAGCGGTGTCTACAGTGAGAAAGGTGATCCGCGCGTCACAAAGGTTGGTAAGTTTATCAGAGCTACCAGTATTGATGAGCTTCCGCAACTCATCAATATTATTGTGGGAGATAGCGGTATAATAGGGACAACCAAGAAAAACCTTGATTTTACAAGGGTTTCGCTGGCTTAGTCGAATCTGGTTATGATGATTTTTCTGCATGGTTGTGTCGGTTAAGCTAGGAAATTATGTACAAATAAATGGTTTCTTGGATGCTTATTTTGACCCACACTATAAGCCGAAAAATTATGATAAGGAGGTTTGACCTAGCCTGCGGATGCTCTTCAAAAAAGAACATTCACAGGCTAGTTGTCGTGTTAAGGACTCCAAAATTGTTGGGGGGGGGTAATGGACTATATGAAAAGGAAAAATTGTGAGAATGAATATGAGAAGCAAGTAAGAAAAATTATCTTCATTGAACGATGATAATTTAAGTTTTTAACAAAAAAGAAAATGCAGGAAAAGTAAGATTAAAACCTGCGGATGGAGAAATACAAATGAAATATAAGAAGCGTAATGTTCGATGGATGCTGGTTGTATATGATTTGCTTGTGTATGAATTATCAGCGGTGTTGCTTTTAGGACTTTATGGTGGAAATGATAAACTTTCCATTTCAGGTATGTTGCAACAGATGGTTCTTGCACTGTTATGTGTATTTTCAATTAGATTGATTGGAAATGTATATGGACAGATTTGGAGATATGGCGGTATTCAGTGTTATATTCGACTGTTATATACAGATGCAATAGCATTTTTTGTCTATTTGATTTTAGAACTGGTTCTTCCAGTTGAGAAAATTACATTTGCGAGAATGCTGTGTTTGATCAGTATAAATCTCTTAGGCGCATTGGCGTTAAGGATGATGTACAGATATGCATATAAATGTAGCAATCAGGAAACGAAGCAGGGGAGATTTTTAGCTTCCTTATTATACACATTCGGTAGAGTAAAGAAAGGAAATGATAAAGAAGTCCAGAAAATAAAAATAGCAATAATTGGAGCTGGACGTGTAGGAGTAAGTTTTGCGGAAGATCTTCTGAATAGTGATGAAGCGGCATACATTCCGAGATGTTTTATTGATATTAATGAAAATAAAGTAGGTCGTGAAATTCAGGGATTACCGGTATGGTCAGAAGATGAAGCAACATTTAGAAAATTGAATGAGTATGAAGTACAGGAAATTGTATTTGCTATACCGTCAATGGATGCAGAAAAGAAGAAAACATTATATGAATACTATAAAAATGCTGGATATAAATTAAAAGTTTATGATTATCCGACTGTTTATGCGGCAGGAGGAAAGCGACATTTAAGAGAATTTGATATTGAGGAATTACTGTTCAGAAAGCCATTGGTGGTATCTGATGAGCATACAAATGAATATTACAAAGGCAAAGTTGTTTTGATTACAGGTGGTGGCGGTTCCATTGGATCGGAGCTGTGTCGTCAGTTGGCAAAGATGCAACCGAAACAGATTGTTATTTTGGATATTTATGAAAATGGCGCATACGATGTTCAGCAAGAATTAAAAATTGCATATGGAAATACTTTAAATCTTCAGATTGAAATTTGTTCTATTACACACAAGAAAGCACTGGAACGTGTATTTGCTAAGTATCATCCACAGATTGTAATTAATGCAGCAGCACATAAGCATGTGCCTTTAATGGAACATAACTGTATCGAAGCCATCTATAACAATGTATTTGGAACACAGAATCTGGTAGAACTTTGTGAAAAATATGAAGCGGAACGTTTCATGATGGTGTCAACGGACAAAGCGGTTAATCCTACGAATGTTATGGGGGCTACCAAGAGAATGTGCGAAATGATTGTACAGAGTGCCAGTACGCATGGAAAAGTGAAGTACAGTGCGACACGTTTTGGAAATGTATTAGGTAGTGCGGGTTCAGTTATTCCGTTATTTAAACGTCAGATAGCTAATGGAGGACCGGTTACAGTTACTGATAAGCGAATTATCCGATATTTTATGACTATCCCAGAAGCATCACAGCTTGTACTTCAAAGTGGTGCTATGGCAAATAATGGAGAGCTTTTCGTATTGGATATGGGACAGCCTTAAAAAATAATGGATTTGGCAGAGAATATGATTCGATTGTCTGGTGTACAGGGAATTGAAATTGTGGAAACCGGATTAAGACCGGGAGAAAAGTTATATGAAGAATTGTTGGTTAAAACAGAAGAATTAGATAAAACAAGTAACAGTATGATATTTATTGAGCGTGATTCAGCATTAAGTGCGGAAGAAATTAATACTCGTCTGAATATGCTTAGAGAAGTTTGTGAAACAGGAGATGATTCACAGGCAAGAGAAGTATTAAGAAAAGCTGTACCAACATTTAAAAAGCCGGAAGAAGTTAATCGAGCTGCTGAATTTGCCGTACATCAAAAAAAGAGCGAGCCTGAAAGGGAAGAAGCAGTAGCTATATAAAATATAACAAGATTGTATTTTTACAAAAATACGGGAAGGACGCATATGCATTACGAAACAAAATCAATATTAGACAAAATTAAAGGTTCTATTATTTTGGCAACAGAAGAGGGCGAACAGGAATATGCAAATGTTGATGCAATTCCAGAGAATCTATTGGATGCTGAAATGATTGTTAGTGCTATTGAGGCAAGAGATAGCAAAATTGTTCTTTATTTGAAAAAGAATGAAATAGTTAAAAATGATCTGAATGCAGATTGGGTAAAAGAAGAGGTAGGAAGAACGGGTGTTGAGCCAGGATTTTTCTAAAATAATCAGTCAGATAAAAGGAGAAAACAATATTATGAAGATTCCATTTTCACCGCCAGATATAACAGAAAAAGAAATTGAACAGGTGTCAGAAGCATTAAGATCTGGATGGATTACAACTGGGCCTAAGACAAAAGAATTAGAGCGAGAGGTTGCAGATTTATGTGGAGTAAATCGTGCAGTTTGTCTTAATTCGCAGACAGCTTGTGCAGAAATGACTTTGCGCTTATTAGGAGTTAAAGAAGGCGATGAAGTCATTACATGTGCGTATACATATACTGCAAGTGCGTCTGTAGTATGCCATGTAGGGGCAAAACTTATTTTAATTGATACTCAGAGAGATTCTCTTGAAATGGATTATGAGCAGTTGGAAAATGCGATTACTGAAAAAACAAAAGTAATTATTCCAGTAGATCTCGGTGGAGTGCCATGTGATTATGATAGGATTTTTTCTATTGTAGAACGTAAGAAAGGCTTATTCCATCCGGCAAATAAAATACAGGAAAGCATCGGCAGAGTGATTGTTATGGCAGATGCAGCACATGCTTTTGGTGCAACCTGGAAAGAGAAACCAGTTGGAAGTATTGCAGATTTTTCAAATTTCAGCTTCCATGCAGTTAAGAATTTTACAACTGCAGAAGGTGGTGCTGCTGTTTGGAAAGATATTGATGGAATTGATAACGAAGAAATTTATCATCAGTATCAGTTGTTATCACTTCATGGTCAGTCAAAAGATGCACTTGCGAAAACGCAGCTTGGGGCATGGGAGTATGACATCATTGGACCTTGGTTTAAATGTAATATGACTGATGTTGTAGCTGGAATCGGACTGGCACAGATGAAGAGATATAAAGGTTTGCTTGAACGTCGAAAAGAAATCATAGGAAAATATGATGCAGCATTTAAGCCAATCGGAATAGAGGTATTAAATCACTATACAGAAAACCACCAGTCATCTGGTCATTTGTATATAACAAGAGTTCCGGGAATTACGTTGGAGCAGAGGCATGAGATTATTGTGAAAATGGCAGAATCAGGCGTTGCCTGCAATGTGCATTATAAGCCGTTGCCAATGATGACTGCATACAAAAATATGGGATTTGATATTAAAGATTATCCTAATGCATATAAGAGATTTGAAAATGAGATTACTTTACCGCTTCATACAAAACTTACAGATGAAGAAGTGGATTATGTGATCGAGCAGTTTAGTAGAATCGTGAAAGAATATATTTAAATGTGATAGAAGAAATAGGAGATACAGATGTTACGAGAATGGGAGAAATTACCAAAATTTATGCAGACGGAGGAAGTTCGTCCATATTATGACAGTTTAAAAAAGAAAAAAATTAGTTTGGCTTTAAAAAGAGGATTTGATGTATTTGCTGCATCTGTTATGCTCGTAACATTTTCTCCTGTATTAATTACTATTTCAATTATGATTGTAAGAGATTCTAAAGGAGGAGTGTTTTATCGTCAGGAGCGTGTTACACAATATGGAAGAAAATTTAAAATATTTAAATTCCGAACAATGGTTGCTAATGCAGATAAAATTGGCACCCAGGTTACCGTATCCAATGACAGTAGAGTTACAAAGGTAGGCGAAAAACTTCGTAAATATCGTTTGGATGAATTGCCGCAGTTAATAAATATTATTTTAGGCGATATGACGCTTGTAGGAACCAGACCGGAAAGTACGCATTATGTAAAGAAGTATACACCAGAAATGTATGCTACGTTGTTATTACCGGCGGGAGTTACATCTGAGGCGAGTATAAAATATAAAGATGAAGCAGAGTTATTGGATAAAGCAGACGATGTGGACAAAGTATATGTAGAAAAGGTTCTTCCTGAGAAGATGAAATACAATCTTGAAAGTATTAGAAAATTTAGTTTTATACATGATATAGGAACAATGATAAAAACAGTTTTTGCAGTGATTAGGTAGGGAGTGTGTATGGAAAAAGGATTAGTATCAGTTATTACGCCGACATATAATTGTGCGAAGTTTATAGGGGAAACAATTGAATCTGTTCAGGTACAAACGTATCAGCAATGGGAAATGATTATTGTTGATGATTGCTCGACAGACAATACAAAAGAAATTGTCGATAAATATATAAAAGAAGATAGTAGAATAAAATATTTTTGTTTAGAAAATAATTCTGGAGCTGCCGTTGCAAGAACAAAAGCAATGGAATTGGCAAATGGGGAATATATGGCTTTTTTGGATTCTGATGATATTTGGCCAGAAGAAAAATTGAAAAAGCAATTAGCATTTATGAAAAAGCATGATGTTGCATTTTCTTGTACAGCGTATGAACAAATTGATGAAAATGGGAAATCATTAAATAAAATTATAAAGACAGTACCAAAGGCTGATTATAATCGAGTGCTTTTAGATTGCCCGGTAGGAAATTCTACGGTTATGTACAACGTAGAAAAGATGGGAAAATTTGAAGTACCTAATATTAGAAAACGAAACGATGATGCTTTGTGGCTTCGAATGTTAAAAAAAGAAAAGTACATTTATGGTATGAAATCGGTGCTTATGAAATATCGAATAAGACAGAATTCTATTTCAAGTAATAAATTCAAAGTGATTAAATATCATTGGATTTTATATAGAAATATAGAACATCTTAGTATAGTTAGAAGTGTTTTTCATATTGCATATTGGTGTGTGATTAAATTGCTAAAAATTAAGTAAGGAAATAAATATGAAAATATCAGTATTAGTTCCTACGTTAGGAACAAGAGAAAAGGAAATTAGACGATTATTAGAAACACTGGAAAAACAGTCATATAAAGACTTTGAAATTATATTTGTAACACAGGATAATCATGAAATTGTAAAAGATATAATTTGTAAATATAGTAATTTGGATATAAAGCAAATTGAAATGAGTGTAAAAGGATTATCACGAGCTAGAAATAGAGGATTAGAGCAGGCATTAGGCGAGATAGTAGTATTATCCGATGATGATTGTTGGTATCCTGCAAATGCATTTGAAATTATTGTAAATGCATTTAAAAAAAGACAATGTGCTAAAATTGTATTATCACAGATTTTTGATCCGGAAAAAAATATTCCATATAAAAATTATACTTCCAACGAAGAGTATGTAAGAAACAAATTACAGCTCATGTCAAAATCGTCTATTGAAGTTGCATTCAAGAAAGATTTAGTGCTGAATAAAAAATTTGATGAACGGTTAGGTTTGGGAAGCGAATTTGTTTGTGGAGAAGAAGTGGATTTCCTTTTAAGTAATTATGAAAAAAATGCAATCTTTTATATACCAGAGGTAACGGTTTATCATAAAAAGAAAGAAAATGGTAGTAGCAACAAACAAATTATTGCTAAAGGGGCAATTTATGGAAAGAATTTTAATATATTTATTTGTTTATTAGTTTTACTTAGAGATTTGATGTTAAAAAAAGAAAATAATTTTAAATACTTTTTTGAGGGATATAATGAATATTTTAAAAGAACAAATTAAACTGTCAGTAGCTTATCCTGGATGGCGTTCGGCAATAAAAAAATTAAAATCAAATAAAAATAAAAAGATTTTTTTATTTGGAACACCTATGCATGGTAATTTGGGGGATCATGCAATCGCAATCCAAGAACAATATTTTTTTGAGGATTTTTTCCCGGACTATGAATATTTTGAAATATTGATGCCTATGTATCATACACAAAAAGAAATAATAAAAAATACAGTAACACCTGAAGATTTAGTTGTAATTTCGGGTGGTGGATGGATGGGGAACTTATGGATACATAATGAATGTGTTATACGTGAGATTGTGCAGAACTATCCCAATAATAAAATTATTATTCTTCCACAAACAGTATATTATACTTCAGACGAACTGGGAGAGAGGGAATACAGAATAACAAATGAAATATTAAAAAAACATAGTAATTTACATATTTTTGTAAGAGAAAGGAAGTCTTACAATTTTATAAAACAAAAATTTGAATTTACAGGAAACTCGGATGTATATTTAGTACCAGATATGGTTTTGTATGGGAAAAATATGATAACAAAGGAAAAATGTACTGGATATGAGAAAGTGATAAATGTATGTATTCGAGAGGATTGCGAATCCGAGCAAGAAAATATTGATGATTTCTATGAAAAAATAAAACAAAATTATAATATTAGAAAAGTTAGTACTGTTATAAAATCGCCAGTTGTTTTAAGAAAGCGAATAAGTGAGTTGCAAAAGTCGTGGGAAACTTTTGAAAATGCAGAAATTACTATAACAGATCGTTTACATGCAATGCTGTTTTCTGTATTAAATGGGACTCCATGCATTGTTTTAAATAATAAAACTGGTAAAGTTTTTGGAGTGGCAGATTGGCTTGATGATACAAATATGATTGTAAGAGCTAATTCGTTAAGTGAAGTGCTTGAAAAATTAAAGAGAACAACTATATGGGAACATAAAAAATATGATAGAGAAAAATTGCTAAACTATTTTGAAGAAATGGCAGACGTAATACGAAAGGATTAAGTATGGAAATTAAAAGATTGTTAGTTATCAATGTACCAATTAAAAATTGTAATCTTAAATGTGAATATTGTTATATTTCAGCATTGAAAGAAAATGAAAAAGGAGCAGCTAAATTTTTATATACTCCAGAGCATGTTGGCAAATGTCTTTCAAAAGAGAGGTTAGGAGGCACTTGTATTATAAATCTAACGGGAGGAGGAGAAACTCTTATTCCGAAAGAAATGCCGCAATATATTTACCAATTATTATTACAAGGACATTTTTTAGAGGTTGTAACAAATGGAACATTGACAAGTCGATTTGATGAAATTGCTGAGTTTCCAAGAAATTTGTTAGAGCATTTGGAATTCAAATTCTCTTTCCACTATGCAGAGTTAAAGAAAAAAGGATGGCTAGATAGATACTTTTCAAATGTGAAAAAGATGTGGGAAAAGGGATGTTCGTTTACTGTTGAGTTAATGCCTTATGATGGATTGATTGATGATATTGATGAAATTATAAATCTTTGTAAATCAGAACTAGGAGCAGCATGTCAAATTACAGTAGGACGAAATGATTTGACTGAGAAAAAAGATCTTTTGACATCTATGTCAAGAAAAGAGTATGAGTCTGTTTGGAGAAAATTTGATTCTACAATGTTTGATTTCAAATTGGATATTTTTCAGAAAAAAATAGATGATTTTTGTTATGCGGGAGCTTGGACTTTGTACGTTGATTTAGGAACTGGGGCTGCTAAGCCATGTTATGGACAGCTTAGTAATCAAAATATATTTAAAAATCCTGAACAACCAATAATCTTTAATCCAGTGGGAAAACATTGCAGACAGCCATATTGTTATAATGGGCATGCATTTTTAACCTTGGGAGTAGTTCCAGAATTAGAAACACCAACATACGCTGATATTCGTAACAGAGTATGTGAAGATGGTAGAGAATGGTTATCGAAAGAAGTTAAAGATGCATTTTCACAAAAATTAGCTGATAACAATGAAGTATGGGATGAAAAGAAAAAGAATAGTTATGAAAGAAAGTATCCGTTTATATTTTTTAAAACGGCATTATATGACTGGAAAGAAATATATAATAAAGTTATAAGAAAACGTAAGAAATAAGGTGCAATATGAGTAATGGACAAAGAAATATAAAACAGAAAAGTACAATACTTGCAATTATATTGGTGATATATATTTATGTTCCATACTTTGCGAATATTTTAGAAAACACTTTTAAAATTTCATCGTTATATGAATATATAATTTATATGATGCTTGCGATAATAGCAATAGGAACGACAATGAGCATGAATAAACGTGTGCTTACATTTTTGTTTGTCTTTTGTTCTGCGATAATCATTAATTATATAGTAGTGCCTTATCGGTATTATGTATTTATAGAAGGTATACAAGCGTTGGTTGGCATAGCAGTTCCATGTTTGTGTGTTTCAAATAATATATTTGATTTAAGAATATTTGTTGAAAAATGGTGGAAATTTTCTAAATTAAATTTACCGTTGGTATTAGTTGCAGTTGTCTTACTTAAACAAGGGCTAGTGCATTATTCAATATTTACAAGTATATGTGTACCAAATGTATTTATTGGTTCTTACATGGTACTTCAGGGAATTGAAAAAAGAAAATGGTTATATATTAATGTTGCCATTAATATTCTTGTGACTGCTGTTTTGGGTGGACGTATGTCTGCAGTAATATCAGCGTGCATGATTTTATTTGCATATGTATATTCAGGTAAAATAAAGTTATGGAAGAAATTAATAATTATTGTAGGACTGGTAGTATCGGCATATATTTTGCTAAACAATTTAATAGATATTTTATATTGGGTAAGCCAAAAACTAGCACAATATGGAATGCAATCTCGAAGTGTTACTTTGTTGATAAATCAAATAAAAAGCAATGAGATATACTTGACCAACAGAGATTATATTTATACGGCATGTGTAGAGTATATAAGAGGTAGAGTCGGTTTGCCAGGAGGATTTGGAATTCCGCTATATATTACTTCGGGTGAATATTATTATGCGCATAATGTTGTTTTGCAATTTTTGACATTTTTCGGAATATGGGGAACTATCATTATTCTTGGAATTACATTGATTCGTGCAAGAACGATAAAGTATATTGCACCTTTAAAGTGTAAAAAATTTATGTATTTTATGCTGCTATGTTATATAGGCATTGGAATGACAGGATCGAGTATATGGATTCATTATTTATCAACTATTTTTATTGCTATTTTCTTTTTTGGAAATAGCAAGATTTATCAGTCAATAGAAGTGAGTTAGATATGAAACTTTTTCTTAAAAAAATCATAAAAAAATATAGAGATATGTCAGTAGAAATGAAAGCTGCGTCTTGGTATGCAGTGGGAAATATAATACAAAAAATTGCGCCTTGGTTGGTAATGATTATACTGACGCATTACTTAGCTACTGAGGAATATGGAATATATAGTATATTTATGTCCTGGCTAGAAATATTTGAGATTATTATAACATTGAGAATATACAGCAATGGTTATGTTGCAGGATTAGTAAGGGACGATGAAAATAGGACAACATATACAGCAACTATGCAATCGTTGAGTATTGTATTGATTGTGATTTGGACGTTAATGTATTTAATGTTTCACAAGGGCATTAATTATATTACTGGAATAAGTACTCCGTTAAGTATACTGATGATATGTTCTTTTATAGGAACTATCAGTTTCGGATTGTGGTCATCAAGACAAAGAGTTGATAACCAATATAAGAAAATGTTATTTGCAATAATTGTATATGGTCTTATCGGACCTATCGTTGGTGCATTAGCCGTTTTCCTTAATTTAGATAATCCTATATTTTATGTTATAGCTACAAGGACAGTAATCCAGTTAGGGGTTGCAATTCCGTTTTTTATATCAAATTATAAAGGTACGTCCACATTATGGAAAAAAGACTATGCAATAGATGCATTGAAATATAATTTGCCATTGATGCCATATTACTTATCGATGATATTATTAAATCATTCGGATCGTTTAATGATACAAAAAATTGATGGTTATGAAGATGCTGCTTTATATAGTGTATCATATAGTGCAGCCATGGTCATCTTTGTTATAAGTGGTGCGTTGAATTTATCTTTACAGGCATGGCTGTTTAAGGAATTAAAATTAAAGGATTCGTCGAAAGATAAAAGTAAATTGATAACAGTCGGTACAATTATAGTTGCTTTTTGCGCTATTGCGGAAATTGTGATGGCTCCAGAAATAATTTTGATTTTAGGAGGGAAAAAATATTTAGAGGCAATATGGGTTATGCCACCATTAGCAATTAGTGTTATTGTTATGTATATATATCAACAATATGTAAATATCTTGTTCTATTATAAAAAGACGAAATTTATTTTGTTTGCGTCAGTATTTGCAGCAGTGTGTAATATAATTTTAAATGCTATTTTTATTCCGATTTTTGGATATGTTGCTGGTGGATATACGTCATTAGTAAGCTATTTAATAGTCATGATTTTATATTTTGTATTAGCAAGAAAAGAATGTATTGATAATGAGATACAAATGAAAAATTATTTTAATACAAAATTGCAAATGACAATACTTATAGGTACGAGTATTGTGGCATTGTCTATGGTTGCTGTATATAAAAATGCAGTTGCTAGATATTTGTTGGCTTTAATGATGTTTGTATTATTGGTTGCAACAAGGAAAAAATGGATACCAGAACTGAGAAAAGGAAAGAAAGTATGAAAAAGAAAAAACAATTAATTTTTATGTTATTTTTTCTCATAATACTTTTTACAGTAGGATATATAATTTTACCACGTATTAGAGTAAAAATTGAACAAGAGAAATGTGACAAAATATATGCAAATAAAATATTAAAATTGCCGGACAAAGAAAAAGCTAATGTAGGATTTACGTGTACAGGGCTTTATTGGGATAAAGAAGAAGAGAGTTTTTTTATAGGGAATGCAGGTAAATATAAGCCTAATGATAAGACTTTCCAGGCTTCTATCGAAATAGTTGAAAAGGATTTTTCGGCTATTAAAGGAGATATACCTTGTTATTTAAAATTTGAGAATATGAGAGATATACAAGGAGTTACTAAGTCAACAGATGGAACTATCTGGTTATGTTCTTATGGAGAAAACAAAGTTCGCCATATAGACGAAAAAGGAAATGAATTAGGAAATTTTGATATAAAAGAACCATCTGGCATTGCAAATGATAGTAGGAGTAACACGCTTTGGATTTTGACGAATAATTATTTATATAATTGTTCATATGATGGCGTAGTACAAAAAACAATTAAAATACATATAAAAGGACAAGATCAATTGTTTTTAGACGAAAAAAATGATTTGATATATTTTTCAGCAGGTGCAGACTATCATGGAGATAGCTATATTTATACAGTTGACTTAAAAACAAGTAAAGTTAAACCATTATATGTATTGAAAGATTCATATGCAATTGAAGGGATTACGATTGTTGATGATGTATTGTATGTGCTAAATGATGGTTATTATCATGACGCTGAAACGCCAATCAATCAAGTTAATATGTATTTTTTAAATAAGATACAAACCAAAGCAAATTATCAGTAAATGGGGGAAAATATAATGAAAATAGCAGTAGCAGGAACAGGATATGTAGGACTTTCTATTGCCACATTGTTATCTCAAAATCATGAGGTAATGGCAGTTGATATTATCCCGGAAAAAGTCGAGAAGATCAATAAAAGGATTAGTCCGATTCAGGATGAATATATTGAAAAATATTTGAAGGAAAAAGAGTTAAATCTGACAGCTACGTTAGATGCGGAATCTGCGTATAAGGATGCTGATTTTGTTGTTATTGCTGCACCTACAAATTATGACAGCAAGAAAAATTTCTTTGATACGTCAGCAGTAGAAGCTGTGATTAAGCTGGTTATTGAATATAATCCAGATGCAATTATGGTAATTAAATCTACAATTCCGGTAGGGTATACTGCAAGCATTAGAGAGAAATTCCACTGTGATAATATTATCTTTAGTCCGGAATTTTTACGAGAGTCAAAAGCATTATATGATAATCTGTACCCATCCAGAATTATTGTGGGAACAGATGTTGAAAATGCCAGATTGGTAAAAGCTGCGAACACGTTTGCTGGATTGCTGCAGGAGGGCGCAATTAAAGAAAATATTGATACTTTGATAATGGGATTTACAGAAGCAGAAGCGGTGAAGTTGTTTGCTAATACATATCTGGCTCTTAGAGTATCATATTTTAATGAGCTTGATACTTATGCAGAAATGAAGGGACTGAATACACAGCAGATTATTAATGGGGTATGCCTTGATCCTAGAATTGGTTCTCATTATAACAATCCGTCATTTGGTTATGGTGGATATTGCTTACCAAAAGACACAAAACAGCTTTTGGCAAATTATGCAGATGTTCCTCAGAATATGATGTCTGCAATCGTTGAGTCTAATAGAACAAGGAAGGATTTTATAGCAGATCGTGTATTACAAAAAGCTGGATATTATGCTTATGGAGATGAAAATACATATGATGCTTCTATGGAAAAAGAGGTTGTAATTGGTGTATACCGTCTTACTATGAAATCAAATTCAGACAATTTCCGCCAGTCTTCTATACAGGGAGTTATGAAGAGAATTAAGGCTAAAGGGGCATCGGTTATTATTTATGAACCAACATTGGAAGATGGAAGCACTTTCTTTGGAAGCAAGGTTGTGAATGATCTGGATAAATTTAAAGAACAGAGCCAGGCAATTATAGCAAATAGATATGATAGTTGTTTGGATGATGTGAAAGACAAAGTATATACAAGAGATTTGTATGGCAGAGATTAAAAGATGATTGGAAATGCATTGCAATTTATACATCGATTGATAGTGCAGTATTGTGAATCGCCGGTTTCATCTCCGATAACATGGTGTTTGGGGATTATTTGGATAATAAAATCAATACATGCTCTGTACAAAATGAAAGTAAAAACAGATGAGTTGGTTGCTGAAAAGGAAGCAAAAGAGGTTTCAGAAGCCATTAAGGATCTGGATATTTTAACTGAAAAAAGCAAGGAAGAGAATCAGGATATTAGAACTTTAATGTTTGAAAATTTAAAAGAATTGAAGGAGTTCTATGTTATCTGTAAACAGCAAATTAGAAAATCTTTTTCAGCAGCTATGTTCTCATGCTTTGCAGGATTTATGCTTTTTGTTTTGGCAGTCATTATATTTTTATTAGGTGGAAATAATTCAGCATCATTTATGGCTGGTTTATCTGGAGCGATAGTAGAGATTGTGTCTGGTCTTTACTTCTGGATGTATAGGGAAACATCTAAACAACTTGCAAAGTACCACAAACGATTGGAGGCAACCGAGAAATATTTAATTGCTTTGCAGATTATCGAAATGTTGCCAGAAGAAAATAGAATCGAACAATATGGAAAATTAATGGATTATATTTTTGAAAATGTAAATAAACAATAGTATTTACGGGGAGATAAAAATAAAATGTGTGGAATAGTTGGTTTTACTGGAAGACAGCAGGCAGCACCTATTTTATTAAATGGTCTGTCTAAATTAGAGTACCGAGGGTACGATTCGGCTGGAATCGCTGTGCGAGATGGGGAGCGTCTGGCACAGGTGGTTAAAGCCAAGGGAAGATTAGGCAATCTGATTGAAAAAACAGATGAAGGAAAAGCACTAATAGGAACATGTGGAATCGGACATACACGTTGGGCAACACATGGCGAGCCAAGTCAGATTAATGCACATCCGCATGTATCTGGAAATTGTACAAGATCAGGTTCTGGAGAAGTAGAATCAGAAGTGGTTGGAGTACACAATGGCATTATCGAAAATTATACGGAGCTTAAAGAAAAATTATTAAAGCATGGTTATACTTTTTATAGTCAGACTGATACAGAGGTAGTAATCAAATTAGTGGACTATTATTATAAGAAGTATAATCTCGGACCGATTGATGCGATTGCCAAAACAATGGTTCGTGTGCGTGGTTCTTATGCCTTGGAACTTATGTTCAAAGATTATCCGGGAGAAATTTGGGTAGCAAGAAAAGACAGTCCAATGATTATTGGAGTGACAGACGGCGAAACTTATGTGGCTTCTGATGTTCCGGCTATTCTGCAATATACCAGAAATGTTTATTATATTGGTAATCTGGAATTTGCCAGATTGACACCTGGAGAAGCTCATTTCTTTAACCTTGATGGGGATGAGATTGAAAAGCAGACAACAGAAATTAAGTGGGATGCCGAGGCAGCAGAAAAAGCAGGATTTGAACACTTTATGATGAAAGAGATCCATGAACAGCCGAAAGCCGTTCAGGATACTTTGGGTTCTGTCATAAAAAATAATTGTATTGATTTATCATCAGTTGAAATTACAGAAGAAGAAATTCGGAAATTTGAACAGATATATATTGTTGCATGTGGTTCAGCTTGGCATGTTGGAATGGCAGCGCAGTATGTGATAGAGGACTTGGTGGATGTTCCAGTAAGAGTGGAGCTTGCATCTGAATTTAGATACAGAAAAATGTCAATAAATAAAAATTCATTGGTTATTGTCATCAGCCAATCGGGGGAAACAGCAGATACTTTAGCAGCTTTGCGTTTGGCAAAGGAAAAAGATATAACAACTCTGGCAATCGTAAATGTGGTTGGCAGCAGTATTGCTCGTGAGGCAGATAAAGTATTCTATACTCTTGCTGGTCCGGAAATATCAGTGGCAACGACAAAGGCTTACAGCGCTCAGCTTGTAGCAATGTATTGTCTTGCTGTTCAATTTGCCAGAATTAGAAATACCATTACAGAAGAGCAGTATAGTAATTACATTACTGAGTTATTGACAATTCCAGATAAGATTCAGAAAATCTTGCAGGATAAGGAAAGACTGCAATGGTTTGCTGCGAAATATGCTAATGCACATGATGTGTTCTTTGTGGGCAGAGGAATTGATTATGCGATTTCCCTGGAGGGTAGTTTAAAGCTGAAAGAAATTTCTTATATTCATTCTGAAGCATATGCAGCCGGGGAATTAAAGCATGGTACAATCAGTCTGATCGAGCCAGGAACATTGGTAATTGGTGTATTGACACAGAGTGATCTTTACGAGAAAACCATCAGTAATATGTTGGAGTGCAAGAGTCGTGGTGCGTATTTGATGGGACTGACAACATATGGAAAATATGAGATTGAAGATCAAGTAAATTTTGCAGTTTATGTTCCGAAGATAGATGAACACTTTGTAGGAAGTCTGGCAGTTGTTCCGTTGCAGCTAATGGGATATTATGTCAGCGTGGCTAAAGGGTTAGATGTAGACAAACCTAGAAATCTGGCAAAAAGCGTTACTGTAGAATAAGATATGAATACTCTGGCACTGGTGGTTGCCAGAGTATCGGTATAATATGATTGGATTGACACGAAAAAAGGAGAAAGTATGAAAGTATGGCTTAAGGCAGGTGTGATTATATTTTATGTTTTGGGATATTGTTTTTTGAGAAAACGTATGCGGAGGGATATAGTCAAATTATTTAAAGCATACATGCTATTGATGATTTTTTTGCTTTCGCTCTTGCCGGAACCATTTATGCTGAAGCATTTAGGGATAACACTTCGGGCGGATACCCTGGTGCTATGGATGGCAGGGATAGAGGCAGTGGATGCATGGGATGAATATAAAAGAGAGAAGAATAAAAATAAAAGCAATCATGGCAGTGGTGTAAAGAAAAATGGGAAGAACAAAAAAGAAACCAGGGTATGATCAGAACAGAATAATGGAACAGTTCCAGAATTGTATTGTAGAAGCATATACTTCGGGAATGATTGATGGATCAGGTATTTCGTTAAGGCAAGTATCAGAAGAATTTGGCATTACATTGATGAAAACACGAAAAATATTGATTACTGCAGGTGTATATCATACTGAGAACAGTGAGAAGATTAACTCAATGCGAGAGCAGGGAATGAGTATTCCGGAAATAATGAAAGCAACTGGTTTGAGCAAGTCGTCTGTACATTCCTATTTGCCATATACTAAAATAATCTACAATGTAGATGAACTTAGTCTTTATGCAGAGCGTTGCAGGATGTATAGGAAAAGAAAGCAAGCCGTTGAGCAATTACAGATATGTAAGGAGGCTTCCTTGGAATGTGTGGAGAAGTATCTGTGGAGTACGATTGAAATTTTTTCTGGATATTCCTTTACAACGGTAAAAGGATTACGATTTCGGTATGCTGTAAACGGAAATGAAATACAGATTAATCGAAAGAAAAAATCTATAACGAGAAGTAGTGTGAAAGTTGCTCTAAAAGTGACGTTGGAGGAGAAAGGAAATATAAGCGGACCGAAAAAATTAGAAGTATTTGGTGCCAGTTATTTATATTCGATGTTCTTGAGATTTGGGTTGATTGATACAGAAAGGAAATTGAATGGATATTTACCAGATATGGACAACATATAATAGGCAATGGTCAAGATATGAAATATTAGCTTTTGCGGGAGTATTGATACTGGTATGTACAGCAATGGCAGTGTGTGTACACAGAAAGAAACTGAGCATAATTCAGGCAGTAGCAGTATTGGCATTGGTGGTGTTCTTGGGAATTGTGTTTGGCTCAACTGTATTTACCAGGACAGGAACTATTCGGCAGTATGAATTAGTACCATTCTGGTCATGGAGAGATATTATTCGTTACCATGATTGGACATTATTAAAAGAGAATTTGCTGAATTGTATATTGTTATTGCCAGCCGGAGTCTTGCTTCCCATAATTGCAAATCATAAGATAAAGTGGTATCAGGCTCTGGCTGTAGGAATATTGGTATCAGCAATAATAGAGTTTAGCCAGTTGATTTTTATGCGTGGCTTATTTGAATGGGACGATATGATTCATAATGGACTGGGCTGTATGATTGGCTGCCTTTTTGCAAATATTTTCAGGAAAAAGAAAAATAGGGATTGACGAACATATGTTCTAATAGTATAATCATAAATGTGAAAGGAAACAGGAGGTCAGCCCTGTTCCCTAGCATGAAATCTATTGGATGAGCAACAGTAAAATACTGTTTCGGGATGGCTCGTCAAAACTCATCAGCGGTTTTCTTTCCCTTATCCGTATGAGTGATTTTATATTACTTGGAGGACTGGAGATGAGATCAGATTTGAAAACAGATTATATACAGAGAGATACAGAGAGAGCAGGACAAACAGAAAAAGCATTATATTTATTGAATACAATCAGTGCTATTACAGATCGGGGAAATAATGCGGAGGTCAGACGTAAAAAGGATGGCTCTTTGACTGTATATGAAGTAAAAAAGAATATCGTAACCGTTTAATAAATTGGTATTGAGCGAAGGACTAATAGGAGTCAGAAACATTCAGAAAAAAGGATGTTCCTGGCTCCTTTTTTGTTATTCTGATTCAGATGCATCTTTCGGTGCAGTAGGAGCAGTAAGGCAGTTTTTCAGGATGCATGATAACTCACGATCATCTTCGTGAAGAATATGGTATGTTTTTTCAAGGGAAGATACGTTAGATAATTTTGCCAGTTCTTTTATTGATATGGACAGAGGAATATCTTCCTTTAATGTACCTTTCGGTAAAGCATAGTATACTTGAGCAATATTCAAATAATTTTCAAGATTTGTGCGGAAAGCCGGATCAAAATCTTCCTGCTTCAAAAGCGTGTCTACAGTTTCCTTTTTAATAATGATATGCTTTTCCTGTATTCTGAGAAGCCCCTCGATTAATGATTGGGTATCAGGATCTATCACAGGATATTGCTGCATATTACATAAACAAAAACGATGGATAGCTGGATGGCGGATACGTCCGGATGAAGCTGTAGCAGCGCAACCTACAACACAGGCAAGTTCTTTGTTGTTAAGATTGCCATGATTGAAGACCATAAACCACATATCTCCGTATTTACTACAAACAAGTCGGCAGAACATCTGACTGTTAGAGGAATAGATTAACGTACCCTCGTAATGCTTGGAAAAAGGAGAACCCTCTGTAGTTAAATCGCCTGAATCAATATCGAGAATTGCAGAACATTCATGCATGGAGTTGAAATCGCCCAATTTAAGGACTCCATGTACTAAAGTCTGGTCAGCATGGTCTTCCGGGTAAGCTGATGTTGGCAGATAAAAGACATGGTAGTTTCCCGTATAACCGTTGTAAGCTGGATTGTCAATTTCATAGACAAGACGTTGCTGCCCATTCTCTGCTGATGTTTTTGCGATTTCGATGGAATGAAATACAGCATTTAAGTTTAAATCCAAACCATCACATACTTTTAATAAAGTAGATAATGTAGTAGAAGATGGGGTTTTAAACATTTTGTCAATCGTTCGAGGGGACATTTTTCCAGATCTTTTTGCACATATCTCTGCGAGATCGCGAGAGGTCATGGATTTATCGACCATAATGGCTTCAATATAGGCAACGATTTTTTGGAGGATTTCTTGATTGTTCATGGCACAGGACTCCTTTCAGGAAAAGAGAAATTAATGGTTAAGTCTATAGTATCACAAACAGAAAGAAATGAAAATAATAAATGTGCAAAAAAATGCACAAAAAAATATTCAGTATGCAATGAACTACTATGTTAAATGATTGACACGCGAAATAATGCAATTTGCACAAAAAAACGCACCATAACACATTAGTTATAGTGCATATTGACAATAAATGGCAGTAATGCTATAATGTAAAAGACCTACTCCCCTGGCAAGGGAGTAGACCTAAAAACCGCTTATACAGACAAAATCTACATCAACCCTCTGGTCTAGTCCGATTGGCAGTCGGATTTTATGGGCTTGGTGTCGGCTTTATCAGTACTATTCTACGTTGTACAAGACGCTGGCAAAATCTCGAATATTAATGTATCGTTACTGAGCAATAATCAATTCGAGTCCTTTAGCTTTATCTCCTGTATGCCCATTTTTCAATGGTCATAGGAAAACTTGTCAAATACAACGCTCATTAGTATATCATGCAAAGAAATTGAAGTCAAGTTTTTTTAATGAGAAACATATTAAATTTGTGTGAAAAATATGTAAAATAGGTACAATTTCTAAGGCTAACATAGCTTGGAAGATAGAGAAGAATGCGAGAATACATTATGAAGAAAAAAAAGAAGAAGATAGAAACGGTGCGTCTGATAACATTCGACCAGGTTGTTATCGACGTTGTAGGTGGAACTGTTTCGACAAGAAGAGAAATACTTGAAAATTTTATAGTAGCAAACAACGAAATGATGACGGTAGTTGGGGGAAACTCTCTGTCAGGATTGGGGAAAAATCTAGTAGCAGAAAGTTACGTGTTAAAGATAAACAGGGGAAATTCCCTCTGTAAGAATGATACGGGATAAAGCCACAAAAGGCATAAAAACTACTTTTTCTGGAACGGATTATGTGTATGAAATAGCCGGAATAGAAATGCAAGTCATTTCGTCCGGCTAAAATTGTCTGTATTTTTAATGATATATGACGCACAAAATCTGTTCAGAAAGGGGTGAGTTATCTTGGAGTCGGCTGGGAAAAGGTTAAGAACACGTACAGATATTGGAAAAGATATAGAGCGTTGTCTGGATGACTTAAAGATAACACATGCCGAACTTGCAGAGATGCTCAACGTTTCTGACAAAACTGTTGACAGAATGGTTGGAGGAAAGGGACCTACTACTAAATATGCTTCAGCTTTAGCAAAGGTTACTGGTAAGCCTGAATCATGGTTTAAGGAAAATATTACATGGGAGGAGTGCGGAAAAGAAGAGGTTACGTCTGTTCATTTTGAAGCTAAAAATGTGACAGAAGAAGATAAGGAATTTTTGGAAAGAGCGTTTGCATTTGTGGAAAGAATGTATAAAATTCCGGACAAGAATCTTAGAAATAAACTGATGGAAAATGCAGAAAAGAATTTTGAGGGTAGTATGGAATTAATAGAATTGATGAATGGAAAAGTAAGTTGATGACGATCATTACAGGATAATCTGGGTGGTCGTTTTTTTATGCCCAAAATTCGGACAGTTTTGTCCGTCGTTTCGGCTTAATTCGGACAGTACTGGGCTGGTTGTTTGAGGGGAGAATTGATACCATTAATACATCGAACAGAGAGGAGGCAAACAGAAATGAGTAAGGATGAGTATTTAGAGTTTATCACACATCAGCCCTATGACGCAATGGGAGATTTTAGTTTCCTTTTGGATGAAAAGTCTGATAAGGCTGAAAACACTATGGTAGAAAATGAAAACATGAACGCTGATTAATCTGCGTACAGGGAGTGTTCCTGTATAGCTGGTTGATACATAAAGCAGCAAGGAGAGGCTTCGCAAGTCGCTCGGTATAAAAAAAACCGGGCAGATCGGAGTCTTTTTTTGCTGCTTTTTTTGTCTGCTGACAGCCCGGAGCCGAAAGGCAGAAAGGCGGTTGTCATGCTGACACTTAGAAAACTGAAAGAAATGGTGGAATCTCCAAAGAAAGGCGAAAAGAAACCGAGTTGTAAAAGTTTACGAGAGGGAAAATGCCCGGTTGTTGCTCAGAAGATTATTCAGAACGAGGTAGGCGTGGTCACGATCACTGTTTACAAGAACGGATATGTGGTCTATCAGGCACAGAACCGGGTAACAGTATTTCCTATCGAAGATATTTCCGGTTATCGCTATTCTTCTGTGGCAGGAAATGGATATGGATGTGATCTGACGGAATCTTACTTTGAAGAGGCTGAGTGGTATCTGCGTTTTGTTCTTCGAGGAGAAGATCGCCTGAGCATCAATCTGGATAGCTGCAATCAGAAACGTTGTATCTCCTTATCTTCGGCTATGGAAGAAATGCAGCTTGGAGAAAGCACTGCACCGGACATGGAGGAAATGATTGTTCAGCAGATGATGACAGAAAACATGATGGACATGCTGACGGATAAGCAGAAGGAACTTATTTATGCCCTTTATTTTGAAAAACAGACTTTTCAGGAATATGCCGATATTCATGGAATCAGTTCAGCAGCAGTCAACAACATGAGAAATAAGGCAGTTGCCAAGCTGAGAGCCAGTTTAGAAGAACTCTCAGAAAGCAATGAGAAAAAGAAACTGAGAAAAAAATAAAAAAGTTTGCAAAAGAGGGTTGGTAAACACCCTCTGCCGAGCTTTATAGGTGAAGGGTTAATTCTTCAAAAAGAAAAAGCCCGGACTTGTACCTTGACAATTTCATATAGATAGCAAGAGGGGATACCCGGAAACTCAGCTACGCATAATAACCAGCGGCCAGGATTCGGAGAGAACGTGAAAGGGAAACGGCTGAAAGGCACTTTTACAAGGAACGGCCTCTTGCGGCTTAAATGCTTGATCCTTATTAAAACTGTTATTTCCATTTATTGGAGATGACAGCAGATACCATGTGGCGGTGCTTCGCTTAGTGCAGGTGCCGCCATATGCATGTGCTGTTATCTTTTCAGAAATGTACAGGTATCAGTAACAAAAACATCGGGAGGTGGTTCTAATGATTGAATAGTGCAGGTACAGACCTGCTGAAAAGAAAAACGATGATAAGTGAAGAAAGAGAGGATTAAGTCAAAATGAAAATGAAGTTCAAAAGATTCCTATCAGGAGTCATGGCAGTTGCTACATTAGCATCTGTAATCGTTCAGCCGGTAGCTGTTTCAGCATCGGAATTAGAACCGGAAGAAATACCGTTTGAGCAGCAGTATCCGGAATTAACAGAGGTACAGGATTCTCTTGATCCGGATGAAGTTGTGGTAGCAAATGACATTGAGATTGCTTATGGAGATGAATTTGAAGTGGAAGTTAATCTGTCAGGTATTGATGGAGTGGATGAGAGTAAAATGAAAATTTTATTCCATGAAGCAAAGAATGCGGATGGAGCTGATTTTGATACAAATACACCGGATACCTACAAGGCAGTATATGCGGTAGAGCCGGTAAGCGGTCATCCGTCTTACAGAATCAGCAGAAATATCACTGTAAAAGAGCCTGAAACAGAAACGCAGTCAGAGAGTTCTTCTGAGATTGCAGTTGACGATGACAGCGGTACTGGAGATACAGAGCAGAGTGATGACGATTCAGAGTCGCACCAGGAAAATACAGTTGATACGGAAACTGAACTTACGGTGTCTGAAGTGCTGGAACAGGCAGAAACAAATGGAATTGATCTGTATGCAATGGATGCAGGAGAAACCGTAACCTTTATGGCTTCTGCAGGAAATGCAAGAAGTTCACAGCAGGTTTCAGTGACAAGGGGAACAATGTACCGATATGCAGATTATGGATATGGTACTTATCTTACTTATCAGTACACTGTAAAATTCGGTAATGTATCCGCTACAGCATATTGTGTACAGCCATCCAAACCGGGACCGGGCAGTGGAACTTACACGATCAACAAGGTAGGAGATGGAAAAGCTCTTGCGAAAGTGTGTTATTACGGAACAAAGGCTTCTGGCGATGATGGATTTTTTACAGAGGAAAACGGATATGGCAATTTAAGTGCAGGAGCCAGATTTATTCTGGTGCATCTAGCTGCTTCTTATGCAAATGGCAGTGGAGATGCTTTTTCAGGTGCAAACAGTACTGCACAGAATCTGGCAATGAAACTCTATAATTACTGTGTTTCTCAGCCGGAAATCCCAGATGTGGCAATGTCATTTTCAGATGCAAATGTAAAAGCCTATGTGGATGGCAACAGCCAGAGAACAAAGAATATTACATTCAATGCAGATGCGTTACAGACCATTACCATGAAACTTCCGGCAGGTGTACAGCTTCATAACCTGACAACAGGAAAAACAAGTAAAGCCGGAGAAAGTGTAGAGATTTGTGGTGGTACAAAGTTTTATCTGTCTGCACCATTAACACAGGTAAGTGATGTGGCAGAGAGCTGGTCAGCAACCATGAAAGGAAGCATTACCAAAGATTATTCAGCCTATAAGATTTCAACAGGTTCTGGAAACCAGGATCTGGCTCTGGTATTTGGAGAAGGCGTGGACGATGAGAAATATGTGGACTTTAAAGTATCCTGGATTGAACTTGCAACTGTAGAAGTTGTGAAGAAAGATTCAGCAGCAGATGTAAACCTTGCGGGTGCAGTGTTTGGTATTTACAGTGATTCAGATTGTAAAAATCTGATTATAACTATGCCAGAAACGGACAGCAATGGAAAATCTTCTGCAACGATTGTAAAAACCCAGGATACCGTATATCTGAAAGAAATCACAGCTCCGAAAGGTTATGTGGTAAATACAACCGCTTACAATGTGAAGCTGGTAGCAAGCAAGACAACGACAACAACTGTACCGGATAAAGAACAGCTTGGAGAACTGACCGTATATAAGGAAGGACAGATCCTTGCGGGGGCTGATGTCAGTGAGAATGGCACTGTATTCCAGTATGAAAACAGACGTCAGAAAGGTGCTGTTTATAACGTATACGCAGGAGAAGATATTATCTCTGCCTATGGTGCGAAGATTTACAGCAAAGGCGATCTGGTAAAAGAAAACCTTTCTACAGATGAAAACGGTGCTTGTATCCTGAAAAATCTGCATCTTGGAACTTATGTTGTCAAAGAAATGCAGGCACCAAAGAATTTTTATAATGCTGGAGAGAAAAAAACAGTCACACTTTCCTATGCAGGACAGAATGCGGAAGTAGTCTTTTCTGATGTGACATTCACAAATGACAGACAGAAAGCTGATGTGAGTGTTGTAAAGAAAGACAAGGATACAGAAAATCCATTGTCAGGTGGCGTGTTTGCTATGTATGCAGGCAGTGACATTACTGATGCAGATGGAACTGTGGTAGTGAAGAAAGGCACACTGATTGAAAAGGCAACAACCGGAGCAGATGGAAAAGCGGCATTTACCGCAGATCTTCCGATTGGATTTTCTTATGTAGTCAAAGAGGAACAGGCACCACAGGGATATTTGAGAAATTCTAAAGATGTTTATACATTTAAGTTCTCATATACCAGTGACAGCGAGCCGAAAGTTTCATTCACTCATACATTTGTAAATGAGAGAGTCAAAGCTAAGATTTCTCTGGAAAAGAGAGATGCGGAAACGAAACAGGCAGTTGCACAGGGAGATGCGACACTGGAAAAAGCAGTTTATGGACTGTACGCCCGTAATGATATTGTTCATCCGGACGGAATTACCGGTGTGATCTATAAAGCAGGGGAGCAGGTGGCTACTCTTACAACAGATAAGAATGGACAGGCTTCTGTGGACGGATTATACCTTGGAGATTACTATGTGAAAGAGATTAGTCCGTCAGTAGGTTATCTGGCAGATGAAACAGAACATGATCTGGTCTGCAATTATGAAGGTGATCTGGTAGCAGAGGTAAAACGTGACTGTACTTCATTAGAGCAGGTAATGAAACAGCCATTCCAGATTATTAAAGTTGCCAATAATGGTAAAACAGACGCTGATTTGTTAAAAGGTGCCGGATTTACGGCATATCTGGAATCTTCCCTGACGAAGAAAGCAGACGGAAGCTATGATTTTGATTCTGCGACACCAGTTGTAATAGGGGAGAATGGTGCAACAGAAATGTTCACAGATGAAAAGGGGTATGCTTGCAGTATTGCACTTCCATATGGAACTTATATTGTGCGAGAAACCACAACGCCTCACAATTATACTCCAGTAGATGATTTTACGGTGCGTATCACTGAGAATAATCCGAACCAGCCACAGACGTGGAGAGTACTTCTGGATGATGAGTTTGAAGCGAAACTGAAAATCATCAAACAGGATGATGAAACTAAGAAACCAGTATTACAGAAAAATACAGAGTTTAAGATTTATGACCTGGATCATAAGAAGTATGTGGAGCAGGTTACAACCTATCCGACAACGGTTAAGCACAAATCTTATTTTACAGATGAGCAGGGATATTTGATTCTTCCGCAGAATCTGAAAATCGGAAATTACCGTATCGAGGAAGTGAATGCTCCGTTCGGTTACACACTGAACAAAAATTATTATGAGGTAACAGTTGATTCTAATACTGCATATCAGATGGATGGAACTTCCGGGGATGTGATCATTGAAGCAATTTATGAGAACCATCCAGTTAAGGGAGAACTGACTATCGTGAAAAAGGGCGAAGTTCTGGACGGATTCAAGGATGATTTTACATATCAGACAGAAAATCTGAAAGGAGCAGAGTTTGCCATTTATGCTGCGGAGGATATTTATACCGCTGATTTCCAGAAAGATGACAATGGAAACCGTATTCTGGAATATGCAGCCGGAACACTTGTAAAAACTGTTACAACCGATAAAGAGGGAAAAGCGGTCTTGAAGAATCTTCCGCTTGGAAGTTATAAGATTGTGGAAACGTCTGCGCCAACAGGATTTGTTTTAAACAGCGAAGCACAGACAGTCACTTTTACTTACAAAGATCAGGAAACACCTGTCATTGAGCAGACAGCTACTTTTGAGAATGAACGCCAGAAGGTAGAAATTTCGGTGGAAAAACAGGATGCTGATACAGAAAAAGCAGTTGCAGGGGCAGAATTTGGACTTTATGCGAAGAATGATATGGAAGCTCATGGAACTGTGATTGTGAAAGCAGACACACTTCTTGGAAAAGCTGTTTCTGGAGAAGATGGAAAGGCTGTATTTACACAGGATCTGCCATTTGGAGAGTATTATATCAAAGAACTGGCAGCACCGAATGGCTATGTATCTTCTGATGAAGTTCTGGAAGTGAAAGCAGAGTACCAGGGACAGGATGTTAAGGTCGTGCAGTTATCGTCTGTATTTAAGAATCAGCCTACAAAAGTTGTGGTTTCCAAGTCTGACCTGACTACAGGAGTAGAGTTATCGGGTGCTACACTTACTGTTCTGGATAAGGGCGGAAACGTGGTTGATACCTGGAAATCCGTAAAAGGAGAACAGCATCTGATTGAACGGCTTACCGTAGGGGAAACCTATACGCTCAGGGAAGAGATGGCTCCTTATGGATATCTCAAAGCAGAAGAGATTACCTTTACGATTGAAGATACCGGGGAAATCCAGAAAGTGGAAATGAAAGATGATGTGCCGACAGGAACGATCATCATCAATAAACAGGGAGAATTTCTGGACAAGGTAACTGCGCTGGATTCTGTTGGAGGATGGATCAGTCATTTATTCCAGTATGTAACAGGCAGCCTGAAAGATGTTACCTTTGAAGTATTTGCTTTGGAGGACGTGAAATCTGCTGACGGAGAAAGTGAAGATTATTATAAAAAAGACGAACTGGTAGCAACCATTACAACGGATGATACCGGCATTGCAAAGTTATCAGGACTTCCTCTTGGCAAATATTATGTCAAAGAAAAAGCTACAGTGGATGGTTTTGTACTGGATAATGAGGCAAGAGAGATTGACCTGACATATCGTGACCAGGATACTGCAGAAGTCACTTATTCTGCTGACTGGCAGAATAACCGCCAGAAAGCGGAAGTGGAAGTTGTGAAAAAAGAAAAAGATTCTGATTGTGTACTGGAAGGTGCAGTATTTGCCCTTTGTGCCAAGAATGATATTACAGGAGCAGACGGAAATGTAATTCTGGAAGCTGATACTGTGATTGAAGAACTGGCAACGGATAAAGAAGGCAAACTGACTTTTACAGCAGATTTACCGATTGGTTTTGAGTATTATATCAAGGAAACTTCCCCAGCACCTGGATTTGCGACGACAGATGAAACACAGGAGTTTACATTTGAGTACGAAGGTGCAGAAAAGGAAAAAGTATCTTATGTCTTTACTTTTGAGGATGAACCGACTGTAATTGAGATCACCAAGACTTCCCTGACAGACGGAAAAGAGCTGGAAGGTGCCAAGTTGCAGGTAACTGATGAAAGCGGTAAGGTTGTAGATTCCTGGACTTCTGGCAAAGAAGCTCACATCATTAAAGAACTGGTAGTCGGACAGAAGTATACCCTGACAGAAACAAAACCGGCAGACGGTTTTGTGACAGCGGAAAGTATTACATTTACCGTTGAAGATACTGCAGAAGCACAGAAAATCGAGATGAAAGACGATGTGACCAAGGTGGAAATTTCTAAGACGGATATTTCTGGTAAGGAACTGCCGGGTGCAAAACTGACAATTCTCGACAAAGACGGTAAAACGGTAGAGAGCTGGACTTCTGAGGAGAAACCGCATTACATTGAAATGCTTCCGATCGGGGAGTATACACTTCGGGAGGAGTCTGCCCCTGAGGGCTATCTGGTAGCTGAGGACGTGAAGTTCACAGTAGAGGATACCGGGGAGATTCAGAAAGTTGTGATGAAAGATGAGGTAAAACCGGAAGAAACACCAACACCGGAAACACCATCTACACAGGTAACAGATACACCGAAAACCGGAGATGATACACATATGCTGCTTTGGATTCTGCTTGCAGTAGCAGGTATGGCAGGTATAGTGTCAGCGGTATGGGTAGCAAGAAAGAAGAAATAAAAAACAGTTAGTTAAGAGGGCATTTATGGACGAAAAAGATTCATAAATGCCCTCTTTTTAGTTAATACTAGGAAAAATGAAGGGAGAATGTATTTTGAAACAGGTATTGATTATAGCGGTTGTAGCAATTATTGCAGCAGTTAATTTTATGATGTATTGCTGTCTGAGAGTAGCATCACAGGAAGATCAGATGCTGGAAAAATTGAGCAGGAGAAGGGAGTCAGAAAACGATGGCGATTAGATATGCAGAGGACAAACCAAAATCCTGTGAATACTGTTATTTCTGGAATGAAAAGAAAAAGGAATGTAAGCAGATGAGATGCTTTTATCAACTTCCTGAAAAACCGCCTGATGCAGATCCATCACACAGATTTTGGGTTCCATGCAAGGGCTGTCCGTATGGAAGAAATCCCTGCATTGGCTATTGCATGGCTAAAATTTTAAAAGAGCAGAGGGAAAAACGATCTGGATAAGGATACATATGTATTCCCGTATCATTATGGGGAAGAAGCGGAGCAGTATACATTTTATCGGATACCCAAGATTCTCTTTGTCAGTCCAGTATTTGAAAAACTATCTTGTGAAGCCAAGCTGCTGTATGGACTATTGCTTGACCGGATGCAGTTATCAGTGAAGAACCGATGGCTGGATTCAGAGGGAAAAGTATATATTTATTTTTCACAGGAGCAGATAGCGGGGCTTATGGGATGTGGAGTAAAAAAAGTCCGGTGCTTGTTAAAGGAACTGGATGACCGGAAAGGAATCGGGTTGATTACGAGAGTCAGGCAGGGATTGGGAAATCCCGATAGAATCTATGTAAAAAATGCGTATCGCCAGAACGGTTAAAAGGAAACTTCCAGACAGGTCAAAATGGCTTATCAGGAAAGGCACAAATGCCCGATACAGACAGGTGTAAACTGCCAGGTAATGATATAGAGGATAGTAATACTGAGAATAACGATACAGAGTATCTTTCTTTCTATTCCGATGTCAGTGAAGTGGAAAGGAAAGAAGCTGAAAGGAATGCTTATCAGCAGATTATTCTTGAACACATTGGATATGACTACATCGTAGATGATTTTAACCGTCATATGCTGGGTGAGATTGTGGGGTTAATGGTAGATGTGGTGTGTTCGGAACAGGAGTTTATACGGATTGGAGGGGACAGAAAACCTTTATCCGTAGTAAAAAGTCAGTTTTTAAAACTGGATTCAGAGCATATTCGGTTCGTACTGCATTGCATGAAAGAAAACACCAGTAAAGTAGTAAATATGCGTCAGTATCTGTTGGCGGTATTATATAATGCACCGCTGACCATCAGCAATTATTACTCGTCGTTGGTGCAGCATGATATGTACGAAGGGAATATATAAATTTTCAGGAGGGAGTGATTCTATTGCAGGAAGAAGTAAATGAGAAAACCGTATCATTATGTATCACTGGTGGAAAAGTGACAGTCCGTTTATTGAAACAGGCAATGATGCGTTTTCTGGCAGCAATGGAGAAAGAAAAAGCAGAGAAAGCAAGAAAACAACAGGCAAAGGGACCGCCGGATAAAGACTATCGTGGGAAGCAGAGCTTAAAGAAGCTGGCACAGCAGAATGTTCAGCTTTCCAACATTGAGATTACGGATAATAACATTAAGGCTTTTGAAAAAGTTGCAAAAAAATATGGCATTGATTTTAGCCTGAAACGTGATAAGTCCGTAGATCCACCGAGATATTTTGTTTTCTTCAAGGCAAGGGAGGTAGATGTTATGACAGCAGCATTCCGGGAATTTACCGGAAAGACACTGAATAAAACGAAGAAACCGTCTGTCCGTAAGAAATTACAGCAGGCAATCGCAGCCCGCAGCCAGGATAAACAGAGAGAACGGGAAAAATCGAAAGAAAAACAGAAGGAGCCGACCTTATGAGTGGGATAAAAAATATAAAGAAGAAACTGAAAGGATTTCAGGTACGTCCCCCGAATGTGGAAGTGCTGAAAAAAGTTCTGTTACATATTCCATATGTGGTTGTATTTTATGTGGTAAATAAATGTACCTGGCTGTATCAGTATTGCAGGGGCAGTACAGTAGTAGACAGGCTGATGGTCCTTTTTATGAACTATCCGTTAGCATTTAAAAAGTTGTTGCCAAGTATACAACCGAAAAGTCTGGCAGCGGGAACTATTGCAGCAGTCAGTGTGTGGGCAGTGGTATATTTCAAGGGAAAGAATGGAAAGAAGTTTCGCCAGGGAGAGGAATATGGCTCTGCCAGATGGGGAAATGAAAAGGATATAGCACCTTTTATTGATCCGGTCTTTGAGAATAATATTCTGCTGACACAAACGGAACGCCTGACCATGAACAGCAGACCGAAGAAACCGAAGTATGCCAGAAACAAGAATGTCATAGTAATCGGAGGCTCCGGTAGTGGTAAGACACGATTTTATGTGAAACCGCAGCTTATGCAGATGCCGGATAATGTGAGCTTTGTGGTTACTGATCCAAAGGGGACGATCATCGTGGAATGTGGTAAAATGCTGGCAAGAGGAACGCCGAAGAAAGATAAGAACGGGAAAATCCTGCGTGATAAAAATGGCAGAGTGGTAATGGCTCCTTATAAAATCAAGGTGCTGAATACCATCAATTTTGCCAAGAGTATGCACTATAACCCATTTCATTACATCCGTTCAGAAAAAGATATTCTGAAACTGGTAAATACGATCATGGTAAATACCAAGGGCGAGGGAGAAAAATCCTCGGAGGACTTCTGGACGAAAGCGGAACGTCTGCTGTATTGTGCTTTGATTGGTTACATTTACTATGAAGCACCAGAAGAAGAACAGAACTTTTCAACTTTACTGGAATTTATCAATGCCAGTGAAACCAGGGAAGAGGATGAAGAATTTAAAAATGCGGTAGACTTGCTGTTTGAGGAACTGGAAAGGGATGAGCCGAACCACTTTGCAGTAAGGCAGTATAAAAAAATATAAGCTGGCAGCAGGTGTTGTGTGTTCTAAGAGACTTCCCAACCGCTTGATTAAGAAGTCTTTTAGAGCATACAACACCAGCCGCCAGCTTGTATTTGCGGTATTGCTTGACCGCAAAGTGGTCAGGATCGCGGGCTTCCAGCTCATCGAACATGACATCCACGGGGTTCTTGAAGGTCTCATCGTCCTCTCTGGCTTCTGAGGCGTTGATCATTTCGAGCAGGGTAGTAAAGTTTTTCTCGTGATCAGGTGCCTCGTACCAGATGTAGCCGATGAGAGCTGTGTAGTAGAGCTTTTCCGCCTTTACCCAAAAATCTTCGCCGGACTTATCGCCGTCTCCCTTCGTGTTGACGATGATCGTATTGACCAGCTTGAGGATGTCCTTCTCGCTGCGGATGTAGCTAAAAGGGTTGTAGTGCATGGATTTCCGGAAATTGATGGTGTTCAGCGACTTGATGACGTAGCCGCCCTTTTCAAGCATTTTGCCGCACTCCACCAGCACCGTACCCTTCGGGTTTTGTCAATAAGGATAGAGAAAAAAGTAAATTATTTTTATGAGGTTACAACATCGGATTGAATAAGGCGCAGTACCTTGTCGGTAAAGGTTTCCCGGCTGGTCTGGCTGAAATGGAAATAAATATCAAAGGTCGTACCGCCAACGGTCTTTACCATATCGGGTGGCGGTACGTCCGGGGCGGGTGAAGCGTTGCCGCCCGCCATCACGGGCAGGGGGATGGCCTTGCCCTCTCTGCTGGTGCTGTCGCTCCCCTCCGGGGCGGGGATGGTGCTGGTGATCGTCATGCTGGGGTCGTAGGTCATAGGCTCTCCTTTCATCATTCATCAAAGTTAATCCACGTGAGCGCCATTTTGCCGCCCACGTTGGAGTGGGGGAAGGGGAATGTATTAGTCCCCCTTTGAGGACTGTCCACAAGCCCCCTGATTGCAAGGCTTTTCAGCCTCTAAATGTCCACGCCTGCGGCGTTCCCGTTCGCTGGCAGCTTTCTTTCTCCGGCGCACATTGGCGGCGCACTCGTCACAGTATTTGCCCCGATTGGAGCGCGGCACGAACATCGCCCCGCACTCGGCACAGGGCCGCGCCTGTCCTCGGTGGAGCAAGGCGGCACACAACCCCTTGTCTGTTGGCAGGACGGCGGCGCGGAACCATTTACAGACCAGGGAATAGGTGATACTCTGGACGCAGACACAAGGCTCCCAGCCGTCATCAAGAGCAAGACAGTTGCCGCCGTCATAATTGCAGCAGTCATGCACCAGCCGCCGGACGGCTCGGTACTGCTGGTAGGTCAGTCGGGGAATGCCGTTCACCGCTCCACCTCCCGGCGTTTCTGCTGGGTCTGCTCCTGCTGGTGTATGGCAGCATCGGCGTTCCGCTTCACCTGTTGAAGCCGCCGCAAATCGTCTTGGATAGGCTTGTACTGCTCATACTCGGCTGTGTACTCCTGGTGAAGCCTCGCCTGTTCCTGTTCCCACGCATGAACGGGGATTTTACCAGCAGGGGGAACGGTGCTTGTCCAGCTTCCGGCGGGCCATGTGGAACGTCCTCAACTCGTTCTCATGCTCCCTCTCGAATTTTTCCCGCTTGCCCTTCCACTTGATACCCTGCAACTCGTCATAGACGGGCTTGGTGTCTCGGTAGAGGTCAACAAGGCGAAGCAGTTCCTTCAATTCGTTCAGACGGTCACGCTTCGCTTTCATGGATGTGTTGATGGCCTCCGTTCGTTCACTCTGGGCGGCGATATGGGTCTCTAAATCTTCCAGCGTAGCGATGCCCCTCTCGGTCAGAAAATTGATGGCCTCGGCAAAACCTTTAAGATTTCCAATCCTGGCGTTGCGGCTCCATGCTCCGGCGTTCCGGCCCTCATAGTAGTCGGTCAGCAGGGCGGCAAGGGTCGGGGCCTGGGGCTTGCTCAATTCTTCTTTTATGGCCTTAATCCAATCCGTCAGGCCGGCGATTTTCTTCCGAATATCCCGCAGAATGTTGTTGGCCTTTTTTATCCAGCGGTTCAGATCGCCCTTGTCGGTGGGGATGCCCTTGGCCTCCATCTGGCGGACGGCCACGCCCTCATGGACGGTGGGCAGCAGGTCAAGGCCCTGACGCTCATAGGAGCGGTGGTCGATGCGGCAGGTCAGCCCCTTTTCCTCAAACTTGGCGTTCACCATAGCGGCCCACGCCTCCCGCCAATGTTCCAGTGTTTCCGGGCTTCCCCAGTCGGTAGTGGGAACAGCGTCAAAGAGGGGCTTGCCGTCCTCTCCCATAATGCGGTTCCCGTCCTCGTCCAGACGGTAGCGGCGGCGCTGCTTGCACCCCCATTTGCCGTCTGGCTCAATGGGCCGGATGGGGCAGAGAACATGAAAGTGCGGGTTAGGAATACCGCCGTCCTCCTTGTCCGGCTGGTGGATGGCAAAGTCGGCAATCATGCCCCGGCCCACAAGCTGCTCCGAAACAAATTGCCTTGCAAGAGCGATGTTTTCCTCCAATGAAAACTCGTTCTGCAAGGCAATGTCAAAGCTATATGCAAGCTGGGCTTTCTTGCCGCGCTCGGCCTTCTCCACGGCGTTCCAGAGGGTGGCGCGGTCTTGGTACTGGTTGGGGGCCTGGGGCGGCAGGAGAATGTCTGTGCAGACCACGCCGCCCTTGTGGGTGTAGTCGCTGACCTCGCCATAGTATTCGCTATACAATTTCTCCCCGGCTCGGTAGGCGGCGGACGTGACAACAGACTGTCCCGCGCTCCGTTTGACCTGGGTAACGTGGAGATGGAACAGGGCCAATTATCCGCTTTCCTGCTGGTCAGTGGCTTGGCTCACCAGGGCGGCAACTTCCGGCAGGGAAAAGACCTTTTCCATCAAAAGAAAAAAGGCCCTTTCGCTCATGCCGCGCACCTCCGGGGCGATACTCTCCACCGCTCCGCCACGGGTGATAAGTCGGTGGTTTCGCTTCTTCCTTTCGCCTTGGGTGTAGTAGCGGATGCGGTTCTCATACCGCTGGCCTCTGTGCTGGTACTGCTCCAACTTAGCGGTGGCCTCAGCATACTCTTTCTCTAATTCTTCGCGTGACTTGTCCATCGTGTTTGACCTCCTTCTTGGCAAAACAAAAGACCGTCTACCTGCTGTGTCGGGTAAACGGTCAAGGGTAACGGTATTCGGTTTTAGCCTCGCTGGAAAGGTGCAGACGCAGAGCGGATGTACCTTTCCAGCGAGGGCGCAGGGATAGCCGCAAAGCGGCGCAAGGGGCGCAGCCCCTTGTACGGAGCGGAGCGACGCAAACGGCCCGGACTTTCGGAAGTCCGGGCCGTAGCCTCGCAGAGCGCACGATACATGGTCGCAGACCATGTATAGAAGTGCGCCCTTTGTTCCAAAGGGATTTTATAAGTCCATCATTGATGGGAGAATTTTGTTGAACATATGGCGCACCTTATCAATCCGGGTGTTTGGGCGGCGTGGCTGAAAAACTGGTTCGCCGCTGGCGATTTGATACCCCTTCAATTCTGTTAAACAAACGCTTCTCCCGTTTGTATAAAAGGTGAGGTCATTGCGGTACTCTTGCACACAGCGGGCAGGGATTTCGCCAGTAAAAATCACCTCGCTGTTTTTAACCTGGGTCGTTTCAATACTCGCGCAATATTTTGGTGCGTCATGATAAGCTCTGGAGAGATATTCCTGCGGCGCATAGAGTGTAAAAGAAAGATATGGTTCCAATAGCTGCGTCCCCGCCTTTTTCAACACCTGCTCCAATACAATAGGTGCCAATGACCGAAAGTCTGCGGGAGTGCTGACCGGACTATAATAAAGCCCATACTCAAAACAGATTTTACAGTCCGTTACCTTCCATCCATACACGCCTTGTTCCAGACCGTAGCGGATACCATCCAATACAGCGTTTTGAAAACTCTGATTCAAGTATCCAACGGAAACTTTGCTCTCATACTGCACTCCGGTGCCAAGGGGGAGAGGGGTGACGGACAGCCCGATGGACGCCCAGAATGGATTGGGCGGCACTTCGATATGAATGGTGTGACTTACCGCTTTCAATGGCCTCTCCATATAGATGACGGTAGGTTCTTTTGCAGTTGTGTTGAGCTGATATTTTTCCACCAGAAGATCAGAGATAATTTCCAATTGTACCCGGCCCAAAAAGGAGAGAATGATCTCATGGGTCACAGCGTCTACTTCATAGCGCAGAAGCGGGTCGGTATCCGCAATTTCTGTCAAGGCGTTTAACAAGCGTTCCCTCTGTTCTGGTTTCTCTGGTGCAATTGTTGTCCGCAGCAAAGGGAGAGGATTGTCGCTCCACGTTTCACGGGGCAGCAGCAGTTTGTTTCCCAGCACATCATTCAGCCGCAAACTGTCGCAGGGTACAATGACGATCTCGCCCGCATGGGCAATCTCTGTTCGGACAATCTCACCCTTTGAGGGGATACGCATTTCCGTAATTTTCAGTTTTTCTTTCCCTGCCAAGGCTACGGAATCCCGCAAATGAAGCGTACCGCTATACAACCGCAGATAGGCAAGGCGTTGGCTCTGGTTTGCGTACTCAACTTTGAACACAGTTCCGCACAATTCAGAGCTGTTCTGCCCGGTGGGTGATTGGAATGTATCTGTGACCGCTTCAATGAGTTGTCGGATTCCCAAGTTTACCTTGGCACTGCCATGATAGACCGGAAACAGAGAGACGCTTTGGATTCTCCTGTTTTCCTCCCGCAGAAGTTCTTCTTTGTCCATTGGTTCTCCGGCAATATATTTCTCCAACAATTCATCACAGTCCGCAATCACGGTATCCCAATTCTCCAGCCCCATGTTTTCCATGATGGATATATCCGGGGAAAGCTGCACGTTCTGCTTAATAATCATATTTGCGGAGAGCTTATCTCGGATAGACTGATACACACCTGGCAGGTCAATCCCGTCCTGGTCGATTTTGTTAATAAAGATAACAGTTGGGATTTTCATTACTTGCAGAGCATGAAACAGAATACGGGTCTGCGCCTGAACGCCGTCTTTTGCAGAAACAACCAAAATCGCTCCGTCAAGAATGGCAAGGGAGCGATAGACCTCCGCTAAGAAATCCATATGCCCAGGAGTATCCACAATGTTGACCTTACAATCGTGCCACTGAAAGGAAGTGACCGCCGTTTGAATGGTGATTCCACGCTGCCGCTCTAAAAACATGGTGTCCGTTCTCGTTGTTCCCTGATCCACACTGCCGGGCGCCTCGATTGCTCCGCTGGTATATAACAGGCTCTCCGTCAAGGTCGTCTTACCTGCGTCTACATGAGCAAGAATGCCAATATTGATGATTTTCATATGATTGTCCTCCATACAAGGCCCAGAAGGGCGCAAAAATCCCCAGCGACAAATACTTTTACCGCTGGGGATGATAGGTAGGACACACATGAAAACTGCGGCCAAGGCTGGCCGTTGTCTATCACGATATGAAATGAAAAGGCAAAAGTATTCTTAAATTGGGTACAAAAACCAAGCCCTCTCCTTGAGGACGTTTGTCTTTGTTCCCATTATCAAATTTTATTTAAGAATACCTTGCCGCATATTGATAAACTCCTTTGCTTGGATTTTTATAGTATAGCATATCAAATTCCCAAAAGCAACCCTGTTAAGATAAATTTTTTCTGTCACTGCACCTCCATATCTCTCTCGTGTATACGCCATACGCAACTCTTTTCAAAAAAGAAGTGGACGCGCTGGCAAAGCTGTGGTAGAATGAAACGAAAGAAGGTGAGGATGGTGGAGCTCAAAACGACAATCGCCCAGGGACTGCACGTCACAGATGACAGCGCGGGTTATGATGCCGCCTGTAAGCGTGTCCTGTCTGAAAAGGCAATCCTGGCGCGGATTATGAAGTCCTGCCTGGAAGAATACAAGGATTGCGATGTCAATGATATTGCCGAGAAGTACATTGAGGGCCAACCCCAGGTGTCCGCCGTCCCGGTGCTGCCGGACGAGGGTGGCACAGTCATCAGCGGCATGGACACCGAGGACAAATCGGTGCGCGAGGGGACAGTCACCTATGACATTCGCTTCCGCGCCATCGTTCTCGACTCCGAGGAACAAATTGCCCTCATCATCAACGTGGAGGCCCAGAACGATTTTTACCCCGGCTATCCGCTGATAAAGCGTGGCATATACTACTGTTGCCGCATGATTTCTTCCCAGTACGGCAGGGAGTTCACTGGCTCCCATTATGAGAAAATCAAGAAGGTCTACTCCATCTGGATTTGCATGAAACCGCCGCAGTATCGAGAGAACACCATTACCCGGTATCGGCTGGTGGAAGAATATCTGGTCGGCGAGGGCAAAGAACCCATCAGGAATTATGATTTGCTGTCCATCATCATGCTGTGCCTTGGCGGGCCGGATGGGTCAAATTATGACGGCGTATTGCGGATGCTGGATGTGCTTCTCTCCAACGAAACCAGCGAGGCGGAAAAGCGGAAAATTTTGCAGGACGATTACGACATTCAAATGACGCAGACAATGGAAAGGGAGGTGTCGGTCATGTGTAATTTGAGCAAGGGCGTTGAGGAAAAAGGCGTTGCTAAAGGTATCTTGTCCTCTATCAAAAACCTCATGGAAACGATGGGGCTGACCATTGAACAGGCTATGGCGGCGCTGAAAGTCCCGGAGGGCGAACGTCAGAAATATATGGATTTGCTGGAACGGCAGTAATGACAAAAACGCCACGGACTATCGTTGTCCCTGGCGTTTTCTGTATCTACGTTAGCTGACTTGAGCAGCTTCGGCTTCTGCCTGTTTCTTCCTGTGGTAGTTCTCCCGCCTCGCGGCAAGCATACGTTCATACCGGGCCTGGGCTTCGGGATCTCCGGCGGCAGCGTCCGCATACATTTTCTGACGGGACTTCTTTACCGCTTCTGACTGTTGCGCTCTCTGCTGCGCCAACTCTGCCGCCGCTACCGGGTCGGTTTCGGCGCGGGCTTTCAAATCCTGCAAAGCCGCCTTTTTCCGATTGCGATGGGCTTCCAGCCGTTCCGCTTCTTCTAGGGTGAGAGGCAAACCTGCCTCGGCACATCTGGCAAGTTCTTTCAACGTCCGCTGTTGGGGCTTCGGGGGCTGTGCGGACTTCTGCCTGTCACGCCACGCTTTGTGCTGCTCGGCTTTCTTCTGGCGGTGCGCCGCAAGCCGCTCCGCTTCCTCCGGGGTGAGATCGGCTCCATCCAGCTTGGCGAGTTCCTTCAGTGAGCGTTTGCGAGGCTTCTCTGGCTGACTGGCCTTTTTCTTGTCGCGTTGCTTCTGCTGATAGGCCCGATTGCGCTCTAACCGCCGTTCTTCCTCCGCCTGTTCCTCCGGGGTCAACAGGCCCGCCCGCTTCCTCGCGGTAAACTCCCGGCGCTCCTGCTTGTACCTCTCATACCGAACCTGGGCAAGCACCTGGGAGCGTTCCTCTTTCTCTGCCTGTTCCTCCTGCTGGCGGCGTTCTTCCTCCTGCTCCATCGGGGTCACAATGTCGGCGGGAACCTCAAACGCGCCAATGAAATTGAAATAGAAATCTAACCGCTGACGGCGCTGCTTTCCCCGTCCGTTGCCCTCATGGACAACGATTTTCTCGATAAACTCATTGAGAATGGGCGTAGTCAGTTCCGAAAAATCGGTGTACCGCTTGGCAAGGTCGATAAACTCCGTCATTCTCACCCGGTCGGCGTTCCAGTTGTCCAGCAAGCCCTGCCACTCCGTCATGGAGGCTTCCAGCGCGGCCTGTTCCTCGTCATACTCGGCAAGGAGACGGCTGAAATGCTTATCCGGCAGCTTGCCCGTGGCGTTGGCCTCGTACAGCTTCTTCACCAGTCCGTCCAGTTCGGCGTGGCGCTTCTTCGCCTGGACAATCTGTTTCCGGCAATCCTTGACTGCTTCCTCCTGGCGCAGACTGGATGCCTTTCGAACCCGCTGAACAAACTCCTGCTCGTTGTTGCGGACATACCAGCTTATCCGCTGGATGGCGGAGAGGATCGCCGCTTCCAGCTTTTGCGTGGCAACATAGTGAATGGTGCAATCCTCCATAGGTGCCCGGTATCTGGAACAGGTGAAAGCATCGTCAATGTACTTGCCTTGGACAAGACTGTTGTGGTGGGTCAGCTTTGCGCCGCAGTCGGCACAGTAGAGCAGTCCGGTTAAACGGTTAGGGGCATTACTCCGCTTGGGTGTCCGGCGCTTGGTTTCCCGCAAACGCTGAACATTGTGCCACGTTTCTTCGTCAATGATGGCGGGGACGGCTCCCTCAAATACAAATTGTTCCTCTGGCATTGTCCTGCGGGTGCTTTTAGTCTTGTAGTTCTCACAGACAGTCTTGCCCAGCACCTTGCGCCCCAGGTACTCCGGCCTTTTAAGAATATAACCCAGGGTGGTGGCAGACCATGCGTAGGGGTCGCGGTAGCTGTTGGCTCGAACAGGACAGCCGATACGCTTCCAGTGTTCGGAAGGGATGGGGATTTGCTCGGCCCGCAGCGTTCGGGCGATGCCGTTGACGCTCTGACCGTCCATGACCATCTGAAAGATGCGGCGCACAACGGCGGCAGCTTCCTCGTCGATCACCCACTCGCCCTTTTCTTCTTTTGAGGCGAGATAGCCATAGGGGACGGCCCCCGAACAGCGCAGGCCCTTTTCCATTCTGGACTTGAAAACGGTCTTGATTTTGCGGCTGGTGTCAGCAACGTACCACTCATTTATCACATCCCGGAAGATGGACATAATATCAAATCCATTGGCGGTGTCCAGGTTGTCATTGGCGGCGATAAAGCGGACGTTGTACTCGTCAAAGGTGCGTTTGAGCAAGCCGACCTCCACCACGTCACGGCCTATTCTGCTCTGGTCTTTGACAATGACGGTAGCCACATTTCCGGCCCGTATCTCGTCCACCATAGCGTCCAGGCCGGGCCGCTTGAAGGTCGTTCCCCGCACCCCGTCATCGGTGAAGTGGCGGACATTAGTGAAGCCATTTTTTCGGGCGTAGTCCTCCAGGATGCGCTTTTGATTTTCTACGGACACGCTCTCGTCAGACCGCCCATCGTCGTGAGATAACCTTTCGTACAATGCTGTGATTTCGGTTTTCCTGCGGCTCTTTCCAGGCCGTAAACTGCTTCCTGATTTCTGCCCGGTGCTGCAATACCTCGTTCCAGT
>VOFB01000442.1_pt1 | contig 54036 bp, 97 predicted proteins | sample 5384141 | NCBI WGS metagenome assembly VOFB01 (sample SAMN12384721, study PRJNA508395) | human gut metagenome | isolation source: healthy gut A | host: Homo sapiens
GAGAACTTCCCGTTCATTGTCGTTATCCATGTTCCTGATCCGCTTCTCTATTTCCTTATACAGCAACATTTTCTCTAGGCGTTCGTCTCTTAATTCATTAATTTGCTCATCTAGGAGTACCATGTAATCTGACAGATCACTACATCCAGATCCATGCGGCATGTCATCATTAATCACGCTTGGAAGCATCTTGTCCATACGCAACAACTGGATCTCCTGGAGGATGTGTTTCTCCCTGCGTACTGCGTCCTGATAGGATTTCAGGTACTCCTTCTTCTTCTCGTTCTCTGTTTTCGGCTCCATTGGCATCCCCTCCCCTGTATGGCCTATGTCTCAAGTGCCAGTATGCTGATTTTGGTATTACTCTTGTAGCTGCCGCGTCTACTCTGTGCAGACGCATTTGTTCCTGTGCTTTGGTCATCCCACTATCATTCCTCCTCTCCCCCCTGCATAATAAGCAGTATATAAATTGCCTATACTAAGCCAGGAGGTAATCTTTATGTGGCGTGTTGGTGATCAGTGTTATTTTTAGAGACTTATACCGTTGTCCCTGGTGTAATTACCCGGATCAGCGGTGATTTTTGTGTGATCAAGTATGGTGATGGCAGGGGATACGTCTGCGATCATCCAGGCTGTACAAGACAGTGGATGAGGCTGAGGCAGTCGCGGCATCCCGCAGGCCAAAACCACCCGAAAAAAGACGTTCAAATCCGTATATGTATGACCACTAATATTCTAGCGATCATCTTTGCTTTTCCTCTCGAATAGATTGCACCACCAGTTTGGGGCTACATAACCTCCCAGTTCTGGGCAAAACCTTTTATACTCTGTATCATCTGGATCATAGTGTTTACAGTTTCCACAACACTCTTTGTTTCCGTAGTCTTCCATGCTGTCCTCCTTGATAGTTTATATAGACAGTATGCACACATTTTTAGTTTTTATTTAAAATCCTCAAATCTGTTAACCGCCGCAAATGCCACCCGTGAGTTTACCCACCGCTGAAGCCTCAAATTCAACACGGCAATATGATCCAATCAAGTGATCCGGTGATCTTCCCGCTGCTCCATGAGCGTATCCGTTAAAGTATTGTGTTAATCTCTGCATATCTATGTTCCTCCTCTGATTTTTTAACATATCGGTGGACTCACCGTAATGATAATATCCTCGCCCCGCTCTATATCCGCTATGGCCTGGAATACCGGGTAAAACTGCTGTGGCACAACTGCATTGCCTAAACATTTAAGTCTGTCCACCCGATCGGGAACCCCATCAGCCACTCCAAAAGGACGGGATTTGATTTCCCTCCATTGCCGGCCGTCAAGTTCCGGCGCTCTTCCTCTGATATAACTCCCGCGTCTGCCAGTTTCCGCATCTGCCTGAAGTTCCCGGTCCCGGCACACAGCGGCGCCCCTGTTGTCGGACGCGGCCACGATAGCGATTCTTTCGCCTCGGAACAGCCCGCCAACATCCCGGCACGTGACAGAATATGCCCTTGCGGGTAGCCGACTGCCTCAAGGCTGGAAAGAATCTCGTCAAGCGCGCTTCGAACCAGCCCAGCCACGTTCTCCCCGACCACCCAGTTTGGCTGTATCTCCCGTATGATCCGCAGCATTTCCGGCCATAGGTAGCGTTCATCTTCTTTTCCTTTCCGTTTTCCTGCCGCTGAGAAAGGCTGGCAGGGGAATCCTCCGGAAATAATGTCAACTGTATGTAACCCTGTGCGCTCATAAAAATCATCTCCTGTCAGTGTCCTTATATCTCTCCATCTCGGTACATCAGGCCAGTGCTTTTCCAGCACTTTTGTGGGGTAGTCCGCCCACTCGCATTGACCTACGGTTGTAATACCTGCCCATTCTGCTGCCAGATCCAGACCGCCGATGCCTGAGAATAGTGACAGATGTGTTATCATGGCATTACCCCCGGTATATTCTCCACATCATCAATATCTATACACTGCTTCCACAATTCCTCCAGTCCTTTGTTCCTCTTCCAGGTATGGGACAGTTTAATCTCTGCATCTATGAAAGGTTTGATTTTCTCCGGATACCTCCTCATATTTTCTATGGCGTGTGTATCGCTCATAAACATACAGGCCATACAACTACAGCGCCCCAGATACTCATAACAGAAATGCGGCTCCAGTCCCAGCGCTTTTCCTTGCTCGAACATCTTGCCCTTCTCGTAGTCAAGACAAGGCCGGTACCAGTGACACGTAAAATCTGCCACACGTTTCGTCTTCAAGGTTGTGCTATGGTACTCAATCTCAGGCAGCTTTGCTCTACCTTTCGATTCGTCCCTGCGTTCACCGCTGATAAACAGGCACTTTGTGCCTAGCATCTCTATGTGTCCGTATCCAATGGTCTGTGACACCTGTCTTGAGATAAGCTGTACACCATCGGTTTTTTTCATGTCAGGCCACTTCAGACGTTCCTCCAGCAGGAGATTTAAAAAGCCTTTTGAATGCTGGAGTAATACCGGCTTGATTCCGATAAATGCCGCTGTCCGATAAAACAGCTTGATATTCTCCGGGTACTCAAATCCCGTGTCGCAATACAGGAGAAAAATCTTATCCCTTGGAAACTCCTGCAGCGCCCAGTACAACGCTCCGGTACTATCTATCCCATTGCTGTAACTTACAATTACACTTGTATAGTCTGTCTGTACCCCTTCTGGTACGATAATGTTTGTCTTTGCCATATTTGAAAAGAGCCAGGACATCCTTTTACGCTGGCCAGCGGCTCCAGCCTCCTTTCTGCTATTCAGTTAAATCTAATTTACTTGATTAAACTATTTCTCAGCCTGATCCGCTCCATCTGCCGGTCAATCTTAGCCCTCATGATCTTATGCACCCTGGCTAACTCTGCCGGGTCCATCACAATCTCATTCTCTTCCATAACCGTCCTGACATCTGCCAGCTCCTCCAGGACGTCCTCCCTGGAGCCCTCCCCGATCAGGTACTTGACCACAGCTGCTGCATACTCGCTGCACTCTTCCGCCAGCTTAAGCATGACTACCTCAGATCCGTTGTCCTTGGCTATCAGTTCCAGTTTAGCTTTCATATCTTCCATCACGTTTCCCTCCCGTGTTCATGCATCTGTAGTGTATGTGCAGTTCTGTCCTACGCTTAGTCTTGATGCGCACATGATCCCCATATATCTCCTGATCACAGACAGCGCATAGCAGAGGTATACTGCCTTCCTTTTTTCTTTCTTTTTTAACCGCCATCCCTCTCCCCCTTATCTTTTCATCCAGATAGTCCCCAAATGCATTTATAAACTTCTGTCCCAGTCTGGACTGGCATTTTTTATCAATCTCCCTTGCACGCTCACAAAACTCGGCGTGATACTTCTGATTATCATCTGGTATATAAAAATCCTTGATCATTTCCCATAACATACTCATCATCTGTGCTTCATTTGGTATATCGGACTTTTAACACTCGCCATAAATCCTCCTTGCGGTAGCAAAAGTATCTAAAATAACTACCCAGTAACACTTTCCTGTTACCCTATAAACCATTGATTTTACTGCATTTTCTACACTGGTAACAAAAGTAACATAAAAAATCTGCATTATAATATGACAATAAAATTATCAGATATTCATTTTTTGTTGTATATATACTTGAAAAATCCCTTGTTACTTTTTGTTACTTTGTTCCCATGATCAATCAAAAGGTATTTTTTCTGTCTCGTCCAGCTGTATGAACCCACTTTTATCTGCTCGAGTGCCATCATCCAGTTTTACAAATACGCACCTGCAGTTTTTCCCTTCGATCTTTTTTTTTTTTTGCTTTGCAGGATTTCCCTGGCTGTCTGACTGAATTACTCCGTTTCTGGATGCCCAAGAAAAAAAGGATTTCTTAGAAAAACTTTCCTATTTCGCACAATTCACTAAATGCCTGATTGTAAAATATGGCATAACCGTTTTCTATAATTCCCCACTTCTCGCAGTTCGTTGAAACATCAAAGCCCTGTCCATTCATAGCGATCTTGTCTAAAATGTACTGATAGCATCTTTCATTATCCGACAGTTCATTCCTGTCTATCAGAACCTTTTTCGCTTCATCTAATGAAATATACTGCCCATCCTTAAATAGACGCTCTGTTGCGATTTTATCCGCTGTTAGAACGATAGATAATGCAATACTCTGCTTCTGCATTTTCTCAATGTCAAAAAGCTGTTTTTGAAACTCGTTTTGTATACATTGTATCGTCTCTAAATCCATAGTCTGTAGGATCTCTACAAACTCCTTTCCCGCATAACCATAGTTCCCTTTTACTATCCCTGCTGTTTTTGCGGATCTTCATATACTTTTTCCTTACATTCCACTTCCAAAATCCGATTGATCGCCCCACCTTGATTCACATATCCGCTCAATGGCCGCTCCCATTACAGATAAACACATTTCTCCATCTGTTCTCCCTGTTAATTCCCAGCTCTCGGTTAGATCGGGTTTTCCCTTTTCCTGAACACAGATCGTATACTATCCCTCGAAATTATCCGCTATCCGCTTGGAAACTTTACTTGTATCATCCAAGAACATAGGGAGATGATTCAGCATGTCCGCCTTTGCCTCCAGGGCAACATCTGTGGTTTTAAAATCACCTATATATGCATTTTCATCCGGGTTCGCCCATATGCTGGCAGCCACCATAAGAGAAACTGTTTTTCCACCTTCCGTTTCCCCAGAGATCTACAAAAATGGAAGTCCTCCCAACAGTTGGACTAGTACGCTTGCAAAAAGATGCAGCTATTAGAAACTTCACCTCTATTCTTCCAGATTTCCTGAGCTGCTTTACATGGTTCATCCAAATATCATAATTCCCCGGACTGATACACTTTCGAACGTCTGTCTAAACCTTGCATCCCCATCAAAAATAACCTCATTATCATAAGGCAAGAAACCCTTGTCTATCCATCCTAGTTTGCTGCTGGAATACTGAACATCTATGTAATCATCATTCCCATTTTCCACGTCTGCCAGATACTTGACCAACAATCTGGCGTTTTCTGATGTGACTGCAATCCCACGGCCTGACAACGCCACTATCTTATTGGCAGAAGTAATCAGCGTTTTCGGCACTACGATTTCGTTCCACCTCTGATTCCGTTTATAAGCCAGTTTGATCTGCTCCTCCCCAGTCTCCAGATTTTTCAGCCGTTCCACCGGCAGGATTGGATGATAACAAGCTACCTCTTCTATTCCTCCGGATGCCTGGGCATATATCCCTGTGTCATTGGCTATCCATCCACCACAAAACATGTTGTCATATTCTCCTGTGAAATTCGTATAATTATCCAGTGCACAAACCGTCTTATTCTGCTTTTCCTGCTGTTTCATTTCCCTCTCAGCCTGTACGTATCCCCTATAAAGTTCATCAAAATCGGATTTCACACCTAGAGACTTTGCCCGGCGTGAGAGTTGAACCTTTCGCTTGGCTCGTTCTATCGGATCTTCAATATCAAACAGATCAATAAAGACCTCATCCTCCAGTATAGAATCTGCATCAAGCTCCTGTACCCCTTTCATGTCCTCACCTCTTCTCATTTAAAATCTCATGCATGTACAATTGATATTGCAATGCATTATAAGTGCTGCACCAGACTTCGCTTAGAGGCTCCGACTGTTTTAAATACCTGCGGTATACTGTTATAAGCATATTATTTAATATTCTCTTTTTTTGTTCCTTTTCTGCTGTCCTTTGTTTATATTCCCTCTTTTTTGGGATCGATACACAGCTAACCTAGAAGAAAATGAAGGTTTCTCATAGGTTCCTCCCAATATTAAAAAAGCCTCCCGAAAACTGACATTTTCCATCCTCTGTATAAATGTGAAAATATCACCGTTTACCCCGCACACAAAGCAGTTAAAATCTTTTTCGTATACCTTCAGGCTGGCATCCCGGTCCCCTGGTGGAAAGGGCAGTGACAGAAACCTGCCCGGTTTATCTCCAGCCCATACCTTTCAAGAATGTCCCTCATGGAATATGTTTCTTTAATCTCCTCTTTTGTCATAAGTTTCTCCCTGCAGATGTTCCTTCAACTCCCGATACAAAATATCCCTGATTAGCTTTCCAGTAGTCTCAGGCCTACAAAAGTCTAATTGCATCCCATACCTTGCCCGGAATGCATCAATACTGGCAATTAATGACTGCGGTTTCATTAAGCTGCGGTATTTTCCGTTATATACTTTTTTCCCATGTGGCATTCTCCACAAGCAGGTAGATTTTGCATCCTGCCGCTTCTGCCCTTTCAAATTCCCGCACGAACCGTGTACGCTCTCTTCCAAAGCATAAACACAGTTCGTCGAGATCCATCTTGCGTTCAATTACTATCCTTTTGAAAAATCCAGCTCTGTTCCATCTGCCAACACGCAACTGCAGGAATAGTCACCAAAATCCAGCTTTTTCCTTACATAAGGCAGGCCCGCTTCCTCAATACGCCTTTTTAAGTTTTTCTGTGGGCTGCTCTCTGGTATCCACAAGCAGCATCATGGATTCCAGGGATGCCTTTAATTCAAACGGTGTCATACCTCTTATTGAAAGGGCAGCTCTTCGTCAATCCCGTCTGGAATATCCATAAAACCATGCTCGTTTACAACACCTTGATGTGCCCGGGCCTCCTGTTTAATAAGGGTATCTTCCGGTATTACGAATTTGCCGCTTTTGATTTTCTCTACCGTTACCAGTGAATGACAGTTTGTAAAAAATCCGTGCCGGCCATCAAACTCATATTCTTTGTTATTAAACAGTGCTCCAATTTTCTTACCCTTAAGTTTCTGCTCATCCCAATCCCAATGGAAGCCCGGGTTACTCTCTTCAAAATTCGCGATTACTGTCTTAAAGCGGCGCATGTTCCAATCATCCTGCTCCGTTCCATCATCCTTTGGCACGCGGAGTCTGTAGTTTCCTTTCCACCGCTTGTCTTCTCCTACCTGCCCTTTATAATTAGCTGTATAAAACCCCTTGTGCTCACCTTCTTCAATATCAAATGACAGAACGATCACGTCACCCCAATCGTTTTCCTTATATTCAACATTTATAATGTTCAAAATGTAACCGCCAGCCGGCAACCTCTCCTGGTCAGAATATCTTTTTGCCTTTTCAAATCCGTTCAATCTTTTCATTTAAAACTCCTCCATTCTTTTGATTACTTCTACAATGTCATTCTCTATTTCTTTTCATCATCCCCGTACATGCCATAAGGGGTTTTAGCTGTGCTTAAATTTGCCTGTGTTTCATACACATGCCGACCGTCCACCGTTTTTCGCAAGTAGCACCGTGGAAAACTTGCTTTCCAGAGTGATCTTATCCAGCTTTCTTCCGGATGTCTTGATTCTGGTAAACAGGAATCCATTGTCATCGTGGTCTGTCTGTGTATGGGCGGTGAAGACGACAATCAAATCATCCCGCATCGTCAACGCATAATCCACTATTTCATAGATGCTCTGCGCCAGATCCTGCCATTTATCATACCCCTTCTCTTTGCTCCTTCTCATTTCATCGGCCACCATTAGGCCATTTATGGTATCAACGACGACGGTTTTGATATGCCTGTACTGTTCAGAATCATTTACTTTCTTCAATGCCTGTAGCACCACATGTGGAAAATCCGTCTTTAAATAATTTCTTTTTATCCGAATTATAAAACTGTTTCCATCCTCTCCAACTCAGGCCCTTCTTGTCGCAATCAATATACATCGTGGTTTCTGAATCAAGATTTCTCATTGATGTGGTTTTGCCTGATCCTGAATCCCCCATTACGCAAATGATGTTTGCCATTCTTAGTCCTCCTTGTCAAATACAACCCTGTCTGCTGATTCTATAATCAAAAGGCTAACCAGTTCTTTCATAGAAAGCGTACATTCATTGTAAAGGTCAACAATGATGTTATAAGCCTCCGGCGATATTCTGATCACCTGTTGCCCCGTAACCTTATTCTTTTTTTCCTAGCGGGAACGTGAATCTTTCCATCCTTCATCTTTTATTCATCCTTTCTATTTCTAGCAGTGTCTTCAACGCCTGTGCATAATTTACCACCAACCTGCTTTTATACTGCTCCATCAGGTCATGCTCTGGCACAATCGCCAGTGCTTCATCCAGTAGATTAAAAACCTCTCTTATCTCCTTAGATACATCCACTAGACCAGCTCCTTTTTATGCTCTTTTTATATAATCTTGAATGCAGGCCCCACAAATATGTAACCCGTCTATTTCATAGACATCCTCCCCTGTAATTACAGGCATCTCCCCGGTATATAGGTCCGCTGCATATGTCACACTCAATATAGCCCTTTGTAGGATTCTCTTTGCCTTCACCGGCTCCTCTCTGATAAAGTATCCCATTGACTCTTTTCCTTTCCGGCGTTATAATAGCCTTAAATATAGTTTTTCTTTGTCCCGTTTAGTTTGGTCGCTGACGGGACATTTTTCTTTTTATCTGCGCATACGGCTTCATCTCGCCGTCCTTTGTGAGCTGATATGGACCACGGTCCACCGACTGACACCCAAAGCTCCCGGCGCCCGTTATCTTGGAATAGCTCACTGCCCCATCATCGGTTATTACCATGCAGACTGTTCCCAGTTGATGCTTTTCGACAATCCGTGCAAGCTGATCCGTTACTGGGGCCATCTGCAGGCAGATCGTTTCCCATTCAAATTTTGTCACTCCCAATCCTCCTCCCATAGTTCCAGTGCTCTAAGACACTGCCTATATGCAACCCCTAGTAAAAAACGTTGACATGTGCTTTAACATCTCCTGCGCCTGGATGTTTACTCTGTGTACCCTGTATGGATCAATCACACGTATCTCCTGCATTTCATCTCCCACGCTCCGCCTCCTCTCCATAAGCTCGTCTACCCATACTGTCAGACACAGGCACACGGAAAATATAAAATATACGCTTGCCAGGGCCTCAATACGGCTCATGCCGACCTCCGGGAGCAGAAGAAATATTATGGCGGTGGTGGCGGCTGAGATGATTGTTTTCCGCGTCACTCCTGCTGCACCTCATTTCCTTTATACCAGTCTTCCCCGGTAGGCCCTGGCGGATGAGTGTCAATAAACCGCTCTAAATCCTTGCCTTTGATTTTTTAGATGACATTTGGAGATATGGCAGTTTCCGTCTCGCATTAAGTCGTAGACCGTGCTTTTCGAAGTGCGCAGGACCTTGGCCGCTTCTGCTACTGTGTATATTGGTTTGTAGGGTTCTACCATGATTTTTCCTCCTGCTTTATATTGTTTTTTAGTGATAACTCTCCTATAATCTAATTACCGGGTGCCGGCCGGAATATGAAAAAAGGAGAATGTCATGATCGACAAAAAGTCATACAAATTATTAAAACATTTGTATAAAAACGAATATCTTAGTAATGAACAAATAGATGCCATTACCCATACGCAAACACCCAAACAAGGGTTAAATAATACAGCCATCTATCTTTCAAATAAGCGATTTATACTCCGCCATTATGTATCCACAGATAGCGAAGGTAACCCAATATATGACGGTTATGAAATTAATGGAGATGGTCGCGCGTACGTTGAAGAACGCCGAAATAGATTTCTTATGTTCATTCTTCCGTATGGGATAACCACTTTTATAGCTTTGTTAAGCCTGTTTACCACCATTGCCACAAATTGGACTGAGATATGTTCTCTTTTTGACCACCATTGCTCAAAGTTTTCATTAGTCATATGGAGAACGTCAACATTGTGAAACCTCAGTAGTTCTTTCTCTGGTACCAGCATTCTGATAAAGCTTAAAACCGGGTCAATATAATCGGCTTTTGTTTTCCTTTTTATCAGTTTGTGGTACCAGTGCCGATTATATTGCGGCAGTGCATCCCAATTTTCTGGTTTTGCGCCAATCCGATCATCCCATTCCCACGAGTTTAGCCTTTCGGATATCTCACACAGTTCTCTCTGTGTATACTCTTGCAAATTTTCCACCCTTTTTCTCCGCACCTCCTATCCTGCTTTCTGGTCTTTTTCCTTGCCAGTTTTTCTGTCTTGAGCGATAAGCCTTCGCCAATATACAGAATCCGGTCTTTCTCTTTTTCTGTAAGATTTGGAAGGACCTCCTCAAATGTTTTAAGTATCTGCCGTTCCTTTTCTGTAAGAGCCATTTTTTCACCTCCCTTTCATCATTCTGTGAGTCTATTAACTCTCTACGTGACTATAATAACTCTCTTTGTGAGTTTTGTCAACATGTTTTTTATTTTAAATATTGACTTTGTGAGTTCATTGCTATATAATAACGTCATAGTGAGGAGGTGAAATAATGTTAAATCGTATACGCGAACTTCGAAAGTATATGGGAATGACGCAAACAGATTTTGAGAGAAAATTGGTGTGAAAGGGAATACAATTACCAATTATGAAACAGGTCTTAGAAATCCGTCAGAAGCGGTTTTAAAATCAATATGCAGAGAGTTTAACGTGAGTGAAGAGTGGCTCCGTTATGGAACCGGCGACATGTTTATAGAACTTGATCGAGACGAGGAATTAACTGCATGGGCATCCAAGATCACAAGGACGGACTTTGATAATCAATTTGTTCCAGAGTTTGTACATATGCTTAGTAAACTTGATGAAGACGACTGGGAAACATTAGAGAAGATAGCTAAAATGCTAAACAAAAGAAAGACTAAGCTTTCGCTTAGTCAACCTTCCCCTTTACATATATGTATATCAGTCTCAGCACCTTACAGTCTGATATGCGGTTTACAAGGTGAACAATTTCTTTTTTAGATCATCGCTATTCATGCAACTCGCCTCCCGTTTGAAATATGTAGCAAAAACATGTTTGGAAATCCCTTGAAAACATAATAGCACAAACATACGTTTTGTTCAAGTGCTTTCAGAACACATGTTCGCTTTCTCTCTTATGACATGTTTTGCTTTTACACATAATAAAACGTTTGAGGCGAAAAATCGTGACGCATTTTTGTGATTTGTCCACAAACAGGGACACTTATTTGTAATCTGACTCATATAGGTCAGAAATATGTATTTTAGCCCTTTTGCAAGTAACTCGAGTGTATCCAACCTGGGGCTGATCTGCTCATTCGCGATCTTGTTAATCGTAGATTTGGGGATACCTGTCATTATAGATACTTGCCGGGTAGTTAGATTGTTTTTATACATGTAGTCAGCCAGTAGTAATCTCATAAAAAAATTTTAACGCTGCTACTGGTAAATTTATACAGGTAATTATTGGTAATAAGAAAAGCAAAAAAACCGGCCCCTGACTGCAATCAGGAACCGGCAACCATCTCCGAAGAGACACATATATAGGCACATATATTGTATCATCTTCGGTGACGGCCTGCAATAGACAGGCTGTTATTTTTATACCCATTTTTGCAAAAGGAGGACGGAATTATGGGAGAATTAAGAACAAGAAAAAGGGGGAAGACCTGGGAGTGGTCCTTTGAAGGGGCCAAAGTAGGCGGCAAACGCAACCCAATATCAAAAGGAGGATTTAGGACAAAAGCGGAGGCTATAGCTGCAGGAACCCAGGCAAAGGCTGAGTATGACAATGCCGGCAGGATATTTACCCCATCTGAAATGAGTGTGTCTGATTACCTTGATTACTGGTTTGAAAATTATGTAAAAAGCATCTGGCCTACAACACTCAGAGAGATTATGAAAGCAAAATCCGCATTCACATGAAACCTGCTTTGGGAAAATATCGTCTTGTTTCACTGGAATCTGATGTTATTCAGCTTTGGGTAGATGATTTAAAAATCAAGAAGGGACTATCAAAAGGAATGATTTCAAATTCCTTGGCCTGTCTGTCAGGAGCTTTGAACTATGCCGTGCAACCCTGTCATTACATAAAATACAATCCCTGCGACTATGTGAAAATACCAAAGATCCCTGTTAACAGAGATGCTCAAGCAAAGACAGATTATATTCTCCCCATCGAAGAATGGGAAACAATCATTGCACGTTTTTCAAACACGCACTTTTATCTGCCGTTAATGACAAGCTTTTATGCTGGAACGCGCCTGGGTGAAAGTTACGGCATTGATTTACTAGAAGATGTCGATATTGAAAATAGCATGTTATCTATAAACCACCAAATGCAAAAACGAAGTAACAATACATGGGTTTATGCAATCCTAAATATGATTCATTCCGTACGCTAAAATCGGTGATGCTCTATTGAACGCATTCAAAAGAGAAATTGTCAACAGAAAGAAAAATATGCTCAAATACGGACCGTATTATTTAAAAACCTATCTCACTAATGATGGAACTATAACGCAGGCAAGGGCAGATATTATTGTGCCTTACAAAGAGATATGGCCCGCGGCAGTAAAAGAAAATGGAAAATTGACTAACACAGATTCCTTTAAATACTGCGCAAGAGTGATCCATTACTCCTTAAACAATCCGTTGTTCCACCATCACTGCCTACGCCATACGCACGGAACTATACTAGCTGAAAATGGAGCCTGGCCAAGGACGGTTATGGAACGATTGGGACACAAGGACATAAAGACTACCTTGGAAAGATATGTCTTCAACACGGAAAAACTCCAGAATGATGCTGTCGATATTTTCGAAAGGGCAGTTAAATAATTTGCCTACCACATAAAATAAGGGTAGGCAAATGGTAGACAAATAGCAATTATCGTAGACTATAACATCTCGCAATCCGCTTAATTACGGGAAAGTAAAACCACTGTCTCAACGTGCACCGTCATCCCAAACTGATCCACCGCCTGTCCCCTCACCATCTCATACCCTCTCTCCCTCAGATACTTTAAATCCCTGGCCAGAGTAGCGCTATCACAGCTTACATATACCACCCTTTTAGGTCCCATCTCCACGATGGTATCCAACAAGCTCTGCTCACACCCTTTTCTGGGAGGGTCTACTACGATCACGTCTGCATAGACTCCATGCTCTTTATATTCCCTGGGAAGCACTTCCTCTGCCTTTCCCACATAAAATTCCACATTCTCAATTCCATTTATCCGGGCGTTGTTTTTGGCGTCCCGGATCGCAGCCGGGACGATCTCCACCCCGTACACCTTCCTGGCCTTTTGAGCCAGAAACAGGGAGATTGTCCCTGATCCCGCAGTAGAGGTCCCAAACCGTCTCATTTCCAGTGAGTCCCGCGTACTCCAGAGCTTTGCGATAGAGCTTCTCCGTCTGCACAGGGTTGACCTGGTAAAATGAGAGAGGGGAAATCTGATAACGGATATCTCCGATATAGTCCTCGATATACTCCTTACCCCACAGAGGCAGGATCTTTTCCCCAGAATCACATTGGTGCGTTCCCTGTTCACATTCAGTGTGATACTGGTCATACCCTCTAAATCTGTCAAACTCCTCACCAGCTTCTCACTTTTGGGCAGATTCTCCCCATTGATGACCAGACAGACCATGATTTGCCTGGTCTGAAAACCTGTAACGTATCAGCACATGGCGCACCAGGCCCTCCCCGGTATCCTCATGATAGGCAGATATGCCCTCCTCTTCCATAAAAGCAATCACTTTATCCAGGATCTCTTTGTTTACCTCCACACCCAGGGCACAGCTGCGGTTTTCGATTATACTGTGGGTCCTTCCCGCGTAAAATCCTGTGACGATCTTTCCATCCTTGTTTACTCCCACTGGGAATTGGGCTTTGTTTCTGTAGTGAAAAGGCTCATCCATTCCAACGATGGGCTCCAGTTCTATATGCTCATAGCCCCCGATGCGCTTTAGATTGTTTTTCACTTTGTTCTCTTTGAACTTGAGCTGCTCCTGGTAGGCCATTTCCTGGATCTGGCAGCCACCGCATTGACGGGCCACCGGGCATTTAGGCTCAACGCGAAAGGGTGACGGCTCTATGACACGGATGAGTCGGGCGTATCCGTAATGTTTTTTCATCTTCATGATCTTGGCTTCCACCACATCCCCGATGACTGCGTCCTTTATAAACAGAGCAAAGCCGTCCATCTTTCCGATGCCGGCTCCGTCTGTTCCTATATCTTCTATCTTTACTTGTATGATATCGTCTTTCTTCATATACTTGTTTTCCTGATGTTGGACTCAAACAGCCGGTTGTATCCCAGCCAGCTGCTGTTCTCTCCTCCACTTTTCAATGCTTCTTTAAAGGTTTCCATTTTTGCATCCGTGTTGTCCGCAAAGTTCAGGGCTACTGCCTCCGCCAGAGCAGGCTTTTGGGTGATCCGTACTCCAGCTCTCCGTGGTGCGCCAGAATGCAGTGCTTCAACTCTCCTGCTAATCTTCTTGGAAATCCCGGGATGCGCAGGACACTGGCTCCCACCAGCTCCGCTCCCATGTAGATATGACCCAAAAGCTGCCCCTCGTCCGTGTAGTCGTTTTCCGGAAATACAGACAGCTCCTTCATCTTTCCCACATCGTGAAAGAGGGCTGCGGTAAACAGCAGATCCCTGTTTAGAATCGCGTACTGCTTTACATAGAAGTCACACAGTTTGACCACGTTCAGCGTGTGCTCCAAAAGTCCCCCACAAACCCGTGGTGGACACTCTTAGCCGCTGAGTGAAATTTAAATGCCTTGATGAACGCTTCATTGTCTACAAAATAGCTGTCTGTCAGCTGCTTCAGGTAGGGATTCTCAATGAGCCACGTAGTCCAGCAGCTCCAGGTACATCTCTTCAATGTCCCGTTCACTCACCGGAAGATATTCCTGGGGGTCATACTCCCCCTCTGCTGCCTTGCGGACCCGCTTGATGTTCAACTGCAGAGCCCCGGAAACTGGTCACATCCCCCACTACATCCACATAGTCCAGGGCCTCAAATTCATCGATTCCCTGTGAGCCGGGGTCCCAAATCTTTGCGTCAATGCTTCCTGTCTTGTCCTGCAAAATTACATTCTCGTAAGTCTTTCCATTCTTCGTCACCGCCATCTGTTTAAACTTGCACAGATAAATAGCCCCGAACCGGTCGCCTTCTCTTAATGTCTCAATATACTTCATGTCCCTTAAACCTTTCTAATCTTATCTTCTTTCCCTAATGACCTCTTCCGGGTCTATTTTCTCTGCCACAACTACCCCGAGGCTCACGATCCTTTTTCTTAACTTCCCTAAGGCTCCTGCTGCATCTATCCTCTCCCTAAGGTCACCGCCACTTCCATATCCACATATCCATCCAGGGTACTGCGTTTCAGCCCTACCATAACGATCTCATCCGGCCTGTGCTTCTGCAGCTCCTCCACGTACTCCTCCATGGTCCTCACCGGCTCTCCGCCGATACTTACCAGAATGTCTATACCCACCTTGATTCCGGCGTACATGGCCGGGGAATCGGCTGCCACGCCTTTGATGTAGATGCCGCAGGGCATATCCTGATCCTTAGAGATGGTTTCTGTGATTTCCTTTCCGGTAATTCCCATGTAGGTCCACTCTTCATTGTTGGCCAGGGCCTGTATCAGCTCCCTGATGTCTGAGAGCGCCAGAGCACTTAGGGTGATCTGGTCACTGCCCTGACGGAAGGTCTGCGCAATGATGCCAATGATCTTTCCGTCCAGGTTCACCAGGATACCGCTTCCCTGACTGCTTCCTATGATATCGGTGGTCAGCACCTCGTACTCCTGGTCCACCGTGGAGATGGGCACTGCAGAGGTGATCATTCCAAAGGATATGGAATTGCTGTTGCCCACAGGGCTTCCCAGGGCAATCACCGGGTCTCCCTGCTTCACCACATAGGAGTCACCCAGGTTGGCCTTGTGAATGGTCTTCTTCGTCTCATCATCCAGATAAACAAGGGGCACCTTTACCACAGCCATTCCGGAGGCGCTGTCCTGCTTCACCAGTGTGGCCTCTGCAGTGGTTCCGTTGCTGAAGGTGACTATGATCCGGTCGGCTCCCTCGATGGTGCGCTTCTCCGTCAGAATAAAGAGCTCCTGCCTGTTTTCTCGATCATCAACCCCGAGGCCTGCACATGATTCTCTATCACTTCATTGAACCAGTCCTCATTGCTGCTCTCACCGGTGACTGTGACGATTGAGGTTGCAGCCTCCTCCGCCACAGAGGCCATCTTCCAGTACAGCTGTTTATAGTCTGAGATATCCAGCTCCTTTTTCTGTATTATGGTCTCTTCCTTTTTTACAGGGGCTGTCTCACTCTCTGTCTGGGTTTCAGTCTCTGTCTGCGTTTCCCTTGGCGTCTCTGTCTGCGTTTCACTTTGGGTCTCGCTTTCGGTCTCATCCTGAACGATCACGATCTGGGCCGGGTCGTCCGGCTCCCCGAACTGTTTTTCCGCCCACGGCATCACTGCCGCAAAGGTGAAGCCTGCTACCGCCCCAAAGATCACTGCCAGCGCTACTGCCTGACAACCCCGTATAAACCACTTCTTTTATAGAAGGGTTTCTTCTTTAACTGTTCACTCATAAAAGTAAATTCTTTTCTTTCCTTCTCCGGCATAAAAGCAATCTCCTTTTATTCTAACATTCCCCCTGGTTATTCCCCATATATTCGCCTATTTTACCAAATATATATGAACAATCTATGAATTTGGAGAAATTTTAGGTTTTCAATTGTTTTATTATGTTTTACAATGAAGTGATGACGAAACAGACTTTAAGGCAAAACAAACAGGTGAATGATATGAATGCAAAAGCATTAAAAACTTTAGAATACGATAAAATAATTGACCAGCTGGCTTCCTTTGCGGGCTCTCCCCCTGGCTAAGGAGATCTGCCGCAGTCTTGTGCCCTCCACAGATCTCCATGAGATCCGCGCGGCTCAGAGGGAAACCAGCGATGCCCTGTCACGTATATTCCAGAAAGGGAGCGTATCTTTTCCGGTGTGTCAGATGTCCGCGGCATTTTAAAGAGGCTGGAGATCGGCAGTATACTGAGCATCGGTGAGCTGCTTTGCCTCTGCAAGCTGCTGGAGGCGTGTAACCGGGTGAAGGCCTACTCCCGCAGGGAGACTGAGGAGGGTGAGAGGGATTCTCTGGATGACATGTTTGAGGCCCTGATGCCTTTGACTCCCCTCTCCGCTGAGATACGCCGCTGCATTGTCTCTGAGGACGAAATCAGCGACGATGCCAGCAACACGCTGCGTCAGATCAGACGGTCCATGAAGCAGGCCAACGACAAGATCCACTCCCAGCTGACCTCCATGGTGAACGGCTCCGCCAGAACCTACCTTCAGGACGCAGTTATTACCATGAGGAACGGCCGCTACTGTCTGCCCGTGAAGGCAGAGTACAGAGGGCAGGTACCGGGCATGATCCACGACCAGTCCTCCACCGGCTCCACCCTCTTTGTGGAACCCATGGCTGTGGTGAAGCTGAACAATGACTTGAGAGAGCTGGAGCTGAAGGAGGAGCAGGAAATCGAAGTGATTCTCTCCAATCTGAGTGAGATGGCTGCCGGGGGAGGCTGAGATCATCTCCGAGGACCTGACCCTGCTCACAGATCTGGATGTGATCTTTGCCAGGGCCATGCTCTCCCGCTCTTACAATGGGACAGAGCCCATTTTTAATGAGAAGGGATGGATTCATATAAAGAAGGGACGCCATCCCCTTCTGGACAAAAAAGGCTGTGGTTCCCATTGACATCCATCTGGGAAAGGATTTTGACCTCCTGATTATCACAGGCCCCAACACCGGCGGAAAGACGGTTTCCCTTAAAACAGTGGGGCTTTTCACCCTCATGGGGCAAGCCGGACTGCACATTCCTGCCTTTGACCGATCGGAACTTTCCATCTTTGAGGAAGTGTTTGCCGACATCGGAGATGAGCAGAGTATTGAGCAGTCTTTAAGTACATTCTCCTCCCACATGACAAACATTGTATCCATCCTGGAGCGGGCAACGGAGAAATCCCTGGTGCTGTTTGATGAGCTGGGGGCCGGAACAGACCCCACTGAGGGCGCTGCCCTGGCCATTGCCATACTCTCCAGCCTGCACCGCAGGGGGAACCCGTACCATGGCTACCACCCACTACAGTGAGCTAAAGGTCTTTGCTCTATCTACACCGGGCGTTGAAAACGGCTGCTGCGAGTTCAATGTGGAGACGCTGCGCCCCACCTACCGTCTGCTCATAGGCATCCCGGGAAAGAGTAACGCCTTTGCCATTTCAGGAAAGCTGGGACTTCCCCAGGAGATCATTGAAGAGGCCAGGACACATCTGTCGGAGCAGGATGAGAACTTCGAGGATCTGATCACGGACCTGGAAAACAGCAGAGTTACCATAGAACGGGAGCGGGAAGAAATCAACCGTTACAAAGAAGAGATACACACCTTAAAGGAACGCCTGCAACAAAAGCAGGATAAACTGGAAAACAGCAGAGAGGCCATCCTGCGCAAAGCCAACGAAGAGGCCCAGGCCATACTCCGGGAGGCCAAGGAGTACGCCGACACTACCATGCGCAACTTCAATAAGTTTGGAAAAGCCAATGTCTCCGCCAAGGAGATGGAGAAGGAAAGGGAGCGCCTGCGCACGAAGCTCTCCGGTGTGGAAAAGAACCTGTCCCTAAAACCAGACAAAAAGCCCAAAAAGAACTGAGGTCCAGGGATTTACAGATCGGAGATTCCGTAAAAGTCCTGAGCCTGAATTTAAAGGGAACCGTCAGCTCCCTGCCCAATGAAAAGGGCAACCTTTATGTGCAGATGGGCATTCTCCGTTCCCAGGTCAATATCAGTGATCTGGAGAAATTGGATGAACCCTCTGTCACAGCTCCGGGCTATCAGAGAACCGGAGCCGGAAAGATCAAGATGTCCAAGTCGGCTTCCGTGGGAACGGAAATCAATCTGCTGGGCAAGACCGTGGATGAGGCCATCTCAGAGCTGGACAAATACCTGGATGATGCGTACCTGGCCCATATGCCCTCTGTGCGTATCGTGCACGGGAAGGGAACCGGCGCCCTGCGAAAGGGCGTACACAACTACCTGCGCAGATCCAGGATTGTAAAAAGCTACCGCCTGGGAGAATTCGGAGAGGGCGACGCGGGTGTGACTATCGTAGAGTTTAAGTAACAGTTCAGGCAGGTGTGCGCATTTACTGCGCATATCGTTAGAACATGATTCAAGAGTGTATAAATACCATCGCCGCAGGCGATTTTAATGGATTTATGCAAGATCAGGGCAGCTTGAATAAACTGTTACAAGTTTAAAAAATAGACGCTGTTTGGAGGATGTAAAATGGTTGCAAGACAGAAAATAATGATTGTAGACGATGACAATAATATTGCGGAGCTGATTTCCCTGTATCTCACCAAGGAGTGCTTTGACACCAGAATTGTAAACGACGGGGAAGCAGCCCTCAGGGAGTTTGATTCCTTTTCTCCGAACCTGATCCTCCTGGATCTGATGCTTCCCGGTATGGACGGCTATCAGGTCTGCCGTGAGATCCGCCAGCGCTCCTCTGTGCCCATCATCATGCTTTCTGCAAAGGGAGAAATCTTTGACAAAGTTCTCGGATTTGAACTTGGCGCAGATGACTACATCGAAAAACCCTTTGATTCCAAGGAACTTGTGGCCCGTGTAAAGGCTGTGCTGCGCCGTTTCCAGCCTGAAAAACGTCACCCGGCAGGCAGACCGGAAAGATTGTGGAGTATCCGGATCTGGTGGTCAACCAGACCAACTATTCGGTTGTCTACCGGGGCGAGACTGTGGACATGCCTCCCAAGGAGCTGGAGCTCCTCTATTTCCTGGCCTCCTCCCCTAACCAGGTGTTCACCAGAGAACAGCTTTTAGACCATATCTGGGGCTATGAATATATCGGAGACACCCGCACTGTGGACGTACATATCAAGCGCCTGCGGGAAAAAATCAAAGACCATGACAGCTGGTCCATATCCACCGTCTGGGGAATCGGCTATAAATTCGAGGTGAAAAATCAATGAAAAAACGGCTTTACCTGAAGTTCATCATTGCCTATCTCTGTTTTGGCATTCTGAGCTTTGTAGCTGTGTCCATTGTCACTGCCAGCCTGATCCAGAACCACCTGGTAAAGTCCAAGACAGAGGCCATGTACAAGGCCGCCAATATGGTGGCTGCCGGCAGCCTGGTTCAGTCCTACAAGGAGGAGACCTCCCTGCAGGATATTTACTCCAGCCTTTCCTCCCTGGCTGCCTACCAGTCCACAGAGATTTGGCTGATGAATACTCAGGGGGATATCCTCCTGGATACCTCAAGGGAATACGACCCGGACACAACGGAAACCATTGAAGAGTTTGACCCCACACAGCTTGCGGGAAGCTATTACCAGCAGGGAGACTTCTTTGGTCATTTTTCTGATGATGTCCTCAGCGTAGTGGCCCCATTACCTCCAACTACCGGGCCAAGGGCTATATTGCCATGCACTACAGCCTCAGTCAGCTGGATTCAGAAAAAAACAGCTTTTTAAATGTGAATTATATTTCACTGGTGATTGTTTTCCTGCTCTCACTGATCATCATTCTGGCCTTTACCTTTATCGTGTATCTGCCCATCAAGAAGATCATCGCAGGAGCCAATGAGTACGCCAGCGGAAACTTAAATTACAAGCTCCCGGTGGAGACGGACGATGAGATCGGCTACCTGGCTGCCTCCATGAACTATATGGCAGGGGAGATTAATGAATCCGGAGAATATCAGAGAAAGTTCATCTCCAATATCTCCCATGATTTCCGCTCACCGCTGACCTCAATCAAAGGCTATGTGGAGGCAATCCTCGACGGAACGATTCCGCCGGAAATGCAGGAAAGGTACTTAAAAATTGTCCTCTCTGAGACCGAGCGCCTCAATAAACTCTCCAGCAGCCTTCTCACCTTAAATAAGCTGGACGGCAAAGGGACTATGCTGGAGATCACAGACTTTGACATCAATACTGTCATCCGCAACACTGCGGCCTCCTTTGAGGGCACTTGCCAGAAAAACAGATTTCCATCCGCCTGCTCTTTGACTCTGAGGTCCTGAGCGTGTCCGCTGATATGGGAAAAATCCAGCAGGTACTGTACAACCTGATTGACAATGCAATTAAATTCAGCCGCCCGGACTCCACCATCTTTATTGAGACAACGGAGCGACATGAAAAGGTCTTTGTATCCGTCAAGGATACAGGGAGGGAATCCCCAAAGACAGCATTAAAAAAATCTGGGAGCGTTTCTATAAGACAGACCCCTCCAGGGGCAAAGATAAGAAAGGCACCGGACTTGGGCTGGCAATCACAAAGGAAATCATACAGGCCCACAACGAAAACATCAATGTGGTAAGCACTGAGGGCGTGGGCTCTGAGTTTACCTTTACCTTGCCAAAGCCTAAGCTAAAAGAATAGGGAATGTGAAAAAAAAATGTGGGGTGTCACCCGTCAGCGAAAAACTTAACTGCTGGGTGACACCCCATTTTATTTTATAATTGCACAGGCCTGTTGACTGCTGCTTACTTTCTATCTATGTTCCCTGACCACCTTTACCAGCTGAATCACAACCGTGGGAATCACAGCCAGCAGATAGACCGTTCCCACCTGTACCGCTGAGAGCGGGTTAATGGAAAATGCACTGTGCAGAAACGGCACAAAGAGTACCAGGTTCAGAAGCACCATACCGGCCACAAACGCTCCCAGGCTGTACCAATTACCCGAAAATCCGATTCGGAAAATGGAGTGGTTGCTTCTGCAGTTAAATCCGTGGAACAGGCGGGCTGCCGTCAAGGTGGCAAAAGCCATGGTACTGGCCAGGCCCCCATTTCCCTGCTTCATGCCAATGTGAAAAGCGGTCATGGTACAAACAGCAATCAAGCCACCCTGCAGAAGAATCCGGATCATAAAGTCTTTTGTGAGGATTCCTTCCTTTGGGTTCCTGGGTTTCTGAGAGAGCAGATCCTTCTCCGCAGGCTCCATGCCAATTGCAAGAGCAGGAAGGGAGTCGGTCAGCAGGTTGATAAACAGTAGGTGAACAGGCGCAAAGGGCATGGGCAGCGCCATCAGGGACGCATAAAGCACGCCCAGGATACCCGCCATATTTCCGGAAAGCAGGAACTGTATGGCATTTTTGATATTCCGGTATACATTCCTCCCGTTTGCCACAGCCTTGATGATGGTGGCAAAGTTATCGTCCGTCAGGATCATGGATGCAGCGTCCTTCGATACCTCCGTCCCCGTGATGCCCATGGCCACGCCGATGTCAGCCTTTTTAAGAGCAGGCGCGTCATTGACACCGTCTCCTGTCATGGCTGCGATATTTCCATTCTTCTGCCAGGCCTCCACGATGCGGATCTTATTTTCCGGTGAAACTCTGGCGTAAACGGAAATCTTTTCAATGTTCCGGTCAAGCTCCTCCTCGCTCATGGCATCCAGCTCGGTCCCTGTCACTGCCATATCCCCGTCCTGGAAGATGCCGATCTGTTTTGCAATGGCGCTGGCTGTGATTTTGTGGTCTCCTGTAATCATGACAGGCCGTATTCCGGCGCGCTTGGCATCCGCCACCGCTGCTCTGGACTCCTCCCTGGGAGGGTCCATCATGGAGATCAGCCCCAGGAAAATGTAGTCGGATTCATCATCCAGTGAGAGGGTATCCTCCTCCTCCACCTCCCGATAGGCAAAGGCCAGAACCCTCAGTCCATTTTCAGAAAAGCGAAGATTCTGCTCCAGGATCTGTTTCTTTGTCTTCTTGCGAAATTGGACAGACGCCCTCTGAGGTTCGTATTCGTGTGGTCCTATCCAACAGCACATCCACAGCCCCCTTTGTGAGCAGAGTGGGCACCCGTGGAGTCTGTACTTTGTAGTCATAAGCTTCCGATCGGAATCAAAGGGAATTTCCTCCATCCTGGGCATAAGCTCCCGGATCACCGCATCGGGGATATCGATATCCCTGGCCATCTCCACCAGAGAGAATTCCGTAGGATCACCGATCCCCTTTCCATCCACAATTGTGGAGTCATTAGCAAGGATGGCATCGTACATCAGATACCGGTGCAGCTGATTGGTCAGATCGATCTCCTCGGGTTTCAGCACTGTTCCGTCCAGATAGATTTCCTGTACGGTCATCTTGTTCTGGGTCAGGGTCCCGGTCTTATCTGAGCATATAACGGAAACGCAGCCCAGGCTCTCCACCGCCTTCAGCTCCTTGATAATAGCGTGCTCCTTAGCCATTTTCTGGGTCCCCATGGCTTGTACAATGGTTACAATGGAACTGAGGGCCTCCGGAATAGCAGCCACAGCAAGAGCCACGGCGAACATTAAGGAATCCAGAATCGGCATCCTGCGGTAAAGGCTTAAGCCAAACACTGCCACGCAGATCACCATGATCACCATAGCCAGCTTGCTGCTGAACTGGTCCAGGCTGATCTGCAGCGGAGTTTTTCTTCTCTTTCGTGGCATTCATGAGGCTGGCTATCTTTCCGATCTCCGTATCCATACCGGTTCCCCCGTCACCACCACGGTAGCGCGGCCGTAGGTGACCAGTGAACTGGAAAACACCATGTTGATTCGGTCCGCAAGCGGGGCCTCCTCTGCAATGAGGCGTTCGTTTTTGTCCACATTGGTTGACTCACCGGTGAGAGAGCTCTCGTTCACTTGAAGGGAAAAGCTTTCTAAGATCCTTCCGTCTGCCACCACCAGGTCTCCGGCTTCCAAAAGAAGAATATCTCCTGGAACCACTTCCTTAGAGGGAATCTCCAGCTTCTGTCCGCCTCTTTGCACCTTGGCGCTGGGAGAGGACAGAGATTTCAGACTGTCCAAGGATTTCTCCGCTTTCTTGTGCTGAATTGTCCCCAGCACTGCATTCATGATAATCACAGCAACAATGACCACTGTGCTTTCCACATTTCCGGAAATCATGGAGATAATTGCCGCTATGATTAATATTACTACAAGCAGGTCTGCAAACTGGGAAAAAAACCTGCAGGGTACTTTTTCTCTTCCCCTCCTGCAGCACATTTTCCCCCTTTTCCTCCAGCAGTTCCCCTGCCCTTTCGGGTGTAAGCCCATCAAGCCGGGTCTGCATCTTCTCAAGCACCTCTTCCCCCTTCATCTGATACCAATTGCTCATGGCTTTTCCTCCTTTTCTCCATTGCACAGTTTCTTTTTCCTGCGAAACAAAATATACACTCCATCATCAACCCACAACATAACAAAAGACTTCCAATATACTTATTTATAAGAATCCGCAGATTCCCGTAAATAAATACATTAAAAGTCTCGTAACCAAAAAATATGGCATGCACCACCAGGCTGAATCAACCGCGATTGTTGACAGTGCATTAAAACTACTCCCCTTTAACAGAAGTATTTAATTTTTGCTGTTAAATAAGTATAACGGCTTACCGGGTGGTTGTCAACCATTTTTTGGATAACCTCTTCGACATCTGACAACTCTGGTTACTGTGAACATGTGCACAGTAACCAGCTCTATGTACACTCCTGGTTTTTAAGGAACCGCTCCAGCATCTGCATCTCGTCCTCAAAGAGGCAGTGCCAGGTGCTGTCCGCCTTTATTTTACAAAGACACTCTCTTAGTTCCATCCATAGGACAGACTCCACCTCCTCCTTCTGTATCCGCATCCGCTCCGGCTCCAGTTCACAGAAATACACATACACCGCGCTCAGCTCGTGGTTGTTCCAGGGCTTCCCATAAAATTCTGAATGGATCAGTGCATCATGCATTCCCACCAGCTGCAGCTGGTTCGGACAGGCCCTGACTCCCAGCTCCTCCCACAGCTCCCTGACGGCTGTGTCCAGGTAATCTTCCCCCGCCGGGAGATGTCCCGCGGAGGAGATGTCATAGCATCCCGGAAAGGAATCCTTGTCGGAGCTTCTCTTTTGAAGCAGAATCTCCCACTCTCCTCTTTTGTTTTTCCGTACCAGCCACACATGGGAAGTTCCATGCAGATCTCCGTCCCGATGTACCAGAGACCGCTCCTTGACCTGTCCGGTTACTTTTCCGTCTGCTGTGCGTATATCAAAGTACTCCATCTTTTTCCACCTCTGCGTACGCTCTCACGATTCCCATCAGGATTTCCACCACTTTTTCCATCCCCTGCACAGTGATGTGCTCGTAAGGCCCGTGGAATGCGTATCCCCCTGTTCCCAGGTTGGGGCAGGGCAGCCCCATGAAGCTGAGCCTGGCTCCGTCTGTGCCTCCCCGGATGGGATTTGTCACCGGCTCCACCCCTGCGGCTTTTGCTGCTTTTCGCGCATTCTCTATGAGGTGAAAACAGGGTTTGATCTTCTCCGCCATATTTCGGTACTGTTCCTTAATTTTCAGACAAACCGTATCCTCCCCGTATTTTTGGTTAAGCGCATCCGCAATCTCATGAAGCCTCTGCAGCTTTTTCTTCATATTTCGCCTTATCGTGGTCACGGACAATGTAGGACAGGGATGCTTTCTCCACATTTCCCTCCATCTCCAGGAGATGGTAAAAGCCCTCGTAACCTTGCGTATCTCTGGGTGTCTCTTTCTTTGGAAGCATCTGATTGATCTCCATGGCAGCCAGGGGCTGCATTGACCATAGTATCCTTTGCGCTCCCGGGATGGACATTAAAACCGTTTATCTCAAATGTCGCGCCTGCGGCATTGAAATTCTCATATTCAATTTCACCCTCCGCCCCGCCGTCCACTGTGTAGGCAAAGTCAGCTCCAAAGCCATCCACGTCAAAATAATCAGCCCCTGCCCCAGTCTCCTCATCCGGGGTAAAACCGATGCAGATCCTTCCATGGGCCGTCCGCCCTCCATGAGCCTCTGGGCCAAGGTCATGATCTCAGCCACTCCTGCCTTATCGTCAGCCCCCAGGATTGTGGTTCCGTCACTGGTAATCAGTGTTCTCCTCTTCAGGTCAGCAAGGCCTTTGAAAACCCTGGTTTCCAGAGTACGTCCACTGTCTCCAAGAAACAGATCCTTCCCATCGTACTCCTCATGAATCAGAGGTTTTACCTGCTCCCGGGCAAAATCTGACACCGTATCCATGTGGGCGATAAATCAATGGACGGACATCTCTCACATCCCTCACTGGCTGGTATGGACGCGTACACATAGCATTTCTCATCTACCCTGGCATCCGTGATCCCCATCCCCCTCAGCTCTTCTACAAGCATACGGGCCAAATCAAACTGGCACCCTGTAGTGGGCACTGTACTGCTTTTTTCATCACTGGCTGTGGGTACCTGCACATAGCGCAGAAACCGCCCGGCCACACTTTCCCTTTGTATCGTCATAGGCCTGTCACCTCCATTTTCTTCGCTACTATTGTATCAAGACCACAGTGGAAAGACAAGGCCCCATCTATTTTTCAGACAAACCCTCTTTTTGCCAAAATCCTCTTTTTCCGCAGAGGAAAAATAAACTTATCAATACAAATGCCAACCACAATAATTACCAGCATAACTAGCATCACCTGGTTAATGTCCGCCAGATCCCGGCCCAGAATCAGAGTATAGCCAAGCCCCGTGGAGGCAGACATGACCTCCGCAGACATAAGGGCTCTCCACGCAAAGGACCAGCCCTGCCTGAGTCCCGCGATCAGGGCGGGCAGGCTTGCAGGGAAAATCACTTTCAAATACAGTGCCTTTTCGAAGCTCCCATGGTTCTGGCTGCTTTTAGATAAATTGATTGATACTCCTCACCCCGTTTTCTAAAGCCAAAGAAACACTGAACGCAGATCCCATGATCACAACAAAGAGAATGGCCTGCTCCTTTAGCCCGAACCATAAAATAGCAAACGGCACCCAGCAGACACTGGGCAAAGACTGTATTCAAGTATCAGGGGCTTTAAAGCGCTGCCCACAGCCCCAAACTGTACCATAATGATACCTACTATAACACCGATCACAATGGCAATCAGAAAGCCGGACGCAGCCCGCAGCAGACTGTAGAGGACAGCCATCAACAGGGTTCTGTCCGCACAGAGGCTGACCAGAGTTTCCACCACACCCAGAGGGCTTGGCATGGCGTAAGGTTTCCATATTTCCAGCACATTTACCCCAACTGTGTACGCGCACTGCCAGATGGCAAGCAGTATGATATAAATGAGGATCTGTGTTCCGATTTTCCTATTCCTGGTCATATTCTTCTTTTGCAATTTTCACTACCTCCCTCTGTACCAGCTCCAGTATTTCCTTACGTATTTTAATAAATTCCGGTGAATCAATTTTTCTGGGCCTTGGCAGATTCACCTGGTAGATATGTTTGATCTCCCCGGATTGTCCGAGAGCACCACAATCCGGTCTGCAAAGAACACTGCCTCCTCCACACTGTGAGTGATAAAAAAGACGGTCTTTTTCGTTTTTCAGCCAAATATTCTGCAGTTCATCCCGCAAAATATTGGTGGTCTGCTTGTCCAGGGCTGAGAAGGGTTCATCCATCAGAAGTATCTTGCTGTCCAAACACAGCGCCCGGGCCAGGGGCGGTCCGCTGCTTCATCCCTCCTGACAGCTGGTGAATTGGATAATCCTTAAAGTGATAGAGCTGGACCATCTTCAGATAGTACTGTGCCCTTTTCTCCTGCTCTGTCCGGTCAAGCCCGGCCAGTTCCATGCCAAACCGCACATTCTCTGCCACGGTCAGCCAAGGAAAAAGAGCCGCTTCCTGAAACATGACGATCCGGTCCGCCCCCGGCGCCTTTACCTCCTGCCCGTCTACCAGAACACTCCCTTCCGTAGGTGTCTCCAGTCCCGCGATCAGGTTTAAAAGAGTGGACTTTCCGCATCCTGACGGGCCCACCACACAGATGAACTCCCCTGGTTCTATTTCCAAATTGATATCCTTCAGGGTCTCCTTTTGGGTTCCCTCAAAGCTCTTGCTCAGATTCTTTATTGAAACGGTCATCTTTACCTCCCTGTTTCCCGTATTTTTTGTAATTATTGTAGCTATTTAACAGGTCTGCTCGTTTACTGCGCTGACTGTAAGAAAAACCATTTATTTAAGCAGACTGCTATCAATGATATCCTCGTTGGGCAACTCGTCTATAAATCCTTCCTGCTTATTCAGCTTGGCAAACTCTGTTATCGAAGCCTCCGGAATCACGGTGGAAAAAATCAGCCTCTCATATGCCCTCTGCAGCACTTCATCCTCAATCCCCTTCTGCGTCGCTTCCTCGATCTCCTGGTTTGCCAGTTTCCCCGCTTCTTTGGGGTTGGCATTTATATAATCTGTTGACTCCTGGTGCGCCTCTATAAACTTCTCCACCACATCCCTGTGCTCTTCCAGGAATTCTTTCCGCACCACCACCACAGCTGTGGCGTAATTTCCCTCCATCCACACCTGATCATAGTCCAGCAGAACCTTGGCCCCATTCTGTTCCAGAATGGTTCCCCAGGGTTCCGGCACCAGAGCGGCGTCAATATTATCCTGATCCATCAAATTGGCCACATCCGCATTGAGGCTGCTACCACATTTACCGTGCCCCCTCCGCTTTCGTTTTCAGGCCATTCTCCTTCATGAGGTTGAGCAGGGAAAGGTGCTGGGTATTGCCCAATTGGGGGATGGAAACATTTTTCCCGTCCAGATCCTCCACGCTCTCAATGCCTGCACCGTCCCTCACCACCAGCACCGCCCCGGCATTTGCAGCCCCGGCAATGATCTGCACATCCCCTGGGATTTGATATAAGCGCTGATTGCGGGTACAGGTCCTATATAACCCATATCGATCTCTCCTGCGAAAATGGCTTCCACCTCAGCGGGACCTGCATTAAAAGAAATCCAGTCCACTTCCGCACTCTCCCCCAGCTTTTCTTCCAGCAGCCCCTGGGACTTCATCACCAGAGCCTGTGAGTGAGTTATATTGGGAAAGTAGGCCACCCGTACCTTATCCTCATTCTTTTTTTCCGCATCCTGCCAGAGCCGCGGCTGCACACAGAACGAAGCCTGTGAGTTTTACGTTTTTCCAGATATTCATATTTCCATTCCTCCTGCATTGACAAATATTTTTATGGTTTTATAATGAAAACATACCGAATCTTTTTCCTGCGGCCTGTACAGCAAAGGCAGAAACCTGCCGAACAGTTGCCGCGAACACCCAGATAGTAACACATAGAGCGGAAAGATTCACCCCAAATTACACAAACGTTTTCACGGAGGTTTACATGTCTTTAAAGAAAATTGCCCAGATAACCGGAGTCTCCCCTTCCACCGTTTCCAGGGTCCTGAATAATAAAAACCATAAATGTGCCTCAGAGGAGATAAAGGATAAAATATGGTCCGCTGCCAGAGAGCTGGGGTATCTCCCCAATGAGAGCGCAAGAAACCTGAAAAAAGGGCGTCTTCTGCCTCTGCGCCCTTAAAGGTCTCTGTTCTGCTGTCCAGATTTGACTCCGGAAACTGATCCATTTTTTAAAGAGGTGTTCCGCCACATTGAAACAGAACTCTTTGAGCAGCACTGCATCCTGAATCACGTGCTGTACGCCCGGGATCTGATGGACAGCTCCTTCTGTGACAGCGGCTCCACCAGCGGGCTCATGATCTTAGGCCGGTGCCCCCAGTCCCTTCTCCCAAAGCTCAAAAGCCATTACCGGAACATTGTGGGAATCGGCCGCAATCCTACGGAGTATGAGATTGATGAGATCGTATGCGACGGAGTCATGGCTGCACGAACAGCAATGGAGTATCTGATTTCCCTTGGACACAGGAAGATTGCCTATATCGGGGACTGCAGCTCCGAGACCCGTTTTACCGGTTACCATGAGTCTCTCATCTCCCATAAAATCCCCTTCCACTTTCAGAACGTTCACCCCACAGCCCAGACAGAGCCTGAGGGCTATCTGGTGATGCGCTCCATCATGGAAGGCACGGATAAACCCACTGCTATTTTCTGTGCAAACGATGTCACAGCTTTGGGGGTACTGCGGGCCTACCATGAATTTCCTCAGACAGAATACCAGCCCTCCGTGATTTCCATTGACAATATCGAAGCTGCGCAGGACACCACCCCCTCTGCTCACCACCATCAATATACCCAAGGAAGATATGGGACGCCTGGCGGTTACGCTGCTGATCAGCCGCATTCGGGGAAAGCACACGGAGAATGTGCGCCTGGAGGTACCCTGCAGGCTGGTGGTAAGAGAGAGCTGTTATCTCTTAAGATAGGATACGGTGTTTCATAAATTACTAGAAAAAGAATAGAGCCTGCCCGGGAGATTCTCTATGAACCTCCCGGACAAGCTCTAAAACCATTTGAACATTTACTGAATCTCAATTAGTTTCGGCTTATCTTCAATTTTCTTCTGTGTCTCTTTGGGAACAACCAGTCTCAAAATTCCATCCTTAAATCCGGCCTTGATGTCTTCCTGCTCCAAATGATCTCCCACATAGAAAGTTCGCTTGCACGTTCCTGTATAGCGCTCCTTGCGGATGTAACGCCCCTTCTCATCCTTCTCTTCTTTGTTGTCTGTCCTGTTTGCGGAGATGGTCAGGTAGCCTTCCTTCAACTCTGCCTGGATATCTTCCCTGGCGTATCCCGGAAGCTCGATGTCTAACGTGTAAGTGTTTGCGTCCTCTTTTTACATCTGTCTTCATCACCTGCGCAACATTGTTGTCATAGCTGCGGCTGAAAAACGGGTCTCTAAACATCTCATCAAATAAATCAAAAGTTCTTAACATAGTTCATTCCTCCTTGAATAATTTATCTAAATGTTTACTTGTTTTATTTGTTATATATTTTATAGCACAGATTGTTAGCACTGTCAAGAGGTGAGTGCTAATATTTTTAATTTTTTTTGCAAACCCTAAAATAAATGGTTTGCAATTACTTTTTCCTCCTAGAGAGGAACTATACTCAGACAATACGCTTCGCAAACATCTCCGCATTGATATGCCAATATCCATCCTCTTTTACGGTTACATTCTGCCAATGAAAACGGTTCTCCTCAATCTTGGTAAAACCCACTTTCTCCTTTCATCATCAAGGTACGTCAGTACGATCATACCGTCTTGTTTTTCTTGCTTCAAGCCGTATTATATTTCCTGTGTAACCATAAGCAACATCCCATGCGTGCGTTTTGGGATTGTAAATGCGAAGTGAAGTACAATATTCATAATCTGGCAAGATAATCACATCGTGAATCGCCATTCCTTCAAGAACCCATAAAATGCCACTCTCCTTTTTATTTCGAAAGAATCGTTGCGGTCAATATAGTCGATTTGCCAGCTGCCAATAAGCTTTCCAAAATAATTGTACTCATCGGGCAGTTCTATATTTTTACTTTTGCTTACCAGTGCTTTTAAAAAATCTTGCATATTCTAATTCCTCCTTAGTCAGATCCAATTTTCCAGCTGTACTAACCTGAGGTTAGCTTTCTAAAATTGCCCTAATATATTTATATTCTTTGCAATGTTTTCAAAATACCCGCTCAACCTCTTTCAATTTCTCCCTGGCCTCAGCGCTGAGGCTGCGGGGTACCTGAATCTCCACCACCGCGTACTGGTCTCCATGGACGGAGGGATTCTTCATGGAGACAATGCCCTTCCCTCTCAGACGGACCTTTGTTCCGGGCTGGGTTCCTGCTTTGATGGTACAGAGTACCTCCCCATAGATTGTACGGATCTTTACCTCCCCGCCCAGGGCAGCGGTTGTAAATGGGATGGCAACCGTGGTATACACATCCATTCCCTCCCTTTTAAACCCAGGTTTCTCTTTCACTGTAATTTTCAAAAGCAGATCCCCGGCCCGGCCGCCACCAGTGCCAGCCATACCCTTTCCCTTTAGTCGGATTGTTTTTTCCTGTATCTATGCCCGCAGGAATATTCACCTCATAAGTGCGCATGTTTCCTGCGCTGTCCTGCAGACGAATGATTTTATTACCGCCCAATGCTGCCTCATCAAAACTCACCTCCACATCTGCATGCAGGTCTGATCCTTTTGTGCAAAATGCGTCTTCACCAAATCTGCTGCCTTCAAACCCTTTTCCCCCATATTCCTCTCTCTGAAATCCATGTCTTTGAAAGCCCCCGCTATAATACCCCCTGGTACCGGTGCCGCGAAATGCATCTGCGAAAAAATCGCTGAATAAATCATCCATATCTCCATTTCCTGGAAATGAAATCCCTGATATCCCCTGTATCCATTCGCCTCTGCGGCCCCCTCCTCAAAAGCGGCGTGGCCAAACTGGTCATACTGTTTCCTCTTTTCCTCATCTCTCAGAATATTATAGGCCTCTGTGACCTCTTTGAACTGCTCTTGGGCCCTTGCATTTCCTGTATTGCTGTCAGGGTGATATTTTTTTGCCAGCTTCCGGTATGCCTTTTGATTGCGGAGGCATCGGCATTCCGGTCCAGACCTAAGATTTCATAATAATCTCTTAGCACTCACTGTCCTCACCTTCCTTCTTTTATAATAAAACGCATGGGTCTCGTAAAAAATAAGAGGCCAAGCAATTGACCTCTCGTTTATTACGTCCTCCAGGCATGCCTGTGTTTTGTTCTATATGTAATATAACATCTATTATCAGTGATGTCAAGAGAGGCGCATTCATTTTTTTGTTTATTTATTTATTCATTTCAATCCACGCTCGGTAATTTAACAGAGTACGACCACATCTTTCGATGCTTGATTGATTTCATGTCAGTGGGGAATACCGATTTCTCTCCACCTATAGAGGCGGGAGAAGCCTCACTTATTTTGTTGAAAACTCATGTGCCTGACTGGCTGGAAAAGGCCGCTGAGCAGGGTTATAAATTCTTTATGAAAACGCGCTCTACCTCATCAGCCACCTCTTTGCAGGCATCCGTACATCTCATAATGTGATCATATATCTCCCGCCAGGCGATGGTATGAAACACATCAACAGTATTACAGTGGAGAGCTCTCATACTGTCCAGAAGCAGCCGGTTCTCCTCCTTTGCCAGGGCATTGATATGTAAAATCCGTTCCCTCCATTTCCTGGAATGTTTGAAATCAGCCAGCTCCTTTAGAAGCTCACACATCTCTTCACAGCACCGGATAGCAATCTTTAGCATGCTGACTGCCTCCGGGCGTATGATCTGTATATCATTCATATACATACGAAGAAACACTTTCTCGACGCTATCTGTCACTTCATTGATCCGGCTGCTCAGTACCAGGATATCCTCCTTATCCATTGGGGTTATGAAGGCTTTTGCCAGCTTCTCCACCATCTGAAGTCTTTTTTTCATCCGCCGCCCGCTTCATTTTATGAATTTCTTCCATGACAGCAGACGCTTTACCTGCCTTAAAAATTTGCCAGGTGATCTCTGAGCATAAGGGCTGTCCTGCGGGAAATTTCCCCACAGGCGGTTAAATTTTCGAAATAATAAGAATCCTGCCTATTGGACATGCTGCCTCCCTCCCTTAGCGATTTCTCTTAAAAATATACATAAACAGCTTTGCTGTCACAAAGCTGATCAGTCCGCAGCCTGGAAAAGTAAAGACCCATGTCAGCATCATGTCCTTTACAACGCTGAAATTAATGGAAGAGAGACGTTTCACTGCCCCCACCCCCATAATCGCGCTTGTCTTTGTATGTGTAGTGGAGACAGGTATACCCAGCAGGCTGGAGTACAACAGGCAGGCTGCTCCAGCCAGATCAGCCGCAAATCCCTGATAACGCTCCAGCTTTTACCATATCCATCCCCACTGATTTGATAATTTTTTCTCCTCCCACACTGGTTCCCAGCGCCATGACCACGCTGCACAGCAGCATCATCCATACCGGTATCTCCATACCTGCCACAGAACTCTGTCCATTGGAGAGTGCCATTCCCAAAAACAAGACGCCTATAAATTTCTGGCCATCCTGAGCGCCGTGCATAAAGCTCATGGCAGCCGCACCCGCAATCTGGGCTCCTGCAAAAAAGCGGTCTGTTTTGCGCAGCTCCAGGCCATGACACAGACTCGTAATGATTTTACTGATTACCCAGCCGTTAATAAATCCCAGAAACAGGCTGAGCGCCAGGCCATACAGCACCTTCACCCACTCGCTTCCATTTATCCCGCCGATTCCCTGGTTGATTGCAATGGCTGCTCCGGACAGACCTGCAATCAGACTGTGGCTTTCACTTGTTGGAATGCCAAACCAGGATGCCGCCACACTATACACTACGATCGATACCAGAGCAGCACACAGTGCAATCAGGGCATCCTGGGTGTTGTTTCCGAACTCAACCATATTGCTGATGGTAGATGCAACAGAATTGTTAATCTGAGTCATGACAAACACTCCCAGAAAGTTGCATGCAGCGCCCATCCAAATAGCAGTTCGGACTTCGAGGCATCGGGTAGTCACACAGGTCGCAATGGCGTTGGGCGCATCGGTCCATCCATTGACAAAAATAACCCCCAGCGTGAGCACGATCGTAATCGCTAATATCGGATTACACGTTATTTCTCTCCAGAAATAGAAGAACGAAACATCCATAGATAGGTATCCCTTTCAGCCTGAATCAGATGGCATTTTCAAATTCATCGATATTATCGGCTTTCCCGATTACCACAATGATATCTGACCCTTTAAAGCGGTAATCAGGCTTAACTTCAATGGTAGTCAGTATGCTCACATCTACCTTTTCTCCAATGCATACAATTACCACATCACAGTTTTGGATGCCAACCTCTCTCAGTGTCTCGATGCTCAGATTCTCAGATACAAAAGCATAATCCGTATACTGGCGCATCTCCTTTATCTTTCCCTCATCCCGGTCCACGACAATAACCTCTCTGCCGGACTTGGCCAGTGTGACAGCAAGCGCTGTGCCAAAACGGCCCAACCCGATTACCCCATAGGAGGCAGATGACGATTTTTTTCTCATATTTAAATTCCTTTCTATGTTTTAACCAATTGTAATAGTCTCTTCTGAATAGCGTGTATTGGGTTCCGGATGATTGATCCATATGGAAAGGAGCGTAACTGCCCCCAGTCTTCCAATAAACATAACTAGAATAATCACCATTTTGCCCGCAATACTCAGTTCCGGAGTGATGCCGGTTGACAGGCCTACCGTTCCAAAAGCGGAAACCACCTCAAAAAAACAGCTGTATAAAGCTGCATTCCGGTTGGAAAACACACATAAAAAAAGTTGCCAGGCATACTACAGCACCGGAAAGGATTGTAAGCATACACGCCTTTGATATATTTTGCTTTGATATGCTCCGGTGAAACGCGTTGGCTGTCTTTTTTCGTATACATACCCTTGTGGCTTGAATCAGCACAAAGAAGGTACTGTCTTTATGCCTCCTCCGGTTGAGCCCGGAGAGGCGCCGATAAACATTAGTATACACAGAACAAACAGCCCCGCATTGGTAAAGGCTCCTATGGAATAGGTGGAAAATCCGGCTGTTCTGGCAGACACACTTTGAAAAAAGCGCCCAGCCACGAAATATTTTCCGTGGCCTTGAGCAGAATGGTTCCCGCGATGAGCAAAACGGCGCTGGTGATCAACACCACTTTGGAATGCAGGGAAAGTTTTCGAAAACGCCTTTGCTTCAGCATATCCAGGATTACGAGAAAACCAAGTCCCCCAAAGAATATCAAGGTACAGGTAGTCAGGTTTAAAAGGAGATTGTTCTGATACGGAATCAGGTTGTGCATTCCCCCAGGATATCAAATCCGGAATTGTTAAACGCTGCAATAGAGTGGAATATACTGATACCCAGAGCATGTACCGGCGGATAATCCTGGCTGAAAACCAGAAAGCTGAGCAATGCTCCCCCGGCCTCAAAGCACAGCGTCATCAGCAAAACGGATTTAACTAACCGTACAATCCCCTTATAGCTGTCTATGTTCAGAGCCTCTTTTACTAAAAAGCCTGCCTTTAATGCTCACACGCTTGCCGGCAGCAATCATAAGTCCAACCCCCACAGAGGTTACCCCTAAGCCGCCGATCTGTATCAGCGCTGCAACCACTCCCTGCCCAAAGGCAGTGAAGTGCTCCGCTGTGTCAATGGCAATAAGGCCAGTGACGCAGACCGCACTGGTGGACGTAAACAACCCATCAATAAACGAAACATTTGCCCCCTCCCTTACGGAGACGGGCATTAAAAAGAAGCAGTGTCCCCAGAAGAATCACTGCTGCAAACCCCATGGTTATCAAGCGGCCCGGAGGCTGACGCTTGAAAAAATTGAGAATACATCTCATTTTATGCACCTTACCTTTTTAACGCGCACGCTGCCTATGGCACTTCCACTTATCCAAAATAGGTCCCCAGGTATTGCATCAATAGAAGGGTACGCAAAAAGAGACCAACAGGCCGGTCAGCGAATACTGGTTAACAGTTGCAAAAAGTGCCTACACCTCTTTTTTTCCATCTTTTTTTCTGTCTGGTGATTATATCGCACAAGAAGCGTGCCATAGGATATAGATATGATTGAAGGTATGCAAAAAATGCCCTCTTTTTAGAGATATCCACAAAGAGAAACTTGATATTGATAAAACCGTTAAAATTAGCACCAGGTTCTTAAGCGTTCGTTCTTTTAACTGCCGCATCCTCACAGCCGTGTTTTTCTGCTCTGGCTGTATGAAGTCTGCCGCATTGATATGATCACTTTCCATATGAATCACATCTCCCTGTTGAGAGGATTCTTCATATACCCGATGAATTCGTTCTGTATCCGCTGCCCTTTCTAAGGGCAGCCAAAAGGGCAGAAATGTACTGATTAGAATAATACACAAAACAGCGTAAAATAGCCTTATGCTTTCTCTCATTCTTCTGCCCTCCACGGAAAATTATATATAAATTAACACCAAAGATATGAAATGTCAAGACAAATCGGAACTCTGCCTGTCTCCCCAGATAAAAGCGATTTTTTGTCCACCCTGATCAGCCTCTCTCTCTGCATTTTGCCCAGCTCATTTGACATGGCAGAGCGGTCCACGCTGAGGTAATCTGCCAGTTGCTGACGGTTGAAAGGAATAGTAAATTCCTGGCTCTCATTCTTCATAGCCTGATAGGACAGATAGGACAAAAAGCCTGCCCCGTATCAGCTTGGAAGACGTATGGAGAATCCTGCGTGACAAATTTAAATTCTTCTGTGCAGATATGGATAGTAAATTCCGAACCAGCTTGTTATGATGGGAACAGGAATTGGAGCATACCTGAAGCATCTTTCCTACATTTATAAAAAGTACATCTGTGGGTTCTGCAGCAATCACATTCACCATCAGCTTTTCTCCGGGCAGGCAGGCGTAAGTCTCCGCAAAGACCTGCCCGGGCTCCACCCTGTCTAAAACGCTGCGGTTGCCCCAGATATCGTCGTTTTCAATAAGCACGCTTCCGTCAAGCACGATTCCCACGGCCGCAGCCGTGTCACCGATAATGGTAAATCATTTCTTCTTTTTCAAAATGACTCTTCCTGGCTCCAAGGCACTCCAGCATACGCTCCACTTCCTGTGCTGATGTTCCCTTGAAAAGGGCCGTTTTCGACAGACTGAGAAAATCCATTTCCATCTCCTTTTTTGTTGTTTTAACAACATATCTTTTTCAATCAATATATTATACTTAGCACGTAAAGTCAAGGACAGACAGGTATGAGCAAGGAGGATGATAGCCGTGATTGCAAATACTTTAGATATGTCCTTTTAAAAAGGAGAATAACGATATGGAAAATAAGATGTTTTGTTATCAATGTCAGAACTGCTGGATGTACCGGATGCACACAATCAGGGGTATGTGGAAAAAAAACCGGATGTGGCGGCCATGCAGGATCTTCTGGTATACGTTACAAAAGGGATTTGTGCGGTAACCACCCAATTGGCCACAGAGGGTACGAGTGTATCCCGCGAAGTGAATCATCTCATAAGCACCAATTTATTTACCACCATTACCAATGCAAACTTTGACAAAAAGGCTATTGTCGCTCGCATTCTGGAAACGCTGGATAAAAAGCAGGAGCTGCTTAAGCTGGTACAGAAGAAAGAGCTTCTGCCAAAAAGCTGCCCTCTGGAATGCCGGGGAAGATGCGTTTTTGGTAAAGGCAAAGGAGGTGGGCGTACTTTCCACAGAGGATGAGGACATTCGCAGCCTGCGTGAACTGATCACCTATGGGCTGAAGGGGCTGGCCGCATACTCCAAACACGCCAATGCCCTGCTTATGGAGGACCCAGAAATGGATGCCTTTCTGCAGCGCGCACTGGCTGCCACACTGGTTGATTCCCTGTCCGCAGATGATCTGATAGCCCTCACGCTGGAGACCGGAAAGTACGGTGTCAACGGATGGCTCTTCTGGACCGTGCCAATACCGAGGCCTACGGCAGCCCTGAAATCACAAAAGTAAATATCGGTACAGGCACGCGCCCGGGCATACTCGTTTCCGGCCATGATCTGCATGATCTGGAAATGCTCCTCAGACAAGCTGAGGGGCAGGCGTAGATGTATACACACACTCTGAAATGCTTCCAGCCCACTACTATCCTACCTTCAAAAAGTATTCAAATTTTGTCGGCAACTATGGAAATGCATGGTGGAAACAGACAGAAGAGTTTGAAAGCTTCAACGGTCCGATCCTTATGACAACCAACTGTATTGTCCCTCCCAGGGACAGCTATAAGGACAGGTTGTATACCACCGGAGCGGCGGGATATCCCGGATGCCGGCATATACTAGGAGAAATCGGGGAAGAAAAGGATTTTACAGGGATCATCGAACATGCAAAACGCTGTACGCCTCCTGTGGAGCTTGAGCAGGGTGAAATTGTTGGCGGCTTTGCACACAATCAGGTTCTCTCTTTAGCAAATGAGATTGTAGCTGCAGTTCAGTCTGGGGCAATCAAAAGTTTGTGGTCATGGCAGGCTGCGACGGACGCGCAAAATCCAGAGATTATTACACGGACTTTGCCAGGGCACTCCCCAAAGATGCCGTCATCCTCACCGCCGGTTGTGCAAAGTATAAGTATAATAAGCTTGATTTAGGTGATATTAACGGAATACCGCGGGTACTGGATGCGGGGCAGTGCAACGACTCCTACTACCCTGGCTATAATTGCCTTAAGGCTAAAGGAAGTGTTCGGACTAGAGGATATCAATGAACTTCCCATTGTCTATAACATTGCCTGGTATGAGCAGAAAGCTGTCATTGTTCTTCTTGCTCTGCTATACCTGGGTGTAAAAAATATACACCTTGGCCCAACCCTCCCGCCTTCCTCTCGCCTAATGTGGCAAACGTCCTTGTAGAGCGCTTCGGCATCGCAGGTATCCGCTCAGTGGAGGAGGACATGGAACTGTTTTTGGGGAAACGCAATCTAAACGATTTTATGGGGAAATGTAGCGGCGCACGTCACGCAGGGCACAAGAGGTGTCCGGAGCGTGACGTACGTACTATTTACCTACCGGTATCGAATGTTATGGTCCCAAGCTCTGTCACCCGATCATTCAGAGACACTTTCTCCTTCTCCTCCAAAGTTTCCTCATCGATCTCGTAGCTATAAAATCCTCCGTCTGCGTCCCTGGTGTAACTGTCGATGCCATCGGCATTGAACATGATAAGCTTTAGTGTCACAATCCCTGTCAGCACCTCCCCTCCTTATCACCATTCTCTCTTCCCATCTGGACGGCATTTCCCTCACCGGACTCCACGTCAAACCACACCATGTTTCCATTTTGATCCTTTCCGTACAGGTAAAGATCAAACAGATTTTCCTCAAGTTCTTCTCCTTCGTATAGGAAATCAATCCTTTCACCCATGGCGCTGCTGGTATAATATAAGAATTCCACTTCTTCAGATTCAAATGTAATTTTCTGATTCAGAGGTAATTTTAGCGTATCATTGGACAATTTCCGGCTGTCAGCAGAAAATTTATATTGACAGGTCTCCCCTGCCAACTGCAGACTGTCTGTATCTCTACCTGTGATTCTTCTATGTCTTCTGCATCTCCACGTTCATAGCACCACACAATCTGCATAAAGGACTGCTCGGAAACCTCGATCTCATTGCCTTTTAGCTTCAGCACCTGACCGTTCATATCTGTGCGGATATCAAAGACATCCGGATTTGCCTGCACGGCTGACTGCGGTTCCCGGTCCTGCTCCTGGTCTCCCACCTTTTCCGCAAATATAGTTCCGCTTCGGGCTGCCCCCTTCTCTATGCTCATACTTTCGCAAAGCTTATCCATCTCCTCCTGGCTGCCCTCTAAGGCTGTGGATACATAAAGGTATTTTTCATCCATCAGAACCGACTTGAGTGTGACCTGAAGCCCACCCAGCTGATTTGTCTCATTTACCACATCCTCATACTCATCAAGCCTATCGCTCACCCCCAGAACTGAGCCAGAGACATTCCAATGCTCTTTACAGCGGCCACCACCTGGGTGCGTACCGGTTCCCAACAGAGTATAACTGCCAGTGCGGCTGCCGCCGCCAGTCCCGCTCTCCCCATACCTTCCGTCTGCGGTTCGCGGACTGTTTCGCAAGCTTTTCTATCCGCTTCCTCTGTGCTCCTGTCATAGGGATCTCCTCAAACTCATCCAAATCGATCTGCGCCCCATTCAGGCAGCGATAAATCTTCTCGTTCATTTTAACTCCTTTCCTGCTGAAACCTACTGCGCAGCTTCTTTTTCCCGCGGGAGATATGGTTGTAAATTCTGTCCTTTGACATTTTGTGCCTGCTGCTCACTTCCTCTATATCCAATTCCTCCACATAAAGGTCATAAAATAGCTGCCGGTCCTTTGGATTTAAACTGGATAAAAGCAGCTCCACTTCCTCTGAGAGCTCCTGCTTCTCCGCAGTCAAAGGCTCCTCCCAGGCGCCTGCTGATGCCTCATCCAGTGCAACGGTATCCAGCATTCGAATCTGTTTTCTTTGATAATCAATGGCGCGGTACACGGCAATGGCTGCTGCCCAGTTTTTAAAACTGCTTTTGGACGGATCATAACAGTCCGCATGATTCCAGATATTCAGAAATACATCGTCCAGACATTCTTCCTGGAGTTCCAAAAATGCGTGAAGCTTTTTTCGTATGATACCCTCAGCAGGCCGCCGTAGCATTCCATCACATAGCGCAGTGCTTTTTCATTGTGCTTTTGCAGCTGATCTACATAATTCTCCTCTGTTATTTTCATGATCTGCTCCTTTTCATGACATCATTTGTGATACACTAATGAATACGCAATTCACAACAGATTTCTATCCGCGGGATACCATTTAGGCCAAACTTTTTCGCTATTGGGTATATTCGCCCCTATTTGCGCATACACAGGCATGAAAACAGGGAAGAAATCCACACTGACAGACTTCTTCCCCTGTTTTATCCACATGATTCACTTTTCCATCCTCATTTTCCCCGGTACTTATTTCGTGAACGATGTTCGAGTGTGACCGAACACAACCGCTTTACCATCAAAGCTGGACCATACGGTACATGGTATTTTTTGTGAAATAGTATGTAGAAAACAGCATCCCCTGTTATAGAAAGGCGGTATGTAATTTCAAACAGTGCCGCGTCCATCTGAAAGTATAGATCCTGTTTTCCTATATCCTGACCGTCAAGCCAGGACTTCTGCTCCTCTGTCAGCACACTCCTGGCCTTCTCTCTCTCAGTCTCCGAGAGTGTACCATAGTAAAAGTCCACCCAGGAGTCCTGCCATCCATTTTCCTGAACCTGCTCCTCCAAAAACACCCTGAGCTGCTGCCCATGACCATCCAAAATCATGTTCTTATATTGTGCAAACCCGTCTTCCACCCGCGCGGGACAGAGAGCCCCTCTTTTTCTTCAGATTCTCCAACGTGGTTTTTCTCATCCTCTTTTCCTCCCCATCTTGCGCTGTTCACTGGCTAATACCGGTTATATACATCCTCCGCAAAGCAAAGCAGATCCTTAATCTCTAAAACCCTCCTGTCATTCAGCACTGCCCTTCCGCTCATTCTGCCGAACACCTGATGCTGGTCGGACTTCACCACCAGTGCATTGATCACAGCCGACCGGTCCAGGAGGGGACAAAGTCCATCTCAAAGCGCAGGTCACTGGATGTGATTTTCCAGGGGTACATGTAGCCCTCCTTGGGTATATGAAAGGTGACATCCTCCAGCTTGTGTCCCTGTCCCTCATAAAATAGGATGTTTTCAGTGGCCGCCCGGGTGCCTCCAAACCCATATCCCAGATTGAAGCCAAAAGGTTTCCCGTCCACCAATCCATTGCCGGAAGACCAATACCACCTGTTTTGGTATGTCCATACCCCTCTTCCCCAATCCAATGTGCCGAAATCCGACTCAGGGTGAAAGCGATATTCCCGTCCATCGTACCGCATCACACCTCTTGCAGGCATACAGTTGATCTTCTGGTTGTAGTAGAATGCTTTCCGGCTTTTTCTGCCATGGTGTTGCAATCACCATGGTGTCCGTCTTCGGCCGTTCCAGGGTGATGTCACAGGAAAACGGCTTTTTATCCTTAAAATTTTTAAACTCACAGCGAATCCGCCGTTTGCCGGGACTCACCTGAAATTCCATATGCAGCCGTTTATCCCGGTATATGGTGTACCCCTTCTCCGATGTGGAGGGCAGATGCAGCTTTCCCATGGGAAATGGCGTCAGTATTGTGCTTGTCTGTTCCCAGGGTATACGGAAGTCAAACAGAGTGACAGACTGAAGTCCAAAATACCCGTTGTCAGAAATGGTAAACGCTGCCCCAAAATCCTTCCCCAGCACAAGGTAATAGTCCCATTCCTTAATCCGAAATGCCGGCGCTTTCACTTTGTTCCTGTTGTAAACCTGAAGCAGCTGCCTGGACCACCCCGGTTCCCGCAGACTGCCGTCATACTTTAAGAGTTCCTGAACCTTCGTAACCTCATGATTTCTCATCACGCATCCCCCGCTTTCTATACTCTGATTGTAACGTATTCTCACCCTGAAAGCAACCTTCGATCCCCTCTTCATTTCTTAGAATGTCTTATTTACATTCTGCCCTTTCCCTTTTATAATGAAGGTAATACGACATAAAATTACCCGTCGCGCCAAACGCGAAGGGACCAGGATGAGGGAAAAATATGAAAGAGCTGGAACGTATTGAAAAATTAGTACGCATTCACAGGCAAAAAAGGCGCAAGAAAATGGTGGCCATCTCCGGAGCAGCCGCACTGCTGCTGGTCATAAGCGGTACCGCGCTCTATCTTACAAAGGATACCTGGCTGAAGCCAAAACCTGCAGCCGGGTCCTCAGTGGAGTCATCCACTGGAATCAAGTCAGAACAATCCGCTCCGGCCGGGGCAGCGGGACAAGTCTCCGGAAATAACGGGTCTTCTTCAGACTCTGCATCCGCCCTGCCCGCAGAAGCAAAGATCACCGTCAGCCTCATGGGTGACTGTACCCTCGGCATGGATGAGGCCTTTGCATTTGACACCAGCCTCAACGCCTACTATCTTTATCGGGGAGCTGACTATTTCTTTGATAACGTTCGCTCTATTCTGGAGGCTGATGACTTGTCAATCGTCAATATGGAGGGAACTCTGACGGAATCCACAGCCAGAAACGGAGAACTCTACGCCTTTAAAGGGGAGCCCGAATTTGTGGAAATTCTTACCTCTGGCTCCGTAGAGGCAGCCAATCTGGCCAACAATCACAGCCACGATTACGGGGAAGAGAGCTACACAGACACACAGAGAATCTTAAATGACGCTGGTATTACCACCTTCGGATACGATGACACTGCCGTAGTTGAGGTAAATGGTGTACAAGTGGGACTGGTGGGGATCTATGAGCTTGCAGATCATCTGGAGCGTATGCAGCAGCTAAAGGACAATATCGCCCAAGTGAAAGCTGAGGGGGCAGATTTGGTGATCGCTGTCTTTCACTGGGGAAATGAGCGGGAAACCATTCCTGATTCCAATCAAATAATGCTTGGACACGCTGCCATTGACAATGGGGCTGATCTGGTGGTAGGGCACCATTCCCATGTGCTTCAGGGCATAGAGAAGTACCGCGGGAAAAATATCGCATACAGTCTGGGGAACTTCTGCTTTGAGGAAACACTGCTCCCGCAGATATGGACACCATCATTTACCAGCAGACCTTTACCTTTAAAGATGGGGAGCTGGTGGAAGATGACATTACAAATATCATTCCCTGCAGAATTACCTCCGAGACAGGCTTCAACAATTACCAGCCCACTCCGGCCGAGGGGGAAGAAGGAGAACGAATCATGGAAAAACTGCAGGAGAGAAGCAGTCAGATAGACTCCCAGAGACTCTGAGACTCAGATCCCTTCTGGCTTTTTTTCAGCAGAAAGGTCAGCGTGTTGCCATGGGAATAGTCAGGAGCAAAGCAGTAGCCAAGCCCCCGAAACTGCTCAAGCTCCTCCCGGCTGCTGACCCCTCATTGGCCATCCAGCGCACCATCTCTCCTCTGGCCATCTTTTGCCAGAGTTCCCTTTGTTTTCACCCTTCCATCCGTCAGTTCTCCAAACACACAGGTCACGTACTGTATATCATCTTTCAGGTATCTCTCCACTGACCGGCTGTACTCCTTGGAAGCCAGGTTGACCACCAAATGCACTTTTTTTCGTCAATTTCCTGTAAATATCATCTCCCCAGAACTCATAGAGATTATTCCATGAGGCGTCCGAAAGCTTTGCCTGCATCTCCAGACGATAGGGCGTCACTCCATCCAGGGGCTTTAGGATTCCATAAAAGCCCGACAGGATTCTCAGATGCTCCTGAACATAGTCCCACTGCCCTTCTGTGAAAACGCCGGGAGCCATATATTGATACTGGATTCCCTCGTAGGAGAGAAGCGCGGGGGTTAAATTCCCTTTAAGATTCATGCTTTGGTATCTGTCATAGTTCAGCTGCGCAATCTGGCGGTTGCAGCTGAGCAGATTCTGCAGCTTCTCAAAGCTGAGGCTCTGCAGATATCCCTGCAGTATCCCAGCTCGGTCCAGAAACGCTGGGAGTTCCCTCCAGGGAACCTCATCTGTTCTAATCCTCATTTTCTTGGCCGGGGAAATGATGATCCTCAACATTTATTCTGTTCCTCCCTCTCCTGATCTCCCCTCCCTGCGCCGGTCAGCTTCTTATTCTGGTACATTTGACTGTCTGCCGCCTGAAATATCCTGGCTATTTTAACATCCTTATCACCGCTCCCTTCACCGCAGGCCATGCTCAGATGATATGGATGTGTCTCATTGTATCTCTTGATTGACTGGCAAAGCTTTTCCTTCCCCTCATCCAGCGCCTTCTCTGTGCACTCCTCCAACAGAACTGCAAACTCATCGCCCCCGATCCGGTAGCACTTTCCCATTTGCCCAAAGGCCTCCCGGATACAGTCTGCAGCTGCGCAGATGATTTCATCTCCAACCTGGTGTCCATACCTATCATTGTAATACTTCAGGCTATTCAGATCCAGGATCAACAGTGTAATTCTGCCTCTATCCGTTAACGCCTCCAAACGGTCCGACTCCCTCTCATATGCGGCCCGGTTATTAAGCTTGGTGAGAAAATCCATGTAAGCCAGCCTTTTTATATGCCAGGGTTTCCGAGTGAGCGCGCATCAGATTGATGCATTTTTTAAGTGCGGACACTCCCAGGCATATTACAAAGACCACAAGCCCTATCATGGACACATTCGCGTACCAGTTTAAGTGATTCGTATAGAAGAGCAGTACACTGCACGCTGTAAAGAAACACAGCACGTTCATGCCCAGGATCATCCCCGCACTTCCCTGTTCCCATACCGGAACTGTTCCCGAAAGGAGACGGCCAGAAAAACCACGATATCCAGAAACATCAGTAAATGAACGGCTACGATTGAGAGATACAATTCACTGATCCCTGAAATATACAGAAAAAGATTCCCCAGGAACAGCACAATGTGCAGAATACCCGCTGCCTGAAAAAATTTTTTTCCGTGGCTGCATAGTTCACCCGCATACAGGAGAAACGGGACGGGCATTAGCATAAAAGAAAAGAAGGAAAGCAGGTAAGTCCATGCACGGTTCCCATTAAGCAGCTGCAGAACCTTGGAATCCGTCAGCAGCCATACTGCGCAGAGGGTGAGAAACAGCCCCGCATACAGTATGCTCTGAATCCCGTATTTAACCTTTTTAACAGCCCCCCAAACCGCAAAAACATATAAAAAGAGAGCCAGTGAATATCATTAGTCCAGTGAGCACAACAAGCCCTATATTTTCCCTAAGAATGTAAATGACTGCGGAACTCTTGTTGGATAAATAGACCGAAGGTGTCAATGACACAGTGTGATTTACCTTATGGATATATTCCAACATAACCGGGGCCTTAGAACACTCCTGCGGAATCTCAACGTAGTTGTAACAGCTTCCAAAATAGCTGCCAAAAGGAACCTGTCTTTGAACTCCGAACTCATAGACAAGCCTTCCGTCCACCCAAATCCTCAGCTGCTGCATATTGGTCTCTGTCCAGAGAATCGTATCTCCCTGTATCTTCTCTGGCAGGTTTCCCTGTAAAACGACTGTGTTTCCCTTCTGTGACACCTGCCAGTCATCGAGAGTCCGTATCTCCTCCCGATGAATCCGGATATCCTCTGTCTCAAACACTGCTGCTGTATAGCCCACTACCGCTGCCATCACACATACAGCAAGCAGAAACAGCAACAGGATAAATCTGCTTTTTTTCTCCATTTTATAAATCCTTACTTTCTTCCACTACCATCCAGGCGCGCCTCGGCGTGCTTGCTGCAGGCGGCCCGTCTTCCTTGCTAACATTACACTCTGCATCTGAGCCGGTCTGCAATCCACTGTTGACTTTATCTGCTGCCCAGATAAAGGTTGTCACAATTCTATCACAATTAAGGGTGGTAAATGTTACGCAGATGTTAAATCCAAAGGTCCCGCACCACAGAAAAGGCTGAATCATTCAGACAGGAAAAGAGCTGCAGCACCAAAGCCTCCCTCGGCCCTGCTGCTGCAGCCCCTGCCACAACTTCTGATCAAAGATTAAGATTCTTCCGGTTTCCCACCCTCAGCCTGGACATGGCCCGGGCCAGGGACATCTGGGACATATAGTATTCCTGCTGGCTCTGCTTCTGGCGCAGCTGCTCCTGGGCCCGCTCCTTGGCCTCCTGGGCCCGCTTCAGGTCAATGTCTTCCGGCCGCTCCGCGGTGAGCACCAGCACCGTGACGCGGTTGTTGATGATCTGAGCAAAGCCGCTGCTGATGGCAGCGCTGACCCACTCATCCTTGTCTGTCAAAAACGCAATTCCCCGGGAACCACGGCAAACATCATATCTTCGTGGTGCGCCTGGATGGCCTTCTCCCCATCCGGCTGGGGAAGTACAATAAACTTGCCCCTCCCCTGGTAAAACACCTTATCACTGGCTACGATTCTGAGACCAAATGTATTCATAGTCCATCCCTCCTGGCTGCTAGGCATTCGCCGTAACTGAGTCCTGTGATTTCGCCTTTTCAATTACATCCTCAATGGTTCCCACATTGAAGAAGGCCCACTCGGATAGTCGTCCATCTCACCGTCCAGAATGGCTTTAAATCCCCGGATGGTATCCTTAAGCGGCACATACCTGCCGGCAACCCCGTGAATGTTTCTGCCACATGGAAAGGCTGGGACAGGAACTTCTGGATCTTTCTTGCACGGTAAACAGTGACCTTATCCTCGTCGGACAGCTCCTCCATACCCAGAATCGCAATAATATCTTGCAGCTCTTTGTATTTCTGCAGGGTCTCCTGTACTCTCCTGGCTGTCTCATAGTGCTCCTCGCCCACTACATCGGCCTCCAGAATACGAGAGCTGGACTCCAGCGGGTCCACAGCCGGGTAAATACCCTGCTCCACGATCTTTCTGGAGAGCACTGTGGTGGCATCCAGATGGGCGAAGGTGGTCGCCGGAGCCGGGTCTGTCAAGTCATCCGCCGGCACATAGACGGCCTGCACGGAGGTAACGGAACCGTTTTGGGTAGAGGCGATGCGCTCCTGAAGCTCCCCCACCTCCGTAGCCAGGGTCGGTTGGTAGCCCACTGCAGAGGGCATCCGGCCCAGAAGTGCGGAAACCTCAGATCCCGCCTGCACAAAACGGAAAATGTTGTCTATAAAGAGCAAAACATTCTGGTTCTCCTGATCCCGAAAATACTCTGCCATGGTAAGCCCGGTCTCCGCCACCCTCATACGTGCTCCTGGCGGTTCATTCATCTGTCCGAATACCAGGGCGGTCTTTTCCAGCACCCCGGATTCCTTCATCTCTGTCCACAGGTCATTTCCCTCACGGGAACGCTCTCCCACTCCGGTAAATATGGAATATCCTCCGTGCTCTGTGGCAATGTTGCGGATCAGCTCCTGGATCAGCACGGTCTTTCCCACGCCGGCTCCTCCGAACAGTCCGATTTTTCCTCCCTTTGCGTAGGGGGCCAGCAGGTCGATTACCTTAATTCCGTCTCCAGAATCTCCACAACCGGGCTCTGCTCCTCAAAGCTGGGCGGGTCCCGGTGAATCACCCAGTGTTCTGTGTCCTTTAAGTCCTCTCCCCCGTCAATGGTCTCTCCCAGCACGTTGAAGAGGCGTCCCAAGGTCTTCTCCCCACCGGAACCCTGATGCCTGCGCCGGTTGCAGTCACCTCCATATCCCGGTGCAGCCCCTCGCTGGAGGCTAGCATAATGCAGCGCACAGTGTTGTTTCCCAGGTGCTGTGCCACCTCCATGATGCATTTCCTGTCACCATTTTCCACTTCCAGGGCATCCTTGATATAGGGGAGGTCGTTGTTTTCAAACTCCACATCCACCACAGGTCCCATGACCTGTACGATTTTTCCTTTATTCATGCTTATCCCTACCTCTGCTTTCGTCTCTGCGCTTTTGCACCGCTGATTACCTCTGTGATCTCCTGAGTGATGGCTGCCTGCCTGGCCCGGTTGTAGCGAATAGACAGCTCCCGGAGCATATCTTTCGCACTCTTGGTGGATGCCTCCATGGCCATCATGCGGGAGTTGTGCTCGCTGGAGTAGGATTCCACCAGGCAGCCATAGATGATTCCGGTGAGATAGTTGGGTACCATGGCTTCCAACAGTGCCTCCGCGGAGGGAGACATGGCAATCATCTCATTGTGCACATCCACCAGATCCGGAATCCTGCCTCTGAAGTCCGCTTTTTGAGCGGGAGCAGCTCCAGCTTCTGCGCCTCCATGGAGACTGCGCTGTTCATACTGGTAAAAATAATGTGAAACTCATCCAGTTTCTCCTCCCGAAACAGGGCAACCACCTCATCAGACATCACCCTGGCCTGATGCATGGTGGGTTTCTGTACTGTATAGCGGAAATCCGTGTTCATCTCTATCTTCTTCCTGACAAAATAATGGCGTCCCAGCTCCCCAAGCACGTACAGCTTGTGCTGACCCGGCTTCTGCAGTTCCTCCTCCGCGATCCTGATCACATTGTGATTGTAGGCTCCCGCCAGCCCTTTGTCTGCGGTAACTACAAAATACCCAATCCTCCGGTCCTCTGGTTTCTTCTGGGGTCTTTCGTCAAAATACGGATGTTCGATGTCAGGCACATGGCGCAGAACCCTGCCGATGGAAGCCTGCATGGCGTAGAAAAAGGGCTCCGTGTCCCTGAGAATCTTCTGTGCCCGTTTCATCTTGGAGGATGAAATCATGTACATGGCATTGGTAATCTTCATCGTGTCCTGAATGCTGTTGATTCTGTCCTGAATTTCCTTTACATTCGCCATACGATCACCTGCTCTTACTCTTAAATTCCAGGGCTGCCGCTGCGATCCGCTCTTCCAGCTCGTCGGTGAGCACCTGCTTCTCCTCGATCTCCTGTCCAATCTCGGGGTGAACCCGCTCAAAGTAAGCCAGCATCTGGTTCTGGAACTCCTTGATTTTCTTTACCTCCACGTCCAGCATCACCTTGTGGGTGGCGGCACACAGAGTAATCACCTGCTCATGCATACTCAGGGGACGGCAGAGGGGCTGCTTTAACAGCTCCATGAGTCCCTTTCCATACTGAAGCTGTTCCTTGGTGGAGGCGTCCAGATCTGAGCTGAACTGGGTAAACACCTCCATCTCCCGAAACTGGGCCAGGTCGATCCGGATGCTTCCGGATGCCTTTTTCATGGCTTTTGTCTGAGCTGAACCTCCCACACGGGATACGGAGAGTCCCACATTAACCGCAGGACGCATGCCCGCAAAAAACAGGTCGCTCTCCAGGAAGATCTGCCCATCCGTGATGGAAATGACATTGGTTGGAATATACGCGGACACGTCCCCAGCCTGGGTCTCAATGATGGGCAGGGCTGTGATAGAACCGCCCCCGCCTCCTCACTTAAACGGCTGGACCGCTCCAGCAGTCTGGAGTGCAGGTAAAAACGTCTCCCGGGTAAGCCTCACGCCCTGGGGAACGCTCCAGCAGCAGAGACAGTGCCCGGTAGGCCACTGCATGTTTGGAGAGGTCGTCATAGACAATGAGCACATCTTTTCCTTTGTACATAAAGTACTCTGCCAGGGCCGTTCCCGAATAGGGTACAATATACTGCAGGGGAGCACACTCACTGGCTGTGGAGGATACCACAGTGGTATATTCCATGGCCTCATACTTCTTCAATGTTCCCACAATCTTGGCCACTGTGGACGCCTTCTGACCAATGGCCACATAGATGCAGATCACATCCTTGCCCTTCTGGTTTAAGATAGCGTCAATGGCTATGGAAGTCTTTCCGGTCTGCCGGTCCCCGATGATCAGCTCCCTCTGGCCCCGCCCTATGGGAAACATGGAGTCAATAGCCAGGATTCCGGTCTCCAGAGGAACGCTCACAGACTTGCGCTCCACTATACCGGGCGCCTCGTGTTCAATGGGCCGGAATCCATCCGCTTGTATCTCCCCTTTTCCGTCAATGGGGCCACCAGGGCATCCACAACTCTCCCAATATACCCTTCGCCTACAGGAATACCCGCCTTCTTTTTTGGTGCGGGCCCACCTTGGTCCCCTCTCTTACCGTATCCTTTCCAAAGAGAATGCAACCGATCTCATTTTTTCTGATATCCTGCACCATCCCCTTCAGGCCCGTCTCAAAGGTTACGATCTCCCCGTACATGGCGTGATCGATTCCATAGACCGTTGCAATCCCATCCCCGACCCAGATGACGGTTCCCACTTCCTGATCTTTACAGACCGCATCATAATTTTCTATCTCTTCCTTCAGAATGGATATAATTTCCTCTGAACTGATTGCGCTCAATTCCTTCACCTCCGGATCATTTTCTGTTTCATCTGCCTCAGACGTCCTTTCAGGCTTCTGTCATACTCAAAAGTTGCCCACCGGATGACAAATCACCCAGCAGCTCTGGGAGCCTCCTGCATGGAAAGCCGAACCTGGCTGCATTTATATTTTCTCTTTAAAAATATTTTCATCTTTTCCCTCTGCTCTTCATCAGGGAGTGTGACATAATACAGCGTGGCACGCAAAAAATGCCTCCTGCTCATCCGCATATGCTTTGTATGCCTCAAATATCTCCTGTACCTGGTCAAATCTCTGATGATCACTCACCTGCTTCAAAAACCATAACTCCTCTGGAAAAACCTTCAATATAAGTTTTTTTTCCGACTCCAGGGTGGGATCTGTCAAAACCATTTTCAGCTGCGGACCTGCAAAAGCTCATCCGCTGCTGCCTTTACACACTCCCGTTTTACATCCAGCTGGTACAGCACCACGCCGTAGTTAAGTGCCGTCTGTGTCATGGGTATCACCTGCTTCCTCCAGAAACGCATCGTAGAGGCGGCTGTCGTTTGGGCGCTGCTCTTTTGGGGACAGCAGCCGCTCTGGCCGTCATAGCCAGGCCCGCGATCTGAGACTGGATCTGGGATAACGCCTGTTCCTCTCCGTCTCCACAGTGGTCCGGGCCTCCTTTAAAATCCTGCCCGCCTCCCTGTCGGCATCCCCTAAAATGCGCTCATATTCTGACTTAGCCTCGCCCTAGCCTGATCCACAATTTTACGGATTCGTCTTTTCGCACTCCTGCAGCGCAGCCTCATACCTGTTCTTCATCTGCCGGGCTTCCTCCTCCGTCTGGGTGGCATTTGCCAGCTGTTCCCGGATCATGTTCTGGCTTATCCATAATGGCGGTAATGGGGCCATAGAGAAACTTTTTCATGCATACATACAGAACGATCAGGTTGATGATGGTAAAGAAAGATTCCAATCTAATCTCAGCATCCTTTTTCACCTGCCTTTTTTATTTTAAGAAGAAGATAATCAGCAGTCCGATTACAAACCCGTAGATGGCGGTTGCCTCAGCCAGCGCACACCCAAGCAGCAGTGTGGTTCTGATCTTCCCTCAGCCTCCGGCTGTCTTTGCGATTGCATCCACTGCCGGACGTTGCCATCCCGATTCCGATTCCTGCTCCAATACCTGTCAAAACTGCGATTCCTGCCCGATTGCAATTAAAGTTGTCATATTTCGTTCTCCTTTTTTGTTTTCTTTCTTAATGGGTTGTCATAGTAAATTGGTTCTGTCCGCAAACGCGGAAACCAACATAAATAAAGGTCACTGGATTCACTGATAAATAGTGTTGTCAAAACACGAAGACATACGCCTGTATCAGACCGTCAAAAATGTCAAAATAACAGCTAAAACGGCACCAGGACAATCACTGGCACGATGCACTTGATCAGCTCCATGACCACAAAGGACCCCAGATATTTCAAAAGAGCCGCATGCAAAGTGAGACTGGCTTAATAAAGATCTCCAGAATATTGATGGGCAGTACCACAGGCACCGGTTCCGCAAAAGCTCTTAAGAAACCCCTTTGCGCCCTTTTGCAAAGCCCGCATACTCTATGAGGAAAATGCTCATGATCGCCAGGGCTGCCGTCACATTCATATCCTTTGTAGGCGGTTTTAAACAGCTTCCTGGATCAGGTTGGACACTGCCAGAAACAGCGCCACTGTCATCAGGGTATGGAATATGCTTTTCCACCTCGCCAAGAAGATCTTTTTGAAGAAATTTTTAAACCATCCCACTAGAAGCCTCAAGGGCCAGCTGCTTTTTCCGGGATTTTCCACCCTCAAATTTCGAACAAAAATGATGGAAAAGCAATGCCAAGTTCGCACGATGATCCAGGTCACTCACTACCGCCTCGTCGATTGCTATTCCACCAAAGATGGGTATGGTAAATACCGTATCCACATTCAATTCTTCCATTGCGATTTGCTAATTCTTTCCGTATTGCTCCTTTCCTTCTCTCGCTGCCGCGTTATTTATTTGATAGCTGGCTATCAATTAAAGCTTTTATAAAAATATTTTCTAAACATTATCACCATTCATTTTCTTTGTCAATCGCTTGAAAATCTTCTTAACACTTCATTAACAGATTGTTCGGTGTGATTTTAGTTATAATTACTTAAATTCCTATTTTCATTTCATTTTTATTCCCATGCAACATTCTCTATTCCAATTGTCTAAGGTTTAGACGTTCTCTTTTTCTGTCATACAAGTTTAATGTCAAAATTGACAAATTTTGTCAAACTTTCACTCGTCCTCTAAATTTTTTTCAAATTTACTCTTCCTATATTCGAAAGCCATGATATAATAAACATGAAACTATTTTTGTAACTATTCAACAGGTCTGCGCGCCTGCGCTGACCGTAAATGATTCAGGTACCTGTTTTCTATCTATTTTTGTGCCAAGCGCTTTGGGAAGAGCTGATGAAAAAACGAACATCTTTGGAAGGTTTTGATCCTCTCCTCCTCCTGCATATTTGTGCTTCCCGTTTTGGAAGGTCAGTGAGGGCAGGCTATTTGTTTCAATTCCGTTTTATGGGAAAGGGGGAGACGGACTGAATGGACTTCCTCAGGGAGCAGTTGGAGTATTTTGTTTGAGGAGGACAAGCAGTTAAAACGAGACACCATTACCCAGCTATTGATGCTGGTGGACTCCCGCTTTGAGTGGAAACGGATAAGGTAGTTGGCATTTCCGATTATTATTAGTTTTTCAAGTTTGGATGAAGTATCTGTGACTCACCAGGAGGACCACCAAAGGTCCACCATCTGCCAGATGGTAGATTAGATACAATTAGCAGATTTTTCAATATCAGAGTACCCTGCTGGTATCATGTTCAGGATACAGGCATCTCCTGTTTTAGGAGATTCCAGGTTTGTAAATCAGGATTAACCAGGTATGACAGGAAGCGAGTGCAGCTTTTATCTGTGAAATCGGACGCGATATTCACGTTCACGGGAACTGCTTACCAGGAACTGTTAAGCCATGCAGATTGT
>VOFB01000022.1_pt1 | contig 54001 bp, 64 predicted proteins | sample 5384141 | NCBI WGS metagenome assembly VOFB01 (sample SAMN12384721, study PRJNA508395) | human gut metagenome | isolation source: healthy gut A | host: Homo sapiens
GGCAAAGTAGAGGGGGTCTTGCCCCTGGGCGGCCAGCTCCTCGGCCCGTGCGGGGAAGGAGCCCAGTTCCACCCCGGCCTCCTCCATCATGGCGCGGTTGCCGCCCATGCAGGTGCGGTCTCCCAGGGCGGCCCGGACGCCCCGGCCGTGGACGGCGGTGAACCCGCCCACTGAGGTGATGGGGAGGCCACGCCTTCTGCTCTCCTCCACGATAGCGGCGGCCAGGGGGTGCTCCGAGGGGCCCTCCAGGCAGGCGGCCAGGATGAGCAGGCCCTCCTCGTCCATGTCCTCGCCCGGCAGGATGTCGGTGACCACCGGCCTGCCCTGGGTCAGGGTGCCGGTCTTGTCCAGTACCACGGTATCCACCAGATGGAGGGTCTCCAGGGCCTCAGCGGATTTGATAAGGATGCCTTTTCCGCCCCTTTCCGGTGCCCACCATGATGGCCACGGGGGTGGCCAGACCCAGGGCGCAGGGGCAGGAAATGACCAGCACGGCCACACCCGCGGTGAGGGCGGAGGTGGCGCTGCCAGTGGCGAACCACCAGGCCCCGGCAGCGATGGCGGCGATGACCATGACGGTGGGGACAAAGACGCCGGCCACCTTGCCGGCCAGCTTGGCGATGGGGGCCTTGGAGGAGGAAGCCTCCTCCACCAGAGCGATCATCTGGGCCAGGGTGGTGTCGTCGCCCACCCGGCTGGCCTCAAAGGTGAAGGAGCCGAGCGGTTGATGGCGGCGGCGGCCACCTTATCCCCGGGGCCTTTGTCCACGGGGAGGGACTCGCCGGTGAGGGCGGACTCGTCCACAGCGGAGCTGCCCTCCACAATGACACCGTCCACCGGGATGGACTGGCCGGGGCGGACGGCTACCCGGTCGCCCACCCGGACCTCCTCCACCGGGATCTGCCTCGGCGCCGTCCCGGAGGACGGTGGCGGTCTTGGGGGCCAGGTCCATCAGGCGGGTGATGGCCTGGCTGGTCTTGCCCTTGGAGCGGGTCTCCAGAAACTTGCCCAGGGTGATGAGGGTGAGGATCATACCCGCGGACTCAAAGTACAGGTCCATATGGTAGCGCTCCACCCGGGCCATGTCCCCGTGGCCCAGGCCGTAGCCGATCTGGTAAATGGCAAAGACGCCATAGATCACAGCCGCGATGGAGCCCACAGCGATGAGAGAGTCCATGTTGGGGCCGCCGTGGAGCAGGGAGCGGAAGCCGTTTTTGTAGTACTTGTCGTTGATATACAGGATAGGCAGGGTGAGCAGGAGCTGGGTAAAGGCGAAGGATATGGCGTTCTCGTGACCCACCAGGAAAGGGGGAGGGGGCGCCCATCATGTGCCCCATGGAGATATAGAACAGGGGGATCAGGAAGAGAAAGGAGAGGATGAGGCGGCGCTTCATAGAGGAGAGCTCCGCTTCCATCTGGGCCTCCGGCCTCTTAGCGGCTCCCCGGGCTGGGACCCCAGCCTGGGCGGGCAGGGAGGCGCCATATCCTGCCTGGACCACCGCCTGGATGATGCTTTCGGGGGCAAGGGCGGCCTCGTCGTACTCCACATTCATGGAGTTGGTCATCAGGCTGACCTCCGCCCTGCGTACGCCTTCCAGCTTGTTCACCGCCTTTTCCACATGGGCGGAGCATGCGGAGCAGGTCATACCGGTGACGTCAAATTTCTGTTTCAAGGGAAACACATCCTTTCAGAGGAGGGCTCGCCCATGGGCGCCCCAGCGCCCCGCCGCCGAAGCGGCGCAAATTCGAGCGGAGCAAATGCGATACACCCCCTGGGGTGGGGTATCTTCAGCATAGCGCGGGGAAGAAGTTTGTCAAGGCTTATCATGGAGATTTTTGAGATTTTATGCAGGAGAGCCCCTGCTCTGCGGGAAGCAGAACAGGGGCTCTCAAAATTCAAAATAGAAGGAAAGAGGAGGCTCCTCATAGCTGATGGTATAAAACCCCGTCTATGTGAAACGTGATTGTTTCTTGTATGGTATCAGATGGGAGGGGTGAGGCCAAGGACAAACATGGATTTTCTTCCCAGCCTCGACAGCTTATGCCCGGTTTTGCAGGGGGCTTGTCCTATAATCTCCTCATATCACCCGGCAGAGAGGACCGGGCCAAGGAGGAAGTCTGAATGACCGTAGATTGCGTGTCCGAGGGGCGGACCCTGACAGCGGCGGTGCGGGGGGAGCTGGATCACCACCGGGCCAAAGAGGTGATGACAGAGCTGGATGAGCAGATCGACATGGCTCTGCCCCGGCGGCTGACTCTGGACCTGTCAGGCCTGAGCTTTACGGACAGCTCGGGCATCGCAGTACTGATCCGGGTCAGCCGGCGGATGGAGCAGATCAAGGGCGAGCTGATAGTGCGGGGCGTGCCTCCGCAGCCGTGGAAGGTGTTTCAGGCGGCCGGCCTGCACAAGCTGATCCGATTTGAACAGGAGGAGCCCGCCGCGGCGGGGGAGGAGGACGTACATAAATGAAGGTGGAAAATTACGCCGCGCTGGAATTTTCCCAGCCGATCAGCCAACGAGGGGTTTGCCCGGACGACAGCGGCCTGCTTTGCCGCCCAGCTGGACCCCACGCTGGAGGAGGTCAACGACATCAAAACCGCCGTGAGCGAGGCAGTGACCAACGCCATCGTCCACGCCTACCCGGACCGGCTGGGCAAGGTGGCCCCTGAAGCTGCGTCTGAAGGAGGGCGGCATCCTGGAGATCTTGGTGCGGGACTGGGGGTAGGCATCGCGGACGTGGAGCAGGCCCGGACCCCGCTGTTCACCACCGGGAGCGAGGAGCGCTCCGGGATGGGCTTTACCATCATGGAGAGCTTCATGGACGTGGTAAAGGTGCGCTCTACCCCGGGGAAGGGGACCCAGGTGACCATGCGGAAGCGGATCTCCCCCGCATAGGCGGACGATGAATGGCACGCCAACGGCTCCAGAGCTGCTGGAGGCGGCCAGACAGGGGACAACCGGGCCTGTGAGCAGGTGTTGGAGGAAAACGCCGGCCTGATCTGGAGCATTGTGCGGCGGTATTACGGACGGGGCGTGGAGCCGGACGACCTGTACCAGCTGGGCTGTCTGGGCTTTTTGAAGGCAGTGCGGGGCTTTGACCCATCCTTCGGGACCCAGTTCTCCACCTATGCGGTGCCCAAGATCGCGGGGAGATCCGGCGTTTTCTCCGGGATGACGGCACTGTGAAGGTGAGCCGGGGCATGAGGGGGGCCGCAGTGTGGGGCGCCCGACGCCGGCTGGTGGCCGAGATGGGACGGGAGCCCACCCTGTCAGAGCTGGCGGCGGAGACCGGCCTGACGCCAGAGGAGATCGCAGCGGCGGAGACCGCCTCTGACGCAGTGGCATCCCTCCAGGCGGAGACAGGGAGAGGGCGGATTGACCCTGGAGGGATGCTGGGAACCGGCGGGATGGAGGAGGACGTGGTGGAGCGGCTGACCCTCCGTTCCGCCATGGAGGAGCTGCCGGGCGGGAACAGCAAGTGCTGCTGCTGCGCTATTACAAAAACCTCACGCAGATCCAGTGTGCCAGAGTCCTGGGGTCTCCCAAGTCCAGATCTCACGGCTGGAGCGGCGGGCGGTGGACCGGCTGCGGAAGATCCTGTGCGAGGAAGAAGCGTTCTGAGACTTCTCTGCCCCAGACGGGGCAGAAAAATAATAAGGATACAGGTTGCGGAAAAAGTCCCTGGAGGACTTTTTCGCAGCCAAATCTCAGGCCCGTACCAGAGATGGTACGGGCCCGGAGTATTTACGGAATAATTTTAGGAAATGATGTCTGGAGCTCCGGGGGTCAGGCGAGGGGCGGAGACGACGGCGTCCGGGTCGCTGACGTGAAAAACAGCAGGCCCACCACACGGTCGTTGCCCTTCTTGATGCCCATCACAGCGTTGGCGCGGCTCTTGCCGGCCTCACGGCCGATGGCTGCGTTGAAGCAGACGTTGCCGGCACCGCCGTCGCGGCACTCCACCGCACAGGTCACCTTCTGGTCACGGGGCATGGTCATCACGTTGGATTTGACCACGGCGATGATGCGCTGGTCGGTGATGGCATAGATGGTCTTCTGCTCCAGCAGCTTCTTGTCCAGATAGGGACGGACGGCCACCGCCAGCGGGATGCCGATCATGGGCACCAGGCCGATCAGGATGATCCCGATGCTCTTATTGTCCGCGATGGCGAAGGGAGGAAGACACCGAAGGAAAACAGGGTCATGACGGCGGTGATGATCCAGGCCACATACTGGGAGACACGGTCAGGGGACCGGAGGAGCTTCGTCTTGGTGGGTCGGCCGAACCAGAGGACCTTCTCGTTGTCCCGCAGAGTCTTTTGGAGGATCTGTTCCATAAATATGTTACTCCTTTCATAAATAAGAATGAATTCTTATCTTGATAAAAGATTACCACAACATTTATAAAAAACGGTATAAATAGGGGGTATATTGACGTTAAGAAAGCGAAAAAATAAAAAATAGAATCAAATAAATGATGTAAAAAAAAAGAATACCGCCTCCCCTTTGGCGGAAGGGGAGGCGGCGGATCGGCCGGGCGGTGAGCCGGTATGGGGCGGACGTTTGGAGAGAGAAACGCCCGCTCCCTCACCACACGGAGAAGAAAAACCGAACCAGAGAAAAGTGAGAAAACTCCGGCCGTTTAGGAGAGATATCCAAGCAGGGATTCTGGCTGAGGGATGTGGAAGAACAGCAGGCCGGGGACGCCGGACTGGGCAGGACTGCCGCAGCGGACCCCCAAAATGGCGTTGTCCAGCATTTTGGAGGAGGACTGGCCCACCGCTTCACAGAAGCAGAGGTTGCCGCTCTCCCCGTCCCGGGCTTCAATGGAGTGGGTGAGGATGCGGCCCAGGGGAATATACATCAGGTTGTTCTTCACCAGAGCCAGCACCCGGTAGTTGGTGATGGCGTAGATGGTGTCATGCTCCAAGCTCCACTTGTCCAACAGGGGGCGGATGGAGATCATGGCGGGGAGGAAGGCAGCGATCATGAGGATCACGGTCAGATCGGTGACGGCCTGATGAGTGCGGAGGAAAAAGGGGATCAGACCGCCCAGGATCACGGCCAGCGCCGCGGAACAGAGGACCCAGGTTAGGAGCAGAGAAGTACGGGAGGGGATGGACATCAATTTGAAAGGGGAGGGACGGCCGCTCCAGCGGACAATCTCACCGTCCAGAAGCACTTCCTGTAATCTCTGTTCCATGATGTGGGCTCACTTCCTCAAATTCTCTTCTGTCTGTTATTATAGCCTCTGGGCTATAAAATGGGTGTTAAACTGAAACAGAGGGTCGCTAAATAATTGTTAAGAAAAAACAGGGGAGAACAACAGCACCTCCGGAGCCTTAGCCTCCGGGGTGCTGATGTGTATGGAAGGCTCAGCTGTCCTCCAGCATCCGGTATCCGATGCCCAGTTCTGTCAGGATGTATTTGGGCTCGGAGGGGTTTTCCTTCAGCTTGCGGCGGATGTTGGCCATGTTGACCCGCAGGATCTGGTTGTTGCTGCCGCCGTAGGGCCCCCAGACGTGATTCAGGATAAAGTCGTAGGTGAGTACCTTGCCGGCGTGGATGCACAGCAGCTCCAGGATCTTAAACTCGTTCTGAGTGAAGTGGACCTCCTCGCTGCCCACGAAGACCTGGTGGCGGGCAGTGTCCACGACTAGGTCTTTGACCTGATAGCGGTCCTTCTGCTCGCCCTGGCTGACCTTGATCCGGTCGGCCCGGCGCAGAGTGGTGCGGATGCGGGCCAGCAGCTCCGGAACGCCGAAGGGCTTGACCACATAGTCATCCGCCCCCATGTCCAGGGCCTTGACCTTCTCAGACTCCCGGTCCCGGGCGGAAATGATGATGACGGGCACCTCCTGGGGCAGACCGCTGAGTTCCTGGAGCACCTCCAGCCCGTCCATGTCGGGCAGGCCCAGGTCCAGAAGCACCAGATCGGGACGGTGGGAAAAGAATAGGCTGAGAGCCTCCTTGCCGGTGGTGGCGGACATGGCCTTGTAGTCGTTGGCGGTCAGAGCGCGGCAGATGAAGTTGCTGATGGTGCGCTCATCTTCTACGACCAGGATCAAACGTTTTTCACTCATATGCTTTCTCCTCCATGGGAAGGCCGAAGCGGAACACCGCCCCGCCCTCCGGGTCGTTGCCGGCGGCGAAGAAGCCGCCGTGGGCTTTGATGATGCTCTGGCAGACGGACAGGCCGATGCCCATGCCTCGGGTGGAGTCGCCTGACAGGTCCCGGGGGAGGGGACGGCCGGACTGGACTGCCTGCATGATGTCAGGAGACAGTCCAATGCCATGGTCCCCGACCTCCACCACCGCCCACTCCTCCTGGCGGAACAGGTGGAGCTGGATGTGCTGAGTGTCCCCGGGTGGCGGACCGCGTTTTCCAGCAGATTGACGATGACCTGCTTGATGAGCATGGGCTCCATGGGCAGGAACAGGATGTCCTCTGAGAGGTCCAACTGCACATTGGCGTCCGGGAAACGGCGGCGGGTAGTGAGCACCGCATCCCCCGCTACCTCCTCCAGCATCTCCTCCCGCTTCTTCAAAGGGACAGAGGCGTCCTGGATACGGGTGATGGACAGCAGATTCTCCACCATGGTGGTGAGAGCTTCGGCGTCGTTTTTGATGTCGTTGAGCAGGGAGACATCCTTCTCACTGCGGGGCTCCTCGCTGGACAGCAGTACCGCGGCCGCCCCGGAGATAGCAGTCAGAGGGGTGCGGAGGTCGTGGGAGACGGAGCGAAGGATATTGCTGCGGATGGTCTCCCGGGCGGCCTCCAGCTGAATGGCATTCTTTTCCTGGTTCAGGCGCTCGTTCAGCTCATACAGGGCCTTGGTGTTCTGCTCCCCGCTGTTCCGCCTCCAGGGCCTGGAGCTTGATCCGGGAGGTGAGGGTGCAGATGATGATGGCGATGGCCGTCATGCTCAGCATGGCCACCGGGTATCCGGCATAGCTGAGAGAGAAGGCGGGTAGGGGTACATAAAATAGTAGTTGATGCAGAAAGAGCTGAACAGAGAGGCCAGGATACCATAAAAATATCCAGTGGTCAGCCAGGATACGAATGTGACGGCCAGCACATAGACCAAGGCGGAGTTGTTCTCCACGCCGAACTGAAACAGCAGCCGGCTGAGGTAGTATGCCCCGGCCATGAAAAAGGCGGTGATCAGAAAATTCATCACGCCCCGCGGGACAATGGCGGTCAGATCATGGAGCTTGGCTTTCCATTCTTTCAAAAGGAGCCCCCCTTCCAGCGGCCGGTCAGAGGATGACACGACGCTTGTATTCTTAGTCCCATTATAATAAGGAACGGCCCGGCCTGCAAGCAGAAAATGAGGGCGTCCTCCTTCAGGACCAGAGGAGGGAAGGAGGCACACATAGAGGACAAACAGGGCCATACCTATGACTGCGTTGATGGCGAAGGCGTTGCTGGCGATCTGGGAGTCCTCCAAAGAGCCATACTCCGAGATGTAGGCGTTGAGGATGACGGAACCGTGCTGGGAGATCAAGGTAAAGAACGCGGCATTAAAATAGAAATCCTGCCCCACCATGGGGTCCATCAGGAAAAATTTAACCCCATAGCTGACGGAGAAGATCAGAAGATAGCGCCAGGCGACCAGGCGCAGGCTCTCCCGAATCTTGTCCGGATTGTCCATATGGATCCGGTAGCCCACTGTGATCAGGATCAGGGTGGAGCTGATGCCGCCCAGCTTGGAGATGGTGTCGATCACGCCGCCGCCCAGGTCTGTGGCGGAAACGGCGTCCCGTATGCCCAGAAGCTGAAGTGCCAGGGCCAGGAAGATCATGACAAACAGTGGAGATAAAAGGTTTTTTTCCGATTTGACGCGGTCCGGCGGTCTCTCCCTTTAGATAGATCCGGGCGACCGGCATGAAGACTAGACCGATAAACAGCTCATGCCCCACTCCCATGCTGGTGAGATACCCCATATTTTCCAGGCCGAACACAGTGGAGAAGAGAGGAATGGCCATGAAGCCGAAGGCAAAGGCACAAGGATAGAGGGGAGCGAAGCGGCGTTTGAAATGGAACAGGCGCGCGGTGAGAAAGCCCAGCCCCAGGAGCAGAAGCTGGATCAGAAAGGTGCAGGCGGCCAGCCCAAAATGCTCGGGGCGCAGATCCAGCCCAATAAAGGTGGTGAAGATGGTACAGGGATCAGATAATCTGAGACCAGCTTTGTCACACCCTGAACGGTCTCTTCCGAAAAATAATGGCGTTTTTGGAGCCAAAAGCCAAAAATAATGAGCAGGATAACAGGGAGAACGCTGCGGATCAGATGTTCCAGCTGCATGATACGGTATCCTTTCAGGTGTCAGCACAAAGTATGAGGCGTCCCGGCAGAAAACAGAATGAGGAACGGACAGGCCCGACCCTGGGGATTCGGATATGCCTGCTGTCTGAAAAATTATAACACACAGAACAGATGCTGTCACCAGTATTTCACAGGGAGGCAGGCGGAACGGAAAAAACTTTCCGGGCTTCCACAGGACGGAGTTCTTGTACCTGAGCAAAAAAGTGGTATAATAATACGATTTCCCCCAAGAGATCAGGCCCGTCGGGGCGGCGGGCCTGACAGGGGAGGATAATGAATGGAATGAGGGATTTTGTATGACCTACAAGGAAGAATTTATCACGTTCATGGTGCGCTCCGGCGTGCTCACCTTCGGGGATTTCACCACCAAGTCCGGCCGCAAGACCCCCTATTTCATCAACACGGGCAACTACAAGACCGGCGCCCAGGCCGCCAAGCTGGGGGACTACTACGCTGCCTGTATCCAGGAGCACATGCCAGACGGCATTACCTGCCTGTTCGGACCGGCCTACAAGGGCATCCCCTGGTGGTGTCTGCCGCGGCCTCCCTGTACCGCAACTATGGCCGGGACCTGCCCTACTGCTTCAACCGCAAGGAGGCCAAGGACCACGGCGAGGGCGGTTCCATGGTGGGCTACAAGCCCCAGGACGGGGACGACGTGGCCATCGTAGAGGACGTAGTTACCGCCGGCACCGCCGTGCGGGAGTCCATCGAGCTGTTCAAGCATGTGGCCGACGTGAACATGCGCGCCCTGTTCGTCTCCGTGGACCGGATGGGCGGGGCACCCGGGACTGCACTACCCTGGACGAGCTGCGCCAGGACTATGGTATCCAGGTGTACCCCATCGTCACCGTGCGGGAGGTCATCGCCTTCCTCCACAACAACTCCGTGGACGGCAAGGTCTATATCGACGACGAGATGAAGGCCAAAATGGAAGCCTATCTGGAGCAGTACGGGGCCAAGGGCTGAGCCAAAAATTCCCCGTCCCCTCGGAGAGCGGAGGGAGCCTCCGGGGAACTGGTGCCCCCCGAAAACGCGGCGCGAATGCTTGCAAAGCGGTCCCCCGCAGGGACCGCCCGTGTTTTGAATGGAAGCCTATCTGGAGGAGTACGGGGCCAGGGCCTGAGCACGGCAAAGAGGACAGAGAAAGAGAGGGAGCAGGGATGGCGGAGAGGCGCAGATCCATCCATACAGGGCACCGGCAGCGGGGTGAAAGATAATTCTCCGCCCGGGGACTGGCGGGCTGGCCGGACCACCGGGTCCTGGAGCTGCTGCTGTCTACGCCATCCCCCAGGGGGATGTGAACGGGCTGGCCCACGAGCTGGTGGAGAGGTTCGGCTCGCTGGCCGGGGTGCTGGACGCCGCGGAGGAGGAGCTGTGCCGGGTGCCCGGGTGGGGCAGCACACCGCTGTCCTGCTCAAGCTGATCCCGGCGGCAGGGGCGCGCTACCTCCAGAGCCGGGCGGACCTGGGGAGCCGGTGCGCCGGACGGAAGACGCCTACGCACTGCTGGAGCCCTACTTCTTCGGGGCCAGGAACGAGATGATCTACCTGCTTGCGCTGGATGGGAAGAACAAGCCTCTGGGGGTGCGGAAGGTGGCGGAGGGCAGCATCTGCGCCGCCAACATCAATCTGCGCCGGCAACCACATCAGCAACCTGGCCTTCCCCTCCCCGGTGGACATCTCCACAACTCAGACTATGCGGACGGCCCTGGCGGGGGTGGGCATCGAGCTGCTGGACCACCTGGTCTTTGTGGACGGGGATATGGTGTCCATGCGGGACAGCGGGATGATGAAGTGATGCCTGGGCCCTGTCCCTCTGTGGACAGGGCCTTGACTTAGAACATTTGTTTTATTATAATAGGGCGGACGGAGAGCGGCCCGGGAGGAACAGGGGAGGGACGGCCATGCCCAGATTTGAAGTGGTTTCAGAATACACCCCCAGCGGGGATCAGCCGGAGGCCATCGAGGCCCTGGCCAGCGGACTGGAGATGGGGCTGGACGAGCAGACGCTGCTGGGCGTCACCGGGTCCGGCAAGACCTTCACCATGGCCAAGGTGATTGAGAAAATCCAGCGGCCCACCCTGGTGCTGGCCCACAACAAGACGCTGGCGGCCCAGCTGTGTGCGAGTTCGTCTCCTACTACGACTACTACCAGCCGGAGGCCTACGTGCCCCAGACAGACACCTTCATCGAGAAGGACGCCTCCACCAACGAGGAGATCGACCGCCTGCGGCTGTCCGCCACCTGCGCGCTGCTGGAGCGGCGGGACGTTATCGTGGTGGCGTCGTGTCAGCTGTATCTACGGCCTGGGCGAGCCGGACGATTTCGCCCGCATGATGATCTCCCTGCGGACCGGCATGACACTGGAGCGCGACGAACTGCTGCGGCGGCTGGTGGAGGACCGCTACGAGCGCAACGACGTGGCCTTCCAGCGGAATGTGTTCCGGGTACGGGGCGACACGGTGGAGCTGTACCCCGCCTATTATAAGGACCGGGCCATCCGTGTGGAGTTCTTCGGTGACGAGATCGAGCGCATCACGGAGATCCATCCGGTCACCGGCGCGGCCCTGAAGCAGCTGACGCACGTGGCGGTATATCCCGCCAGCCACTACGTCACGCCCAAGGACAAGCTGGAGCGCCGCTATCCAGGAGATCTACAAGGAACTGGAGGAGCGGGTGGCTTTCTTCGAGGGGGAGGGCAAGCTCATTGAGGCCCAGCGGGTCAAGCAGCGTACCCGGTACGACATCGAGATGATGCGCACGCTGGGCTACTGCTCCGGCATTGAGAACTATTCCCGGGTCATCTCCCAGCGGCCGGTGGGCAGCGCGCCCATGACGCTGTTGGACTTCTTCCCGGAGGATTTCGTGCTGTTCGTGGACGAGAGCCACGTGACCCTACCCCAGGTGCGGGCCATGTACAACGGCGACCATGCCCGCAAGCAGAGCCTGGTGGATTACGGCTTCCGTCTGCCCTGCGCCTTTGATAACCGTCCCCTGAAGTTCGAGGAGTTCGAAGAGCGCTTCTCCCAGGCGGTGTTCGTCTCCGCCACCCCCGGCGACTTTGAAAAGCAGCAGGCGGACCAGATCGTGGAGCAGGTCATCCGGCCGACCGGCCTGCTGGACCCCAGAGTGGAGGTCCGTCCGGTGCTGGGTCAGATCGACGACCTGGTGGCGGAGATACACGCCCGGGCGGAGAGGAACGAGCGCGTGCTGGTGACCACCCTCACCAAGAAAATGGCCGAGGACCTGACCGCCCACTTCCGTGGGCTGGGTATCAAGGTGCGGTATATGCACGCCGACGTGTCGGCCCTGGAGCGCATGGAGATCATCCGCGACCTGCGTCTGGGCGAGTTCGACGTGCTGGTGGGTATCAACCTGCTGCGTGAGGGCCTGGACCTGCCGGAGGTGTCGTTGGTGGCCATTCTGGACGCGGACAAGGAGGGCTTCCTTCGCAGCGAGACCAGCCTGGACCACGCCGCCCGCAACGCCGAGGGCCTGGTCATCCTGTACGCCGATACCGTTACCCCCTCCATGCGGGCCGCTATGGACGAGACGGAGCGCCGACGGAAGCTGCAGGACGACTTCAACAAGGCCCACGGCATTATCCCGCAGACCATCCGCAAGAGTGTCCGCGAGATGGTGGAGATCAGCCACAGCGCCGAGGAGGCCTCCAAGCTGTCGAAGAAGAAGCTTTCTGACCGTGAGCGAGCTGAGACCATCGCACGTCTGGAGAAGGAAATGAAAGAGGCCAGCCGTATGCTGGAATTCGAATATGCCGCCCTGCTGCGGGATCAGATCATTGAACTGCGGGGGGAGAAATAAACCGAACCGAGAAACGACCTATGAAAAAGTACCTTTCCTATATCTACGTGATCCTCAGCGCCGTGTGCTGGGGCTTTATCGGTTTTTCCAACCGTATGCTCACGGAGGTGGGCGTATCGCTGGGCAACCGGGTGTTCATCCGGAACTTCGGCACGCTGGTGATCCTGACCATCGTATTCGCCCTGTTCCACCGTCAGGTGTTCCGCATCAAGCTGAAGCATCTGCCCATTTTCCTGTGCTCCGGCCTGATCAGCATCCTGACGCTGAGCCTGGTCTACTTCCAGTGCCAGACCATGTGCTCCCTGTCGGTGGCGGCGGTGCTGCTGTATCTGGCCCCGTCCTTTGTGGTCATTTTCAGCGCCGTGCTGTGGAAGACACCGCTGACGAAGCGCAAGCTCATCGCCCTGGTGGTGTCCCTGCTGGGATGCGTGATGGTCAGCGGCATCATCGGCGGCGATATGACCGCTTCCTGGGCGGGTATCGGCCTGGGCGTGCTGTCCGGCCTGTGCTACGCCAGCTATACGGTGTTTGCCCACTACGGTCTGGCCCATTACGAGAGCTATACCATGATCTACTGGACATTTCTGGTGGCGGGGCTTGGCTCGGTATTTTTCGCGGACTTCGAGACGCTGCCGCTGGCCTTTTCCGGCACGCAGGGCATCGTGGGCGTGTGCGGTGTGGTGATCGTGGCCACGGTGCTGCCCTACATCTTCTATACGAAGGGGCTTGAGGGCGTGGAAAGCGGCCGCGCCTCGATCATTACCAACATCGAGCCGGTGGTGGAGACCCTCGTAGGTGTGTTCGTGTTCAAGGAGGCGCTGACCGTCTGGACTGTGCTGGGTATGGTCTGCGTGTTCGGCTGCGTGATCCTGCTGGCCAATGGAGATAAAAAATGCGAAGAAAAACCTGTCAAGTCCTGAACGGCTTTCACCTGAAGCTCATCGCCGCCTGCACCATGTTCATTGACCACATGGGGCACACGCTGTTCCCAACGGTTTTGTGGCTGCGCTGCATCGGACGGCTCGCCTTTCCCATCTTCTGCTTCCTCATCGCCGAGGGCTGCGTCTACACCCGCGATCGGAGGAAATACGCCCTGCGGCTGCTGGCGTTTGCCCTGCTGTCCGAAGTCCCCTTCGACCTGATGGTGGGCGGCACGGTGTGGTATCCCTATTCCCAGAACGTCCTGTGGACGCTGTTGGCCGGTGCGCTGATCTGCTGGTGCGTCGATTGGGCGCTGCAAAAGAAAACGCCGGCGGCCTTTTTGCTCACCGGCGCGGCCGTGGCCGCCGCGTTCTGCCTGCTGGAGCTGGCCGGGACGGACTATCGGGGCTGGGGTATGCTGCTGGTGGTGCTGTTCTACGGTGTCCGCCGCGTGTCCTGCGGCACCGTCGTGAAGCGAACGGCGCAGGCGGTGGGACTGGCGGTGTTCAGCATCGGCATTATGGGCGGCGTGTCCATCGAACTGTGGTCGCTGGCGGCACTGCTGCCCCTCTGGCTCTACAATGGCCGGCGCGGCTATTCCAACCGGGCGGTGCAGTACGGCTTTTACGCCTTTTACCCCGTGCATATCCTGATACTGTCCCTCATCGCCCTGTATGCGTAAACAGATAAGGAGGCTGTCCCTATGGCAAAGAACAAAGAGGAAAAAACCAACGTCATGCGGACGCTGGATCAGAAGAAAATACCCTACACCGCCCACAGCTACGACCCGGACGGCCCCATTGACGGTGTGTCCGTGGCGCAGATACTGGGCCAGCCGGCGGAGCAGGTGTTCCAAGACCCTGGTGACAAAGGCCGCCAGCGGGGCATACTATGTGTTCGACATCCCTGTGGCGGAGAACCTGGACCTGAAAAAAGCGGCTAAGGCGGTGGGGGAGAAGTCCATCGCCATGCTGCCACAGAAGGAAAACATCGATGTCACCATCCCCCGGGACAAGCTGGTGGTGATCACCGGCCTTTCCGGCACGGGAAACCTCCCTGGCCTTTGACACCATCTATGCCGAGGGACAGCGGCGGTATGTGGAGTCCCTCTCCTCCTACGCCCGTATGTTCCTGGGCCAGATGGAGAAGCCCGACGTGGATTACATCGACGGCCTGTCCCCGGCCATCTCCATCGACCAGAAGACCACCAGCAAGGAACCCCGCGGTCCACCGTGGGCACGGTGACGGAGATCTACGACTATCTGCGTCTGCTGTGGGCCCGGGTGGGCACGCCCCACTGCCCCCACTGCGGCAAGGAGATACGCCGCCAGACGGTGGATCAGATCATCGACCAGATACTGGCCCTGCCCGAGGGCACCCGTATCCAGGTGATGGCCCCGGTGGTGCGCGGCCGCAAGGGCGAGCACGCCAAGGTGCTGGAGGATGCCCGCCGGTCCGGCTTCGTCCGCGCCCGGGTGGACGGCAATATGTACGAACTCTCCGAGGACATCTCTCTGGAGAAGAACCTCAAGCACCGCATCGACATCGTGGTGGACCGACTGATCGTCCGCCCGGACATCGCAGGCCGGCTGACCGACTCAGTGGAGACGGCCTCCAACCTGGCGAATGGCCTCGTCACCGTTAACCTGCTGCGGGAGGAGAGAGATATCACCTTCTCCCAGAACTACGCCTGTGAGGACTGCGGTATCTCCATCGAGGAGCTCACCCCCCGTCTGTTCTCCTTCAACAACCCCTTTGGCGCCTGCCCCACCTGCACCGGCCTGGGCCTGCAATTAAAGGCTGATCCGGCCCTCATCATCCCCGACGGCAGCAAATCCATCCTGGAGGGCGCCATTACTGCCACCGGCTGGGCCTCCATCCGCTCCGACGGCATCAGTCGTATGTACTTCGACGCCCTAGTAAGAAATACCGCTTCTCCCTGACCCAGCCCTACGACAGCCTAAGCGACGAGGTGAAGAACGTCATCCTCTACGGCACCAAGGGGCGAAAAGCTGGAGCTCCACTATGACCAGCCCCGGGGCAAGGGTGTGCTGTACCAGGCCTTCGAGGGCATCTGCAACAACCTGGAGCGCCGGTATCAGGAGACCCAGTCCGATGCCAGCAAGAAGGAGATCGAGGGGCCTGATGACCCCCTGCCCCTGCCCGGCCTGCCAGGGTAAGCGCCTGCGGCCGGAGGCGCTGGCCGTCACCGTGGGCGGCAAGTCCATCTACGACGCCACTACCCTGCCGGTGGACGACGCCCTGGCCTTTTTCGACCATCTGGACCTGACCGGCAACCAGCAGATCATCGCCGCCCAGATCCTGAAGGAGATCCACGCCCGCCTGGGCTTTCTGCAGTCCGTGGGTCTGAGCTATCTGACCTTCTCTCGTGCCTCCGGCACCCTCTCCGGCGGCGAGAGCCAGCGTATCCGCCTGGCCACCCAGATCGGCAGCAGCCTTATGGGGGTGCTGTATATTCTGGACGAGCCCTCCATCGGTCTGCACCAGCGGGACAATGACAAGCTGCTGGCCACGCTGCAGCGGCTCCGCGATCTGGGCAATACCCTGATTGTGGTGGAGCACGACGAGGACACCATGCGCGCCGCCGATTACCTTATTGACATCGGTCCCGGCGCCGGCGCCCACGGCGGGCAGGTCATGGCCGCCGGCACTCCGGAGGAGGTCATGGCCAATCCCAACAGCCTGACGGGCCAGTATTTAAGCGGCAAAAGGTCCATTCCCGTGCCGGAAAAGCGCCGCCCCGGCAGCGGGGAATTTCTCACCGTCCGGGGCGCGGCGGAAAACAATCTGCGGCATATCGACGTATCCGTCCCCCTGGGGACCTTTACCTGCGTTACCGGCGTGTCCGGCTCCGGGAAATCCTCTCTGGTCAACGAGGTTATCTTCAAGCGCCTGGGGGCAGACCTGAACCGCATGAAGGCCCGGCCCGGCCGGCACGACGCCATAGAGGGCGAGGAGTTCCTGGACAAGGTGGTGGGCATCGACCAGAGCCCCATCGGCCGCACCCCCCGCTCCAATCCCGCCACCTATACGGGGCTGTTCAACGAGATCCGCAATCTGTTCGCCTCCACCCCGGACGCCAAGGCCCGGGGCTACGGCCCGGGCCGATTCTCCTTCAACACCAAGGGCGGCCGCTGCGAGGCCTGCTGCGGCGACGGTATGCTGAAGATCGAGATGCACTTCCTGTCCGACGTGTACGTCCCCTGCGAGGTGTGCAAAGGCAAGCGGTACAACCGGGAGACGCTGGAGGTCCGCTACAAGGGCAAGAACATTGCCGATGTGCTGGATATGACCGTGGACGAGGCGTGGGAGTTTTTCCGCCGTGGTGCCCAGGATCGTGAAAAGCTGCGGACCCTGCGGGATGTGGGGCTGGGCTATGTGAAGCTGGGCCAGCCCAGCACTACCCTCTCCGGCGGCGAGGCCCAGCGCGTCAAGCTGGCCACGGAGCTGAGCCGCCGCGCCACAGGGCGGACGGTGTATATTCTGGACGAGCCCACCACCGGCCTCCACGCCGATGACGTGCGGAAGCTGTTGGAGGTGCTCCAGCGGCTCACCGACGGCGGCAACACGGTGCTGGTCATCGAGCACAACCTGGAGCGCGTCCTACACCGGCCAGTATCTGAAAAAATACCTGAAGTGACCGGCCTTTCCCCTGCCGCATAGGATAGGGCAGGGGGGGTGGCTGCATGGAGCTTTTACAGGACGGCGTGGTCGCCGCGCTGGCGGCCATCGGCGTCACGGCGCTGATATGGCTGGCGGCATCGCTGCTGCTGTGGCGTGAGCGTCCGGTGGACGCGGTGTATCTGGTCCGGGTCTCCGGAGACGGGACGGGACTGGATGTGACGCTGCGCCGTCTGGCCCAGAGCCGCCGTCTGCCGGTGCTGCTGGTGGACTGCGGACTGACCGACGAGGGCCGCCGCGCCGCGGCGCTGCTGTCCGATATGAACACGAAATTGCTGACGCCCCAGGAGCTGGCGGCGTACTATACAGAGGAAGATACCACCGAACAGGGGAGGTGAGCCGATGGGCGAGCGCGTGACCGTGGAGGGCACCGTAGAGAACGTCATCTTTCATAACGAGGAGAACGGCTATACCGTGCTGCTGCTGACCGTGGAGGGCGAGGAGGAGCCTGTCACCGTGGTGGGCTGTATCCCCTGTGCCGCCGCCGGCGAGGGCATGACCGTCACCGGCGTGTGGAACGTCCACCCCGTCCACGGAAGCCAGCTCACCGCCGAGAGCGTGGAGCGCCGGATGCCGGAGCGTGAGGAGGACATGATCGCCTACCTGTCCTCCGGCATCCTCAAGGGTGTTGGTCCCGCCACCGCTCAGCGGCTGGTGGAGCGCTTCGGCGCGGACACCCTGCTGGTCATCGAGCAGGAGCCGGAGCGCCTGCGGTGCATCAAGGGCATCACCGCCCAGAGAGCGAAGGAGCTGTCCGCCGCCTTCCGTGCGCTGACGGGCCTGCGCCAGCTGATGGAGTTCCTGGCCCGGTATGACCTGCCGGTGTATCTGGCCATGCCCCTCCAGCGCACCTACGGCGACGGGGCCATCCAGGCCCTGCGGGATGACCCGTATATCCTGTCCCGGGCCCAGTACGGGGTGGATTTTTCCATAGCGGACGAGATCGCCATCAGCCTGGGCTTTGACGGGGACGATCCCTGCCGCCTGCGGGCGGCGCTGACCTATGAGCTGGAGCACAACGCCGCCAACGGCCATGTGTTCCTGCCCCGCGAGAAGCTGCTCTTCGCCACGTCGCAGCTGCTGGCCGTGACGCCGGACGAGCTGGAGCTGGCGCTGGACAAGCTTATCGAGGACTTCGGTGTGGTGGAAAAGACCATTGCCGGGGTGCAGGGCTGCTATCTGCCCCGGCTGTACCAGGCGGAGACCTTCGTGGCGGAGCGCCTGCTGTCACTAGTGCGGACGCCGGTGGAGGTGCTGCCCCGGGCGGAGAAGGTCATCGATGACATTGAAAAGGAACAGGGCGTGGCCTATGCGCCTCTGCAGCGGCAGGCGGTGTGCCTGGCGGCCCAGGGCGGTATACTGCTGCTGACCGGCGGCCCCGGTACCGGCAAGACCACGTCCCTGCGGGGCATCGTGTCTCTGTACGAGCGTATGGGGCTGGATGTGGCGCTGCTGGCGCCCACCGGCCGCGCCGCCAAGCGCCTGGGCGAGGTGACGGGCCGGGAGGCCCAGACTATCCACCGTGCCCTGGGCATGAGCTACAATGAGCTCACCGGCCAGACGGCCTTTAAGAAGAACGCACAGGATCCGCTGGAGGTCCACGCTGTCATCGTGGACGAGATGAGCATGGTGGATATCGAGCTGATGCGCTCCCTGCTGGAGGCCATGCGGCCGGGAAGCCGCCTGGTGCTGGTGGGCGACCCGGACCAGCTGCCCTCCGTAGGCCCCGGCAGCGTGCTGGGGGATATGCTCCGCAGCGGTGTGGTGCCGGCGGTGTCCCTGACCCAGGTGTTCCGTCAGGCGGAGCAGTCGGCCATCATCCGCGCCGCCCACGCCGTGGACCGCGGCGAGCTGCCGCCGCTGGAGAACAGCGGCAGCGGCGACCTCTTCTTCCTGCGCCGCCGCGCGCCGGATCGTCTGGTGCAGACGGTGGTGGAGCTGTGCCGCGACCGCCTGCCCAAAAACATGGGTATTCCCGCCGAGCAGATACAGGTGCTCTCCCCCACCCGAAAGGGCCCCTGCGGTACGGCGGCGCTGAACCGGGCCCTGCAGGCGGCGCTGAACCCGCCGGAGCGCGGTAAGCGCCAGAAGCAGTGGGGCGACATGACGTTCCGGGTGGGTGACCGGGTCATGCAGACCCGGAACAACTACGATGTGCTGTGGGAGAAGGAGGATGGCTCCGGCGGCAGCGGTATTTTCAACGGCGACGTGGGCGTTATTCAGGACATTGACCCCGGCGGCGAGCTCATCACCCTGCGGTTTGATGACCGCACGGCGGTGTACACCGCTGACCTGCTGAGCCAGCTGGATATGGCCTACGCCGTCACCGTACATAAATCCCAGGGCAGCGAGTATCCGGCGGTGATATTGGCCGCGGCGTCCGCCGCGCCGTCGCTGCTGGTGCGCGGCGTGCTGTACACAGCTATCACCCGTGCCCGCAGGCTGCTTATCCTCGCCGGGGACGATGCCGTTCTGGCCCAGATGGCCGCCAACAACAAGCAGCAGCGCCGGTACAGCGGCCTGCGCCGCCGACTGAAGGAGGGATACCATGAGCAATAACGGTAGTATCAACGACGCGTTGGACAAGGCCCAGCGGGGCTTGCTGGACTTCTTTTTCCCCCGCAAGTGCCCCTTCTGCGGGCGCGTGGCGGGCCGGGAACTGCTGTGCGAGGCGTGCAAGGCGTCGCTGCCCCGGTGCGATAAGGTACGCACCGGCACCTTCGGCGAATGTGCCGCGCCGCTGTATTACGAGGGCCGCGTCCGCGACGCCCTTCTGGCCTTCAAATTCAAGCGACGCATCGAGGACCTGAACGCCTACGGTGTGCTGATGGCCGAAAAGGCGGCGGAGGTCTACGCCGACCGCTTCGATGCCGTCACCTGGGTGCCGGTGAGCAAACAGCGCCTGAAAAAGCGTGGCTTCGACCAGTCGCGTATGCTGTGCGCCAGCCTGTGCGTGGACTGGCACACGGAGCCGCAGGAGACACTGCGTAAGGTGCGGGACAACCCGGCCCAGTCCGGTATCGGTGACCCGGCGGAGCGCCGGGCCAATGTGCTGGGCGCTTACGAGCCGGTGGAGCCGGACCGTATCGCCGGCAAGCGCTTCCTGCTCATCGACGACATCATCACCACCGGCGCCACGCTCACCGAGTGCGTCCGGGTGCTGAAGGCCGCCGGGGCGGCGGACGTGGTCTGCCTGACGCTGGCCATGGCCCGTGATAATTGAGGTATGGACTTCGGCGTTTCCGTATAGAATACAGAAAATACCGCGATTTTCATTTCGCAGTTGCAATATTCTTTCTCAATCGGTATAATAGATAAATCAGAGGGTAACGGGCGCACCCGCCCGAAACGAAAGACAAGATAGAGGTGCAGTAGTATGTGTTCCATTGCAAAAGATATCGGCATCGACCTGGGCACCGCCTCCGTACTGGTGTACGTAAAGGGCAAGGGCGTCGTATTGAACGAGCCGTCCGTGGTGGCCATCGACAAGAATACCGGCAAGCTGCTGAAGGTGGGCGCCGACGCCCAGGCCATGCTGGGCCGCACCCCCGGCAACATCATCGCCATTCGCCCCCTGCGGGAGGGCGTCATCTCCGACTACGACATGACCGAGCGGATGCTCCGCGAGTTCCTGCGCAAGGTGGTGGGCGGCTTCCAGCTGTTCAAGCCCCGCGTCATCATCTGCGTGCCCTCCGGCATCACCGAGGTGGAGGAGCGCGCCGTGGTGGACGCCGGCATCCAGGCGGGCGCCCGCCGGGTGTATCTGATCGAGGAGCCTGTGGCCGCGGCCATCGGCGCCGGCATTGACATCGCCAAGCCCGACGGCCACATGGTGGTGGATATCGGCGGCGGTACCAGCGACATCGCCGTCATCTCCCTCTCCGGCGTGGTGGAGAGCGCCTCCATCAAGGTGGCCGGCGACCAGTTCAACGAGGCCATCGTCAAGTATATGCGCCGCAAGCACAATGTGCTGGTGGGCGAGCGCACCGCCGAGCTGATGAAAATGCAGATCGGCTGTGTCTTCCCCAAGGAGCAGGAGACGTCCATCGAGATCAAGGGCCGCTGCCTGGTGACGGGTCTGCCCAAGGTCATCAACGTCAGCTCCACCGAGATGCTGGAGGCATTGAGGAGCCGGTAGAGCGTATTCTCGAGGCCATCCACGGCGTGCTGGAGCGCACGCCCCCCGAGCTGGTGGCGGACATCTCCACCAACGGCATCGTCATGACCGGCGGCGGCAGCCTGGTGGACGGCTTTGACAAACTCATCGAGGCCCGCACCGGCATCCCACACCGTGGTGGCCGAGGGCGCCATCTCCTGCGTGGCCGAGGGCACCGGCCGCAGCCTGGACTCCCCTGAATTCTATGACCGACGGCACCGTGAACCTGAGCCGCCGCAAGCAGATGAGCTAAGCACAATACAGAAGGCCGCCAAAGGGCGGCCTTTTTCTCAAGTTGCTCTTGCAACTTCCACGAAAAAGCGCTACTATTACGATACACGAGAACGAGATAAGGAGGAACCACCATGAAGTTTTCCAGCAAGGTCTTGAAATGCGGCCTGTCCCCCATGCGGAAGTTCCACCCCTACGCGGTGGCGGCGGAGGCCAAGGGCAGGAAGATCTATCATCTGAACATCGGTCAGCCGGATATCGAGACGCCCAAGGCGTACTTCGATGCGGTGAAGCACTTTGACCTGCCGGTGTTGGCCTATGCCCCGTCCCCCGGTATCCCGGAGCTGATCGAGGCCATCCGCAAGTACTACGCCGATCTGGGTATGCACTTCGATGCCGGTGATATCCTCATCACCAACGGCGGCAGCGAGGCGCTGCAGATCACCATGAACTGCATCCTGGATGACGGCGATGAGATCCTCATCCCCGAGCCTTTCTACCCCAACTACAATACCATGGCCTACACCTGCGGCGCGAAGATCCACCCCATTCCCACCTCTCCCCACGACGGCTACCACTACGCCGACCGCGCCAAGGTCGAGGCGGAGATCAACGAGCACACCCGCGCCATCATGGTCACCAACCCCGGCAACCCCACCGGCGCCGTCCTGACGCCGGAGGAGATGCGTATGCTGGTGGACGTGGCCAAGGCCCACGACCTGTTCATCATCGGCGACGAGGCCTACCGCGAGTTCGTCTACGCCGGCGAGCCTCTGCAATCCATGGGCCAGTTCGAGGACGCGGCCGAGAACGTCATCGTCATCGACACCGTCTCCAAGCGGTTCTCCGCCTGCGGCGCCCGCATCGGCTGCATGATCTCCCGCAACAAGGAGCTGATGGCGCAGGCCATGAAGTACGCCCAGTGCCGTCTGTCCGTGCCCACACTGGACCAGGTGGCCGCTGCCGCGCTGTACACCGTCGGCCCCGACTACTTTGCCGCCGTCCGTGAGGAGTACAAGCGCCGCCGCGACACGGTGGTCAGCAAGCTGCACGAGATACCCGGCGTGGTCTGCGAGTGCCCCCGCGGCGCCTTCTACATCATGGCCGCCCTGCCTGTGGACGATGCCGATGCCTTCCAGAAGTGGCTGCTGGAGGAGTTCGAGGACAACGGCGACACCGTGATGTTTGCCCCCGGCGAGCCCTTCTACGGTACCCCCGGCAAGGGCAAGAACGAGATCCGCATCGCCTATGTGCTGAAGCAGGCGGATCTGGAGCGCGCCATGGACCTGCTGGCCAAGGGTATCGCCGCCTACAACGCCCGGTAAACGGATACACGCAAAAAAAGAAAGCCCTTTCGGGCTTTCTTTTTTGCGTAGCTTATCCCTTCAGCGCCATATCGCAGCGTGCGGGCAGGTCAAAGGCGGCGAAATAGGCCTCCTCCAGCGGGATCCAGCGATCCCGGAACATTTGGAGCTTCTCCGGGCCGCTGCGGGCTTCAATGCGGCGGAGCTGCTCGGCAGCGTCCACGGTAAGGAATACCCGCAGATCATAGCTGTCCCACAGGGCCGGATGGCAGGCGTAGGCGCCCTCCACGATGGTCAGGCGCGCCGACGGGACCGTCACCGGCTCGTCCAGCGCCTGCCGCGCACAGCGGAAGGGGCGGTAGACGACCGCCTCACCGCGCAGTGCCGGCTGCAGCACTTCCAATAGAAAGCGCTCGTGGTCCACGTTTTCGCCCGGCTGTGCCAGCCGTGCAGCGGTGCGCTGCTCCGGGCGCAGAAAGAAGTCGTCCATGTGGAACACCCGGCAGGACAGCTGCGCCTGCAGCTGTGCCGCCAGCGTGCTTTTCCCGGCGCCGCAGCGGCCGTCGATGGCCGCGATGACCCGCGCCTGCCGATCCAGCAGCGCCCGGATAACCGTCAGCAGGCGGTCGTAGTCAGCAGGGGTCATTTCGCCCTCCGGGCGGCGCGGCGCTGGATGAGCTTCACCAGCTCCACCACCGGAAGGACCAGGAAGGCCAGGGCCAGGGCCACGCCGTACTCCGTCCAGCTGACGGGGGTGAAGCCGAAAGCGTTGGCGATGACGGGCACCTCCAGTACCAGTGTTGTCAGAGCCAGCGAGCCGACCATCGCGCCCCACAGCACTTTGTTGTGGCTGGGTAGTGAGAACACGCTCTTGCGCTGGGAGCGCATATTGAAGCTGTGGAAGATCTCGCACATACTCATGGTCAGGAAGGCCATGGTCATACCGTCGTCGGACACGCCCTTGGGCATCTCAAAATAGCCCACCTCCATGCAGTGTCCGATGATGTAGGAGGTCATGGTGATGATCGTGATCAGCACGCCCTGATACAGGATGTCAAAGCCCAGGCCACCGGCGAAGATGCCGTCCTTGCTGTCCCGGGGCGGGCGGGTCATGGTATCCGGCTCACCCTTCTCCAGACCAAGGGCCAGGGCGGGGAAGCAGTCGGTGATCAGGTTGATAAACAGCAGGTGCACCGGGTTCAGCAGTGTGAAGCCCAGCAGCGTGGCAAAGAACACGCTCAGCACCTCGCTCATATTGGAGCCCAGCAGGAACTGGATGGCCTTGCGGATGTTGTCGTAGATGCGGCGGCCCTCCTCCACGGCGGTGACGATGGTGGCGAAGTTGTCGTCGGCCAGCACCATGTCGGCCACGTTCTTGGTCACGTCCGTGCCGGTGATGCCCATGCCCACGCCGATGTCCGCGGACTTGATGGAGGGCGCGTCGTTGACGCCGTCGCCGGTCATGGCGGTGATGGCGCCCTTGCGCCGCCAGGCGTTGACAATGCGGACCTTATGCTCCGGCTGCACCCGGGCATAGACGCTGTACTTCTCCACCGCCTTGTCCAGCTCCTCATCGGTGAGGCTGTCCAGCGCGCTGCCGGTAACGGCCTGGCTGGCGTCGGTGATGATGCCCAGCTCCTTGCCGATGGCCACGGCGGTGTCCTTGTGGTCGCCGGTGATCATCACCGGGCGGATGCCCGCGGCGCGGCACTCGGCCACGGCGGCCTTGACCTCCGGGCGGATGGGGTCGATCATGCCCGCCAGACCGATGAAGCAGAGGTCCTGCTCCAGGTCCTCCGGCTCCTGCCGGTCGGGCAGTGCGTCGTACAGGCGCTCCGCCGCCGCAAGGACCCGCAGGGCCTTGTCGGCCATGGCCTTGTTCTCCGCCAGAATGGCGGTGCGCTTTTCCTCAGTCAGGGGCAGGATCTGCCCGCTTTCCGTATAGCTGGTGCACCGGCGCAGCACCTCGTCCGGCGCGCCCTTGGTGTACTGGATAAAGCCGTTGTCTGTGCGGTGGATGGTGGACATCATCTTCCGGCCGGAGTCAAAGGGGGCCTCGCCGCAGCGGGGCTGGCGGCTCTCCAGCACAGGCTTCTTCAGCCCCTGGGCAGCGGCAAAGTTCACCAGCGCCGCCTCCGTGGGCTCGCCGATGGCGCCGTTCTCCTCCAGCGCGGCGTCGTTGCACAGCGCCATGGCTGTGGCCAGCAGCTCCGTAGAGCCGGTGTGCTCCACCACGGTCATCTTGTTCTGTGTCAGGGTGCCGGTCTTGTCCGAGCAGATGACCTGGGTGCAGCCCAGCGTCTCCACCGCCGTCAGCCGCCGGATCACGGCGTGCTGCTTGCTCATGTTGGTCACGCCGATGCTCAGCACCACCGTCACCACCGTGGCCAGTCCCTCCGGGATGGCGGCCACCGCCAAAGACACCGCCACCATAAACGTGCTCAGCACGGTGTCCAGCGTGAACTCGCCGGCCACCACCAGGTCAAAGATAAAGATGAACACGCAGATGCCCAGCACCAGCTTGCTCATGGTCTTGCCCAGCTCATTCAGCTTGCGCTGCAGGGGCGTCTGCTCCTGCTCCGTCTGGGCCAGCACACCGGCGATCTTGCCCATCTCCGTGTCCATGCCGGTGGCGGTGATGACTGCCTTGCCGCGGCCGTAGACCACGGTGCTGCCCATGTAGCACATATTCTTTCGGTCGCCCAGGGGCACGTTGTCTCCGGTCAGCAGCCCCACCGCTTTGGTGACGGGGACGCTCTCGCCGGTCAGCGCCGCCTCCTCGATCTTCATGGAGGCGCTCTCCAGCAGCCGTCCGTCGGCGGGGACGGCGTCGCCTGCCTCCAGCAGCACCACGTCTCCGGGCACCAGCTGGCTGCTCTCAATGACCACCTGGTGGCCGTCCCGCAGCACCTTGCACTTGGCGGCGGTCATGGTCTGCAGGGCCTCGATGGCCGCCTCGGCCTTGCTCTCCTGCACCACGCCCAGCACCGCGTTCAGCAGCACCACCACCAGGATGATGAACACCTCGGTGAAGCTCTCGCCGCTGAGTGCGTTGGTCACGGCGGACACCGCCGCCGCTGCCATCAGGATCAGCAGCATGGGGTCCTTCAGCTGCGCAAGGAACCGCTGCAGCAGGGAGGGCTTCTCCGCCTCCTTCAGCTTATTGGGGCCGTGCTTGGCCAGACGTTCAGCCGCCTCCGCCTCTGTCAGACCGGTGGGACAGGAGCCCAGCTCCTCCAGCACCTCCTGCGGACTGCGGTTGTATTCTTTTTCCATCGTCTATTACTCCTTTATATCATGGTTTTATAATTTGAAGCAAAAAAGCAGAACAAAAAGCGAAACAGAAAATGAACCAAAGGACAACAAAAAACTCATGCACGGACAGGCTATGTCTGTGCATGAGTCTCATTCTTTCAGGACACATCGGGCGCTGCCGCGCCGGGATGACGGTGTGCCACGCCGCGCCAAAACCGGCGCTGCGGAATTACTCCCTCATTCATTATGGGGTATTTTACCCGCTTTTTTACCCGCTGTCAACCCCAAAAAGGGCGGTTTTTTACACCATTTCCGCGGCGCACAGGGCGTCAAAATACTTGTACAGCGGCATCAGTGTCCGGAAGCCCTCAATGATATCCTGTGCCAGTTCCTGCGAGAACATACGCTCGTCCGGCGCGGCGTCATGTTGTAAATTGATAGACTTCTTGTTGTACCACGCCGCCAGCAGGGGAGAGGGGGCGGTCTTTTTCCTGGCATATTCCGGGCCTGAAAGCGTGAATTGCGCCTGTTTATTGAACCTTTTGACCAGCTTTTCCAGCACCTCGGGATGCTCGTCGACGGCCTTGCGGTACGCCTCCATCAGCGCCGCCTTCGGCGCCCAAAAGCCCATGCCGTAGCTGTAATAGTCTGGCCCGATCTCAAAGTAAAACGTGGGCCGCCCCGTCCAGTCCTCGCCGCCGGCGCGGACGCAGAACCACAGGTGGTCCTTGTACGGTCCATTCCCGTGCAGCCGTCGGGCATCCCGATAGATGCGGGAGAGCTTCAGCAGAAACGGCTCCTTGGGGAATGCCGCGTGCAGGGCTTCATACACCTGCTCGCCCAGCGCACGGGTGGGGGCCAGGAGATGTGCCTCATAGTCCTGCTTATGCGCCAGAAACCAGGAGCGTTCGTTGTTGAACCGAATGCCCCACAGAAAGTCCAGTGTCTCCTGTGTATAGCCTTCAAAAGCCATGCTATGTACTCCTTTTAATTAAAGCGCTCACATGAATTTGCACAACAGAACGGGCAGCAGCAGCGCCGGGGTCATGTTCATAATGCGCAGCTTGGTGACGCCCAGCACGTTCAGGGAGATGCCGATGATCATCAGTGACCCGGTGACAGAGATCTCGGTGATGACCGCGTCGGTCAGCACCCCTGTCAGCAGGGAGGCCAGCAGCGTCATCACACCTTCCACCGCCAGCACCGACAATCCGGAAAAGACGATGCCGATGCCCATGGAGCTGGCAAAGGCCACGGATCCGGCAAAGTCGATGACAGACTTGGCCAGCAGGATGCCGTGGTCGTTCTTCAGACCACTGTCCAGCGAACCCATCACCGCCATAGCGCCCACGGCGAACACCAGCGAGCCGCTGACGAAGCCGTCGGTGATGGGACCCATTTTCCCGAATTTCTTTTGCAGCCAGTCGCCCGCCCGGGTGACGCCGTCCTCGATGTGCAGCAGCTCGCCGATAACGGAGCCGATCACCAGCGACAGTATGGGGATGAGCTGGTTGCTGCTGCCGATGGCACCGGAGATGCCGATGCCGATGGATACCAGCGCCGTAGCGCCAAGCACCGTCTGCCGCATTTTTTCCGGCATGAGCCTGCCGCCCAATGTGCCCAGAACGCCGCCGACCGCAACAGCGGCGGCGTTGATCAATACACCAGTGAGTATCATGGTACCAGTCCTCCGTCGTCTATCAGATCGCGCACCACCGCGCCTCCCATCAGCAGCCCCGCCACCGAGGGCACCCAGGGGACGCTGGCGGGCACGCTGCGCCGTCCGGGTGACGGCGCTTCCAGCTGCTGTGTCTCATGGGGCAGCTCCGGGCTGAACACCACCTTCAGGTGGTGGATCCCCCGGGCGCGCAGTTCCTTCCGCATGACACGGGCCAGCGGGCAGCCGCTGGTCTTGGAGATATCCGTGACCCGCAGCAGCTCAGGCTCCAGCTTGTTGCCGGTGCCCAGGGCCGACAGGATGGGGATGCCCGCAGGCGGGCCTGCTGGATCAGGTCCAGCTTGCAGCTGACCAGGTCGATGCAGTCCACGATATAGTCGAATTTCCGGGAGAAAAATTCCTCCCGATGGGCGGCGTCATAGGTGGCGCAGATCGGGTATACCACCGTGTCCGGGTCGATGTCCCGCACACGTGCCGCCGCGACCTCCGCCTTGTACTGCCCCACGGTGGAGGTCAGCGCGCACAGCTGGCGGTTGATGTTGGATACGGATACCGTGTCCTGGTCCACCAGTGTCAACGTGCCAACGCCGCTGCGTGCCAGGCACTCAGCGGCGTAGCTGCCCACACCGCCCAGACCAAACACCGCCACATGGCTGCGGCGGAGTTTGTCCAAAGCGGGTGCGCCCAATGTCATTTCTGTTCTGAGAAAACGCTCGTTCATAGACTCGAAGAAGGGGCGGTCATCAGCCCACGTGCTTCATGCCGGCTTCCTGCACCACATCGGCGCTGTCCAGCAGACCGTCCAGCCAGGCCTCGGTGTCGGTGTTGCGCAGAGCGTTCTCGGCCTGTACCTGCCAGTAGGGCACGTCGTCGCCCACAAAGTACATCACATGATAGCCCTTGTAGTTAGAGCTCTCACCGTATACGATGCCGGTATCGCCGGACTGACGGCTCGCATCGAAGCACCAGTCGTTGAACTCGGTGACCATCTGGTTTTTGTAGATCTTGGTGTACAGACCGCCGTTGGTGTTGCTGCCGTCATCCGCACTGAGCTCGTTGGCCAGGGCCGCGAAGCTGTCCTCGGTGGCCTCGCCGGCTTTCCACTGGGCCAGCGCGTCCTCGGCTGCGGTCTTGGCCGCATCCTTAGCCGCCTGCAGGTCGGCCTCATAGGTCTCGGCCTCGCTGTCCAGTGCGCTCTCGTCTACCTTGAACAGGATGTGGCGCACGTCCTTGGTGGCGTATTCCTGACGGCCCACGCTGCGGAACACGACCACATAGCAGTTGGAATCGCTGGCCACAACGGCGCTGTCGCCGGCCTTGCGCGCACTGTCAAATACCCAGTTGGCCACGTCGCTGCCGTTGTTGCTGCCGGCATCGGTGCTGGTGTAGCTGGCGGACTCATAATCCTTGGCCACATCCTCCAGCGCCTCGCCGCCCTGCACGCGCGCCAGCACAGCGGCGGCATCGCTCTCGGCCTTGGCCTTGGCGGCGGCGTTCTCCTCATCGGTGGGCTCCACGGTGTTGCCATCATCGTCCTTGGTGCTGTCGGCGGTACCCTTGAAGTACAGGGACTCATAGCTGGCCACGTCAAAGCTGCTCTTGTTGCCCTGATAGTAGGTCTCCAGGTCGCTGACGGTGTAGGTCAGCTCCTCGGCGTAGTGGCTCTGGTAATGGGTGGCCACGTCCACCAGCTGCACCATCTCCTTGAAGGTATCCACGGTCATGTTCTTGCCGTAGATCAGCTTCAGATACGTCTTCGTGGAGTAGCCGTTCTGCTTGGCGGCGGCGTTGAGCTCCTCCATAGTGGCATCCAGCTCCTCCTGAGTGTGCTCATCGGCGCCCATGCCGTTGGCCTCAGCCTCCTGGGCGGTCAGCACGTACATGGCCAGCTGCTTCACCGCGGTGTCGCGGACATACTGCTCCCATGTGACATCACCCTCGTCCTCGATACCCAGCGCGGTCTTCATGGTGTCGCTCACCACCTGCTGGTCCAGGGATTTGGACGTATCGATGCCGTAAAAGCTGGCATAGCTGCTCTTCACCAGACTGCTCTTCACGTTGGCGTAGAAATACTCCACCTGCCCGGCGGTATATTTCTCACCGTTGATGGTCACGGCGGTGGCGCTGCGCTGCAGCACGCCGGAGTTATACACCAGCAGCACCGCGGCCACGATCACGAACACGCCGGCGATCACGCCGTACAGGATATTGTTCTTGCGTGCCTTGGCCTTCTCCTCCGCCTCGCGGATCTTCTTGGGGTCGGTGACGCCCTGGGCCGCCAGATCCTGCCGGATCTTCTTTTCTCTTGATGCGCTCATTGAAATTCATTCCTCTCGATTTTGGACGCAATACGCCCTTGTTTGGTAACATACTCGGTCATTATATCGTATACCGCACCTTTTCGCAAGAGGGAAACGCCTGGAATTTGTGAACATTTTACCGCGCTCACTGAGCACAAGACCCCCATTCCGTTTCGGAATGGGGGTCTTGTGCTCAGCGACAGGCAGCGGCCATGTTATAACCTGCACAACTCGCAGGTGGGTCGTCTCCGACTGACTTTACTGCTTCCAGCATCCGCCCGCATACGGCAGGCGGGAGGCCTGCAAACCATCTGCCGATCCGACGTCCCGTATAACCAATGTCAGGATAAATAGAACCGCTGCCCATCGCTCAATTTTCCGCCCTGCCTTCGTCAAATCGGCTCGACGTACAGAAAGTACGCCATCGCCGCTTTGCCATCGGCAGGACGAAAAATCCTGCCGAAGGAGTGGCGTGTATCTTTTTCGCTGCACCGCCGCGCCTCGTCTTGGCGAAAAATCCAGCCATTTTCCGGCGCAGCCGGCGGCGTCTCGCCATCTGCAGGACGAAAAATCCCGTCAAAAGATCACTCGTCCTCGTCGGACAGGATCTGCTCCATGAACAGGTCGTAGACTTTATCCAGCTCCTCATCGCTGTCCAGGGTGCTCAGCAGCTCCTCGCCGTTTTCCATAACGGACTTCAGGATCACCAGGCCGTACTCCTCGGCGGCTTCCTCGTCGGCATCATCCTCCACCACGGGGAAGAACGCCATGTAGGTCTGGCCGTCCAGCTCCAGCGCGTCCACGTATTCCAGTTCAATGTCGTTGCCGTCCTCGTCGGTCAGGGTGATGAAGTTGGGGCCGAATTCCTCGCTCATGGGAGAGTCCTCCTTTGTCTTTATATCCATAGTATACCCGAAAGCTGGAGAAAACGCAAGTGGAAGCATTCGGCAGTTTCTGCCATCTGTCGGACTGAAAATCGGTGGAATGGGGGAAAATAACGGGAATTGAGCAGCCAAACGGGCGGATTTCTGCAAAAAATCCTCTTTTTTGCATTTGACAAGTATGGTAGAATGTTCCTTATAGTGGATTGGTATGTGAATTTTGACCCCGGAACGAAAAGAATACACAGGAACATCAATAAAGAAAGGAAGGTGCCCTGTCTTGAGTGAGAACAAGCGCAGACGGTCGTCGTCCACCGGCTTTTGGGGACGCATCCGGCAGAGCGCCCGGCACATAGAAAACGAGGCAAAGGAGGGTGCGCGCCGGGTAGAGCACAGTGCCGCCGAGGGTGCGCGGCGCGTGCAGCATGACGCGCAGGAGCGTGTGCGGAACATGACCCCTAAGCAGAAGAACGGCTGGAAGAAGGCCGGACGCATCATCGGCACGCTGCTGCTGGTGTTCGTGCTTACGGCGTCCATCTTCGCCGGTATCTTCATGGCGTACATCAACAGCGCCATGCGCGGCAAGGTGGAGGTCTATCTGGACGAATTCGAGACCCAGGTCTCCACCGAGCTGTACTACCAGGACCCCGACACCCAGGAGTGGGTCATGTACCAGACGCTGTACATGGACGAAAACCGCATCTGGGTGGACCTGGAGAACATTCCCAAGTACCTTCAGGATGCAGCGGTGGCCATTGAGGACAAGCGGTTTGAAAAGCACCACGGCGTGGACTGGAAGGGTACCACCCGCGCCATTCTGTACACCCTGTTCGGCAAGAACGTGCAGGGCGGCTCCACCATCACCCAGCAGTTGGTGAAGAACGTCACCGGCGACAATCAGGTGACGGTCAAGCGCAAGATCACGGAGATCTACCGCGCACTGGAGCTGGAAAAGCGCTACGAGAAGGACGAGATCCTTGAAGCCTACCTGAACGAGGTCTACTTCGGCCAGCGCTGCTCCGGCGTGATGACGGCGGCGCGGGTGTATTTTGGCAAGGACGTGTCCGAGCTGTCGCTGGCCGAGTGTGCCAGCATGATGGGCATCACCAACAACCCCTCCATGTACGATCCCTTCATCAGCTCCTGGACCCGCGAGAACAACCGGGAGCGCCAGCTGACCATCCTCAGCGAGATGCTCTCTCAGGGCAAGATCGACCAGGAAGAGTATGACACCGCCGTGGCCGAGGATATCCAGTTTGCCAACGGCTTTACCATCTCCGGCAAGTATGTGGGCAGCGACGGTACCGTCACCGAGTCGGACACGGAGGATACCACCGATACCAGCGACGATACCGCCTCCCCGGCGGATGACAGCACCCCCACCATCAAGGGTAGCAACTCCTGGTTCACCGATGCCATGATCACCGATGTGGCCGAGGCACTGGTGGAGAAGCTGGGCATCACCGAAAAGGTCAACAGCGAGGGCAAGAAGGTCTCCGCCTACGACCAGGCCATCAACATGGTCTACAGCAGGGGCTACAAGATCTACACCACCCAGAATCCCAAGTATCAGAAGATCGCGGAGGATGTGTGCTATAATCTGGAGAATATCCCCTATACCAGCAGCTATACCAACGCCGCCGGTGAGCAGGTGGAGGATCAGCTGCAGATCGCCCTGACCATCGTGGATCCCACCAACGGCTATGTGGTGGCTATGATCGGCGGTGCCGGCGAAAAGGTGGTGGATCGCGGCTGGAACTGGGCTGTGAACGCCCGGCAGTGTGGTTCTGCCATCAAGCCCGTGTCCACCTACGCCCCGGCACTGGACGACGGCACCATCAACGGCGCATCGGTCATCGACGACTATCCCATGCTGCTCAACGGCGAGGTCTGGCCCCGCAACGCCAACTGGCGCTACCAGGGCCTGACGGCGCTGCACACCGCCATCGCCCAGTCTCTGAATACCTGCGCCGTGCGGACGAACCTGGCCTACGGCGTCAGCAATTCCTATGACTTCCTGGTGAACAAGCTGGGCTTCGAGAACCTGACGTATACCGACTCCCAGCAGGTGGGCAACATGGCCCTGGGCGGCTTTGAAAAGGGCGTCACCACCGAGGAGATGTCCGCGGCCTACGCCGCCTTCGTCAACGAGGGCGTGTACACCAAGCCCCGCACCTTCATCCGCGTGGAGGACGCTAACGGCAACGTGGTGCTGGAGAACGAGGCCCAGTCCACCGTGGCCATGAAGAACACCACGGCGGCTATCATCAACCATCTGCTGCAGGAGGCCGCCCTGAACGGTACCGGCTATGAGGCACAGTTCAGCGGTATGCACATCGCCGGTAAGACCGGTTCTACCAACAGCAACAAGGACCGTTACTTCGTGGGCTATACGCCCTATTACAGCTGCGCCGTCTGGGCGGGCTACGAGCACAACCAGCGCATCGTGGCCAGCGGCAACCCCTGCTCCGCTGTGTTCCGCAAGGTCATGAGCGCCATCCACGAGGACCTGCCCGACAAGGACTTCTTCTCCTGCTCTGGCCTGACCAGCGTGGCCGTCTGCGCCGACAGCGGTATGCTGGCGTCGGAGAACTGTGCCCTGGACGTTCGCGGCAGCCGCGTCTACACGGCCCTGGTGGCGGCGGATAACGCCCCCACCGCCGTCTGCACCATGCACACCGCCCCCACCTACACCGTCAACATGGCGGACAGCGACGGCAATGTGACCACCGTTACCGGCTCCGTGCTGAACTACCAGCGCGAGCTGATCGAGGGCCACGACGAGATCGTGGTGGAGGACGCCTTTATGATGCTGGGCGGCTGGAACGGCTTTTTTGGCGACGAGGCGGACGACGACTTCAATATGCCGGACGGTGACCACGATGATACCACAGATCCGAATAACAGACCGGAAACGGATCCCAACGACAGAATAGGCGGGTTCCTCGGCGGTTGATCGCGTACAAACAAAAAAAGGAGACGGCTTTTGCCGTGTGCCGATAAGACAGTAATTTGAGAAAACTATAAAATCGGCATCTGCTAAGCAGGATTGGACAACAAAACAGGCAGCACTCAACCTCGGTTGGGTGCTGCCTGTTTTTGTGCATCTGGGGTCGAAAATCACTTATTTTTCTCTTTACAGAGCATTGTTCAAAAGCAAGCATATCAGACTTCACCTATCCGTGTGGTCTGGTGCAGAAGCGCAAAAATAGCTACCGTTCAGCGCATGGGAAACACGGATTTGAGAAGCACTACATAGCAAAATCTGTTTGCGCTATAACGAATTTCTTTTCTGGAATCACAACACTTGCTTTGCTGCTGTGGAAAAAGGTACAAATATTCGCCGTACTTACTGCCGCCTGCGCAAAAGTATATCTCAATATGCAATAATTTGTTGTGTTTTCGGAGATTATGTGCTAAGATTATAATAGCAAAATGTAAAGAGAGGGCACCATGATGATTTACAGCTACGACAAGTTATGGAAATTGTTGATAGATAGAAAAATCACGAAAACCGAGATGCGGCAACAAACAGGCATTAGTACAAATATGCTCGCAAAAATGGGAAAGCAGATGCCGGTTTCCATGGAAGCCCTTGCAAAGATTTGTAACTATCTCGGATGTGGGCTTGATGATGTTGTGGAAATATTTTCTTCTACCGAAGAAGGTGGTGACAGATAATGGCTGGAAATAGCAATCTACATGATTCTGCAAGGAACAAGCAGGACGAGTTCTACACACAGCTTTCGCTGATTGAAAAGGAACTCAAGCATTACCGGAGTTTCTTTGCTGGCAAAACAGTTTTGTGCAACTGCGATGATCCCTACGAGAGTAATTTCTTTAAGTACTTTGCCATGAATTTCAACACTTTGGGGTTGAAGAAATTGGTAACAACTTGCTATGCAACATCACCCGTGGTCGGAGATGAATTTGAGTACTATGTTGACAATGCTGGACAGCTTGCATTTGTTCCAGACACCGACACAACTCCATTGGTTTGTAGCACTCGGAGACCCTATCGAGTAGAAATCACCGAGGTGACAGACGAAAACCACGATGGGCGGGCAGATCTTGCGGATGTCGAATATCTTATGCGAAACAGAAAAAATACTATGACACTTCTTAATGGTGACGGAGACTTCCGAAGTCCAGAGTGTGTAGAGCTGCTAAGAGAAGCTGACGTGGTGGTAACAAACCCGCCGTTCTCCCTGTTCCGCGAGTATATTGCATTACTTGAAGAATACAGAAAATACTTTATAATCATTGGAAATATGAATGCTGTCACATACAAAGAGATTTTTCCGATGATTGCTGAAAACAGACTATGGCTTGGGTATAATAGCGGACATTTCTGGTTCAAAGTACCCGATTCTTACGAGATTAAGAAAACAGATTTTAAGATTGATGAGTATGGACAGAAATGGCGGCGGATGGGAAACATTTGCTGGTTCACAAATGTTGATATCGAAAAAAGGCACGAAAATATGCCCCTATTCAGGAACTACTCGCCAGAGCTATATCCCAAATACGATAACTACGACGCTATCAATGTTGACAGAACAGTAGATATTCCCTGTGATTATTATGGCGTCATGGGTGTTCCAATCACGTTCTTGTCGCAATATAACCCTGACCAATTTGAAATCGTAGCGTTCAGAAAAGGTACTGACGGCAAAGACCTTGTTTACTCTTTTTCCTGATTGTTCACATTCTGTTAATGTAGAGAGAGAGAGAGAGAGAGAGAGAGAGAGAACGGGACGGCGGACGGTGCAGCCGTACTTCCGTATCCTCGTCAGACGCAAGCCGACAACTCACACGACGATGTGATTCGTCCGGTTCTGAACGGCAGGAAATTATATCGACGGATCACAATTCGTATGCAACGGCAATCCCAGGGTTGATCAAAAATGCCGAGGGGAAAATCGACGGAAAAATCACTTATGTGCGATTGACTATTCGCAGAAAGTAGAGAGTATGTATGAAAATCAAACTACATGAGATTCCTGTGCGAGAAGTAGTTGCAGGATACAAGGACAGTGCTGAGAACGGTGTCGTGGGCTACGATGGAAGGCTGAATATCCGCCCAGCTTTTCAGCGGGAATTTATCTATAAAGACAAACAACGTGACGAAGTTATCCGTACCATCACAAAGAATTTTCCCTTGAACGTGATGTACTGGGTTAAAAATGATGATGGCAATTTTGAAGTGCTTGATGGTCAGCAGAGAACAATAAGCATCTGTCAATATGTTCAAGGTGACTTCTCTATCAACCATCTTACATTTGCCAATCTGACGCATACGGAACAGCAGCAGATCATGGACTATCCTCTGATGATTTATATTTGTGAGGGTACGGATAAAGAAAAGTTAGACTGGTTCAAAATCATCAACATTGCAGGAGAACAACTGACAACGCAGGAATTACGAAATGCGATTTACACGGGCGAATGGCTGACCGAAGCAAAAAAATATTTTAGCAAAACCATGTGCCCGGCTTACCAAATTGCCGGTGACTATTTGAATGGCTCCGCAATCCGTCAAGACTATCTTGAAACCGCCTTGAAGTGGATTTCTGCCCGTGAAGGTATTGAAATCGAAGATTATATGTCACAGCACCAGCATGACACGAACTGTAATGAACTGTGGTTGTATTTCCAGACCGTTATAAATTGGGTAAAAGCTACATTCCCCAAATATCGTAGCAAGCTGATGAAGGGACTCGAATGGGGTATCTTTTACAATAAATACGGCACAGGTAAATATGATCCCAAAGCACTTGAATCTCGCATCATTGAACTGATCGAAGACTACCGCAATGGATATATTTCAAATCAAAAGGGCATTTATGAATATCTCTTTGATGGACAGGAACGGCACCTAAATATTCGTGCTTTCTCTCCTGAAATGGCACGGGCAGCTTATGAGCGGCAAAAAGGTATCTGCCCAAAATGCGGAAAGCATTTTGAAATTGAAGAAATGCAAGCTGACCATATCATGCCGTGGAGTAAGGGTGGAAAGACAACTGCGGAAAACTGTCAGATGCTTTGTGCAGACTGTAACCGCCGCAAGAGTAACATATAAAATTTCTCCGTTCAGCTCCGCAGGAGCGTAGCCGATTTCTCGGAAATCGTTCAGGGGTTTGGGGGATTTCCCCAACAAGATTGCACGGGTGTATAAACACGAGCATTGCTTGCCAAGTGCGTTTCGCAGTTGGCAGGTAATGAGAAGTGGGTACCGCTGTGCATTGCTTGCCAGAATGGCAAGCTCCGGTGTGGGTACTCACCGGATTTGCTTGCTATTCTGCAAGGAAATCCCGGTCGTACCACGCCGGTTTTCGCAAGTGTAGCTACACTTGCTGTGCTTGCTATTCTCCGTTTCCCATGTTAGCAAGCGCCATTTCCCAAATGGAAATCGGCGGCAACCGCCGCCTTGTCTGCCAAAAAGCGAAACGGACGGGCGCTGTCAATGGCGGCGCAGCCGTTCATCTTGACCATTGACGGTGTTCGTCCGTTTTGCTACTCCGACTGAATTTTTACATAAAATGAACTGAAGTGAAGGAGGCTTGACGAAGTGAATCCGAAAGAGAAGGATGATGAGATCATCGAACTGACTGACGAAGAACTGGACGAGATTTTTGCCGACGATGATTTTGATAACGGCGAGGAGGACGGTGAAATCCGCTCGTTTTATTTCTCCAATCCTGACCCGTATGCCAAGGTCAAGCCGCGCCCCGACGATGCCCCCAAGAGGGAGTTTTCTTTCGATGAAAAGGGCAACATCGTGGTGAAAAATCCGTCCGCCTTTTGGCTGCCCGACGTCAAAATCGTGGAGGAACACGGCGGCACGGAATACACCGTAACCGGCAGCTACGAGGGAATGGAAACCCTCGACAAGAAGCTTAGACGCATTATGGAGCAGAACGCTGCCGATGATAAAAGTAGTATCACGGAGGACGCCGATGAGTAACGACGTTTCTCTTGATATAAACCAAAAATCCAATCCTGTTCAAGCAGTTGCCCCACCGAAGGAGGACAACAATATGTTAAGGGCAACCGACAAAATCACAGCGCTTTATTGCAGACTGTCCGTGGAGGACACCAAAGAAAAAGGCGGCAAGGATGACCCATCGAACTCCATCCAGCATCAGCAGACCATGTTAATGGAGTATGCAAAATCTCAGCACTTTCCGAACCCGACGTTCTTTATTGATGATGGGTACAGCGGCGTGGATTTTTCCAACCGCCCCGGCTTTCAGAAAATGCTTGCGGAAATTGAAGCCGGTCATGTGGAAACGGTGATTACGAAAGATCTTTCAAGACTCGGTCGTAATTCCTCGCTGACAGGGCTTTATATCAACTACACGTTTCCTCAGTACGGCGTGCGGTATATTGCCATCAACGACCACTTCGACACCATCGATCCCAACAGCACCGACAGCGACATGGCTGGTATCAAGAACTGGTTCAACGAGTGGTATTCCAAGGATACCAGCCGTAAAATCCGCGCCGTCAACAAGGCAAAGGGGGAGCGTGGAGAGCGCTTGACCACCAACGTTCCCTACGGCTATAAGCGTGACTCTGACGATCCTAAGAAATGGGTGATTGACGAGGAAGCTGCACAGGTCGTCAAGCGGATCTTTGCGCTCTGCATGGAGGGAAAAGGACCAAGCCAAATCGCCGCCTTGCTGGAAAAAGAAAAGGTGCTGAACCCCACTGCCTACAAACAGCGGGAGGGGAGAAAAACACCGCATCAGGCTCCAGAGAATGAATATCGCTGGCACGAAAGCACCGTTGCTTACATCCTCGAATACATGGAGTACACAGGCTGCACGGTCAATTTCAAGACCTATACCAACTCCATCTGGGATAAGAAGCAGCGGGAAAATCCAATGGAGAATCGCAGGATTTTCTATAACACCCACCCGGCGATTATTTCGTTAGAAGTCTTTGATAAGGTGCAGGAGATCAGGCAGCAGCGGCACCGCAGAACGGCAACGGGCAAGAGCAATATGTTCTCCGGCTTGGTGTTCTGCAGCGACTGCAAGCAGAAGCTCTACTACTCCACCACCAGCTATTTTGAAAAGCGGCAGGACTTCTTCATCTGCTCCACCCATCGTGTCAATAAGGACAAGTGCAGCGGACATTATATCCGTGCCGTTGTGCTGGAACAAATCGTCTGGAAGCACATTCAGGAGGTCATATCGGTAGTCACTCGCTACGAGGCGTATTTCCGCTCTGAAATGGAGCAAAAGCTCCGTATACAGAGCGAGGAATCGCTGCGGCTGCATCAGAAGCGGCTGGCACAGGCTGAGAAGCGAATCGGAGAGCTTGACCGTCTTTTCATCCGCATTTACGAGGACAATGTAGCCGGTCGGCTGGACGATGAACGCTTTGCCATGATGAGCAAGAACTACACCGAGGAACAGAAAGACCTCAAAGCCGAGGTCAAGAATCTGCAACAGCAAATCCATGAACAGGAACAACAGGCAGAGAATATAGAGCAGTTTGTTCAGCGGGTAAAGAGGAACAGCACCCTCACGGAGCTGACCCCCTATGCCCTCAGAGAGCTTGTGAAGGCGGTTTATGTAGATGCACCTGACAAGTCCAGCGGCAAGCGCAGACAGAAAGGGTACATATCGAGTATGACCTTATGGGCTATATTCCTGTGGATGAGCTGCTAAAAGCGGAACAGGCATGACCGAAATCATGCCTGTTCCTAGAAATTCGATTTTACTGTCTTACCAGCAGGGAGCTTTTTGCCGTCTCCTTTTTTGTCCCGGAGTGGGTGCCATGTCAAGGGCCGCCGCTGGCGGCCTTGGTTTTCGCGCAGCAAAATCGCCGCACCAAAGAAAAGAGACATCCGAAAGGATGTCTCTTTTCTTTTGGTGCGCGAGGCGGGGACTTGAACCCGCACGCCCGTAGTGAGCACTAGAACCTGAATCTAGCGAGTCTGCCAATTCCACCACTCGCGCGTCGAACAAGTGAGATTATAGTATGTACCGGCTGAATTGTCAACCCCTTTTTTCAAAATTTCCAAACTTATTGTTTTCCGGCGCGTTCATGCCTTGACCTGCCGCCCAAAAACTTGTTATGATAGAAAAACCATTCACCGAAGGAGTGCGTATATCTCTATGAAAAAGAGCTTACCCCCCGGAAAAAACAGGCCCTGGAAATGCGTAGTCGTATCCAGAACGTAGCGCTGGAGCTGTTCGACAAGGAGGGCTTTGAGAATGTCTCCGTGGAGCAGATCGCCCAGGCGGTGGGCTGCTCTGTGGGCAACATCTATCATTATTTCAAGAGCAAGGACGAGCTGGTCATCCAGGTGACCAGCAGCGTGGACGCCCAGTACAGCGTGCTGGAGGAGAGCTACCTGGCCGACGAGGCCAACTCCTGGCACGATAAGCTGCTGGACTTTGTGGGTCAGACCCTGGTCATCAGCGCCGAGGACCCGTCCCTCTACCGCAGCTTTATCCACGGCATCCGCTATCCCCAGCAGGGCATCCTGCGGGACAACGAGAAGCGCGTGTATTTCCGCGTTCTGCGTGAGCTGGTGGACGGCTGCAAGCAGGAGGGCACGATCCACCCCGACCGCGACCGCGAGGAGCTGGTGGCGGACCTGGTGGCCCTGCACCGCGGTATGCTGCTGGAGTGGCGTATCTACGAAGGTGCTTTCGACCTGCCCCGCCGCGGCCGCCGTATGGCCGCCGCGCTGCTGGAGGGCTGGCGGCACGAGGAGTGAGTAGAGGCATACACAGAAAAGGAGGAGCGGATGGGTAAGAGTGAAGAGAGGCGGCCGCCGGAGAGTGGGCGGGAGCCGGGCGAAAACACAGCTGTTGCGGGCTTGATAATGGGCATTGCCGCCGTGGTATTCTGGTTTTTCGGCTACTCTGCCGTGGCATCTGTTGTACTGGGCATCCTTGGCTTGATATGGACTGACAAGGCAAAGAAAGAGGGCTATACCGGAGACAAGCGAACGATAGCCTTCGTGCTGTCGCTGGTGGGTCTTATCGGTGGGCTGGTTGTGCTTATCGTTACGGTGATCCTCATCAATGTGCTGGCAGTACCGGGGATAACGGCCTTGAGGGATATGCTGGGAATGATAAGCGAAATGGCAAATGATATCTGAGCGGACAGCCCTGCGGCAAGGGGAAGTAGTTAAACACCGTGAACGTTGTTTTCAACAGCGTTCGCGGTGATTTTGTGCGAAATGCTGACTTTTCGAAAAAGCGCAAAAGGCCGTTGACATCCCGGATCGGCGGTGCCATAATAAAGTATAATCACCGAGTGGTTCGGTGAAAAGTTTAACGAAAACCGCCCGCCGGGCGTGACAGAAAAGGAGAGAGACTATGAAGCTGTTGATCATCAACCCCGGCGCAACCTCCACCAAGATCGCGGTGTTCGAGGACGAGGAACAGCTCTTCAAAGTGACCATCGACCACTCCGCCGAGGAGCTGGACCGCTTCCCCCGGGTCATCGACCAGGCGGACTACCGCAAGGAGGCCATTCTCAAGGCCGTCACCGAGGCTGGCTATAAGCTGTCCGACTTTGCCGCCGTCTGCGGCCGCGGCGGTCTGTACCGGGCCATTCCCTCCGGCACCTACGCCGTCAACGACAAGGTCATGGCCGACGTAGAGGCCGCACCCTACGGCGAGCATCCCTCCAACCTGGGCGCTTACCTGGCCCGTAAGCTGGGCGACATGGTGGGCATTCCCGCCTTCTTTGTGGACCCGGTCTGCGTGGACGAGATGACCGAGGTGGCGCACTACACCGGCTTTGCCGAGTTCCGCCGTCTGTGCCAGTTCCACGCCCTGAACCACAAGGCCGTGGGCCGCAAGGCTGCCGAGAAACTGGGCAAAAAGTATGAGGACGTGAACCTCATCGTCTGCCACCTGGGCGGCGGCGTCAGCGTGGGTGCCCACCAGCACGGCCGCGTGGTGGACGTGTGCAACGTCAAGGACGAGGGTGCCATGGGCATGGACCGCGCCGGCGGCCTGCCGGTGAACCAGCTCATCAACTACTGCTTCTCCGGCAAGACCAAGGACGAGGTCAAGCGCACCTTCGGCCGCCGCGCCGGTATGTTCTCCTACCTGGGCACCACTGACTTCCGCGTGGTCTGCGCCAAGGTGGTGGAGGGCGACCCCAAGGCCGTGGAGGCCTATCAGGCCCTGGTCTACCAGCTGGCCAAGGACATCGGCGCTATGGCCGCCGTGCTGCACTTCGAGGTGGACGCCATCGTCTACACCGCCGGCATGGCCTATGAGGACTTCTTCTGCGACGACATCACCGCCTATGTGGGCAAGATCGCGCCCATCATCCGCCTGCCCGGCGAGGAGGAGATGCGCTCCCTGGCGGAGGGTGCCCTCCGGGTCCTCCGCGGTCAGCAGGAGGCCGGCCAGTATTGATCTGATATTCCGGCAGGAATATAGATAAACCGTTTTTGATTTGCAAGTGGAAATAAGAGGAAAAAAGACAAGAAAGGTGGAAACTGCTATGAAACATCTGATGTCCGGTAACGAGGCCACCGCCCGCGGCGTCTACGAAGCCGGTATCAAGGTCTGTTCCGCGTATCCCGGAACCCCCAGCACTGAGATCCTGGAAAACCTGCCCCAGTATGGCCAGGAGGTCTACTGCGAGTGGGCTCCCAATGAGAAGGTGGCCACCGAGGTGGCCTACGGTGCGTCCGTGGCCGGGTCCCGGGCCTTCTGCACCATGAAGATGGTGGGCCTGAACGTGGCTGCCGACCCCCTTGTTTACCGCTGGCTACATGGGCGTCAACGGCGCCTACGTGGTCGTCACCGCCGACGATCCCTCCTGCCACTCCTCCCAGAACGAGCAGGACAACCGTCACTACGCCCGCGCCGCCAAGATCGCCATGGTGGAGCCCAGCGACGCCCAGGAGTGCAAGGACTTTGTCCGCCTGGCCTGCGAGATCTCCGAGGAGTTCGACACCCCCGTTCTGTACCGCACCACCACCCGCGTCTGTCACAGCAAGGGCCTGGTGGAGTTCGGCGAGCGCGTGGAGCACGTGGCCCCCGCCTACGCCCGCAACACCCGCAAGTACGTCTGCGCCCCCGCCAACGCCTACCTGAACCACCCCATCGTGGAGGAGCGCCTGGTGAAGCTGGCCGAGTACGGCTGTACCCGCGCCCTGGAGAACGGCCTGAACAAGGTGGAACTGGGCGACGGCAAGGTGGGCGTCATCACCGCCTCCATCAGCTACCAGTACGCCAAGGAGGTGTTCCCCGAGGGCACGTCCTTCCTGAAGCTGGGCCTGACGAATCCGCTGCCGATGGACCTGATCCGTTCGTTCGCCAAGAAGGTGGAGAAGCTCTACATCATCGAGGAGCTGGATCCCTTCATGGAGGACGAGATCAAGGCCGCCGGCATCGACTGCGTCGGCAAGGAACTGACCGGCAAGCTGTATGAGCTGAACACCGAGCTGGTGCGTGAGCGCGTGCTGGGCATCAAGCCCGCGTACAAGACCGTGGACGAGGTCAAGGTCGCCAAGCGTCCCCCCGCACTGTGTCCCGGCTGCCCCCACCGCGGCTTCTTCTACACCCTGTCCAAGAACAAGAACTACGTGGTCACCGGCGACATCGGCTGCTACACCCTGGGCTTCGCGCCTCCGCTGAACTGCATGGACGTGTGCATCTGCATGGGCGGCGGCTTCTCCGCCGGCATGGGCATGGCCAAGTCCTTCCAGCGCGAGGGCGTCACCGACAAGGTGGTCTTCGGCGTCATGGGCGACTCTACGTTCTTCCACTCCGGCATGACCGGCGCGGCCGAGATCATCTACAACAACGGCCGCATGATCCCCTGCGTGCTGGATAACCGCATCACCGGCATGACCGGCCACCAGGACAACCCCGGCTCCGGCTTCACCCTGATGGGCGAGCCCGCCCCCATGATCAGCGTGGAGAAGGTGCTGGAGGCCTATGGCTTCGCCCCTGTCTTCACCGTGGATCCCCAGGACCTGACCGCCATGAAGAAGACCGTGGACGACGCTGTGGCCGCCCTGAACGAGGGCAAGCACCCCGCCATCGTCACCCGCCGTCCCTGCCTGCTTATCAAGCGCGTGAAGCACGACACCGGTATGTGCGTCGTCAACGCCGACAAGTGCAAGAGCTGCAAGAGCTGCCTGAAGGTGGGCTGCCCCGCCATCTCCATGGAGAACGGCAAGGCGTTCATCGACCGTACCCAGTGCGTGGGCTGTACCGTCTGCGCCCAGGCCTGCCCCTTTGGTGCTATTGAAAAGGAGGAGAAGTAACATGAACGATGTGAAAAGCTGCCTGTTGGTCGGCGTTGGCGGTCAGGGCGCCATCCTGATCTCTAAGATCATGTCCAACGGCTTTATGAAGGCCGGTTACGATGTCAAGCAGAGCGAGGTCCACGGCATGGCCCAGCGCGGCGGCTCCGTGTCCACCCAGGTCCGCTGGGGCAAGAAGGTCTACGGCCCCGTGTTCGGCAAGGGCGAGGCCGATATCATGGTGGCGCTGGAGAAAATGGAGGCCGTCCGCTACGCGGAGTTCCTAAAGCCCACCGGCGTGGCCGTCATCAATGACTATGCCATCAAGTCCACCACCATCGCCTCCGGTGCCGAGGCGTACCCCGAGGGCTGCATCGAGGCCATGCAGAAGAACTTTAAAACCATCGCCGTCCCCGCCAGCGATATCGCCATTGAGCTGGGCAACCCCAAGTGCATGAACGTGGTGCTCTTCGGCGCCATGTGCGACTCCCTGGGCTGCCCCGAGATCGACTGGGAGCAGGTCGTGGCCGAGACGGTCCCCGCCAAGGTCAAGGAGCTGAACCTCAAGGCCTTCCGCGCCGGCCGTGAAGCCGCCAAGGCCGCCAAGTAAACCGATACCGCAAAAAGGACCGCCTTTCCGGCGGTCCTTTTTCCTCTTTTTTCCCAAAGCCTTCCCCTTGAGGGCGCCCCAGTGATCACACTGGGGTGTGCACAGCTGAAGGTGTCAGCGAAGCTGACGGGTGAGGGGTTCCCCATCCCGCCCGCAGGCGTACTTTCAATTTCCCCGGCGGCGTCAGCCGCCACCAACCAAAGCCGCCCTTCGGGCGGCTTTGGCGCGATTTGATAATCGCCTAAACCGTCCAGCGCACCAACCCCTACCCTCGCTGTTGTCAGCGGCAGCGGCGCAGGAGGTACAAGCAGTCCCCCGAACCGACAACGATACCCGCCGTACTAATTCCGCGAGATCAGCACCGCCAATTTTGCATGACCCATAGCGCGCCAAGGGGTCCTTAGACCGTAGGTCTAAGTGGTTTTCTTTGGTACCTTTCTTTTTACAAAAAAAGAAAGGTACTCGTGCCGGAGCACGAAACGCCCCATCCCGCGCCCGCAGGCGCAATTCCCCTCACCGGGGGCGAAAGCCACTCACCGCGGCGGCGAAACTCCCGCCGCGGGAATTTATTTGTTGCACTCCGTCTCGCGCTGCATTATAATGGACAAAAAATCAGGAACGAGGTGTATCACCATGACCTATGGCTTTATCGGCACCGGCAACATGGGCGGGGCGCTGGCCCGCGCCCTGGTCAGGACGGTTTCCCCTTCGAACGTCTATCTCAACAACCGCACGCCCGCCAAGGCGGAGGCCCTGGCAGCAGAGCTGGGGGCCCGGGCGGACACCGCTGCCCACATCGCCGCTGCCTGTGACTATATCTTCCTGGGCGTCAAGCCCAACCTCATCGCCGGCGTGCTGGCCCAGCTGACCCCCACGCTGGCGCAGCGGACGGACAAGCCCGTGCTGGTGTCCATGGCCGCCGGCGTCACCATCGCCGCGCTGGAGCAGGCTGCTCCCGGCTGCCCCATCCTGCGTATCATGCCCAACACCGCCTGCGCCGTGGGTGCGGGGCTGACGCTGTACGATGCCAACGCCCTGCTGACGAAACCACAGCTGGACGCCTTCCTGGCGGACATGGCCGCCTCCGGACGGCTGGAGGCGTTGCCGGAGCACCTGATCGACGCGGGCAGCGCCGTGGCCGGCTGCGGCGGTGCCTTTGCCTGCCTGTTCATGGAGGGCCTGGCCGACGGTGCCGTCACCTGCGGCCTGCCCCGTGACAAGGCCAACACCTTCGCGGCCCAGATGCTGCTGGGCGCGGCCCGGCTGGCCCTGGAAAGCGGCAAGCCCTTCGGACAGATGAAGGACGAGATCTGTTCCCCCGGCGGCACCACCATTGCCGGTGTCCGCGCGCTGGAGGAGGGGGCCTCCGCGCCGCCGCCATGAACGCTGTCATCGCCGCCTACGAAAAGACCCTTCAGCTGAAGAAGTGAACCACGCCGCCCCCGGCTCAGCCGGGCGGCGCGGTAAAGGAAGGCCCTCCCCACCGGGGAGGGCCTTTTGTCCTTATTTTCCGTACAGGCAGTAGATGAGCCAGTTCAAAAACCGTGCCGGCAGCACCTTGGCCAGGAAGGTGAAGAACTTGTAGTCGAAGCGTATGGCGTACAGCGGGTGGTGATGTCCCTCCCGCATGGCCACACTGGCGATGTACGCCCCGGCCTTGGCCGGGTCCATGCCCGTCTCCTCGTCGTGCTCCATGCGTTTCACGGACCGGGAGATGCGTCCCTGATAGATAGCGTCCCCGGCGCTGACCTTCCGCCGCGCGGCGGTGAAGCCCGTGTGGATATCCCCCGGCATCACGGCACATACCGTCACGCCGAAGGGCCGCAGCTCGTTGGCCAGCGCCATGGTGTAGGCGTTGACAGCCGCCTTGGTGGCGGAGTAATAGGCCTGGAAGGGGATGGGCACCGGTGCGGCCACGGAGCTCAGGTTCACGATCCTTCCCCGGCCCGCCTGCCGCATCAGGGGCACCACGGCCCGGTTCATGTTCACCATGCCGAAGAAGTTGACATCGAACAGCGCCTTGGCCTCCGCCGTCTCCGTGAACTCGATAGCCCCGGAGATGCCGAAGCCCGCGTTGTTCACCAGCACGTCGATGTGCCCCTCCGCCGCCATGATCTGCGCTGCGGCGTCGTTGACGGCCTGCTGGTCCGTCACATCGGCGGAGATGTGGTGCAGACCCTCCACGCCCTCCGCCCGGCGGGACAGCTCATACACGGTATAGCCCGCGTCCTTCAGCGCCAGGGCGGTAGACCGCCCGATGCCGGAGGTGCCGCCGGTGACGACAGCGACCTTACTCATGGGCCATCACCTCCCCGATGATGTCCATGGCCTCGTCCAGCAGGGCCTCCGTGTGGGTGGCCATATAGCTGGTCCGCAGCAGCGCCTCGCCCTCCGGTGTGGCCGGCGGCAGCGTGGGGTTCACATACACGCCCCGGTCGTAGATCTCCGCCGCTACCCGCAGCGTCCGGTACGTCTCATAGGTGTAGATGGGGATGATAGGCGTGGGTGCCTCCAGCGCCGAGGGCCGGATGGTCAGTCCCCGGTCCGTCAGCCCCTTCCGGGCATACAGGCTCAGCTGGCGCAGGCGCTCCGGCAGCTCCGGATGCGCCTCCAGCTTCCGCAGGGCCGAGAGCGCCGTGGCGCAGTTGGCCGGCGGGATGGACGCCGAGAAGATGAATGGCCGCGATGCGTGCCGCACGAAATCCGCCACCTCCGCGCTGGCGGCCATATAGCCGCCCAGCGACGCCAGCGACTTGGAGAAGGTCCCCATGTACACGTCCACCTGGTCCTCCAGGCCAAAGTAGCTGGCCGTGCCCCGGCCGCCCTCGCCCAGCACGCCCAGCCCGTGAGCGTCGTCCACCATGACCCGTGCGCCGTACTGCTTCGCCAGGGCGCAGATCTCCGGCAGCTTGGCGATGTCGCCGCCCATGGAGAACACACCGTCGGTGACGATCAGCGCTCCGGCCGTCTCCGGCACCTTCTGCAGGCACTTTTCCAGCTCCGCCATGTCGCTGTGGCGATAGCGCAGCATTTTGCCGTAGGACAGCTGGCACCCGGCGTAGATGCTGGCGTGGTTCTCCCGGTCACAGATCACGTAGTCGTGCCGCCCCACCAGGGCGGAGATAATGCCCACGTTGGACTGGAACCCGGTGCCGAAGGTCACCACCCCCGGCTTCCGCAGGAACCTCGCCAGCTCCGCCTCCAGCTCCAGATGCATCTCCAGCGTGCCGTTGAGGAACCGCGACCCGGAGCACCCGGTGCCGTACTGCTCCAGCGCCCGGATGCCGGCCTCGATGACCTCCGGGTCCGTAGTCAGTCCCAGATAGTTGTTGGAGCCCAGCATGATGCGGCGCTTGCCCTCCATCTGCACCTCCACATCCTGCCGGGACTGCAGGGCGTGAAAGTAGGGGTATACGCCCTTTTCCTTCAATTCCCCCGCCAGGGACGGCGCAAAGCACTTCTCAAAGATATCCATACAAGACCTCTCTATCTGATATAGAATATTAGCATAAACAAAAAGTTAGCGAGATGATATCGCCTTTTTTGGGTGAAAATATTATATAGGCAGATAGAAAACTTGTCAACGTCTACTTGCGTCAGCGCGCCTGTCCGTCGATAACGTCCAGCAGCCGCAGTATGCCCCGGCTCAGCGCTGCCGCCCCGCACACCGTGCAGATCATCGTGATGGCTGTCATAAAAACGTCCTCCTTGCTGTGTTTTCCCCATCATAGCAAGGCTGCTGTCCAAAAAAACGGACAGAAAAATTCTTTCAAAAGCCATGGAACCTTTTTTGCCCTGCGCGCATCTAAGGGGTGTACAAAGAAAAGGACACTGTGTCCCACCCGGAGACACAGCCCGCCAAAAGAAAGGAAGTATGTACGATGAAAAAAGTTTATTTGTGCTGTATTGGTACTGGTGATGGTGCTCTCTCTGGCCGCCTGCGGCAGCAAGCAGGATGACAACAGCGGCAAGACCGACGTGGACCTGACGGCCCAAGAGGTACTGGACAAGCTGAAGGAGACTCTGGGCGACAGCTACGGCTGTGACGCGCAGGATGACGAGGACCGCATGACCAACTACTACGGCCTGGATATGTCCCAGGTGGACAGCTGGGCGTCCGAGGCCAGCTCCATGAGCGCCCTTGACCCCAGCACCGCCGTTGTTCTCAAGGTCAAGGACGGCTACGCCGACACCGCGGCCGGTCTGCTGCGTGAACGCTATCAGCAGGTGCTGGACTACACCAAGATGTATAACATGAACGTTCCCATGGTGGAGCAGGCCCGTCTGTTCGTCAGCGGCAACTATGTGGCGCTGCTGATCCTGGGCCAGACCCCCGATGGCGATGTGACCGCCGAGGAGGAAGCTCAGCTGGCCCAGGACGAGGCCGCCAAGATGGATGGCGCCTGGAAGGACATCTTCGGCAGCGCCGGCAACAAGATCAACGCGCAGTAAAGCCCCCCAAGCCTTCCCCCCCTTGAGGGCGCCCCCAAGCCTTCCCTCTGGGGGGAAGGTGTCAGCCGTAGGCTGACGGATGAGGGGTCCTCCGTTCCGCCCGCAGGCGGCGTCCCCATGCCCGGCGGCGTCAGCCGCTACCAACCAAAGCCGCCTTCCGGGCGGCTTTGGCGCGATTTGATAATCGCCCACCCCCAAGGGGTGATTTCAAAAGGAGGGGGCCGAAGCCCCTCCTTTGTCGTTTCCCGCCGAGCGGCGAAACTCCCCCAACCCGGCAGAAGCAAACACAGCGATGACGGAAAACCGCGTCCGCGAGAATACGCTGCAAGTCACAGCCGACCATAGCGCGCCAAGGGATCCTTAAACCGTAGGTTTAAGCGACTTTCTTTCCCACATTTCTTTCTTCGCAGAAAGAAATGTGGCCGCCGGAGGCTCGCGCCCGCAGGCGCGAAACCCTCCCGCCAAAGAAAAGCGCAAAAAAAGAGACTGCTTTCGCAGTCTTTTTTATATGCTTTTCAGCAGGTCACATGGCCTTGATAATGTCCACGATCTCCGCGCCGATGCGCTTCTGGGCCTCGTTGGTGGCAGCGCCGATGTGGGGCGTGCAGGACACCATGGGATGGCTGTACAGCGCCTTGTTGGTGGCGGGCTCGTCGGCGTACACATCCAGACCGGCGGCGCGCACCTTGCCGGACTCCAGGGCGGCCAGCAGGGCGGCCTCGTCCACGTTGGTGCCGCGGGAGGTGTTGATGATCACCACGCCGTCCTTCATCTTGGCGATGTTCTCGGCGGAGATCAGAGCGCCACCGTCCACAGCGGGGGCGTGCACGGATACGAAGTCGGACATGGCCAGCAGCTCATCCATCTCCACATAGGGGATGCCCAGCTGCTCCTCGATGCCGGGGATGTGGAAGATGTCGAAAGCAACCACCTTCATGCCGATGGCCTTGGCCATGACGCCCAGGTGCTGGCCGATGCGGCCGAAGCCCACGATGCCGAGGGTCTTGCCCTGAAGCTCGATGCCCTTGCCGTAGGCCTTCTTTTCCCACTTATCCTCACGCATGGTGTGACCGGCGATGGAGACAAAGCGGGCGCAGGCGAACATATGGGCCATAGCCAGCTCCGCAACGGACTGGGAGGAGGCCTTGGGGGTGTTCTTCACGTCGATGCCGTTGGCCTTGGCGTAGTCCACGTCGATGTTGTCCACGCCCACGCCGCCGCGGATGATCAGCTTCAGCTGGCTGCCCTTGGCCTCGTCGATGTGGTTGGCGCGGACCTTGGTCTTGGAACGGACCACCACCACGTCGAAATCACGCAGCGCCTTGCCCAGCTGATCGGGCTCATAGAACTGCTCCACGACCTCGTGACCCATCTCACGCAGCTCCGCCATCGCGGTCTTATCCATACCGTCAGTAACCAGAATACGCATGGTAATACTCTCCTTCTAAAATACGTTTTGTTGTCGGAATTTGCCGATCAAGAGGGGAATGCGATCATTTTTGCCGCGGCGTGTACGTGGCAAAAATACCACGGCCCAGCCGCCTTGGGCGGTGTTCACCAGTGACCGATGTCAGCTGGTGAGGGGGATATACAAGGGGGATGTTATCCCCCTTGTACGTTACTTGGTGTGCTCGGCCTCAAACTTCTTCAGGAACTCCACCAGCGCCTGGGCGCCCTCGATGGGCATGGCGTTGTACACGCTGGCGCGCAGGCCGCCCACGGACTTGTGGCCCTTCAGGTTGTCGTAACCGGCGGCCTTGGTGGCGGCCACCACCTCGGCGTCCAGCTCGGCGCTTTCGGTGACGAAGGGGATATTCATCAGGCTGCGGAACTCCGGCTCCACGGTGCCCTTGAACATCTTGGACTGATCCAGGAAGTCATAGATGACCTTGGCCTTGGCGATGTTGCGCTTGTGCATCTCCTCCAGGCCGCCGATGCTCTTGAGATACTTGAACACCTTACCGCAGCAGTAGATCGCCCAGCAGTTGGGGTGTTGTACATGGAGCCGTTGTCGGCATGGGTCTTGTAGCTCATGTAGACGGGCATCTTGGGGTCGATGTCCTCGCGGATCAGATCCTCGCGGATGATGACCACCACCATGCCGGCGGGGCCCACGTTCTTCTGCACGCCGGCGTAGATCATGCCGTAGTCGGACACGTTGCAGGGCTTGCTCAGGAACATGGAGGACTGGTCGGACACCAGGACGTGGCCCTTGGTGTTGGGCAGCTTGTTCCAGGTCACGCCGTGGATGGTCTCGTTCTCGCAGATGTAGACATAGTCGGTGTCCTCGGGGATGTCCAGATCGGAGCAGTCGGGGATATAGCTGTAATTCTTATCCTTGGAGGAGGCGGCTACGATGACCTCGCCGTACTTCTTGGCCTCGGCAATGGCCTTCTTGGACCATGCGCCGGTCTCGATGTACACGGCCTTGCCGTTCTTCATCAGGTTCCACGCCACAGCGGCGAACTGCAGGGTAGCGCCGCCCTGGATGAACAGCACCTTGTAGTTGTCGGGGATGTTCATCAGCTCGCGCAGATCGGCCTCGGCCTCGTCGATGATCTGCTGGAACACCTTGGAGCGATGGCTCATCTCCATGACGTGTTCTCCGCCCTCTTCGGCACACCCCTGACGGCCACCATCTTCGCTCTGGAGGTCATCAGCGTGGGCGTGCTGTACTACGCCGGGCTGCTGCCCTGTATCACCGCCTCTCTGACCGGCTACTACATCGCCCTCCTCATGGGCGTGGAGCCCACCCGCTTCACCGTGGCCATGCCGGCGCTGGCCTGGCTCACTCTGGGCCTTGTGAGGGGCGGTGCTGGCTGTGGGCTGCGCTCTGGTGAGTATCCTCTTCTGCCGCGGCCTGCACATCACCGAGCACCTGGCCGCCCGTGTCCTGAAGGATCCCTTCCTCCGTGCCGCCGCGGGCGGCTGCGTGATCGTGGCCGCCACGCTGCTGCTGGGTACTGCGGACTATAACGGCGCGGGCATGGATGTGGTGGCGCGCGCCCTGTCCGGCCAGGCGGACCCCTGGGCCTGGCTGCTGAAGCTGGCCTTCACCGCCGTCACCATCGGCTGCGGCTTCAAGGGCGGCGAGGTGGTGCCGTCGTTCTTCGTGGGCGCGACCTTCGGCTGCGTCCTCGGCGGACTGCTGGGCCTGCCGCCCGCCTTTGCCGCCGCCATCGGCCTGGTGTCCGTGTTCTGCGGCGCGGTGAACTGCCCCATCGCCTCCGTCATCCTCAGCATTGAGCTCTTCGGCTCCGGCGGTCTGGTCTATTTCGCCGCCGCCTGCGCCCTCAGCTACCTGCTCTCCGGCTATTGCGGGCTGTACAGCAGCCAGACCATCCTCTACTCCAAGCTGAAGGCGGAGTTTATCAATGTGCATACTCATGAGTAAAATGTAGCCCCCGGGAACCCGGGGGCTGACATTTTTATAAGCAAATCTTAACGTTTCGTTCACATGATTTTCTGAAAATCGTGGTATCCTGCGGGTAGTACAAGAGAAAGAGGTATCGCCCGTGAAGCGCACGCTGACCGAACAACAGAAAAAAACGCTGTCCGTACTGGCCATCGTCATATTCGTTCTGCTGTCGGCGGCGCTGGCCTGGTTCGTGGGGCGGCCCATGGTCCGCTTTGCCCGCCAGCCGGAGCAGTTCCGCGCCTGGGTAGACGGCCACGGCGCCTGGGGGCCGCTGGCCTACGCGGCCATGGTGTTTCTGCAGGTGCTGGTGGCCATTATCCCCGGCGAGCCGCTGGAGATCGCCGGGGGCTACGCCTTCGGCGCCTGGGCGGGCACGGCCCTGTGCCTGCTCGGTGCCGTGCTGGGCAGCGTGACCGTCTTTGCCCTGGTCCGCCGCTGGGGCCGCGGTCTGGTGGAGGTGTTCTTCCCGGCGGACAAGCTGGAAAAGCTCCATTTTCTCCTCCATACCTCCCCCAAGCGCACCGCCCTGTTCTGGCTGATCTTCACCGTTCCCGGTACGCCCAAGGACCTGCTGTGCTACTTCGCGGGCCTGACGGACCTGCCGTGGGGGACCTGGCTGCTGATCGCCACAGTGGGCCGCCTGCCCTCCATCGTCACCTCCACCGTGGGCGGCAGCGCCCTGGGGGAGCAGAACTACCGGGCGGCGGTCATTGCCTTCGCTCTCGCCCTCGCTGTGGCGGGTGTGGGCTATGTGATCTACCGCGCCGTCTGCCGTCGGCACGGACAAAAACCGGATAACACAAAGACCGACGGCTGAGCCGCCAACAAAATCCTTCCCTCCGATATCTGTGACCGGGCAGGCGCTTTGACAGACTGAAAGACCGACGGCTCAGCCGTCGGTCTTGTATCTTTCCTGTCTCAGAACGCGCCCAGCGCCTTGAACAGCACCGACCAGGCGAACATGGTCACGATGCACAGCGCGCTGGTGGACACCACGATGGCCCCAGCCAGCTCCGCGTCGCCGCCCATCTGCTGTGTCATGGTGAAGGAGGCGATGGCCGTGGCACTGGCGAACACGCTGATCAGTCCTGCGAAGCCCACGCCCCTTATGCCGATCAGAAACGCCGCCGTCAGCAGCAGCGCCGGCATCAGGAACAGCCGCACCAGACACACCTCGATCAGGCAGTGCCGCCACCGGCATGGCCCCGTGGGTGAGCAGCCATGTTGCCCGAAAAGGTGAAAAACGCCGCAAACGTCACCAGCAGTCCCCAGTCCACGCCCAGCAGCGCACGGCGATCCAGCACCAGCAGAGCCATCACGATAACGAGCAGTCCCAGCCAGTAGGGGATTCCCCGCAGCACCATAGCCACCGCCACGCAGAACAGTACGCCGTATACCGCAGTACGACGCTTGTCCGGCAGTGTCGCCTGCCGGGGGACAGTCAGCCCTTCACGGGGCAGAAACAGACAGCACAGCAGGATCAGCGCCGTGGACAGCAGGAACGGCGGCAGCATAATGGACAGGAATTCCCCGTTAGGGATGTTGTAGTGGTTGAACAGATACAGCTGCCGGAGACGTGTGTGGCGGCGGCGCTGCGGGCCGGCTTTGCCTCGGCGCAGCTGCTGCCGGTGCGGCCCGGAGAGGCGTACACCGTGCAGGGCCTGCCCTTCACCGCCGTGCCCGCCTATAACCTCG
>VOFB01000427.1_pt1 | contig 54001 bp, 47 predicted proteins | sample 5384141 | NCBI WGS metagenome assembly VOFB01 (sample SAMN12384721, study PRJNA508395) | human gut metagenome | isolation source: healthy gut A | host: Homo sapiens
CTGCCAGCCAGATGTAGTACAAAATACTCAACATGCTTCGTGTCAATAGTTTTAATTGTCGGTTCCATCCTGCGGCGGACGGTTCGACACAACGGGTCGGCCGGCGATGCACGCCGCCCGACCTTCCGCTCTAATTTTGCAAAAGTACAAATTTTTCCGCAATTAATTCAATTTTCGGGCGACGAAAAACAAAAGAAAAACCAGTGACCCGAAGCGGGTGCGGCCCGGCGGGAGGGACGTACCGCGCCTGCACACCGGAAACGAATCCCCGCCCCGAAACGCATTGCTGCAAGAGCGCTGCACAAGGAGTCCGGCACTTCGCCCGAGAGGGATCGTTTCGCCCCGACGCCCGCTCGATTTCGGGTGCGGACGGATCGGCCCCTCCACTCTGCAATCGACTTATCCACAAGGCATAATCCCGCGAAAAGACGATCCGCCCCGCTTCGGATGCAGTCCGCCGACAGCGGGCGGAACCGCACGAACACCGGCGAAGTGCACACCGCCGCATCGCCTTCGCACTGCGACCGATCCGGCAACGAAGGCTAAAAACACCGGAACCGCCCGCACCCATCCAAACCGAGCTCAATCGCATCATCCCGCCGCCCCACGCATGCCGAACCCGTCGGCGGCCGGTTATGGCGGCCGCCGACGAGCCTCTTTCGCATGGAAAGCCGAGGGGCATCCCTGCCCCGCCGCAATACGCGCCGCTCCGCCGCCGTTTCCGGCGCACCTCTTCCGCACTTTTAAAATAGGTGACAAAAATATTTTGAAAAAATCACTACTTTGCAATACAAACTATATTCGTTTATATATATATTTGCAGCGTAAAATAGCAATCGAAACATACAACCAGCGGAAAATGAAACAGTATCTCCTCCCTATGCCGCTGCTCCTGCTCTTCGCCGCCCTCGCCGTCGACGCCTCGGCCGCCCGTCAAACCCCGACGACGGGACGGGTCGTCGATCCGGACGGCACGGCCGTCGCCTATGCCACGGTCGTGCTGCTCGACGCCGAAACGCAGTTGGCGGGTACGGCAACCGCGGCAGACGGGTCGTTCTCGCTCAAAGTACCGGCCGGCCGGTACCGCCTGACGATCCAGTACCTCGGCTACGAAACGCTCACACGCGACGTCGATACGCCGGGCGATCTGGGCGAATTCGTACTGCATCCCGCGTCGGTCGAGATGCAGGAGGTGGTCGTCAAGACCAGTCTCGTCCGCCGCGAAGCCGACCGGTTCGTCATGGAGATCGCAGGCTCGCCCGTCGCGCTCGGCAAGGACGGCACCGAACTGCTCAAACAGGCGCCCGGCGTCTGGCTCACCGACGACAAGATCGCCATCAACGGCGCATCGGGCGTCAAGGTCTACATCAACGACCGCGAAGTGCGCATGTCCACCGAGCAGCTGCTCAACTACCTGCGCGGGCTGAAATCGGAGGAGATCCAGCGCATCGAGGTCATCCCGCAGGCCGGTGCCGACTACGACGCCGACTCGGCGGCCGGCATCATTCGCATCACGCTCCGCCGCCAGCGCGACAACGGGCTCACGGGCGACCTTTCGTTCTCGACGCGCCAGAGCCGGCAGATCGAAGGCTACAACCCCTCGCTCTCGCTCAACGGCCACGCAGGACGCTGGACCTTCAATGCTTCGGGCTGGGCGAGCGTCGTGCCGCTGCATGTCACGAAAACCGCCGAACACACCGAATACCGTGCGGGCGGCGCACTGCTCGACGCCTCCTCCGAAATGCGGGGCCGCGACAACTGCGGCGGCGGACGCGCCGGCGCGATCTTCGACATCTCCGAACGGCACAGCATCGGCGCCGAGGCCGACTTCTACATCGACCGCGACCGCTCGCCCAACCGCTCGTCGACCGACTTCCGCGAAGCGGAGCGGCTGACCCGCAACGAAAGCCTCTACGACGGTTCGGAGCGCGTCAATACCTTCTCGGCCACCTTCAACTACATCTGGCGCATCGACACGCTCGGCTCGACGCTCAAAGTCATGGCCGATTACAGCCGCAACAACCGCCGCCACGGCAACGACAGTTTCGTCCGCTCGACCGCCGCCGGCATCGTGCGCGACTCGACCTACGACGACCGCACGCGGGGGCTTTACAACGTGGCGGCGCTCAACGCCGCACTCGAAAAGCGGCTCGGCGAGGCGTGGCAGCTGCGCGCCGGCGCGAAGTACACCTACAACGACATGCACAACGAAGCGCTCTACCGCTACCTCCGCCCCGAGGGGTGGGAGACGCTCGACGCGTACAGCTACGTCACCGACTATACCGAACACATCACGGCCGCCTACGCCGCCGCGACGCTGAAAAAGGGGCATTGGAACGTCGTGGCGGGGCTGCGCGGCGAATATACCCGCACCACGGGTTACGGCAGCGACGTGCGCCAGCGTTATTTCAGCCTCTTTCCCAACGCCAACCTGACCTATGCGTTCGATGCGGCGGGACTGTGGTCGCTCACGGCGCAGTACGCCCGCAACATCTCGCGGCCGGGCTTCTGGGCGCTCAACCCGATGCGAATGCAGATTTCGGACTACACCTACCAGTCGGGCAACCCCGACCTGCTGCCCGCCTACACCGACAACCTCTCGCTCACGGCCGTCTTCGCCGGAAAGTATTCGCTCAGCGCCGGCGCCCAACTCCACCACGACGAGATCGCGCAGGTCTTCGGCAGCGACGCCGCCGACGCATCGATCACCAACCTGCGTTTCGAGAACCTCGACCGCACGGAGCAATACTTCGCCGCGGCGAATATTCCCCTGCAACTCACGAAGTGGTGGACGCTCAACGCCAACCTCACGGGCATCTGCCGCCGCGACCGCATCACCGCCGACGCACCGCTGCGAACGACGTGGGCCGCCTTCGCCAACGCCGCAACGACCTTCACGCTGCCGCGCAAGTTCTTCATCGAAGCCGAATACTACGCCATGAGCCGCTTCCGGCAGGCCAACCTCGACATGAAGAGTTACCACAGCGTGACGCTGAGCCTCAAAAAACGCCTGCTGGACAACCGTCTGACACTCACGGCGCAGGTAGCGAACCTCTTCGACCGTTCGCAGCGGTTCGTGGCCGAGACCGAAACCTTCGTACGCGACCTGCGGGTATCCAACGACTGGCAGCCCCGCCGCTTCGTACTGACGGTCAACTACAACTTCAAGACCGGCAAGTCGTTCAAGGCCCGCAAGGTCGAGAGCGGCGCCGGAGACGAAAGGGACGGATGTAAAAGAAGCCGACATCGGAAACCGAAACTGCACGGGAGTTTTTCTGAAAAGCTCCCGTGTGTCGTTTTGCGGCCGATTCCGTTCGCGATCGTCGAAAAATCCCGCCTCGTTCTTAGGTGTTTTTATCCGCCGGCGTGTATATTCATAATGAAAACCTTTCGACACATCGAACCTCAAACTACAAATTTATGACACAAGAAGAGATCAAAAAGCCCGACTACACGGCAGGAATCCGCCACACGACGGTCGGCAGCGACAGACACGACGTTCGCAGAGAGAACTTCCGAAACAAGACCGTCCGGACAGCAAAACGCCGGAGCGGTCTTATCGGAAGGCTGTTCGCCTGTTCTGCGACGCTGGCACTGGCATTCGGCGCCTGCACGGACGACGCCCCCGTCGAACAACCGAAAAGCGGAGGCGTTGACCTGACCTGCATCGTCGAATCCGACCTGACGGCAGCTCTCGGATCGTCGACGGACAACAGACACCCGTGGGAAAGCGGCGACAGGATCGGGGTCTACGCCGTATCGTCGGCACCGACGCTCAATGCCGAAGCCTCCGTCACAACGAACGATGGCACAAGCGCGATCGCATTCCACGTCAATCGCGCCGAAACCGGCGACAAGCTCCATGCCTATTTTCCCTACACGAAAGACAATTCGTCCAACGATGCGAAAAACGTGGCGCTGTCGATCGCTGCCGTACAGTCGCAGTCCGAAGCCGGCGCATTCGACATCGCGAACCTGCCAATGGTCTCCTATCCGCAAAGACTCGACGCCGAGTCCCTCTCTGAGATACCCGCCCTGCAAATGCACGTGCTGGGAGGAATTCTGCGCGCAAAGGTCTTCGCAGACGGACAGTACGGAGACGAGAAGGTGCAATCGATCGCTTTTGCCGACGAGAATACGCCGATGGCCGGTGCGTTTAAACTGGATCTGACCGGGCTGAGTGACGAGGCGTCGCTGATCGTGACAGGACTCGCCTCCCGCACGGCAAAAACACAGCTCTCCATTCCTTACGCCGTCCCGTCGTCGCAGGCGAGCGCCAAAGACATTTACATGATACTCGCTCCGGGCACCTACGACGGGACCCTCTCCGTAACCACCGAAAAAGCCGTGTACACGCAGCCGTTCCAATGCGAAATGAAACGTAACGCCTGCTACGATGCGAGCATAAACCTTTCGACCGCAGCCAGAGAATCCATCGACGGCTGGAACGGCGAAGGAACCGCCGAAGCCCCCTATCAGGTGGCGACGGCAGAAGACCTGCAACGACTGATCGTTCTTTGCAACAGCGACGGCGGCGAATACGCCGAATTCGCCGACAAACATTACCTCCAAATCGCCGACATCGACATGGCTCAGATCGCGATCCAGCCGATCGGACTCAGCGAACAATCGCCGTTCCGGGGCGTTTACGACGGCGGAGGCCACACGATCGGCAATTTCACGCTGACAAACTGCGAATCCGGCGCCTGCGGGCTGTTCGGTTATCTGGACGGAGCGACCGTGAAGGACATCCATCTCGAAGAGTGCGAATACTCGGCTTCCGGACTCCATGCAGGCGGTGTGGCCGGCGTGGCGAAACAAAGCGTGATCCGCGGCTGCACGTTTGAAGGATCGCTCGTCGGAACGGCCGAAACGGAGTTCGACGGATATGCCGTCAGCGACGTCGGCGGTATCATCGGCTACGCGCTCGACTCCGAGATCGCAGGCTGCACGTTGAAAGGCTCTATTCGCGCGCTGGCACAGATCGGCGGCATGGCCGGCTACACGAGCGGGACGAAGATATCGGACTGCACGGTCGACGCCGCGGCCACGATCGATGCCGAAACTCACTTCCTCGGCGGCATCGTCGGCCGCGCCCGTCGCAATTCGACGATAGAAAATTGTACGGTGGGCGGCAAAGCGTCGGCCTACAACGGCAATTATGTCGGCGGAATCGCGGGACATCTCACTTCGGGCAAGATCTCCGGCTGCACGATCGCTGCCTCGGCCTCGCTCTCGTCGAAGGGCGATCACACCGGCGGCATCGTCGGGGCGCTGCAAGCCAACGAGGAAAACGCCGACGACGGAAGCAATATGACGGCCGTCGTCGAAGATTGCGAAACCGACATCATGGTATTCGGAGCCGATAACGTCGGCGGCATCGCCGGCTATCAGGGAACCGCCACAGCGGAGCACACATCGATCGTGCGGAACTGCACGTCGCGGGAATCCGTCACGGGATACGGCTACAATACAGGCGGTATATCCGGTTCGATCACCTCCTACGGCGACAGTTTCATCGAGAACTGCCAGGCCTACGGCGACGTCAGCTCCTCATTGCATCAGGTGGGCGGTATCGTGGGCTACATCGTATCGAAAGGCGAAACCGCCGTCGACGGCTGCATCGCCTACGGCAACTGCCGCGGACAGCACAGCGTGGGCGGTATCTGCGGATACGCCAAATGCAACGACGCGGCCTGCATCGTCGACATCGTCAACAGCATCTACGCCGGCCGCGAGGTCGAGGCGACGGGCAACAACGGTTCCAACGGCTATACGCTCGCAACCGGTCTGGTCGGCTGGCTGCAAGTCGGAACGGGCAAAGCCCACATCGTCAACTGCGCATCGCGCGTCCAAACCGTCAAGACCGTAGGCAAGGCAGGCGGTTATCCCTCGGCCAACAACACGCTGTCGGGTATCCTCGGTTTCCAGAACGGCTCGCCGACAGCCGCCGAACTCTACGGACTCTACTCGACCATCGGCCACGACGGCTTCCTGACCGACGGCGAACCCTCGACCTCCATCTACTGCGGCGGCATCTACGCCAAAATCCACAGCGGCAGCTATACGATCACCTCTCTCAAACATTGTTATTTCGATCCGAGCACGCAGGCCGGTCCGGGAATTTCGAATCTCACCAAGGCGGACGCAGCGACCGTCAAGGCCTACGGAGAGATGTCGACGCTGCTGGCCGACCTCAATGCCGCTGTCGCCGCTTACGAGGGCACTTGCGGCCGCACACTGAAAAACTGGACGCTCGACGCCGACGGATACCCCGTCATCGAAGGCATGACCACCCTGCTGCCCGTGAGCAAGACCAAGCGCATCAGCGTTATAGGCGACTCGATTTCGACCTTCCGAGGTTTCGTACCGTCGGGTTATTCATGCCACTATCCGACCTCGGACCACGATCTGACCTCCGTGTCGCAAACCTACTGGTACCGGCTGGCCCACGACCTGATGTCCGACGCCCGCATCGAGCGCAACATCTCCTTCTCCGGTACGGCCGTCGCCCGCACTACCGATCCGGCCTACGCTTCCCAGGCATGGTACGGCAACGACTTCTGCGCCCGCTTCATCGCACAGGGCGGCGTGGGGCAGCCCGATATCGTGCTCATCCACGGCGGCACGAACGACTACGCGCACAACGTCGACCCGCTCGCTCCGGGCATTCCGATCCAAAGCGCCGAGGCACCGTCGGAGGCAGCGCTGGCCGAATTGTTCGCCGCAGCCGACGCGGCCGCGACGCGCGCCGAGATCGAAGCGCTCGACGACACGACCTTCTGCACGGCCTACATCAAACTGCTTCGCTTGCTGAAAGAGCGTTATCCCGACGTCAAGATCGTCTGCATCATCGGCGACTACCTCTCGACGGGCATCGAACGCTCGACGCTCGCCATCGCCCGCCACTACGGCGCCCGCTGCGTCGACCTCTACGCCGTGAACGGCTTCAACGACCAGACCTACATGCCCAAGCACGACTACAACCCCGCCACGGGCAAGGGGTGCCACCCGAGCTCCGAAGCGATGAAGTTCATCGCCGACAAGATCTACGCCGAGCTGGGCAGCTGGCTCGAGGAGTGACGCACCCGACCGTACGAATGCGGGGGGGGCCGTCCGATCGCCGGACGGCCCCCCTTCTGTATCCCGTACCGCAAACGAAAGAGGAGCGCCCGAAAGCGCTCCCCGTATCGTCGGTCGGAGATTACTGCACCCGTTCGAACTGCACGGCGTAACCGCCGCCGGGGGCCATCGCCATCGCAAGACTGTCGGCCGCCGTCACCGTCCGCTCCTCCAAGAGGTAATCCTCGCCGTAGCGGTCGGCATTCACGCCGTCGCGGAAGATGCGCGCCTTCCACCGGCCGTCGCCCAGGAAATCGAGTTTCACCTCCACCTCGCGGGCATCCCAGTTCGTCAGCGCACCCAGGTACCAGCGGTCGCCCGCACGCCGTGCCGTGACGATGTAGCGGCCGATCTCGCCGGCTGGAATCAACGTCTGGTCGAAGCGCGTCGGGAAGCGCACGATGTAGTCGAGCGTCTCAGGCTCCTTCTCGTAGGCCGTCGGCGAATCGCAGAGCATCACCAGCGGCGAATCGAAGACGACGTAGGTCGCGACCTGATGGGCGCGCGTACCCTGGCTCATCGGATGGTCGTTGACGGCACGGAAATTCTTGCGCGAAGCGTTGCGCATCGCCCCCTGCGTGTAGTCGACCGGGCCGGCCACCTGACGGATGAAGGGGAAGGTGCAGTCGTAGGCCGGCATGTCGGCGTCCGTCTTGTCCGTCCATTTGAGCTGTTCCAGCCCGAAGATCCCTTCGAAATTGACGACGTTGGGATAGGTGCGCTGCAACCCCGTGGGCTTGTAGACGCCGTGGAAATCCACGATCATGCGGTAGCGCGCCGCAGCGTCGGCGATGCGGTAGACACGCTCCACGGCCGCCTGGTCCTGCCGGTCGATGAAGTCGACCTTCCAGCCCGCGACGCCCAGCTCCGAATAGTAGCGGCACGCCTCCTCGAGCTTGTCGTCGAGCACCTTGGCCACCACCCACAGGATGATGCCCACCTTCTTCTCGCGGGCGTAGGAGACGATCTCCGGCAGGTCGATCTCCGGCACGACGTGCATGACGTCGCCGTCGCGCACGCCCCACCCCTCGTCGAGCGCCACGTACTCGATGCCGTTGGCGGCGGCGAAATCGATGAAATACTTATAGGTTTCGGTATTGATGCCCGACTTGAAATCGACGCCGTAGACGCCCCAGTTGTTCCACCAGTCCCATGCGATCTTGCCGTCGCGCACCCACGAGGCGTCGGCCACGCGGCTCGCTTCGGCCGTCTGCCAGACCATGTCGTTCACGGGCAGTTCGGTCGCCGTCGCGGCGTAGGCCACAATGCGCCACGGATAGCTGCGCCGGCCGTCGACGCGGGCGATGTAGTCGGCACTCCGCTCCACGACGTCCTGAAAGCGTTTGGTCAGCGACGTCTCGGTCGGGCACTCCGCGAAACGGGCCGCAAACCCCTTGGCCTCCTTGTCGTAGGTAAGGTAGACGCCCGGATAGGCCTCGACGTCCGATTCGGTGTAGAGCACGTAACCCCGCTCTCCCAGATCGACAAGCACCGGCATGAAGGCCACCGTCTGCGTCCGGAACTTGCTCAGCGGCGCGTACTCGTAGGTATTTTCGAACGACGTCCGCATCGGAATCTCCGTTTTGGAATAGGGAATGTAGGCCGACGGATCGCCCTCGAAATTGAGCTGCGCCGTCTCGTCGACGATCGTCAGCTCGCCGTCGCGCTCCGTATAGAAGCGGTAGCAGACGCCGTCGTCGTAGGCGCGGGCCAGGATGCCGTAATCGCCGCGCAGGCGCAGGTCGAGTTCGTTGTAGGCCGCATCGAAACGGCTCTGGCGGTAGAGCGGCGCGTCGATCGTCTCGGTCACCGCACGCCGCCGTGCCGAGCGCACCCGGGGCGACTCGCCCAGCACCTCGCCCGTCGAGAGCGTCAGCGCCATTTCGGAGGGGGCGACCAGCGTCTCCCCGTCGCGGGCGACCGTAAAGCTCAGCCGTTCGCCTGCCGTGAGCACGAGGGCCAGACGACCGTCGGGACTCTTCACTTCATAGGTTTTGACCGGTGCGGCCGAAGCGCCGAGAAGCGCCGCCGAGGCCAGTGTCAACAGAAAAAATCGTTTCATATCGAATCAGGGTTAGTAGTTTGTCGTATCAGAAGGCGACTTCGGGCGCCTGCGCAGCGCTGTCGTCCGCCTCGAAATAGGGTTTCTGCCCGAACGAGAGTATTCCCGCCACCAGATTGGCCGGAAAACGGCGGACGGCGACGTTGTAGGCCTGCGTCTTCTCGTTGAAGGCCGTGCGGGCTACGGCAATGCGATTCTCCGTCCCCTCCAACTGCGCCTGCAACTCCTGAAAATTGCTGTTGGCTTTCAGATCGGGATAGTTCTCGGCGACGGCGATCAGACGCCCCAGCGCCGAACGCACGCCCTCCTGCGCCTGCTGGAATGCCGCCAGCCGTTCGGGCGTCAGGTCGTCGGCGTCGACATTCATCGAAGTCGCCTTCGAACGCGCATCGACCACCGCCGCGAGCGTCTGCTGCTCGTGGGCGGCATACCCCTTCACCGTATTGACAAGATTGGGAATCAGATCGGAGCGGCGCTGATACTGCGTCTCGACGTTCGACCACGCACCGTGTACGGCCTCCTCCTTTTCGACCAGGCCGTTGTAGACCGAATACCCCCAGACGGCGAGCACCGCAACGACCGCAAGGACAATCCAAAGACTCTTTTTCATGTTGTTCACTTTCATGCTCCTTTTCTCGCCTCGGCATAGCCCGCACAAGTGCGGCTCGGCGCTCGGCCTAACGAAAAGGTTCGTTTTCGTTGTTAAATACGTTAATTAATACGGACGAACGGACAAGGTTACTAACCTGCCCGCCGCTTTTTTGCTTTTCACCATTTCGAACCGGCACCGCCGCCTCCGAAGCCGCCGCCCCCGAAGCCGCCGCCCGCATGTCCTCCGCCGAAACCTCCGCCGAAGAGCCCCCGGCCTCCGATCCACATTCCGCCGCCGCGGCCGCCGATGTCGCTGCCGTCGGCTTCCCTGCGGCGACGCCGGATCGTCTCGCCGCAACGGCGGCAGACGAGCGTCTGTTCGACCATGCGCCACCCCTCGGCACGCAGCACGATCCGCTCGCCCTGCGACCGCAGCGCGAACCACCGCTTGCAGCGCGGACAGCGCAGCATACGCACGACGGCCACCAGCGGCACGGCGACGCATCCGCCCACGATCAGCGCGATCACCCACCAGGGCGTGTCGTCCTCCTGCGGAACGGCGTCCGGCACGCCCGTTTCGAGTTCGCTGCCCGCGAGCACGGCCGCCACGGCTTCGACGCCGCGCACCATGCCGCGGTCGTAGTCGCCTTCGCGGAAGGCGGGCAACATATAATTCATCTGGATGCGTTTGCAGAGCGCGTCGGGCAGCACGCCCTCGACGCCGCGCCCCGTCACGAAGCGGATTTCGCGCTGCTCCCTCACAAGCAGGATGCCCACGCCGTTGCTGTCCTCGCGGCGGCCGACGCCCCACTTCGAGAAGAGCTCGTAGGCGAACGTGAAGGGATCGCCGCCCGCAATGGCGTCGACGGCCACCACGGCCACCTGCGCCGCACCGCGCTGGCGCAGGCCGTAGCAGATCGAGTCGATGCGCGCCACGGCCGCCTGCGAAAGGATCCCGTCGGGATTCGACGTGAAGCGCGTACGGTCGGCCGACTGCACGTTTTCGATCTGTTCCAGCGCGTAGGGATGCGCCGCGGCGGGCAGCCACGCGCACAGGCAGACCAACAGGAGGAGATTGCGTATCATCGTCTCAAAGATAAATCAAATTTTCCGAACCGCCAAGCCCTCTCCGAGCGGTTCGGGCGCCCGTCGTAAAACCCGAACCGATGCACGACAAGCCCCGGACCGGATCACTCCCGAATCAGAATCCGGTAGCTCCACGGCGCCATATCCTGCTCGACGCGATAAGGCACGACGATCCGGTCGCCCGTCAGCGCATCGGCGTATTCGCCCTGATAGATGCCCGTATTGAAATCGGCGTGGATCGCATAGGGCGAGAGGTTCATCACGCAGAGTACGCGGTTGCCCTCCACCTCGCGCACGAAAGTCATCAGGCAATCCTTGGCGTTGTTCTCGATCTCGACGAACGAACCGCCCCGCTCGCCCGCCTGCAACGCGCGGTTGCGGTGCTTCAACAGACACAGCAGCCGGTACAGCTCCGTGAAGCGCCCCGGACGGGGATCGACCATCGGATCGCGGTCGAAGAAGGCGAACGAATGGTCGTAGCCGAACTCCTGCCCCGTATAGACGAGCGGCATCGACTGCGGCAGCACGAACGTCAGCGCGGCCATGATTCCGGCCGCATCGCCCAGCCGGCGGAACTCGCTGCGGCTTCGGCCAGCAGGAACAGGTCGGGTTTCACCGCCCGCAACCGCCGTGCCGCCTCCTGCCAAAATTCGATGGGAACCAGCATCGCCATATCGCAGCGGAAACCGTCCACCCCGTGTTCCGCAAGCCAAAAACGCATGGCGTCGATCTGTCCCTGCCAGACGGCGCGGTTGGCGTAGTTGAGCTTGGCCGTGTCGTCCCACCCGTCAGGAACGACGGGCCGGCCCGAAGCGTCCCGCTCGTACCAGTCAGACGGACATTCCGCGAGCCAGCGGGCATCGCGCGAAGTGTGATTGGCCACCCAGTCGATCAGGACCTTCATTCCCAAGGCATGAGCCCTCCGAACAAAAGCGTCGAAATCGGCCATCGTCCGAACTGGCAGCCCCGTTCAACGCGGCATCCTCCTACAACTCGCTCAACGGACTCTCCTCCTATTCGAGTTCCTCGAACGGAAACCTCCAAATCCTCACCGTCGACAAAGAGGGCAAAATCCAGCTGCCGATCATCGGCGAGATCGATTGCGACGGACTCACGCGCAACGAGCTTGCCAAAAAGATCGAAAACACGATCCGCGAAAACGGGATGGTGCACGACCCGATCGTCATCATCCAATTCGCCGACGTGAAATTCTCCGTCCTGGGCGAGGTCGCCCGCCCCGGACAGTTCTCCATCACCAAAGACCGCATCTCGCTCTTCGACGCCCTGGCCATGGCCGGCGACCTGACGATCTACGGCCAGCGCGAGAACGTGGCGCTGATCCGCGAAGAGAACGGCATGAGGACGGTGCACTATTTCGACCTCAAAAACCCGGACATCCTCACGTCGCCCTACTTCTATCTGCAACAGGACGACGTCGTCTACGTCACGCCGAACAAATACAAGGCGCAGGCGGGCGAAATCAACCAGAACCGTTCGTTCTACATCTCGCTCGTTTCGGTAGCCGTCTCCGTGGCGACGCTCCTCGTCACCATCACCCGCTAATAATCGCCAGTTTTTCATGGAAGAAAATCGCAATGTAAACAACGTCCCTGCGGAAGGGAACGAGGACAGCATCAACTTCTCGATCCACGACCTCATACAAATGGTCATCGGCAACTGGTTCTGGTTCCTGTTGTCGACGGTCGTCTGCCTTTCGTGCGCGCTTTTCTATATCTACACGGCGCCGAAAGTCTACAACCGCACGGCTACGATCCTCATCAAGGACGGCAAGAAGGGCAGCGAAACGGATATCGCCGCCTTCGGCGACCTGCTGGGAGCCACGGCACGCCGCAACGTCGACAACGAGATCATCGTGCTCAAATCGCGCAACCTGATGACCGAAGTGGTACGGCGGCTCAACCTGCACGTCAACTACGTCGTCAAACACGGGCTGCGCACCGAGAACCTCTACCGCCGTTCGCCGATCGACGTCACCTTCATCGACGACAACGAGCGGCAGGCGCTGGCGTTCGAACTGACCCCCGTCGACAACGAGAAGTTCTCGCTCACGAAGTTCGTCAACCGCACCTCGGCCGATTCCGACAAGGACAAGGATTCGGAGATCTACGACGTCGAGATGACGGGGCGGTTCAACGACACGATCACCACGCCGTGCGGACTGCTCGTCGTGACGCCGACGCTCTACATGTCCGACGACTACTTCGGCGACCCGATTTCGGTGAGCAAACAGATCGTGAGCAGCGTGGCCTCGGGTTACAACAAGCGAATCGCCATCGAGTTGGTCGAGAAGCAGGCCAACGCCATCTCCATTTCGCTCGACGACAACATTCCCCGCCGTGCGGAGGACGTCATCAACACGCTCATCGCCCGCTATAACGACGAGTCGATCAACGACAAGAACCGTATCGCCGACTACACGGCCGACTTCATCGACAAGCGGCTGCGCATCATCGGTTCGGAGCTGGACGCCGTAGACCGCAAGATCTCCACCTATAAGAAAGACAACGAGATGTACGACATCACGGCGCAGGCCACGCAAAGCCTGACCGAGAGTTCGCAATTCAAAACCGCAGGTCTTTCGGTGGAGAACCAGATCAGCATGGCGCAGTACATACGCGACTATCTGCTCAACGACACCAAGCTGCGCGACCTGATCCCGGCCAACGTCGCCATCACCAACGTGTCGATCTCCGACCAGATCAAGAACTACAACGAGCTGATGCTCCGCCGCGACAAACTCGCCGGCAACGCATCGAGCAACAGCCCCGTCATCCAGGATTTCGACAGCGAGCTGGCCGCGCTGCGGCGGGCGATCATCGCCTCGCTCCAATCGCATATCTCGACGCTCGAAATCCAGCTGAACAACATCCGCCGCGAGGAGAGCCTCGCCCGCACGCGCATCGCTTCGGCGACCCGCCAGAGCACCGAACTGCTCGACAATACCCGCCAGCAGCGTATCAAGGAGGAGTTGTACCTCTACCTGTTGAACAAACGCGAGGAGAATGAACTGACCAAGGCCATCGCCGACAACAACGCCCGGATCATCGATCCGGCCTACGGCAGCAGCACCCCCGTGGCGCCCCGCTCGGTCATCATCCTCTTCATCGCACTGCTGTTCGGTCTGGCCACGCCGTTCGGCATCATCTACCTGATGGAGATTCTCGACACCACCATCCGCGGCCGCAAGGACATCGAGGACAAGTTGAGCATTCCGTTCCTCGGCGACATCCCCGAATACCATGGTTCGACCCGGCAGGGATCGGTGGTGGTGCGCGACAACGGCCGCGACAGCGTCTCGGAGGCATTCCGGCTGATCCGTTCGAACCTGGGCTTCATGAGCGTCAAGTCGGGCAAGTTGCAGATCATCATGGTCACCTCGTCGAATCCCCATGCGGGCAAGACCTTCGTCACGACGAACCTGGCCATGACGCTCGCCCTGGCCGACAAGAAGGTAGTCATCATGGACCTGGACCTGCGGCGCCGCACCCTCTCCAAACAGATGGGTCAGCGCGACAACCGAAACGGCGTCTCGGGCTACATCTCCGGAACGATCGCCAGCCTCAACGACATCGTCTTCCAGAGCGGCCTGCACGAGAATCTCGACATCATCTTCGCCGGTCTGCAACCGCCCAACCCGGCCGAAATGCTCCTGTCGGAGAAGTTCGACGAATTCATGGCCGACCTGCGCAAACGCTACGACTACGTCGTCATCGACAGCGTGCCCGCCATGGCCGTGGCCGACGCGCTGATTACCGACCGCCTGGCCGACCTGACGATCTACGTGATCCGCGAAGGACTGCTGGACCGCCGGCAGCTGCCCGACATCGAAAAACTCTACCGCGAGAAGAAATTCCACAACATGAGCATCGTGCTCAACGGTTCGACCGGAGGCGCACGCCGCGGCTACGGTTACGGATATGGCTACGGATACGGGTATGGTTACGGCTATGGATACGGCTACGGCGAAGACGAAAGCCAAAAGTCCTCGGCCGTCATCGACAGCCGCTACAACCTCACGCAACGGCTGAAAGATTTCTTGGGTCTGAACGATAAAAAGTAATACCGCAATGGCTATCCGGGATGCAATTATCGCCGTCGACTTCGACGGTACGGTCGTTACGCACGCCTACCCCCATATCGGCAACGACATCGGCGCCGTTCCCGTGCTGCGGGAACTGATCGGCAACGGTTGCCGGGTGATTCTCTACACGATGCGCAGCGGGAGACTGCTCGACGACGCCGTAGCATGGTTCACCCGCAACGACATTCCGCTCTACGCCGTCAACGAGAACCCCGCACAGCGGGAGTGGACCGACTCGCCCAAGGTCTTCGCCGACCTCTACATCGACGACAGCGCGCTGGGATGCCCGATCAAGTTCGAAGACGGCATCAAACGCCCGTTCGTCAATTGGGTCAAGGTGCGGCAGCGTCTCGCCGAAGAGGGCTTTCTCGACTGAGCCGGCCGACATGCGGGAAACCCGCAGGGTACCCGTCTCATCTGCTCCGAGGGCGTTCGTCACGAACGCCCTCGGAGCATTTCGTAAAATCCTCCCCGATGCAGACGAACTCCCGAAACGGACGGAAACAGACTTTTCCCGGAGGTATTCCCTTCAAACTTTCAGCCCGTAGCCGATGATATCCTCCGCCGGCTGCAGGCTATCGCCTTCCGGTTTTGCCGAAAGACGACAAACCATGCTCGACGACACAACAAAATGATACCGTTTTTTTCGGCCGAGCACCCTATTTTTCCGATTTCTCCGTTATTCAGGCAGCGCCGCAGATACGCTCTCCGGACAAAATGCGAACGAGCGTGCTTTTGCCTCCGGCTCATCCGTCTTTGGCTGACGCCTCGGATACTCGCGCCCGGCAAAATGCAAATAAATTTGCTTTCGCGCCCGACTTTTTCGTATCTTTGGCTGCGCCTTAGATACTCCGTCTCGGTAGAATCAAGTTGACGCTTGCTTCTGCGCCCGACTTTTCGTATCTTTGGCCGATGCCGAAGATACTCCGTCTCGGCATAATCAAGCTGACGCTTGCTTCTGCGCTCGACTTTTCGTATCTTTGCGAAGATGTAGCGGCCAGGACGCGATGTGCAATCGCAGCGGGACGACGAGCCACACGCCGCCGCGTGCGGTTCGCGGTCCGTCGCCGGCGCTCAAAACTTGCGGAACATGAAAGGATTCTCGCCGATCTCACGGGCATACAGGCGTCTGGTGCGCAAACACCGGTTGACGCTCCAGAACGAGGTGGACAACGCCGAGGAGTGGCACATGCACATCTCGGTCGTGCGTATCTTCGCAGCGTTACTGGCTTTCGTCCTGCTGCTCTTCATCCTGATTCTCTCGCTGGTGGCCTACACCCCCGTGCTGGAATTCCTGCCGGGCTACGAGGCCAACCGCTCGCGCGAAATGCTGCTGCAAAACATCATGCGGCTCGACTCGATCGAGCGGCAGATGACCCAGATGCGTACTTACAGCGACAACATCGCCCTCATCATGGAGGGCAAGACGCCCGTGGTACGCAACGTCGGCAGTCTCGACAGCATCAAGGCCGACAAGACGCTGGTGATGCCCTCGCGCGAGGATTCGCTCCTGCGCATCCAGATGGAGGGCGAAGGCCCCTACGGACTGGGAAAATCGCCGTCGCGCAAGACGCTGCGCGAAGCGATGGCCATGACCGCGCCGGTCGAAGGCATCATCACCGAAAAGTTCGACACCAAACTGGGGCAGTACGGCATCCGGATCGCCGCGGCACCCGGATCGCAGGTATCGGCCGTCGACAACGGCACGGTCGTGCTGAGCCTGTGGAGCCCCGAAGAGGGCTACGTGGTGCAGGTGCAGCACGCCGACAACGTACTCTCGATCTACAAAAATCTCGCGCAGTCGATGGTCTCGACGGGCCAGCGGCTCCGCAGCGGCGAGGTGCTGGGATACAGCAACGACCCGCAGGCCGAAGGCACCGACTCGAAACTCTTCGGCTTCGAACTGTGGAGCGACGGCAAGCCCGTCGATCCCGAAGGTTACATCGTATTCTAATGGAACATTCCGCCGGAAAGGCCCCACGCATGAAACAACGTATCGCCCTGCTCGGTTCGACCGGTTCGATCGGCGTCCAGACGCTCGACATCGTCCGCGAGAACTCCGAACTGTTCGAAATCACCACGCTCACCGCGCACCGCAACTGGGAGGCGCTGGCCCGTCAGGCCGAGGAATTCGCGCCCGATTCGGTGGTCATCGCCGACGACTCGAAATACGACGCGCTGCGCCGCGCGCTGGCCGACCGCCCCGTCAAGGTCTACGCGGGTGCCGACGCGATCCGGCAGGTAGTGCAGGCCGACACGGTCGACACGGTGGTCAACGCGCTGGTGGGATACGCGGGTCTGCTGCCCACGGTGGCCGCCATCGAAGCGGGCAAGAAAGTCGCGCTGGCCAACAAGGAGACGCTCGTCGTGGGCGGCAACTACGTCATGCGGCTGGCCGCCGAGCGACGGGTGCCTATCCTGCCGATCGACTCCGAACATTCGGCCATCTTCCAATGTCTGGTGGGCGAAGCGTCGCCCGCGCGGCGGCTGATCGTCACCTGTTCGGGCGGTGCACTGCGCGACGTACCACGCGAGCGGCTCGCCGAAGTGACTGTCGAACAGGCCCTGCGACACCCGCAGTGGCGCATGGGAGCCAAGATCACGATCGATTCGGCGACGCTCGTCAACAAGGGATTCGAAGTGATCGAAGCCCGCTGGCTCTTCGGGATGCCGGCCGAACGGATCTCGGTGCTGATCCACCCGCAGTCGGTGGTACACTCGATGGTCGAGTTCGAAGACGGCGCGATCAAGGCGCAGCTCGGCACGCCCGACATGCACCTGCCCATCGGCTTCGCGCTGCTCTTCCCCCGCCGCGCCGCACGGGCCGCGGAGCAGTTCAGCTTCGCCGACAACCCGACGCTCACCTTCGCGGAACCCGACCGCCAGAAATATCCGGCGCTCGACATGGCCTACGACTGCCTGCGGCGCGGCGGCACGGCGGCCTGCACGATGAACGGCGCCAACGAAGTGGCCGTCGCCGCGTTCCTGGCCAAACGGTGCGGCTACCTCGACATCGTGCGCACGATCGAACATGCACTCGAAGAAGCGACCTTCGTCGCGCGGCCGACGCTCGACGACTACGCCGCATCGGACGCCGAGGCGCGCCGCATCGCACGCGAATTTCTGAAAATCTAACACATCGATAATGGACATTCTCATCAAAGTCATTCAGCTTTTCCTCTGCTTCACCCTGCTCGTGGGCATTCACGAACTGGGACACTTCCTCATGGCGCGCGTGTTCGGCATCCGCGTCGAAAAGTTCTACATCTTCTTCGATCCGTGGTTCTCGCTCTTCAAGTTCAAGCGCGGCGGCACGGAGTACGGCGTGGGCTGGCTGCCGCTGGGTGGTTACGTCAAGATCGCCGGCATGATCGACGAAAGTCTCGATACGGAGCAGATGAAGCAGCCCGTCCGGCCCGACGAGTTCCGCGCCAAACCGGCGTGGCAGCGTTTTCTGGTGATGATCGCCGGCATCGTGATGAACATCCTGCTGGCCGTGGCCATCTACTGCGGCATCTGCTACACGTGGGGCGAAAAATATTTCGCCAACGAAGACGCCGTCTACGGCTACACCTTCAACACGGCGGCACAGGGGCTAGGCTTCGAGAACGGCGACAAAATCATCTCGATCGACGGAGAGCCGATCGACGACGTGAACGCCATCGCCATGACGCTGCTGCTGACCGAGAGCGACCGCATGGTCGTCGTCGAGCGCGACGGCCGCGAAGAGCGCTTCACGATCCCCTTCGAGCAACTCGTCGACTTCCGCCGCTCGAAGGGCTACGAAGAGATGCTGATGCTGCGCACGCCCTTCCGCATCGACAGCGTAGCCTCCCCCGCCGCCCTCGACGCAGGGTTGCGCGCCGGCGACGAGGTGGTCGCCCTCAACGGCGAACGCCACATCGAATTCGCGGAGTACGTCGGGCTGCTGGCCGACCACAAGTCGTCCGACGTGCAGCTTACCGTCGTGCGCGGCGATTCGACGGCCGTGTTGACCGTACCGGTCAACGCCGACGGCAAGATCGGCGTCACGGTAGCCCGCCACGACTACCGCCTGCGCACGAAGGAGTACACCTTCTGGCAGTCGATCCCCGCCGGCATCCGGCGCACGGGCAGCGTGATCGCCAACTACTGGGAACAGCTCAAACTGATCGTGCAGCCCAAAACCCAGATGTACGAGGAGCTGGGCGGATTCATCGCCATCGGCAGCATCTTCCCCTCGGCGTGGAACTGGCAGGATTTCTGGTCGAAGTGCGCCTTCATCTCGATCATCCTGGCCATCATGAACATCCTGCCCATTCCGGGGCTGGACGGCGGCCATGCGATCTTCACGCTGTGGGAGATGATCACGGGACGCAAACCGAGCGACCGCTTCCTCGAAGCGGCGCAGTACGTCGGACTGGCGATCATCCTCGTGCTGCTGGTCTACGCCAACGGCAACGACATCTACCGCTTCTTCATCAAATAACCAGGATCCTGCACCGAATTTTTCGGCCGTCCTCCGCCCCTTTAAGGCGGCCGAACGGGTTACCGTCGGCAATCCGTACTAAAACGCAAAGAGATGGCAAAGGTCAAAAAAGCATATTTCTGCAAGGAGTGCGGCTACGAGGCGCCCAAATGGATGGGACGCTGCCCCGCCTGCGGGGAGTGGAACACCTTCACCGAAGAGATCGTCGCAAGGGAGAGCGGTTCGGTCGCCGCCGCGATGACCTCGGCGCTGCCCCGCAGCACCCCGCAGCGCGTCGGCGAGATCCGCTCGAACGACCGGCCGCGGCTCGACCTGGGCAACGCCGAGGTCAACCGGGTGCTGGGCGGCGGTCTGGTTCCCGGATCGCTCGTGCTGCTCGGCGGCGAGCCGGGTATCGGCAAATCGACCCTCAGCCTGCAAATCGCCCTGGCGGACAACGGCCTGAAAACCCTCTATGTTTCGGGCGAAGAGTCGGCCGAGCAGATCAAGATGCGCGCCGACCGTATCGGCATCGGCAACGACGCCTGCATGGTCTACTCCGAGACGCTGCTCGAAAACATCATGGCGCAGCTCGAAGAGCAGCGCCCCGACCTGGTGATCATCGACTCGATCCAGACGATCTACACCGATCTGGTCGAGTCGTCGGCCGGCAGCGTGTCGCAGATCCGCGAATGCGCCGCCACGCTGCTCAAATACGCCAAGGGATCGGGCACCTCGATCTTCATCATCGGCCACATCACCAAGGAGGGCGCCATCGCCGGCCCGAAGATTCTGGAACACATCGTCGACGTGGTGTTGCAGTTCGAGGGCGACAACAATCAGGTTTACCGCATCCTACGCGGCATCAAGAACCGTTTCGGCGCGACATTCGAGATCGGTGTCTTCGAGATGCTCGACGCCGGCCTGCGGCCGGTGGGCAACCCCTCCGAAATCCTGCTCACGCACTACGACGCACCGCTGAGCGGCATCGCCGTCGGCGCCTCGGTCGACGGTATACGCCCCTACCTGATCGAGGTGCAGGCGCTCGTCTCGAACGCCGCCTACGGCACGCCCCAGCGCACGGCCACGGGCTTCGACTACAAACGCATGTCGATGCTACTGGCCGTGTTGGAGAAGCGCGTGGGGATGAAGATGTACACCAAGGACGTCTTCCTCAACTTCGCGGGCGGCTTCAAGGTCGCCGATCCGGGGCTGGATCTGGCCATCATCGCCGCCGTAATTTCGTCGTACTACGACCGTCCGATCGGCGAGGGCATCTGCTGCGCGGGCGAAGTAGGCCTTTCGGGCGAGGTGCGCCCCGCCCCCCGCACCGAGCAGCGCATCAGCGAGGCGGCGCGGCTGGGCTTCCGCCGCATCGTCGTCTCGGGCTACCTCCCCAAAGGCGCCAAACGCCCCAAAGGCATCGAGGTGGTGGCGATCAACAGCATCGACCAGCTGCCCCGGGCGCTCTTCATCAACGAGGAGTAACAAAAACGAACGCAGCGGCCGGATCTACCGACCGCTGCGTTTTTCGTGAAAGACACCTCGCTCAATCGAGCAACCCCGCCGCCTTGCGGTATTCCAACCAACGCAAATAACCGTCGATACGCGCCTCGACCTCCGTCTGGTGAGCCTGCTGCCACATGGCCTGCGCTTCGAGATGATCCGACAGCGTCTCCACGCCGGCCTCGTACTGGCGGCGGCTCAGCCGCAGGTTCTCGTCGGCCGCGGCGAGCGACGACTCGGCCAGCCGGATTTCGAGCTGCGCTTCGTCGAGGTTGTTCGCCGCCTGCGTCGCTTCGAGTTGCAGCAGCTCGCCGCCGTCGAGACGCTCCGCCTGCGCCTGCTCGAACTGCGCCCGTGCCGACCGTACCTTGTTCGAGCGGCCGCCGAAGTGGAAGATCGGCACCGACACCTGCACGCCGGCCGTGAAGGCCCAGCCGCCCAACAAGTTCTGTCCGTTCAGTTCGATGCCGTGCAGGTAGCCGTAATTGCCCACCAGCCCCACCTGCGGCAACCGCTCGCTGCGCGCCAGGCGCAACTGTTCGCGCGCCAGCTCGGCCTTCTGGTCGAGAAGCCGGTATTCGGGACGCGCCATAAGGTCGGCGGCGGGCACCGGCGTCGACGGCAGGTCGGGCAGATCGTCCGCCACCTCGATCCGGTCGGTCAGCGGACGGCCGATCAGATGGCAGAGATTCATCGTCGCCAGCCGCAGCGCATTCTCCGTCCGCCGCAGGTTCAATTCGCTCTCGTTGAGTTTCACCCGCACCTTCAACACGTCGTTCTGCGGTTTGAGGCCATGCTTGCGTGCACTCTCGACCGAACGCAGCAACTCCGTGAGCAGCGCATGGTAACGTTCGGCCACCTGCCGCATCTCACGCGCACGGATCACCGAAGCGTAGGCCCGCGACGTCGAGACGATCACCTCCGATCGGGTCAACCGCCGGTTCTGCTCCGCCATTTCACTGCCGATCCGCGCCATGCGGTAACCCGTGCGCACCTTGCCGCCCATGTAGAGGGGCTGTTCGAGCGTTATGCCGCCGCCGTAGACCCAACCCACCTCGTAGGCGAGATTCAGGCCGGGGAAGAGCGCCGTACCGCCCGTGGGCATCCCGTCGACACCCAGTACGGGCAACGCGCCGCCGGCGATGTCCAGCCCGCCGTCGGCCGTCGAATAGAGTCCCGTCCCCGTCGCCGAGAACGAAGGAAAGAAATTGGCCCGCGCGCTGCGGAAATCGAACTGTGCCGCCGCCAACTGCCGGTCGGCCGCCGCCAGCGCCTTGTTGTTCGCCTCGGCCTGCTCGATGCAGGCATCGAGCGTCAGCCGCGTCTGCGCGAAGGGTGCGCAAGGCAATCCCGCGAGCATGAGTATGATAAGAAGACGTTTCATCGATCTATCCTGATTTTAAAGAACAACGCATAGAGAATCGGCACGAAGAAGAGCGTGGCGAAGGTGCTGAACAGCAGTCCGCCCATGATCGTCGCAGCCATTGAACCGAACATGGCGTCGCCGAGCAGCGGAATCATACCGAGAATGGTGGTAAGCGAAGCCATCATCACCGGCCGCAGACGGCTTTCCGAACTGGAAACGAGCGCCGAGGCGGGATCGGCGCCGGCGGCGATCTGCGCACCGATCTCGTCCATGAGCACGATGCAGTTCTTCATCATCATGCCCACGAGCCCCAGTGCGCCGACAATGGCGCAGAAGGTGAAGACCTTGCCCGTGAGCAGCATCGCCCCCACCACGCCGATGCCCAGCAGCGGAATGCAGCAGAGAATAACGACCGGCTTGCGGTAGTCGCCGAAGAGCAGGATCAGGATGGCGATCATCAGCACGACGCCGAGCGGCACGTTCTTGAAAAGGTAGCGCATCGTCTCGTCGCTGGCGCCCTTCTCACCCTCCCACGACAGTGCGTATCCGGACGGAAGCGGAATCGCCTCGATTCGTTCGGCGACGGCCAGCCGCGCCGCCTCGGTCTCGATGCCGGGCGCAGGCGAGCACATTACCCGCTGGGCGCGCTGACCGTTGTAGCGCGGAACGACGGGATCCTCCCACTCGACCTGTACGCCGCGGCTCACCTGTTTCAGCGGCACGGTATGCAGGACGGATTCCAGCAACTCGCTGCGGTCGATCGCTCCCGATTTGAGTTTGAGGAGCAGCTCCTCGTCGAACAACCCCGCCAGATTGGGCATCATCGGGAAGACCGGCACGTTTTCCAGGTTGTCGACCGGCTTCCCGTCGGCCGCCGTACATTTGAGATAGATCGTATTCTTGTGCGTCCCCTCGTAGAAAGCCCCGACCGGAATACCGCCCGCAGCCGACAGCATCGAGACGGCGATATCCTGCCGGCTCAACCCCATGCGCCGTGCGGCCGACTGGTCGTAGTCGATGTTCAGCACCGGAATGCGCGGCTCCCAGTCGGTCGTAATCAGACACACCTCGGGCGTGCGCTCCATGATGCAGCGCGCACTGTCGGCCAACCGGTGCAGCACGGCCGGATCGGGCCCCGTGAACTGCACCTCGATCGGGTACTTCTTGAACATCAGGTTGTAGCGCTTCAACTTGACGTAGGCATCGGGATAGCGATCCGAAAGCGTCTGCTGGATGTCGTCGATATTGCGTTCCAGCGCCTCCGGAGACTCGAAATCGATAATCAGCTCGCCGTACGAAAGCGACGGCGTGGCGATGCTGCGCACCAGATTGTAGCGCGCCGGCGTGCCGCCGATCGAAGCGGCCACCGAGCGGATCTCCGAACGGCTCTTCAAATAGCGGCGGATCTCCTCCAAATCGGCCTTCACGCGGGTCGAATTCGTCCCCTCGGGCAGTTTGTACTCCATATAGAGCTGGTCGTAGACCATATCGGGGAAGAAGCCCTGACGCATGTAACCGTAGCCCCAGACGCTCAGCCCCACCAGCACGAGCGCCACGGCGATCGACGACCAGCGATGTCGCAGGCCGAAGCCGAGCGCCGCACGCAGCCAGCGGTAGACGGCGCTGTCGTAGAGCGTCGCGCCGCCGGCCGGAGCGGCAGGCTGACCGAGCCAAGCGTCGGCCATGAGCGGCACATGCACCAGCGCCAGCACCCAGCTCAGCAGCAGCGACACGGCCAGCACGATGAACAGATCGCGCACGTAGACACCCGCCGTATCGGGCGAGAGGAAGATCGGCAGGAACGAAAGGATGGCGATCAGCGTCGCGCCCAGCAGCGGCATCGCCGTCTTCCGGCCGATGGCCGTCATCGCCTCGCGGCGCGGTTTCCCGAGTTTCAGGTCGATCAGGATGCCGTCCACGATCACGATGGCATTGTCGACCAGCATTCCCATGGCCAGGATGAACGCCGCCAGCGACACGCGCTGCATCGTTCCGTCGGCCATCCCCAGAATCAGGAACGATCCCACGACGGTCACCACCAGACTGATGCCGATGATCATTCCGCTGCGGAAACCCATCGTAAGCATCAGAATGGCCACGACGATCACCACCGACTCGATCAGGTTTATCAGAAACGTCCCCAGCGCATCCTTGACCCGCTCGGGCTGGTAGAAAATCTTGTGGCAGGCGACTCCCGCAGGGAAGCGCTCGGCCTGCAACTCGGCCAGACAGCGTTCCACCTCGGCCCCGACCTTGACGATGTCGCTGCCCGAAGCCGCCGCGACGGCGATGCCGAGCGCACGCTGCCCCTCGTAGGACATCTCGTTGCGCACGGGTTCGGCGTAGCCGTGCTCCACGCGCGCGATGTCGCACAACCGCAGCTGGTCGTCCTCGTGCCCCTGGATGACCATGCTCTCGATCTCCTTCACGGCGCGGAACTTGTCGGCGACGGCCACGCGGATGCGGTCGGGCCCGTTGTCGTAATATCCGGCATAGTAGACGTTGTTCTGCCCGTTGAGCGTCGCCAGCGCCTCGGCCGGACTGACGCCGAGCATCGCCATCTTTTCGGGCAGGATCGAAATGTCGATGCACTCTTCGCGTTCGCCGTAGATCTCGACACGCGCCACACCGTCCAGATCGCCCAGCTCGCGTTTGAGCAGGCCGGCATAATCCGACAGCTGCCGCTCCGTAAGACCGTCGCCCGTGAGCGCATAGAGCATTCCGTAGACCAGTCCGAAGTCGTCCTGCACGACGACCGACGTTCCCGACGGCAATCGCCGCTGGACGTCGGAAGCCTTGCGGCGCAGCATGTCCCAGCACTGTTCGACGTCGGCGTCGCGCACCGTGCTTTTCAACTCCACCTCCAAAATCGCCAGATCGTTGAACGACGAGCTAGTCACGCTCTCCACCTCGCCCATGGTGCGGATGTTCTTCTCCAACGGATCGGTCACCTCCAACTCCATTTCATGCGCCGAAGCGCCGGGGCGCGTCGCTATGACCATCGCCAGCTTGACCTTGATTTCGGGGTCTTCGAGCTTCGACATGTCGTAGGCCGAGAGGATGCCGCCGACCAGAAGGACGGCGACGACGAAATAGACGAGCTTCCGATTGGCGAAAGCCCATTTCCCGAAATCGATCATAGCAATCCTCCCACGTTTGTTTTCGTCACACCCGGCAGGGGCGCCACCTTCTCGCCTTCACGCAGCCGGTGCACGCCCGACGTGACGATCCGCTCGCCGGCCGCAAGTCCCGCTCCGACGACCGCTTCGCCGCCGGTCTGCAACCGCTCGACCCGTACCTCGCGGCTCACGACCGTACTGTCCTCCCGGCAGATCCAGACGCACGTCCGGTCGCCGTCGTCGAAGAGCGCGACGGCCGGCACGGCCACCTGCGCGGGACCCGACGGCCGGCATACGATGGTGACCATCGTATTCATACCCGGCGACGGGAGCGGCCGCAAATCGGCCGGAACGCCCAGCCGCAGCGTATAGAGCTGGTTGGCGTTGGCCTTCGGACTGATGCTCCGCAGCCACAGCGGAATCCGCTTGCCGGGCCAGAAATCGAAGGCCGCCTCGAAGCCGTCGAATTCGCTGCGGCGGACATACTCCGAGCCGGGGATATTGATCTCGATTTCGGGAGCCTCCGCCGACACGACGGTCAGCACGGGCATTCCTGCCCCGACGACGGTCGAAGGGTCGAACAGCCGTTTCTGCACATACCCGTCGAAAGGCATACGGATCTCGGTATCGGCGAGCTGGTTCCGACTGTTTTCGTATTTGGCCGTGATCTGTTGCAGTCCGTAACGCGCCTTGTCGTAGGCGTCGGGCGTAGCGGCTCCGTCGGCATAGAGCGACATTACGCGCTCCGCTTCGGCCTTGACGCGCTTGTACTCGGCCTCGGCGGCTTCGGCTTGAAGCCGGTAATCGCGAGCATCGAGCGCCGCGAGCGGCGCCCCGCGCCGGACGAACTCCCCCTCTTCGGCGAAAATCGTTCGGAGCGTCCCGCCGACCTTGAACGCCGCATTGACCTCCTGCGCCGCCCTGACGCAGCCGGGAAACTGCACCGTCCGCGGCGTACCGTAGACACCCACGGTATCGATGCGTACGATAGGCAGCCGCACCGCACCCTCCGGCCGGCCCGAACAGCCGCAACAACAGGCGAGCAGGCAGACCATCCCCATGAATTGATTTCGTCTTTTCATACCTCACTGAATTTGATGCAAATGTACCGAAGCGCGCATCCATCGAAAAGAATGATATGGATGCAGCATTGTCCGATCCGTACGATTTTCGTAAAAATAAGCAAAAAATCGGTCGATATGAACCGGATTATTCGTTATTTTGCACGAAATTGAAACAAAAATGGACACACCTGTTACTCCTTCCATCGGATTGTTCCATGCCGACAAGCAGACTGTCGAAGCACTGGGGCCGGTCGTTCAACTCGCCAAAAGCGGATTTTTCTACTGCACCCAGGGAGAGATGAGCCTGGTGCTGGGCAACCGCGCTTTCGAAATTCACCGGGGCGACATCTATATCTACCCGCCCCTCTCCAAGACCTATATCCGTATGCTCAGCGACGATCTGCACGGCACGGTGGGCGTGGCGGACTTCGATTTCGTCTTCACGCTGGCCAACTCGATCTCCAACACGCAGAACCACCTCTACATGCGGGAAAATCCCTGCATCTCGCTCAACGACGAGCAGCGCCGGCGCATCGAAGAACTGATCGAACTGATCCGGCGCCGCGAACGGTCACAGGGCTCTCGCAGCACGAATGAGAATAACCGTCTCATCTACAACCAACTGCTCTCGTCGCTCGGCAAGGCGCTCTGCTGCGAAATCGCCGAGGCCTACTTTTTCAACCATCCGATCCAGCCGCTCAAACAGGATCGCAAGGACCGGATTTTCCAGAGTTTCATCTTCTCGCTCTCCCAGAATTTCCGCACGCACCACAGCGTTTCGTTCTACGCCGCGGAGCAGTGCCTCACCCCGCGCTATTTCTCCACGATCATCCGGGAAAAATCGGGCCGCAACGCCCTGCAATGGATCATGATGTTCATTATCGCCGAGGCGAAGAAGCTGCTCTCCGATCCCGATCCGAGCATCAAGGAGATCGCCGAAACGCTGGGATTCTCCAACCAGTCCTTCTTCGGCCGCTATTTCAAGCAATACGTCGGTCTCTCGCCGATGGCATTCCGCTCCTCCGGCGCGGAGGAGTAACGCACGAACGAAGCAAGGGGCGGAACGAACTTCGTTCTGCCCCCTGTATTTCGGCCCTCCCCGCACGGTCGTGCGGCCATCCCGTCAAAGAATCATCCACGCCAGCTCGTCGCGCAGATAGGCACCGCCGCGCGAGTCGGGAAGCCGCTCGATCATCCGTGCGAGCCGCTCCGGTGCGATGCGGGCCGACGCCGACTGAACGAATGCCGCCGCACCGCGCGCCAGTCGCAGATCGTCGGGACAGGCGGCCACCGCATCGGGCACGGCCTCGACGACCGCCGCCGCGTCGAACTCCTGCACCCGCGCACGCGCCAGCGCCATCAGCGCCGCATAGCGTTCGGCACCGCTTCCAGCCCGCAGCCATCGCCCGCACAGCGTATCCAGTACGGGACGGCCGCAGCGGCTCAGCAGACGCAGCGCCAGCTCTTCGATCAACTCCTCCGGCATCCGCCCGACGAACCACTCGTCGACATTGTCCGGCGTCACCGAAACGGGATCGGCGATCGTCAGCGCAGCCATCCGCAGTTCGCGGACATCCTGCCGGTAAAGGAATCGCGCGAACGCATGATCCGTCCCTACCCGACCGGCGATCGCGCGGATCGTAGGGATACTGACGCCGTAGTTGAGACCGTAGCCGCCCTCGCCGCGCTGCATCGACTCGGCCACCGCGCCGTTCATCTCGCGGCGCAGCTTGCCGAGTAGCGCCGCCATGCGTGCCGTATGGTTCGTCATTTCTTGGACGGAAGCGCCAGTTCCACGTCGCGGCCGAATTCGAAGAGCGGCAGCGTAGCGCGCGTCAGCTCCTCCGTCCCGCAATAGACCGTGCAGACCACGTCGGCCGCCACGCGGTAGGTCGCCGTGCGCGCCGCCTTGGGCGAAGCGGGCGTAAGGGTGAACGAACCGTCGCTCTCCTTGTCGAGCTGCAACAGCACCACGTCGCCCGTCAGGTCGTTGCCGGGCAGCAGCCCCCGATCGGGCGAAAAGCGGCAGAGGATGTATTTCTGCTTGCCGGCATCGGGCACGACGGTGATCCGTTCGACGGAGGTCGTCGTCACCCGTTTGCCGAGGAACAATTCGGTATAGGCCTGCTCCTGCCGGTCCAGCTCCGCCAATGCGGCTTGCAGGCCGGCGCCGAAGACATGCTCTCCCGCCTCGCTGGTAATCAACTCCATGCGGTGACGGCGAATTGCGAAGAGCGTGTTGGCGGCATTACGTGCCGCCGTTTCGAGCGACTCGTCCACGAGCGAACGCTTATCGAAGGGAACCCGCGAGAAGGTCTCGGCATCGCCCAGATAGGAGGTAGCGCGCACCTCGCCGGCGGGAACTTCGGAGGCCGTCGTCGCGTCGCGGTCGAGCAGCGCTACGCGCGCCGCCTTGACCGAATAGAGCGTCTTGTCGCTCAGCGCGCCGCGCACACCCAGGAATTTCTGTGCGTAACGGGCGTAGGGCCCCACGGTGACGACCTCCTTCTCGACGGTCAGATCGACCGCCAGCGGCGAGGTCGGAATACCCACCTCGACACGGCCGTTCTCCTCGAAAGCCCCCGCACGGGCCACGCGATAACTCTGCGCCGAGGCGCTTCCCACGGTGAGCGCGGTGCAGCACAGCAGCGAAACAAGTGTTTTCATAACCAATTCAATTTGTCGATTCACAAATATAACCATTTTCCCGCCCCGATCAAAATTTGAGGTAGAAATCCCCCGTCAGCCGCCGGTACTCCTCCGTGAAGCGGCCGGGCGCCTCCTCGATCACCAGCCGGTCGGTGCGGAACTCCGCCGCATCGCCGCGGACGAACTCCATCAGGCAGCGCTTCACCCCGATCAGATCGAATCTTTCAACCGGATCGTATCGCTGCACCGCGACGGCTACTGCATCCAAACGGTCCGCCCAGGGCGACGCGGCAAAATTTTCAGCCGCCTGCGTCGCGCACTCCGCATCGACGTCCACCGCCGTAATCCGGGCTGCACTCCGCTGGGCCAGCATCAGGGCGATCAGGCCCGTGCCCGTACCTACGTCGAGCATCCGCCGGTCCCCGGGACGTACTTCGGCCCAGGCACCGAGCAGCACCCCGTCGGTTCCGACCTTCATCGGGCAGCGATCCTGCCGCACGGCAAACTGTTTGAACCGGAACATGGCTATCCTTTTAGAAAACCGTCCATACCGGCGCCGAACAGCGCGAAATCATAACGCACGGGATCCTCCGGGTCGAACGTGCGAAGCACGGCGGTAATCTCCTCGACGGCCCGCCAGTCGTTCTGCCGCCGGGCAAGCAATCCCAAAGCCCGTGCCACGTCGCCCGAATGAAGGTCGAGCGGCAGATAGAGCGCCGACATGGGGATCGAGCGCCAGAGCCCGAAATCCACGCCCCGATCATCGCGGCGCACCATCCAGCGCAGAAACATATTCAGCCGCTTGCAAGCCGAGCCTTTGTCGATCGACGAAAGGTGCTTCTCCGAACGGGGCGGGTGCGGCTCGGCGAAAAACTCGCGGCGAAAATCGGAGAGAACGGACGGGATCGAACCCGTGGCCGCATAACGCCCCTCGAAGAACTCGCCCAGACTGCCGTAACGACGGAAAAGCGAACGCAGCGCCCGTACATAAGCGATCAGATCCTCGCCGTTGAAGGTCCGATGCACGCAGACTGTCAGCTTGCGAAGCTCCTCCTCCGAAGCATTTTTCACGAAATCCGCAGGGGCGTTGTCCATATACGACATCATCCGGCAGGCATTGCCGACGATCGCGCACGACGGTTGCCCCAGGCGATAGTCGCCGAGAGAAAGCCCGCGATTTCACGGTCTTCACGCCCCTCGAAACGATGCGGCACGCTGATCGGATCGGGAGCGATGAACTCCGTCCGGTTGTAGCGGTCGTACAGGGTTTCGAGCAACTCGCGCAGCGATTCGAACTCCATAAGAATCGTGTAAATGGGATCTACTAATTTCAGAACAGTCACTCCCGTCACTCGGGAAGGATCAGACCGTCGCTCATTACGATCCGACGGTCGGCCCGGAGAGCCAGCGACTCGTCGTGAGTCACCAGCACGATCGTCTGCCCCAAACGTTCACGCAGGTCAAAAAACAGGCGGTGCACCTCCTCCTTGTTGCGGGTATCGAGGTTGCCCGAAGGTTCGTCGGCCAACAGCACGGCGGGAGAGTTCACCAGCGCCCGGGCAATAGCGACCGCTGCTGCTCGCCGCCCGACAGCTCGCCGGGCTTATGATCGCGGCGTTCGGTCAGCCCCCACGAGCGCCAGCAGCTCTCCGGCACGCCGCTCCACTTCGGCTTTCGGACGCCGTCCGATCAAGCCGGGGATACAGACATTCTCGAAAGCCGTAAATTCGGGCAGCAGGTGGTGGAACTGGAAAACGAATCCGATCTTCTCGTTACGGAACCGCGACAAAGCCCGATCACCGAGCGATGAAACATCCTGTCCGTCGATCTCGACGCTGCCGCGATCCGCTTTGGAAAGCGTACCCAGTATCTGAAGCAAGGTCGTCTTGCCGGCGCCGCTGGCACCGACGATCGAAACCACCTCGCCGCGCGACACCTCGAGCGATACTCCCCGGAGCACCTCCAGCGCACCGTAACTCTTATGGATATCCGTAGCTTTTATCATGGGCGGAATGCTTTGAAAATACGTACCGTATCGACCGCTTCCTGCACATCGTGCACCCGCAGGATCGCGGCACCCTGCCTCAAACACTCCCAGCCCAGAGCGATCGTCCCGGCGAGCGCCCGGTCGGGCGTCGTATCGAGCACTTTATAGATCATGGACTTGCGCGACACTCCGGCCAGTACGGGATAGCCCAGCGAGCAAAGGTTGTGCAGCCCCCGAAGCAGATCGTAGTTCTGTTCGAGGGTTTTGGCGAACCCGAAGCCAGGATCGAGAATCAACCGACGCACGCCGCAGCGACGCAACTGCTCGGCACGGAGCCGGAAATAGGAAACGACCTCCTCCACTACATCGCGGTAAGAGGTCATCCCCTGCATCGTCGCAGGAGTACCCCGCATGTGCATAGCGATATAGGGAACGTCGTACTCGGCGACCACATCGACGATGGCCGGATCCAACTCTCCGGCCGAGATGTCATTGACGATCACCGGGCCGAATGTTTCGAGCACCCGGCGCGCCACCTCGGCACGGAACGTATCGACCGAAACGGGCAGTGCGGGAGCGATCCGCCGCACGGCAGCCACCCCCGCTTCCACACGACGCCACTCCTCCTCGGGCGTCACCTCGGCGGCTCCGGACCGGGAGGAGTAGCCCCCGACGTCGAACAGGTCGCAACCGGCATCGGCCGCTTCGCGGACACGCCGTTCGATAGCTTCGGCATCCGGTGTGCGGCTGCCGGCGAAAAAGGAATCGGGCGTAACATTGACGATCGCCATAACGCACGGCGTAGTCAATTCAGGCAGAATGTTTTCGGTTTTCATCGCGTAACAATTTATCCAGTCGGGCAACCTCGCATTCGAGCTTCCCGAGATTTATATTGACAAGGGTATAGTCGGCCCGCCGACGCAACTCCTCTTCGTCGAGCTGGACCGCGATACGGCGTCGCACCTCCTCGGCCGAAGCCCCGTCACGCAGGCAGGTGCGTGCGATACGCACGTCGATAGGAGCCGTGACCGCGATCGTACGGTCCACATACCCCTCCAATCCGGCCTCGAAAAGGATGGCGCTCTCCAGAACCACATAGTCGGCGCCGGACTGCCGCCCGCACCACCGTTCGAAATCCTCCATCACGGCGGGGTGCACCAGCGCATTAAGCGCCGAAAGCTCCGCAGGATCGGAAAAGACACGACCGGCCAGCAACTTGCGATTCAGACGTCCGCCCGCATAGATCTCCTCCCCGAAGCGTGCGGCGAGCCGCCTCCGTAACGGCCCATCCTCCTCCATAAGGCGTTTGGCCTGCGTATCGGAATCATAGACAGGGGCGCCGCAAGCGGCAAAAAGCCGGCAGACGGTCGATTTACCGCTGCCGATACCTCCTGTTATACCTACCTTAATCATTTTTCTTGCTGACGGGGATCCGGAATTTCGGGAACCGATCCGACGGAGATGACCTTGATATCGCTCAACCGGACGGAAATGGCGTTGTGCAGAGAGAGAGAATCTATCTTCAGGAATTTCTCTCCGTCTTCGGCCTTCACGGAACGGAATTTCAACTCCGACAGGGGAATCCGGAGCCGCTTACTCATATAGACTCGATAGCCGAACAAGTTGGTACCGACTCCTTCCACCACACAGGAAACTTTGAAACGCTCGCCGTCCACATTCACGGTGAAAGGCTGCTCGGTCGTATAGGTATAGTTCAACTTGGCGATATACCAGAGAATGAACGACGCGACGAGCAGGGCCAGAAAGACCGGAGATATATAACGACGCAACCAACCGAAACGCTCCATGACAGACAATTTTTAAGTTAGGCAAAGTTAAAAATAAAATAGGCCGCAACAATACGTTGCAGCCTATTTTATTCAAAAAGCGGACCTTTATTTCTTGCCGAGGCCCTCGCGCTTCATCAGACCGTAAGCGATCGGAGTCGCCACAAACAGGGTCGAAAGCGTACCGACAACCACACCCAAAGCCAATGCGAAGATAAACCCGCGAATCGTCTCGCCGCCGAAGAAGAGGATGGCGAGCAGAGTAACCAATGTCGTACCCGACGTATTGATCGTACGCGACAGGGTCGCATTGAGCGCATTGTTCACGTTCTCGCGCAGATCGCGCTTGGGATAGAACACCAGATATTCACGGATACGGTCGAAAACCACCACCGTATCGTTGATCGTATAACCGATGATCGTCAGGATCGCCGCGATGAAGGCCTGGTTCACCTCCAGGTTGAAGGGCAGCCAGCCGTAGCAGAGCGAGAAGACGCCGATCACCACCAGGGCATTGAATGCCAGCGCGGTCGTAGCGCCGGTCGCATACTGCCATTTCTTGAAGCGGAGCGAAATGTAGAGGCCGATGGCGATCAGCGAGAAGAGCACCGACCAAATAGCGCCCCAAGTCATATCCTTGGCGATCGAAGGACCGATCTTGTCTGCCGTAAGAATACCGTTGATATCGTTTTGCGTATTGCGGAAATTCTCGAAGGTGATGGGATAACCGTACAGACCGTGCAGCGCGTCGTACAGAATCCGATCCACTTCCGAAGTAGCCTCGTCCGAAGTGTCGTCGTACTTGTACTGCGTCACGATACGCATCTGGTTCTCATTGCCGTACTGCTTCACCTCGAAGCTGACATTAGCGGCATCCTCGTAACCGGAGAAGACATCCTGCAACTTCATACGTACCTCCTCTGCCTGTACCGGGCGGTCGAAACGAATCACGTATGCACGGCCGCCGGTGAACTCAGCACCCATGTTCAGACCGCGTACCGCGAACGAAACGCACGAAACGGCCAAAACGACGATCATAACGATGTAAGAGATCTTACTCTTGCCCAGGAAGTCGAAATGAGCGTTGCCCATAAGATTCTCCGACCACTTGCGCGAGAAGGAGATCTTTCCCCATTTATTGACTACGCCCTCGATCAGCAGGCGGGTAATGAAGATCGAACAGAAGAGCGAGGTCAGAATACCGATAATCAACGTAGTGGCGAAACCCTGCACCGGACCGTTTCCGAAGATGAACAGAACGATACCGGTGATGATCGTGGTAAGGTTACCGTCGATGATCGCGGAGTATGCTTTCGAGAAACCGTCCTTGATAGCCAGGCTCAAACCCTTACCGCCGCGAAGCTCCTCCTTGATGCGTTCGTAAATAATCACGTTGGCATCCACGGCCATACCCATCGTCAGCACGATACCCGCGATACCGGGCAGCGTCAGCACGGCACCGAACGAAACCAGAACACCGAGCAGCAGGAATACGTTGCACAACAAGGCGATATCGGACAACCAGCCGGCTGTCTTATAGTAGAGGCCCATATAGAGAAGCACCAGCACGAACGCGAGTACAAACGAAAGAATACCCGCATTGATCGACTCCTGCCCCAGCGACGGACCTACGACGGTATCCTGAATAATACGTGCCGGAGCGGGCACCTTACCCGACTTGAGCACGTTGGCGAGGTCTTTCGCCTCCTGAATGGTGAAGTTACCCGAGATTTCCGAACTTCCGCCTTCGATCTTCTGGCGAACGACCGGAGCGGAATAGACATAACCGTCGAGCACGATGGCGATGCAGCGGCCGATATTGTCGCCCGTCAGACGCGCCCAGTCCTGAATACCTTCCGAGTTCATCGACATCGAAACCTTGGCTTCGGCACCGCGCTCGGCATAGGTTTCACGCGCATCCACGATCACGCTGCCGTCCAGCGGAGCCTTGCCGTCGGGCGTGCTGACCTTGAGCGCATAAAGAGAGAAACGCCCGTTGTTCTGCGGTTCGCCCTTGATACCCCACTCGAAACGAACGTCCGAAGGCAGCAACTCGCGCACGGCATCCATACGCAGGTAGCCGGCAACGGTCGCCGTATCGGCAACGGCTACGGAACCCACGACAGCGCCTCCGCCATCATAGGGATTGAGCAGCGAGAAGAGCGGATTTTCCTCGCGGGTATAGCGGGATGCCCCCGAAGCCGAGGCAGCCTCCTCCGCAGCCGGAGCATTGTTCTGCACCTCTGCGATCAGGCTTTCGGTCGTATCTTCGGTACCGGCGCAGCAGTCGGCTGCTCCTCAGTAAGCGTTTCCTCCACGGCCGCATCGGTCGCCCCGGCAGCCAATTCGTCGCGCAAAAGCTGATCGGCCTGCTCCAGGGCACGCACCAACTCGGTGTTATTATAAGTCGTCCAGAACTCGAGCGAAGCGGTACCCTGCAACAGCTTGCGTACGCGCTCCGGCTCCTTCACGCCCGGCAGCTCGACCAGAATACGGTTCGAGTTGGGCAGGCGCTGGATGTTGGGCTGCGTAACGCCGAAGTGGTCGATACGACTGCGCAGGATGTTGAACGACGCGTCGATCGCAGCGTCGGTTTCCTCCTGCAAGATCTTCTCGACCTCGCTGTCCGAGCTGTTCGGCGTGATATCCTTACGATCCGGACTTACGAAAAGCGCAGCCAGCGGAGCACCGCCGGAAACCTCACGATAAGCCTTGGCGAACTCGCCGATGTAGTTGTTGGTACCCTCTTTAAGCGCCTTGTTGGCACGGGCGATGGCCTCCTCGAACATCGGATCGTGTGCGCTGTCACCTGCCAGGGCTTTCAGCACGTCCTCCACCTGCACCTCGAGCATGACATTCATACCGCCCTTCAGGTCGAGACCCAAGTTGATCTCCTTCTCCTTGACCTCCTTGTAGGTGAATGAAATGAATCCGAGATCATAAACGGGCCTGTTCTGCACGGAGTCCAGGTAATAGATCTCCGCCGCCTGACGGAGCGAATCCGACTCCGAAACTTTCGCGGCATACTCGGCCGCCTTTTTCTCCACGCTTCTCGCTTTCAGTGAGAAGGAGAGCTGGTAGATACAAGCAATCGCCAGCAGGATTGCAAGTAACTTGATTACGCCTTTACTTTGCATTGGGTATAAATTAGTTTGTTATAATTTGTTTGTTTCTTTTCCGTTACCCGAAACGGGATTTCAGAAATCCCAATAAACGCACAAAAATAGAAAAAATTGCGGGAAACAAAAAAGGAATAGACAAAAAAACGCTGGAAACCATCCGATTTCACCGTTGAAACCGAAAATCGAAGGAGTGCGATTTCATTTCCGGGCGGCACCCCGACAGCAAAGACCGCACACCGGACGCGCGGGAAAACACCGAAGGAGTCCGACCGTCCCGACCGGCAACAAGGGCGCTGAAAAGCGGTATCGAAGCACCTGTTCCCCGAAACCGCAGCCCGCAATCCGCCCTACAGACAAAAAAGCCAGGGCCGACATACTGCCGACCCTGGCTCTTCTACCGGAAAGTCCGCAAACCGAACCTTCCCTCCAACTTTTTATTTAACCTCTTCGAACTCTACATCTTCGGGCTGATTGGATCCACCCTGCTGCTGACCGTTCGTACCGGCTCCTGCATCGGCATGGGGAGCACCCTGCTGGGCACCGCCCTGCTGCTGTTGCGCGGCATAGATATCCTGCGAAGCAGCCTGCCATGCTGCATTGAGCTCGGCCAAAGCCGTATCGATAGCGGCTACGTCAGCGTTCTTATGCGCTTCCTTCAACTTGCCCAGCGCCGTTTCGATGGCAGCCTTCTTGTCGGCCGGCAACTTGTCGCCGTACTCTTTGAGCTGTTTCTCGGTAGCGAAGATGTTCGAATCGGCGGCGTTGATCTTGTCGATACGCTCCTTCTCCTCTTTGTCCTTCGCCTCGTTAGCCTTGGCTTCGTCGCGCATACGCTGGATCTCCTGCTCGGTAAGACCCGACGAAGCCTCGATGCGGATCTTCTGCTCCTTACCCGTACCCTTATCTTTAGCCGATACGTTCAGGATGCCGTTGGCGTCGATATCGAAGGCCACCTCGATCTGCGGCACACCGCGCGGTGCGGCCGGAATACCGTCCAGGTGGAAGCGGCCGATCGACTTGTTGTCGCGCGCCAGCGGACGTTCGCCCTGGCAGACGTTGATCTCCACCGAAGGCTGGTTGTCGGCCGCCGTCGAGAAGACCTCGCTCTTGCGGGTCGGGATCGTCGTATTGGCCTCGATCAGCTTGGTCATCACACCGCCCAGGGTTTCGATACCCAGCGACAGCGGAGTGACATCCAGCAGCAGCACGTCCTTCACCTCACCGGTCAGGACACCGCCCTGGATAGCGCCGATGGCAACGACCTCATCGGGGTTCACACCCTTGCTGGGCACCTTGCCGAAGAAATTCTCGACGACCTTCTGGATCGCGGGAATACGGGTCGAACCGCCCACGAGGATCACCTCGTCGATCTGCTTGGCATCGAGACCGGCATCGCGCAGGGCCACCTTGCAAGGCTCGATGGTCTTGTGGATCAAGTGATCGCACAACTGTTCGAATTTGGCACGCGTAAGCGTCATAACCAAGTGCTGAGGAATGCCGTCGATCGGCATGATGTACGGAAGGTTGATCTCCGTAGTAGTCGAGGACGACAGTTCGATCTTCGCCTTCTCGGCAGCTTCCTTCAGACGCTGCATGGCCATCGGGTCCTTGCGCAGATCCACGTTGTGTTCGGCTTTGAATGCCTCGGCCATATAGTCGATCAACACGTGGTCGAAATCGTCACCGCCCAGGTGCGTATCGCCATTGGTCGATTTCACTTCGAACACGCCGTCGCCCAGCTCCAGGATCGAAATATCGAACGTACCGCCGCCCAAGTCGAAGACGGCGACCTTCATATCCTTGCCTTTCTTATCCAGACCGTAAGCCAACGCAGCGGCCGTCGGCTCGTTGATGATACGCCGCACCTTCAGGCCCGCGATCTCACCGGCCTCCTTCGTAGCCTGACGCTGCGAGTCGGAAAAATAGGCCGGAACGGTGATTACCGCTTCCGAAACCTCCTGCCCCAGGTAATCCTCGGCCGTCTTCTTCATTTTCTGCAAAATGATCGCCGAAATCTCCTGCGGCGAATACTGGCGGCCGTCGATATCCACACGCGGCGTATTGTTATCGCCGCGAACCACCTTATAAGGCGCACGCTCGACCTCCTGTGCCACCTGATCGTAAGTTTCGCCCATAAAACGTTTGATCGAGAAGATCGTACGCTTGGGGTTCGTAATCGCCTGACGTTTGGCCGGATCGCCGACCTTACGCTCGCCGTTGTCGGTGAACGCGACGATCGAAGGAGTAGTCCGGTGAAATATCAACTCTAAAACTTATAAAGCTATGGTTATCACATTTAATGAGTTGCGTCGTATCAAGGACAGACTGCCCAGCGGCAGCTCGCAACGGATTGCAGACGAATTGGGAATCGACGTGGACACCGTCCGCAACTATTTCGGCGGGAAGCATTACGATGCCAAAGGAAATGTCGGCATCCATGTGGAACAGGGTCCCGACGGCGGAGTCGTGACGCTGGACGACACCACGATCCTCGATGCGGCGATGCGCATTCTCAACCAACAATAATACGACCGGCACGTCAGATTTAACGGCTCCCTCGCGGGGCCGTCTTTTTTTTAACGTCCGTCCGGCATCGGCGTATCGCGCCGCATTCGGCAATCCGCCGTCCCGCGCGGAGGACTTCATTCGGTCGCAGCCGGAGCGATCCCGCCCGCAGGCGACAAACGGCAGGTCAGCCAAGAAAAAGAGGAGTCTTTGTCTCCATCCGGACTTGACGGCCGGCGGCCCGCATCGCCCGCCGAAGCGATCCGCACACGGCGATAGACCGTGCCGGATAGAAGACCTCCCGCCTCCGATCCGGCATATCGTTCCGCACGCAACAGAAACACGGCGGCTTCCGGTCGTTCCGGCGCGTCGAGCCGCTTTTCCGCGCCGCCGCCTACCTACCTACGGATTTCCGGCAGGCTGCGGCGGTGCGTGCGACGATGCCCGTCGGAAGCGCATCGGACGAATACCGGCCCGCCGCGGCACCGGACAAAAAAAGGGCGGAAGAGTACTCCTCTTCCGCCCGATCCGATCCTGCCGGACGACTCACTCCTTGGGTTCGATATAGATCTCGAACAGCAGCGGAGAATAGGCCGGAATCTCCGTCGTATAGGTCGTCGTCGTGCTGCCGCTCGACGAATAGTCGTCGTAATAGTAGTTGTTGTAGTAATAGCTGTTGTACAGACCGCCGTAATAATTGTTATAGTAGCTGTCGTAGTAGGAGTTGCCGTACAGACCGCCGTAATAATTATTATAGTAGTTGTAATAATTGTAGTAGTTGTAGTAATCGAGGTAGCTGCTCGACGACGATCCGCCCGAGGTCGACGATCCGCCGCTCTTGCCCGAAGCGCCGTAGCCGAAACTCGACGTGGTGACGATCGTCGCCCACTGCCCGTAGCGCAACTGCGGAATGCTGTAATACCACGCATAGATCGTCTCCAACGTCGACGTGTCGCCCTCTTCGGGAACTTCATACTGGTAGGCGCTGCCTTCGCTCTGCACCTCGCCGTAGATGAGCCTCTTCACCTCGTCGATATTCGTGTCGAAGATGAATCCGTCGAGGAAACGGCCGATGTACCAGATCGAAGCCGTCTCGCCGCTCTTGATCGAATCGCCTTTGTAGGTTCCCGCACCGAAACGCTCCACGAGCACGTCGTTGATCTTCTTGTCGAGTGCGGCCATCGATTCGTTGTAGGGGAAATAGGGCACCGAATAGGTATTCTTCCAGTTGTAGGTAGTCGCCGGTTCGCGGCCGGGTGAAAAGACATGCGAGATATAGAGCTGCGGAACCGTATCCACGGCCTGGTACCACGTATATTTGTAGGGATCGACGCTCGTGTCGGGCAACTCCGGCTCGTCGGTCTCGGCATCGCGCAGCGACCGGCGGACGGAAGCGAGTTTCGGATCGTCCTTGTCTTCCTCCTCCTCGACCGGACAGACCGTACCGTTGTCCTCGACGAAGGCATCGACCGTCTCTCCCTCGTATGCCAGCGGATTGGAGACGCGGCCCGTCACCTTGATGTGAAGAATCGCGGGACGGTTGGCGTCGAGTTCGTACTGCCCGCCGTAACCCGCGTCGCTGCTGGCGCCCGACGACGAATAGGCCAGCGACGAAGGCAGATAGAGCATCAGCTCCGTACCGCGCCGCGCCTGCATCCCGTTTTTCAACCCGCGATCCGGATGCTCGGCGATATACTCCTCGCTGAGCGTCAGCGGCTCGCGCAGCGCATAATAACTGCCTTCGAGCAGCGTCGTATAGTCCGATCCGCTGTAACGGAAATAGGGCGAATAGTAGGTGTAGCGGGTGAAGGTCCCCTGCTGCTTGGCCTGCACGGCGTTGCGCGTCATGCAGACGTTGCCGTTCAGGTCGCGGGCCGTGAACTCGTACTGCACCCAGCAGTCGGTCTCGGCGATCAGCGTGTCGGCCTTGTCGGTCGAACCCGCGTCGAGCACATCGACGTAATAGGAGAATCCGCGCGCCTCCTGCCTGTTGCCGAGCAGTTCCGGACGATGCAATTTCATCCACGCATCGAGCGAGCGCTGCTCGATCCCTGCATAGGACTCGCTCGTGTCCTTGGCACACGACGCGAAAACGAGGAGGCAGACCGCAGCCGCCCATATCTTTCCGAAAGAAAAACGCATAATACTGTTGTTCACCTATTTCGTTACTTTGTTTATCGTACAGAAAAACGCTACGGGACACTGCTTGGTCATCAATCCCATGATGAGCTTCTCCCCGTAAGCCTGATTATAAGTCATGTAGAGTTCCACGACATCCTTTTCGCGGCAACCGACGAGCGCCGCCTGCAACCCGCTGAGCGTCGCCCCGCCGCCGATCTGCAACGTCTGCCTGAGCGGCACGAACTGCCCGAACTCGTCCCGAAGCGGCACTCCGTAGAGGTCGCACTCCACCCAGTAGCGGGGATTCAACCCTCCTTCGACCAACCGGTTGATGATCGTCGTATCGTTGGAGTAGAGGCATTCGTTGGGCTTGGGCGTCGAGTAAGCCGTGAAGTCGTAGAGCGAGAAGGTCAGTTCGACCCTGCTCCCTTCGCTCACCTCCGGCCGCGTCAGACGCTCTTCGTCATAGACATCGGCGATATAACGGTAGGTCGTATTGCCGAAAGTCGAGTAATACGGCGGGTCGTTGTCGAGCGACTGGGCGGCATCCTGCTCCGAGAGCAGCGTCGGGGTGTGCGACCGCGTCAGGTACGAAACGATCTTCTCCTGCTGCTGAGGCAGGATATCCTCCTCGTCGCTGCACGAAACCAGCGCGGCCAGCGCCAGCGCACCCATATACCACCGGACTCTCATCGTTATATAATCGTGCAAATTTACAAAAAATTGCGCAACAACCCTATTTTATTTGCATTTTTCCTGCCCGCAAGCCGGCAAAACGCACGGAAGGGAGGGGCCGCGACGACGCAACCCGCTGCGACACGTCACTTTTTGGAGATCAGGTATTTCTGCAAGACAGCACCCAGCCGGTCGGAGGGGATGTTCAGGTTGATGCGGCCGTTGTTGGCGATCGAGATCGCTCCGGTCTCCTCCGAGACCACCAGAATGATCGCGTCCGAAATCTCGCTCATGCCGATCGCGGCGCGGTGGCGCGTACCGAACGACTTCGGGACGTCGCTCTGCGTCACGGGCAGGATGCAGCGGGCCGCCACGATGCGGTCGCCCTCGATGACCACGGCGCCGTCGTGCAACGGCGAATTCTTGAAGAAGATATTGTGGATCAGCTGCGACGAAATCTTGGCGTCGAGGCAGATGCCGCCCTCGGTGATGAGCGACAGATCGCTCTGCTGCCCGATGACGACCAGTGCGCCGGTCTTCGTATCGGACATTTCGCGGCAGGCCACCACCAGCGGCTGCAAATTGGTTTCGGCTATCTTCGAGCCGTGGTTGAAAATGCGCGAAATGAAATTGAACCGCTTCTGGCTCATGCCGATCTTTTGCAGGAACCGGCGTATTTCGGGCTGGAAAACCACGATCAGCGCGATGGCGCCGACGCTGATGATGTGCCCCAGGATCGTCGACAGCAGTTCCATGTTGAGCGTCTTGACGATCACCCACAACAGATAAACGACGATGATGCCCGAAATGATGTAGGGGGCGTTCGTTCCCTTGGTGGTACGGTATATCCAATACATGATATACGCCACGAACAGAATGTCGATCAGATCGATGAATGTAAACGGTACGAATCCCATAACTGCAAACGAGCCTTAAATTACGATGACAAAAATAAGAAAAAATACCGACTTCCCGCAGGGCGTCGGTATTTTATCGCTCCGATAAACGCTCGCGTCGGCCGCCGGCCGTCTACTCCTTATCGGCCTTCTTGTCGGCAGCGTACAACTCGTTGACCTTGGCCAGCACCAGCGGCGTGATGTCGAGCAGCGAGTCGGCGTCGACGAGCGACGTGGCGTTGAGGATGAGCTTGTACTTCTTGTCGGCGTTGAGCTCCTGCACGGCACGGTGGATCAGATCCTGCGCCCGGTTCGTGAAGACGTAGTTCTCCTCGTCGAGCGTCTGCGCCTCCTTCTGGGCAACGGACTGATAGTTGGCGATCTGCCGCTGGATCTTCTCCTGTTCGGATTGCGCGTTGGCCGTAGTAATCAATCCTTTCTGATACTTCTCCTGCAACTGTGCAGCCTTCGATTGCAGATCGCGCTCCTTCTTGGCCCAGCCCTCCTGCGCTTTCTTGGTCTTCTCTTGAAGCGCGGCGCCTTCGCTCTGGAACAGATCGCTCTGCGCCAACACGGCCTCCACCTGTACGAAAGCAATGTCGCTGCTGCCTACGGCCTGCGCCGGAGCGTTCTCCGCCGGCTGCGTCGCACCATTGCCCTTGCAACCCGCAATCAGAAACATTGCAGCGGCTGCGACATACAAAATTTTCTTCATACTCCGTCTTATTATTCGTAATTAAAAATGCCAGAATGCTATCAAAAAGCCTATAATGGACACAAAGATAAGAAAAATTTTCGTACTTTTGTATCCGTTAAACGATTTCTCGAAAAGAATGTACGAATATATCCAGGGGAAGCTCGCCGAACTGGCGCCCGCCTACGCCGTCGTCGAAACCGGCGGAGTGGGCTACCTGCTCCATATTTCGTTGCAGACCTATTCGGAAATCGAAGGCCGGAGCGAGGTGAAGCTCTTCACCCATTTCGTCGTGCGCGAGGACGCGCAGCTCTTTTTCGGCTTCTCGACGAAGACCGAGCGCGAACTGTTCCGCCAGCTCATCAGCGTATCGGGCGTGGGCGGCAACACGGCACGCATGATTCTCTCGACCTATTCGCCGCGCGAACTGCAAAGCATCATCACCACCGAAAACGCCGTCCTGCTCAAAAATGTCAAGGGATTGGGGCTGAAAACGGCGCAGAAGATCATCGTCGAGCTGAGCGGCAAACTCACGGCCCTGTTCGACGGCGAAGACGGTCCGCTGCCCGTCGCCGGCAACGGCGACGCCGTCTACGACGAAGCGACGGCGGCCCTGGTGATGCTCGGCTTCCCCAAAGCGGCTTCGGACAAGGTCGTCCGGGCCATTCTCAAAGAGCAACCCGACATCTCGGTCGAAGAGACCGTCCGCATGTCGCTCAAACGGCTCTGAATTTGCAGCTACATCCCGAAACACACACAACATAATTATAATATATATAATTATCATGGCTATATTTCTCTTCATCATGATCGTCCTGGCCCTGCTGGCGCTGGTCGTCACGCTGGTCGTCTTCACCCTCTCCCAACGGAAGAAGGCCCGGCTGCAAAATCCGCACGACAGCTACCACGGCCGCTACCGGGCATAACCGGATTCCATACGGACTTCGACCGCATTACCCTCCCCTGAAAGCGACAGCGTTTTCGGGGGGGGGTAATGCGTTGTTTTACAATATCCTGATACAATAAAAAGGCGCTTCGGCCGCCGTATCGGACAACCGACCGGAATTTCGCGGCAACCACTCCGCACGCCCCCCCCCGCTGCGGAATCCCGCTGCGGCAAAACGGCCGCCGGCATCGCGACACAGCCTTCCCGTCGCCCGTATCGTCCGACCCCGAGAACCGGCTGAAACAACACCGCAGACCGCAAAAAAACGGCCGCAAGGCGAAAATTACAAATTCGCTACAAAATCGCCCCCGACCTTTGTTCCGCAAACAAAAGACAAAAGAGATGAAACGAATCCCGATTCCACCCTTCCGGCCGCTCCGCACGGCCCGCTTCGGACGGGGCAGACCGCCCTCACGGTACCTCTCCGGCAGGCTCCGCTTTCGGATTCGAATGCCGAAGATTTTGAATTCCGCGATATTTTCGTTACTTTCGCAAGATTATCGTTGACTTTTCCTTACTTTTTCATATCCAAATATATCCAAAGAAAATGAATCTCCTTCGTCTCTTCCGACAGTCGCTTTTCTCGTCCGGCGCAGCCTGCAAACGCACGCTCGCCCGGAACACCCGCCGTCTCCTTCCGGTCGCCGCGGCCCTGCTGTTCGCCGCGACGGCACAGGCGCAGGAGCGCCGCACGACGCATGACAACGACTTCCGCGCCCGCTTCTCGTTCGCCCTGACCAAACAACTCGGCCAGCGGCATTCGATCACGCTCGACGAGGAGCTGCGGCTCAAAGACAACTGGTCGCAACTCGACCGCATCTATACGACGCTGAGCTACGCTTACGACGTCCGGCCGTGGTTCAAGGCGGCGGCCTTCTATGCACTGATCGCCAACGATCGGGGAGCCGACCGCTCGATGGAGATGCGCCACCGCTTCTACCTCGAACTGACGGCCAGCTACAAGACGGGGGCGTGGAATTTCTCGCTGCGCGAACGTCCGCAGGCGACTCTCCACACCGCCTACGTCGATCCGGCCGTCGCAGCCAAAACCGCATGGGTGCTGCGCCACCGCCTCATGGCGGAGTACGCCGTAGCAGGTACCGGACTCAAACCCTATGTCTTCGTCGAGTTGACGCAGACGCTCAACGCCCCCGAAACGGTAGGCAACTATCTGGAAAAGGTGCGCAGTTCGCTGGGTGCGAAATACGCCTTCAACAAACGTTCGTCGCTCGAACTCTACTACCGCTTCGACTACAAGATCAGCGACGAACCGGTTTTCGACGACTTCCCCACAGTAGACTACATCTCCTCCGAACGCGAAAGCCACCACATCATCGGCCTGGAATACGGCTACAAGTTCTGATCCGAACATCCGGAACCCGCACGAAACGGGAGACGGTACGGAAAGCGTGCCGGAGGCAGGGCTTCGCCGCCTCCGGCACGCTTTTCTGCCCTTGCAGCCGCGGCTGCAAGGGCAGATCCCCTATTCCGTCTTGTGTTCGAGGAAATAACGCTGCGATTTGACCAGGTTTCGCGCCTGCAACACCATCGTTTTCGTCTCGTTGAGAATCGTCAGGTAGAGCAGGCTGGCCTTGGTCGACGACTGCTTGTTCTTGATACGTTTGAGCTGGCGCTTGATCGCGTCGGCAATCGATTCGAACAGCTCGTCGCGCAGTTCGAGAATCAGGTCGATGTCGGCGAAATCGTTGTTGCGCAGCATGACGTTGATGCGCGTGAAGATCGTCTCCACCTCGTCGTTGATCTTCATCAGATCCTCGATCTGCTCCCGGGTCATCCCCTCGTGGTTGTTGTCGATATGGTCGAAGCAGGGGCGCGTGACGTGGAGCAGCGACTTGGTGATCTCGTTCATGTAATCGACCACCTGCACATAGTAGTGTCCCGAATCGATCTCGTTGTCTTGCAGGCGCAGCAACAGCGGCATCACCTTGTATTTCCGCTCGCGCGAGCGGTAGAACAGGTCGTTCGACTGCTGCACCATTTCGCGCAATACCTTGCGGTTCTCCTTGAAAACGGCGATCAGCGTGCGGTCGTAGATGCGGGTCACCTGCCCCATCGTGTAGCAGACCTCGGCGATGCACTCCTCGATGACCCCTTCGGTGTCCTTCGCACGGCTCGCGGCGGGTTGCTGCGTCTCGGCCACGGCCGCCCTGTTCTTCCTGCGGTTGCTGCGCACGAGCATCCAGCCGCACAGCGCCGATACGATCAGAACGGCCGCATTGCCGCCGTACATCAGCGTCAATCCCACCAGAAAGGCGATCGTAAAGGCGCCGAAGCCCGTCACGAACCACCCCGACACGACGGTCAGCACGCCCGTGATGCGGTAGACGGCACTCTCGCGACCCCACGCACGGTCCGCCAGCGACGAGCCCATCGAAACCATGAAGCAGACGTAAGTGGTCGACAGCGGAAGTTTGAGCGACGTGGCGATCGAAATGAGGATCGACGCCGTGGTGAGATTCACCGTGGCGCGGATCAGGTCGTACGATCCGCCTTCGCGCTCCTCCTCGGGCAGTTTCTCGAAACGCGCCGCCACCGCCCGTTGCAGACGGGCGGGCATGATCCGTTCGTAAAAGGCATTCACGTTCATGGCCGCGCGAACCAGGCCGCGCGAGACGACCGACGAACCGTAACGCTCCTCGCCCTCGTTCTGGTTCGACAGCGACAGCTCCGTCTTCGAAACCGACAGCGCGCGGCGCGACGTCCACAGCGTCACGATCATGATCGCTCCCGCCGCGAGCAGCAGCAGGATATTGGCCGAAGCGTCGGTCGCCAGTCCGCCCATCGTCATGGCCGCATCGCCCGACGCGCGCGCCATCATGTAGGAGTCGTAACCGGCCACGGGCACGCCCACGAAATTCACGAGGTCGTTGCCGGCGAAGGCCAGCGCCAATGAGAAAGTTCCCGCCAGAATATTCAGTTTGAGGATATTGACGCCGAACATCTGCAAGAAGAAGAGCAGGATGCTGCACAGAATCCAGAGCACGAAGAGCGAGAGGGCCAGATGCGAATCGATGTAAGCGAACAGCGCCGAGCCGTTCATCACCCCCTGCAACCCCTTGAACAGTGCGAAATAGACGATCGCGGTAAACGATATGCCGCACCACAACGCCCCGTAACGGCGGAAAAGCGTATGGTAGCGGAACGAGAAGATCGCACGCGAGACGTACATCACCAGCGTGCCCAGCGTAAAGGCGAGGATCACCGACAGCAGGATGCCCGCCAGAATGGCCATCGCCCGCGTCGAATTGATATACCGGCCGATTTCGACCAGCGAAATCTCGTCGTTGGAGGTGATGACCACCGTCGAAACTGCCAGCGCCGCGCCCAACAGGCAGAAGACCAGCGCCACGGTAGTCGACGTGGGAAGGCCCATCGTGTTGTAGACGTCGAGCAGGATGATATTGGCCAGCATCACCGAGAAGTAGAGGATCATCACGTCGCGGAACGTGAACCGCGACGGATCGAACATGCCGCTGCGCGCCACCTCCATCATGCCGGTCGACGTGACGGCGCCGACGATGATTCCCACCGACGCGACGGCCATGATCACCCGCACGGGGGCCGCTTTGGAACCGATGGCCGAATTGAGGAAGTTGGCGGCATCGTTCATCACTCCGATGAAGAGACCGGTCACGGCGAGAAGCGCCATGGCGGCCAACATAAACGTATATATAGGTTCCATTCTGTCGAATTCGGGCAAATGCGGAACAAAGATAGCTTTTTCACCCGCCGGTAACAATTCGGTAACCTATTCTTAACGATAAATTAACACGAACGACGCGCGCCGACCGCCGGCTCCGGAAAAACGCCTCCCGCATGAACCATGCTCCGCCCCTCCCTCCTGCCTTCCGAAAAACATCCGCGGAACACGGATACGCTCCGGCGCCTGCTACCCGCACGGCGCCGGAGCGCATCGGGGATGCGCCCGCCGTCCGGGATGCGAGGGATCAGGAAAAGACGATCAGACTGACGGCCATCAGGGCCATGCCCGTCACCACGCCGTAGATCGAGATGTGGTGCTCGCCGTACTCCTCGGCAGCGGGCAGCAGTTCGTCGAGCGAAATGAAGACCATGATGCCCGCAACGAATCCGAACAGACACCCCAGCAACGTCGGCGAGAGGAACGGCAGCAGCACGGCATAGGCCAGCAGCGCGCCGATCGGTTCGGCCAGACCCGACGACAGCGAAAGCAGGAAGGCCTTGCGGCGGCTGCCCGTGGCGTAGTAGATCGGGACCGAAACGGCGATGCCTTCGGGGATGTTGTGGATGGCGATCGCTGCGGCGATGGCGATACCGAGCGTCGGGTTGTCGATCGCCGACATGAAGGTGGCGATCCCCTCGGGGAAGTTGTGGATACCGATGACCAGGGCGGTCATCAGCCCCATGCGCATCAGCTTACGGTCATGGGGGCGGCGGTTCATCTCCTCGACCGAGTGCATCTCGTGCGGATTCTCGAACGACGGCACCAGCCGGTCGATGACGCCGATCAGCAGGATGCCGCCGAAAAAGCAGGCGACCGTCGCCGAGACGCCTGCCGTGGCGCCCCACTGGGCCGTGAGCAACGTCTGCGACTCGGCGAACAGCTCGACGAACGAGACGTAGATCATCACGCCGGCCGAAAGGCCCAGCGAAAAGGAGAGGAAACGTACGTTGGTGCGGTGCGCGAAAAACGCGATGGCGCTGCCGATACCGGTCGCGAGACCGGCCAGCAGCGTCAGCAGCAGCGGAAAGGCTATCGATGAGTTCATAGGCTACAACGGGATTCAGCGGACAGGCTGCGATGCGCCGCCGCAACGGCCCTGTTCCATATCGCAGTCGGCATGTTCGCCGCAAGGCTGCACGTCGCTCTCGAATTCGAGCGTGGCGTGATCGATCCCCAGTTCGCGGAGCCGTGCGCGGAGCGCCTCCTTCAATTGCGGCATCCGCTGCAAATCGTGTACCGCTACGTGCGCCGTCAAGGCGTTCTCGGTCGTACTGAGCGCCCAGACGTGGAGATGGTGCACCCCGCTCACACCCGGCTGCGACGCCACCGTGCGGAAGACCTCGTCGTAATCGATCCCCGCGGGAACGCCGTCCAGCGACAACCGCAGGCTGTCGCGCAGCAGCCCCCACGTCGACCAGACGATGACGGTCGCCACGAGCAGGCCGACCAGCGGATCGATCAGATACCAGCCCGTCGCCATCATGACCGCCCCCGACACCATCACGCCCACCGACACCAGCGCGTCGGCGGCCATGTGCAGATAAGCGCCCCTGACGTTCAGGTCGCGGTCCTTGTCGCGCAGGAAGAACAGCGCCGTGGCGAAATTGACGACCACGCCGATGCCCGCCACCCAGAGCACCACCTCGCCCCCTACGGGTTCGGGATGGAGCAGCTTGCGAACGCTCTCGACGACGATGGCGCCGACGGCGACCAGCAGGATGACGGCGTTGAGCAGCGAAACGAGAATCGTGCTGCGGCGGTAGCCGTAGGTATAGCGGCTCGTGGGGCGTACCTGCGCCAGGCGGAACGCCAGCAGGGCGAGCAGCAGACTCGCCACGTCGCTCAGGTTGTGCCCCGCGTCGGAGAGCAGCCCCATCGAATTGGAGAGGATGCCCGCCGTGAACTCCGCGGCGACGAAAACCGAGTTCAGCAGAATGCCCGCGATGAAAGCGCGGTTGAGCGACGAGAGCCGCCGAACGTGTTCGTGGGAGTGATCGTGATGCGAATGCGCCATAAACTTCGATTGACTATTAATCCGTGCGGCGGCGTCCCCGACGCAGTTTTCCGTTACCTGCCCTGCCGCCCCGCTGCCGCAGACGAACTTTTCGGACACGGAGACGACGGCCGAAAAAGCAGGTTCACACCGGCAAATATACGCACCCTGCCGTCGATATGCAATACCTATTTATCAGGATACCTGCCGCAGCCACAAAAAAAGCCGGACTTTCCGTTCCGGCTTTTCATTCGCAGGGTCGCTGCACGTTACTGCTGCTGATCCGCGGCAGGCTGCTCGGAAGCAGGGGTCTCCGCCGGCACGGCCTGCGGCATGACAGGAGCCTCCTGGGTCATCTCGATCAACGCATTGGCATCCTTTTCCAGATCCTTATTGCTGGCAGCAACCGTACCCTTGTCCATCGACAGCGTGGCCACAAGGCTCAGCACGACGATGACGAGAGCCATCGCCCACGTGAATTTTTCCAAGCCGTTCGCCGCGTCGCGCACGCCCATCACCTGATTCGCCGCACCGAAATTGGCAGCCATTCCCCCTTTGGGACTTTGCACCAATACCACGAAAATCAGGCTGACGCTGGCCAATAAAATCACAACGATACAAAAATGTGTACATACTGTTCTATTCTTTTATTTTAACGATTCTTCCCCTCGGACGCTATTTCGTCGATAAGTTCGGCAAAGTAAACACTTTTTTCTTAATTTGCGATAAATGGCGATTGCTTCGTCGCAAAGCCCCTGGGCCAGGTAGATTTCCGCCAGATCCTCCGTAACGAGGTCGTCGTCACCGCTCAATTCGGCCTCGGTGCGGACCTCTTCAACGACTTCGCCCTCCTCGGCCACGATCCGATGCCCCCCCTCCTTCAGGAAACGGTCGATCAGGTCGGCAGGCGAAAGCGCACAAAGCGCCTCCCGATCGACCGTGAACCGTCCGAGCGGCAGCAGACGCGACACCGCCGCGATCGACACCCGACGGTCGGAACGCCCGGTTTGAAGCACGCGCAGGATACGGGCGGGAGTAAACCACTCGTAACGCCCGACGAGCGCATCGAGCTGCGCTTCATCGACCGGGCCTACCGTGCCTCCGGACATCGTATATTCCTTGAAATCTGCCATCCGCTACCAGTTTGCCGCCGATGCCTGGAAAATGTCCGTCACCAGTTTATCGACGATTTGGGGAATCAGTTCGCCCTCGATTTCATTCAGCAGTTTCGAAGAATCGAAATCCTCGAACGCCGAAAACGTCTTTTTCCACGACATGCTCTCGTCCACCGCATTGGTGAAGCGCACATTGACGGTAATGGTCAATCGGTTCAACAGGGCCGTTTCGGACGAACCCGAAACCGAAGCCGTCGTCGAAGTATAACCGGTGATCTCGCCTTCGAAAGCGAAATCGCCGCCTTCGTCCACCTGCGTCAAACGCGTCTGGCGCGTAAACTTGTCCCGCAAGGCATCCGTCAGCGTCGAGCTCAGGATCGGAGCCACCATCGGGGCGTTGTTCGGGAAGTAGGCCACACTGAAGGTCTTGGCATCGGGCGGAATCGAAGCGCCCGACAACGAATAGTTCACCTTGTACCCGCAACCGGCCAGCAAGAGGCCCGCTGCGACGACGATCGCATATTTGAGTACAGCTTTCATTCGATTATAAACGATATTTTTCAGGAGTTCTCGTCGATGCCGAGCTCCTTGATTTTACGGTAAAGAGTTCTCTCCGACATAAACAGCTCGGCAGCGGCTTCCCGGCGGCGGCCGTTGTTGCGCCGCAGGGCCCGAAGGATCTGCTCCCGCAGCACATCGGCTTTGGTCAGTTCCCGCGAAGGCTGTTCATCGACCACCTCCTCGCTCTCCGTATAGTCCGGAGAAGCGATACTGTGGGCGGAAGCCGGCAACAACCCCGCCAGGTCTTTGGTCGGCTCGGCAGGACGCTCGGCACGCTGCATCAGCTCGGTAAGCATCCGCTTCAGGTCATTGACGTCGGCCCGCAGGTCGAAAAGCACTTTGTAAAGCAACTCCCGTTCGAAAGACACGCCGTCGCCCGGACCGCTATGCAAGGCCGTACTCATCGACGTAGATGCTCCGCTTTGAGATTGTGCGGGCAGGTACTTCGTCAGGATGGCAGGCGTAATGAGCCGCGCCTCCTCGATGGCCGAAATCTGTTCGGCGACATTTTTCAACTGACGGATATTGCCCCGCCAATAGTAATTCTCCAACATCTGCCGGGCCTCGGGATCGAGGGAAATGGCCGGCATACGGTATTGGGCCGCGACATCGGCCGCGAACTTGCGGAAAAGCAGGAAAATATCCTCCTTCCGTTCCCGCAGAGGAGGCACCTGGATCGGCACCGTATTGAGCCGGTAATAGAGATCCTCGCGGAAACGCCCCGCCTGGATCGCATCCTGCAAATTCGTATTCGTCGCCGCCACCACGCGCACGTTGGTCTTCTGCACCTTGGCCGAACCGACGCGGATGAACTCGCCGGTCTGCAACACACGCAACAACCGCACCTGGGTCGAATGAGGCAGCTCGGCCACCTCGTCCAGAAAGATCGTCCCGCCGTCCGCCTCCTCGAAATAACCCTTGCGGGCTTCGACTGCTCCGGTGAACGGCCCCCTTCTCGTGTCCGAACAATTCGGAATCGATCGTTCCTTCGGGAATGGCGCCGCAGTTCACGGCGATATATTTATTGTGTTTACGTGCCGAATAGGCATGGATCACCTGCGGGAAAAACTCCTTGCCGACGCCGCTTTCACCCGTAACGAGTACCGAAAGATCGGTCGGCGCCACACGCAGGGCAACCTCCAGCGCACGGTTGAGCGCCTCGGAGTTACCGATGATCCCGAAACGGTTTTTTATGGATGTCAGATCTGTCATTCCTACTCTATCAATCCTGTTTTACAGCCAATACAGGCAAACTATTCCTGAGTCGTATCCGGAACGGACTCCACACCCCCGTCCGTTCCGGCAGCCACGGGCTCCGGCACGGCAGGTGCGAGTTGTTCGAGGTATTCGCGCTCCAGACGCTCGATCTTCGCCCGGCGTAGATAACCGTAAACGATGACGCCTACGGCCAACACAGCGACCACGATGGCGATGACCATAAATTTATCGATCCTCCGGCGGGGCTTGGAACCCACATAGGTATATCCCTCGGTGGTTTTAAGCGGTTTGCCGTATTGCAATCCCTTTACATAAGGTGCGGGTTTGCGCTTGGCAGAAACGGAAATCCGAGGTTCGGAAATACCGCCGTCGATTACAGGAGAAGCCTTCGCTTCGGAACGGGATCGCACACGGGGTGCAACGGACTCCGCAGACGCAGCGACGGAAGCGGGATGAAGAGCTGCGGCCGAGGAAATTTTATTTCCTTCCTCCGGAGCCGATTCCCCGACAACAGGTCCCGCAGCAGCTACAGGCGTAGCCAGAACCGCCTGAAAGACGATTGCACCGCCCGGTGAAAGGGTCAGACGACCGAAGCCCTCGATTGCATAGGGCCCCCTCATGCTCGAGGGCATGACGCACTTCAAACACGAAGCGGTCGATCGCACCGGCAGCCTCCAGATCGTTCATTCCACCCTGCTGCACCAGCAACCCGCGCAAGATGCCGTCGTCGCGCTTAAGCAACTCCGAAAAGACCACACCGCCTTCGGGAACCTTCACGACAAAAGTTCCCAGTTGCGGCACGACCAGCCTCCTGTGCTGGGTCAGGTAATTCGTTATGATTCCAGTCAACACCGTTCTGTCCCGATTAAAATTCGACCCAAAAATACAATTTTCATCGGACAAAAACGAAAAAATTCACCTGTTTTTTCAAAATATACGGATAAACCATTGCCGATCTCGAAAATAATTACCTACTTTGCATCCCAAAATAAAAAACAATCCGCACGAGCTACTTTACTCCGGAATTTACAATGTAGCTCGCTCGGATTATACCGCAAAAAACACAAACGAGCCATGAAAGACAAGTACATCGACCTGATCGAACAGACGTTCGATTTCCCGCAGGATGAATTTACCGTCGAGGACAACGAATTGAACTTCCACGACATTCCCCTGATGGAATTAATCAAGCAGTACGGCACTCCGCTCAAGATAACCTACCTGCCGAAGATCTCCCAGCAGATCAATCGGGCCAAGCGCATGTTCAACGTAGCGATGGCGAAGGTCGATTACAAGGGTACATACAACTACTGCTACTGTACCAAGTCGAGTCACTTCTCGTTCGTGCTGGAAGAGGCGATGAAAAACGACATTCATCTCGAAACCTCCTCGGCTTACGACATTCACATCATCAACGCCCTGTACGACAGCGGCGTGATCGACAAGGACCGCTATATCATCTGCAACGGCTTCAAACGTCCGCAATACGTCGAAAATATCGCCCAGTTGATCAACGACGGGTTCGAAAACACGATCCCCGTGA
>VOFB01000804.1_pt1 | contig 54001 bp, 64 predicted proteins | sample 5384141 | NCBI WGS metagenome assembly VOFB01 (sample SAMN12384721, study PRJNA508395) | human gut metagenome | isolation source: healthy gut A | host: Homo sapiens
ATAAGGTTGAAAGAGCAATATCTAGTAATACTCAAATTATTGCTGAAGCAAAAAATGGAAATAAAGCTGTGACAGAAAAATAGTGATAAAATGCTAAAAGATGGAACGGCAACAATAAAAATACAAGTTAATGTAAATGATGAGGGAGGAAGTCAACTAGCAAGTCAAAAATATGGTTGGTCATCAAGTAAGGATGTTGAACCAACAGGAGAAGATTGGAAAGATGTAACAGATGATGAAATAACAAAAAAGTAACAGAATTGGGAGATTGGTATTTGTGGGTTATTGCTACAGATAATGCCTCAAATAAAACACAGCAGGTACTAAAAAATGCAGTATAACTGAAGGAATTGCTAAAATTGTAGAAACAAATGTTATATATCCAAGTGTTCAAGATGCAATAGAGCAATGTTTAAAAGATGGAACAAAAGCTACAATACAATTGTTAAGAGACACAGAAGAAACATGCAATGTGTACTCAGGACAAAATATAACCTTAGATTTAAACGGAAATACAATAAGTAATAATTTATATAATATGTGTACAATAGAAAATAATGGAACATTAAGTATAATAGATTCATCAACTGATGAAAATAAAATAGGAAAAATAACAAGTGAAAATAATATTGCAATAAAAAATAATGAAGGAGCAACTATAATTTTAGGTTCAGATGATAGTGATGTAAGCATTATAAGACCAGAAATAATAGGACAAATAAATGGGATTTTAAATGATGGAACATTTAACTTTTATGATGGTATAATAAAAGCAAATAAAGCAATTAAAGGAGATGTAACAGCTACACCTACTGATTATAGTGCAATAACAACAGTAGAAGATAATGGTGAAGTTGCAATTTTAGGAAGACTTGCGGATTATTCAGCAAGAATTGGGCATATTTATTATTCAACTTTACAAGAGGCTGTTGATAAAGCAAAAGAAAATGACATTATTTATTTGGTAATTCCAAATGAATTACAAGAGACATTAATAATAGATAGTACAAAAAATGTGACAATAAATTTAGATGGTAAACAAATTACCAGTCATGCAAGTGAATATGCTATAAAGAATAGTGGAAAACTTAATATTGTTTCTAGAGAAGGAGAAACAATTAAAACAGCGTTGATACTTAATACTTCAGATAGTACAATTTATAATGATAAGGATGCACAACTAACTATAAATGATGTGAAGATTCAGACAACAAAAGGTGGCTATTATTCTAGTGGGAAATATTATAGAAAATCAACAATATACAATGCAGGTAAGTTAGTAACAAATGAAAATACAGAGGTATTAGCTACTAATAGCTATAGTTATGCTATATACAATGAGGGAACATATATATGCAATAGTGTAAATATTTCAACAGGTGAGTATGGCATTTATAATAAATTAGGAACAACACAGATATCAAACATTGCTATTACAAAATCAATTTGTAATGAGAATGGAAATTTAGAAATAATGGGCGGAACAATTAATGCAGATTTACAAAATTATAGTGAAAAAGAAAGTGTTATATCTGGAGGTAATATTAGCAGATTATATAATAGAGAAAATGGAAATTTGACTATAGAAGCGGGAACAATTTCTTATATAGAAAATTATTCTTCAAAAGACTTTGATATAAATAATGCTACAACTGGTAATATTATAAATTATAAAGAAGGAACTGTTAATTTAAATAATATTAAAGGCTCTAATGGATTGACAAATAGAGGAACTGGAATTGTAAATATTATTAATTCAACAAGATCAAATGTATCATTTGAAGGTTCTGGAAATATTTTTATAGAGAATTCAACTATAAATAATATAAATAATAAAAATAGTGCAACTGTATATATTAAGTCAGGAAATGTTTTAAATGGAATAACAAATTCAGGAACAGGTACTATACAATTGGGAGAAGATGATGATAAAGAACCAAATACAGTTCCTGAAATAAATGGAAAAATTAATATGAATTCTGGAATATTAAACTTTTATGATGGAAAAATAATTGGAAATCCACCTGTTTTGCAAATTCTATAAATATTCCAAAGGATTCTGAGATTATAAGTAATATGGAAAATAACAATGAAGTATGGACATTAACAAAACAGATACCAGATATAGCTTCTATTACAAAAGATGGAAAAGTTGTTACATATAAAAAAATGCAAGATGCAATAGATGCCTGCATTGATGGTGAAGAAACAAAAATAACTGTTTTAAGAAATCAAGTTTCTCCAGAAGCATTAAATATTTCAAAAGAAAAAATTATAAATATAGATATGGCAGGCTTTTCAATTACAACTTTAGTAAATAGCTATATAAATAATAATGGTAATTTAACTATTGAAGGTGGCGGAACATTTATAAGCTCTATTGGAAATATAATCACCAATAATGAGGGTGCAAATTTAAAAATATATGGGTCTTCATTTAATGTGAAAAAGTCTGGTAACAGTGTTGTACAAAATTCAGGACTTCTTCAAATACTTAGTGGAAATATAAGTGCAGTAAGTAAAACAATTGACAATAAAGGAGAAGGAACTATTAAAATGACAGGAGGAACAGTAAATGCTTCAACATATGCAATATATAACACAAGTAGTAGTAAGGTAGAAATAGTGGGAGGAACAGTACAAGCAACATATTATTATGAGGGTTATAGTGCAATATATAATAATACAGAAAATGGAGTAGTAGAAATAAAAGGAGGACTTGTAACAAATCAAGGAAAGGCAATAGAAAATAAAAAAGGAACAATAAAAGTAACAGGAGGAGAAATAAGAACAACCCAAGGAGATACAAGATATTCAGAATGTGGAATTTATAATAATGGAAAAGTAATAATAGAAGATGGAAAAGTAGCAGCATTATATAGAGGAAGTGGAATACAAAATGAAGGCGGAACAATAGAAATAACAGGAGGAACAGTAAGTGCGCCAGAATGGTATAATTCAATAATAAACAGAGGAACATTAGAAATAATAATAATTCAACATTAAAAATGACAGGAGGAACAGTAGAAGTACAAGAACCAAATTACGCAGCACTAGAATGTGGAGGAGGAACCGCAACAATAGAAGGAGGAACAATAAAATATAATAATGCAGGAAATACAAATTATAATACAGCTGCAATAAAAATAACAACAAATACTGCAACATTAACCTTAGGAAAAGAAGATGGAAATGTAAGTATAACAAATCCAGAGATAAATAGAGGAATAAATAATGAAGGAAATAAATTTTTATGACGGAATAATGGAAAAACAGCAATAAATGGAAATTTATCAGCCAAAGAAAAGGGGATGAGGTAATAACAACAGAAGAAAATGAAATTGAAACAGCAATATTAGGAAACTTACCAGTAGCTAAAATAGGAGAAAAAGAATATTATACATTCCAAGAAGCATTTGATGCATGCCCAAGTGATGGAACAGAAACAACAGTAGAAGTATTAAGAAATTGTACAACAGATATGGCCAATATAATAGAAGAAAACAAAAATATAGTGTTAGATATACAATCATATACAAAGGAATGTTAGAAGTAACAGGAGGAGTAATTATTTCAGATGGGCTAAAGAATAAGTGTATAAATAACATTGAACAAGGAACAGTAAAAATAACAGGAGGAACAGTAAGTGCGTATACATATGCAATATATAACACAAGTAGTAATAAAGTAGAAATAGAAGGAGGAACAGTACAAGCAACATATTATTATGAAGGATATAGTGCAATATATAATAATACAGAAAATGGAGTAGTAGAAATAAAAGGAGGACTTGTAACAAATCAAGGAAAAGCAATAGAAAATAAAAAAGGAACAATAAAAGTAACAGGAGGAGAAATAAGAACAACCCAAGGAGATACAAGATATTCAGAATGTGGAATTTATAATAATGGAAAAGTAATAATAGAAGATGGAAAAGTAGCAGCATTATATAGAGGAAGTGGAATACAAAATGAAGGCGGAACAATAGAAATAACAGGAGGAACAGTAAGTGCGCCAGAATGGTATAATTCAATAATAAACAGAGGAACATTAGAAATATCAGGAGGAACAATAAAAAGTAGCGAAAAAGGAATATATAATAATTCAACATTAAAAATGACAGGAGGAACAGTAGAAGTACAAGAACCAAATTACGCAGCACTAGAATGTGGAGGAGGAACCGCAACAATAGAAGGAGGAACAATAAAATATAATAATGCAGGAAATACAAATTATAATACAGCTGCAATAAAAATAACAACAAATACTGCAACATTAACCTTAGGAAAAGAAGATGGAAATGTAAGTACAACAAATCCAGAAATAATTGGAAGTACATATGGAATAAGCAATGAAGGAAATGGGCAATTTAATTTCTATGATGGAATAGTTAAAGGTATATTAGCAGCAATATCAGGCAATATAACTAGGGTAGAAGACAAATATACACTTGTTGGAGGAACAGAAGACAATTATCAAACTACAACATTAGGATTTTTAGCAACAGATACAATGACTGCATGTGTAAATGGTACATACTATTCAACTCTACAAGAAGCTATAAATTCATGTATAGATAATAAAGAAACATATATAATTTTAGTAAATGGAGCAACAGTATCAGAAAATATTACAATTAGTTCAAACAAAATAATAAAAATTGATTTAAAAGGCTATACAATTTCAGGAAATTCAGGTATAAATATAGAAAACAAAGGTAAATTGACAATAATAGACAGTAGTGATACTAAATCAGGACAATTCAATATACAAGTAACAGGTTCAGGAACATTTACAAAAGAATAATAAAAAAAGAAAAGAGGTATTATATGAAAGAAAAGGGCAAAAAGTTAGTAATTCTATATAGTATTATAATAATTTTGATAATAGCTATTATAATTATGTTATCAGTTATTTTAAAAACTTATAAAATAAAAAATGAATCAATATCTTCTAAAAATGAAGTAATTAAATTATTTGTAAATAAATATGTAGAAGAAAAATACTTGAATCATGATTTATTAAAGATATTTATTATATATGATAATGAAGAACACAAGAATTCTAATGAAATAAAAATGCAGTATGTATTAGCATATACCATAAATCAAAATAAAAAAACAAATGTACAAATGGAAGAGATAAAAAAAGAATATAAAGATATTTTCGGAGAAGTCTCTGATATTGATTTTTCTATACTAGAAAGATATAAGCCTTATTATAAATATAATATAGAAAAAGAAAAAGTTGAAATTAAGGATTTTGAAGAAGATAATACATATGAAAAATATAATTATAAGATATTAGATGTACAAAATGAAGAAAATATATATAAAATTAATATGGAACTAATAAAACAAAATTTAGTTGAGAAAAATGAAGAAAAGATGGCAAATGCTACTTTAACTTTGAAAACTGAAGGTAATGAAGTATATTTAGTAGATTATAATGAATATAATTAAAATAAAAGCTCATAGATAAACTATGAGCTTTTTGTTTAATTATTTGCATTCTCTACAATCGTCTTTTTTTTCATCATCTTTTTCATCAAGGAAACAATCACATTTCATTTTATCGCCTTTTAAGCATTTTCCTTCATGATGACATTTTGTGCATATTTTTATTTTTTTTGTATCATTTACCCAAATTTGAAGAGCATATTGTTTATCTGGACATAAAGGACCAAAAACAAATTCTCCTTCTTTATCTGTAAAAGTATGACCAACAGGTCTTCTTTCTTCTTTACCACAGTCATAAACAACTTCAACTAATTTAACTACAGCGTCGCAAACAGGCTCTTTAAAACAATTTCTTACAACTCCATATATAACATTTCTATGATCTTCTGGTAAAGTTATATCTAAGTCAAATTGTTTACCCTTAGAAATTACTCCATCAATATCAATTTTTGGGCATGGTTTTTTTTCTTCAAATTCCATAAAAATCTTCCTTTCTTTTTTTGCAGATAAACTGCTTAATATATATTATGAAAAAAACAAAGAAAGTTGACGAATTTTAAAGATAACATGAATTTATTTAGAGATAAAGAGAATAAACAAAATAAAGATAATATAATAAATTGAAATATAGTAATAAAAAACCTTAAAACTCATAAAAATAGAATATAGAGTTTGGAGGTTTTTTTATGTTCTTAGTATTTAATAAAGAAAAAATTTATGCATATGTTGTATCAATATTAACAGTATGTTTGCTTTTTTTTACTGCAAATGCAATGAATAAAACAGATGAAAATACACAAATGACATCATCAGCTACCGAAAAACTGTTACCAATATATAATGTACAAACAGAAGAAAAAAAGGTAGCATTTACAATGAATTGTGCCTGGAATGCAGACGACATAGACAGTATATTAAAAACATTAGATGACAACAATGTAAAAATAACATTTTTTATGGTAGGAGACTGGGTAGACAAATATCCAAAAGAAGTAGAAGAAATAGCCAAAAGAGGTCACGAAATACGGAAGCCATAGTAACACACATCCACATGTAAATAATTTAAGTTATGAAAAAAATCAAGAAGAAATACAAACAAGTTGTAAAAAAATTGAAGATATTACAAAAAATAAAGTGAATTTATATAGAGCGCCATATGGGGAATATAACAACACAGTAATAAAAGCTGCAAATGACATGAATTATTATACAATTCAATGGAACTTAGACACATTAGATTATTCTGGATTAACAGGAGAACAAATGTGGAATAGAATAAAAGACAAATTAAATAATGGAGATATAATATTAAGTCATAATGGAACAAAAAACACAGCAAATGCTTTAGATATGCTAATAAAAAATATAAAACAAAGGTTTGAAGTAGTAAGAGTAGGAGATTTAATATACAAAGATAATTATAAAATTAATGTTAATGGAACACAAACAAAATAATTATGCATAAATTTTCCATATAAGGGAAAAATAAAAGACATAAAAAGGAGATGTATTATGTCTTTTATAGGAGTTTTTTAGATAATAAAAAATTTCAGATTTTACAAAAAAATATGAATAAAATAGATAAAACATTAATAAACATTAAAAAGAAAAGTATAGAAAACGTTAAAAATGTAAAATTTGATATAATAGTTATTAGTGAAAATTTAGAAAATTTTAAAGAAGAAATAAATTATGTAAAAAAATTTTTGTATGAAGGCTAAATATTTAGTAATAAATTCAGATATAGAAATTAATTGTAGTATATTAAAAGAAATAAAAACAAATATTATAACATATGGTCTTAACCATAAATCAACAGTTACACTTTCAAGTATAACAGATGAGTCAGTATTAATTTTTGTTCAAAGAGAATTTGAAAATATGGAAAATAAGGCAATTGAAGTTGGAGAATATAATATAAAAATACAAAAAGAAAATAGAACAAATATACATGAAATAATGTTGGCATTTATACTAAATAATTTAAATAATATAAAAATAATGGATGAAAATGAGACAAAATAAGGAAAAAATGAATAAATTTAACTTTTTATGTAGACAAAACCAAAAAAAAAATAGTGTATAATAAGAATTATGAAAAAAAGCAAAAAGAAAAAAGTACAATTGATAAATATTATAAAAATAGGGAGGAAAAAATTTTGGATACAAATTTTTTAGAAAACAACTATATTACATTAGTTGGTAAAGTTACAGGAGAAAAAAGACTTAGCCATGAAATATATGGAGAAAGATTTTATATATTTGACTTAGAAATTCCACGTTTAAGCGGAAACTCAGACATAATACCAGTTACAATTTCAGAAAGAATAATAACAGACGAAATGTTAACACAAGGAAAAAAATTATTGGTAAGGTCAATTTAGATCATATAACAGTTATGAAAACGAAAAAAACAAATTAATACTTACAGTATTTGCAAAAGACATTATAGAAGTTAATGAAGAAGAAAACACACAAAATGAAATGGTAAAAAAAGATGTAATAACAAATGAAGTTGTATTAATCGGTTACATATGCAAAAAACCAATTTATAGACAAACACCATTTGGTAGAGAAATATCAGACATATTACTTGCAGTAAATAGAGCATACAACAAATCAGATTATATTCCATGTATTGCATGGGGAAGAAATGCAAGATTTTGCCAAAACATAGAAGTTGGAACACAAGTAAAAATAGTAGGAAGAGTTCAATCTAGAACTTACGAGAAAAAATTTGAAGATGGAACATCAGAAACAAGAATTGCATATGAAGTATCTGTTGGAAGCTTAGAAATAATAAATGAAGAAGACAACCAAGAAAAAGAAGAAGAGCAAGCTGTATAGTTTTATATAAAAATTAAAAATCTAGATTATGTCTAGATTTTTTTTTATTATTTTGTTATAATCAAAAAGTCAAAATAAGCAAAAAGAAAGGATTTTTAATAATGAAAAAAATAAAGAAAATAAATGATGGTGTTAAATTTACAATAATTGCAGTAGTATTAATTGCAATTTTTTGTATAGCAATTACACCAGTAACTCTTCAAAATGATACATATTACACAATAAAAATAGGAGAACATATTCAAAATAATGGAATAGACATGAAAGACCAATTTTCATGGCATGAAGACTTAAATTATACATACCCACACTGGTTATATGATTTATTAACATATAAAATATATTCACAATTTGGAATGATGGGAATTTATTTAACAACATGTTTATTATCATGTATACTTGGAATAACATTATTTTTTGTAAGCAGTAAAATATCAAAAAATAAGCTAATTTCATTTTTTGTTACAATAGGAGCAATGTATCTATTAAAAGGCTATATAGCGGCAAGGGCACAGCTTGTGACATTTATTTTATTTATACTTTCACTATATTTTATTGAAAAATTCTTAGAAAATAGAAAAATTAGGTATGGAATTGGGATTGTATTAATTTCTACACTAATTGCAAACTTACATGTGGCAGTATGGCCTTTCTTATTTATACTATTTTTGCCATATATAGGAGAATATTTAATTGCAGTGCTTGCAGATTTAATAATATACAAAAAAGTGCAAGAAAGGTTATTAAAAATAAAAATAAAATATTCATCAAATAACAAAGAGGCATTAGAAAAATTTCAAAAAGAACTAGATGAATTACAAGCTAAAGTTAGTAAAATAAAAATAAAAAGAAGTAAATCAATACAAAATCCATATAAGATAAAAATAACAAAAAATAAAAATGTTAAATGGTTAATTGTAATTATGATAATATGCGCGTTTACAGGACTATTAACACCACTAGGAGACACACCATATACATATTTAGTAAAAACAATGCAAGGAAACACCACAAAAAATATAAATGAACATTTACCAATGACAATAGCTGAACAACCAGAGGTTTTATGTACAATAATAATATTTTTAGCAGTATTAACATTTACAAAAATAAAAATAAAATTAAGTGATTTATTTATGATAGGTGGACTAGCATTTTTAATGCTAGAATCAAGAAGACAATTATCAATGTTTTCACTAATCGGATCTGTAATACTTAGCAAATTAATAGTAGAATTAATTACATGCTATGATAAAGAATTATTAGAAAAAATAAATAAAAAAATATTACATCCATTTATAATAATATGCATGATAGTTTTAGTAGGCTGGCAAACATATGACAATGTAAAAACTAAATATAATGATAAATTTATAGATGAAACACAATACCCAGTTAAAGCATGTGATTATATATTAGAAAACATAGATTTAAGCAAAGCAAGATTTTATAATGAATATAATTATGGAAGTTATATGATATACAGAGGAATTCCTGTATTTATAGATTCAAGAGCTGATTTATATGCTCCAGAATTTAGTGGACTAAAAGATGATATATTTACAGACTTTATAGATGTATCTAGCATAGGAACATTTTATGAAGATATCCTAGAAAAATATAATATAACACATGTAATATTATATTCAAATTCAAAAATGAGCATGATAATAGATGAAACCAAAGACCCACATTATAGCAAAATATATAAAGACGACTATTTTGTAATATATGAAAGAGTAAAATAGTAAAAAAAATTGCCAACGGTGCCAACGGTTCCGGGTTTAAATGGCAATTTATTGCCAAACAAACCCGGAACCGTGGCAATAAAATATTTTAGGAGAAAAGATATGGAAGAATTTGTTATAAAAAAGGAAGAATCAAATAAAAGAATAGATGCATATTTAGCGGCAAATACAAATAGTTCTAGAGTAACAATTCAAAGATTAATAGAAGAAGGGAAAATTACAGTAAATAATAAAAATATAAAAGCTTCATATAAAGTCCAAGAGGGAGATAAAATTATAAAAGAAGATGAGGAAATTAAGGAGATTTCTTTAAAAGCACAAGAAATACCATTAGAAATTTTATATGAAGATAATGATATTATAGTTGTAAATAAACCAAAAGGATTAGTAGTGCATCCAGCAAATGGAAACCCTGATGGAACTTTAGTAAATGCAATTATGGCAATATGCAAAGGCTCTTTATCTGGAATTGGTGGAGAGATTAGACCTGGTATTGTACATAGATTAGATAAAGATACATCAGGAGTAATAATTGTTGCGAAAAATGATAAAGCACATATAAATTTAAGTGAGCAAATAAAAAATCATGAAGTAGAAAAAACGTATATAGCTTTAGTAAGAGGATTTGTAAAAGAGAATGAAGCAAGTATAAACATGCCAATTGGTAGAAGTACAAAGGATAGAAAAAAAATGGCAGTAACTAAAACAGGAAAAAATGCTATTACTCATTTTAAGGTTTTAGAAAGATTTGCAAACTATACTTTATTGCAAGTAAAAATTGAAACAGGAAGAACACATCAAATAAGAGTGCATTTATCTCAAATTGGTTATCCAATAGTGGGAGATGCGGTGTATTCTAATGGAAAAAATCCATGGGGAGTAGAAGGGCAATGTTTGCATGCTAAATCGATAAGATTTAAACACCCTACAACAGGAAGAGAAATGTTTATAGAGGCTAAAATTCCTGAGTATTTTCAGGATATAATAGATGATTTGAAAAAGGATTAATGAGGGATTAATATGGAAGAAGTAAGGTTACAAAAATTTTTAGCTGAAGCAGGAATTGCATCAAGAAGGAAATGTGAAGAGCTTATTCAAAGTGGAAAAGTCATGGTTAATGGAAAAGTGGTAGAAACATTAGGAACAAAAATAAATCCTAAAGAAGATAAAGTCACATATAATGGAAAAATTGTGGAAAATTCATTACAAAAAACATATATATTGTTAAATAAACCCATAGGATATGTAACTACTGCTAAGGACCAATTTAAAAGAGATACAGTACTAGATTTAATAAAGATAAATAAAAGAATTGTGCCTTGTGGAAGGCTAGATATGTATACATCTGGAGCTCTTATACTTACAGATGACGGAGATTTTGTTTACAAAATCACTCATCCAAAACATGAAATTGAAAAGACCTATACTGTGACAATAAAAGGAATTGTTACAAACGAAGAAGTTCAAAAATTAAGACAAGGTGTTGAAATTGATGATAATGGAGAAAAATATATAACTAAAAAGGCCAATGTAAGAATATTAAAAACAGATATAGAAAAAGACATATCAAGGCTAGAAATAGTTATTCATGAAGGAAAAAATAGACAAGTTAGAAAAATGTGTGAAGCAGTTGGAAGAAAGGTTTTAGCACTACATAGAAGTAAAATTGGAAATATAGGGGTAAAAGACTTAAAAATTGGAACATGGAGATATTTAAAAAAACATGAAATAGAAAAATTATTATAAATCTCTTGAAAAATAGAATATGTAATATATAATAAAAATGTAAATATTACAAACGAAAAAATAAGGAGAAAATAAATGATTACAAAAAGATTTATACCTGAAGGTTGGAATGAAAAAACAGCAATTTTAGATAAAAATAATATAGAAGAATATATAAAAAATAAAAATACATTACAAGGAATTGTAAAAAATTGTGATGAACAATATAATTTACATATAGACCTTGGAAATAATATAGAAGGAATTATACCAAGAAAAGAAGTAGAAGGAATAAATATAGAAAAAGATGGACTCCCAAAAACCAATTTATGTACAGGAAAAGTAAATAGATATGTACAATTTAAAGTGCAAAAAGTATCTGATGAAAATGTAGCTTTATTATCAAGAAGGGAAGTGCAAAAAAGAAGCACTAAATTGGGTAAAAACAAACCTAAATCCTGGTGATGAAGTTATAGGTATAGTTAAAAGAATAGAAAATTATGGCGTTTTTGTAGAAATTGGTGGTGGAATAGTTGGACTTGCACATATTGAAGATTTGTCAATAGCAAGAATAAAAACACCATTTGAAAGACTAAAAATTGGACAAAAAATAAATATTATGGTAAAATCAGTAAATAGAGAAGATGGACGAATTATATTGTCATATAAAGAAATGCTTGGTACATGGGAAGAAAATGCCAAATTGTTTACAGCTGGAATGAAAGCACATGGAATTGTAAGAGAAACAGAAAAAAACAAAAATGGTATATTCATCGAATTAATGCCAAATTTAGTTGGAATGGCAGAATATGAAGAAGGCTTAGAATATGGCCAAAAAGTCGATGTTTATATAAAAAAATTGATTACGAAAGAAAAAAAGTTAAATTGCTAGTAGTTTAAAATATAATAATAGATAGTTCTATTGTTAATAAGGAGGAATTAAAATGATAGAAGATAGTGAAATAAAAGCTCAAATTTCACCATTTGCAATGAGAGAAGGAGAAATAAAAACATTTGATGGAAAAGATGGATATGTTTCTATGAATCAAATCATCCATAAAATAAACATGGGACATATTACAGATATTCATTTTACAATACTAGAAATAGTAAATGAATTTGAATTTATTACATCAAGACAAATTTATCAAATACTTGAAATGAAAGGAATTGACCCAAAATCTCAAGATAAATTAAATAATAAACTAGAAAGTTTAGTAAAATCAAAAATACTTACTAGATATTATTTTACATCTGATGATGGAAAAGGTGTATATAGAATTTATTGCTTAGAAAAAATGGGAAAATATTTGTTAAACTCAAAAGAAATAGAATGTAAATGGCAACAATCAGATACTACAAAACCAGTTGGTATGATAAAGAAAAGATTGGCTGGAAATCAAATAATAATTGCTTACAAAAAAAAAAAGGTTAAAGCATTTGATTCATATGTAGTAAAACCAGCATTAACTGCTAAGCAAACAGGAAAAGTTTTTAAGGCAACAGGTGGAGGAGTTAAGTTAACAAAATCTGGAAAGTCAATTGACTTTATTTGAAGTAGTAAGAAGAGAAATTGACTGGGAAAAGAAATTTATAGATAAAATGAAATTTTATAAAGATTTTTATGACAATTACTGTATGGGAGATTCTGGATATAAAAATATGCCACAATTAATTTTAGTTTGTGAAGATGATAAACATATGGCAGAAACTTTTAAACAAATTGTTACAAATTCTTTAGAGTTATCTAATATAACATTATTATTTACAACAGATTTAAGACAAAATGAAGAAAACTTAAGTAAATCATTAATTCAATTTAAATTAGATGAAACAACACAAAAATACAAAGTACAAAATGTAGAATTAAAACTATTAGAAAGTTAAAATAGACAAGTAGACAAGGGGACGGAGTTTTTGTCTTAAGCTTTCATGGCTTTTTGCAAATTAAACTGCATAAAATAAAAAATATTATTAAAAATAAAATTTTAGAATTGAGAATAATTGAGTTAGAAATTTTTATATTAATTTTATGGAAAGAGTTCATCTCCTGATGGAAGGGTGCCATAAAATTAATTTAAAATTTCTTCGACAATTATTTGAACGATAAAATTTTATTTTTAATAATATTTTTTTATTGAAATTTATTTTTTAAAGCCATGAAAGCCTAAGACAAAATCCCCGTCCCCTTGTCTATTTGTCTATACCTAAAATTGATTTAACGCGTTCTACATCTTTACTTGTGGCTTCTGGAACATTTTCTAATTCATATTTAAAGCCGAGTTTTTTCCATTTGTATTTCCCCATACTGTGATATGGAAGGATTTCTATTTTTTCTACAGTCTTTAGAGAATTAATAAAATCTTTTAATTTTAATAGATCATTTTCGTCATCAGTGTAACCAGGGACAAGAACTTGTCTTATCCACATTTTAATGTTATTGTCAGATAAGAATTTTGCAAATTCAAGCTCTCTTTTATTTGAACGTCCAACTAAGTTTTTGCACTTTTCATCATCAATGTGTTTTATATCTAATAAAACTAAATCTGTAAGAGATAATAAAGTTTTTATATCATCTGTTATACTAACCATACCTGAGGTGTCTATACAAGTATGAATTCCTTCTTGTTTTAGTTTAGTAAATAAACTAATTAAAAATTTTACCTGTAATAGAGGTTCTCCGCCTGTAACTGTAACTCCTCCTGAAGGGCATATATAATTTTTATATCTAATTATTTTATTAAAAATATCATCCAATGATTGGTAGCTTCCACCATTTATGTCCCATGTATCACGATTGTGGCAGTATTTACATTGTAAATGACACCCTTGCAAAAAAAAAAATAACATATCTAATTCCAGGGCCATCTACAGTTCCAAAGGATTCTATAGAATGAACCTTGGCATAATATTTTAAGTCTTTTTCTTCCATTTTTATTTTAAACTCCTTAATTTTACCAAAGATAATATAATATAAAAAGAGGAGAGGCTATTTTATATATTTTAGACAACCTAACCTCTTTTGATTTATATTTTAGTTTTATATTTTCTCGAATTGTTCTATTTATTACATCTAATTGTTGTTCTCTCGTTAATTTTACAAAGTTTACTGCATATCCAGATACTCTTATTGTTAATTGAGGGTATTTTTCAGGATGATCCATTGCATCTAATAATAAACTTCTATCAAAAACATTAACATTTATATGATGACCAGTTTGAGCAAAATATCCATCAAGCATATTTACTAAGTTAGTAATTTTTTGATCTTCATCTTTACCAAGTGTTCCAGGAGTTATAGAAAATGTATAAGAAATACCATCTTCTGCACTGTCAAATGGTAATTTGGCAATTGAATTCATTACAGCAAGGGCTCCATTTGTATCTCTTCCATGTAATGGGTTTGCTCCAGGTCCAAATGGTGCTCCAGCTCTTCTTCCATCAGGAGTATTTCCTGTAGCTTTTCCATAAACAACATTTGATGTTATTGTTAATATTGATAATGTGTGTTTTGAATTTCTGTAAGTTGGATGTTTTCTTAGTTTATTTACAAATGTTTTTACAATATCTACTGCTATACTATCTACTTTATCATCATCATTTCCAAATTTAGGGAAGTCACCTTCAATCTCGAAATCTGTAGCAAGACCTGTTTCGTCTCTAATAACTTTAACTTTAGCATATTTTATTGCAGAAAGTGAATCTGCAACAACAGATAAACCAGCTATTCCGCAAGCCATTGTTCTTATAATATCTTTATCGTGTAAAGCCATTTCAATTGCTTCATAGTAGTATTTGTCATGCATATACTGGATTGCATTTAAAGATTTTATATATATTCTTGCAACATAATCCATCATTTGATCAAATTTTTCCATTACTTCATCATAATCCAGATATTCGGAAGTAATTGGAGCATATTTTGGTGTTACTTGTTTTCCTGTTTTTTCATCTCTACCACCATTTATTGCATATAATAGTGTTTTTGCAAGATTTGCTCTGGCACCGAAAAATTGCATTTGTTTTCCTATTTTCATAGGAGATACACAACATGCTATACCATAATCATCTCCAAGTGTAATTCTCATTAAATCATCATTTTCGTACTGAATTGATGAAGTTTTTATTGATAATCCTGTAGTATATCTTTTAAATCCATCAGGTAATCTAGTTGACCAAAGTACTGTCAAGTTAGGTTCTGGTGCTGGTCCTAAATTTTCTAATGTGTGAAGAATTCTAAATGAGTTTTTAGTAACTAATGTTCTTCCATCAATTCCCATACCACCAATACTTTCAGTTACCCAAACAGGATCACCACTAAATAATTCGTTATATTCAGGAGTTCTTAAAAATCTAACTAAACGTAATTTCATTACAAAATGATCAACTATTTCTTGTGCTGTTTCTTCTGTTAATGTTCCATTTTTTAAATCTCTTTCAATATATATATCTAAAAATGTTGAAGTTCTACCAATACTCATTGCAGCACCATCTTGGTCTTTAACAGCTCCTAAGTAAGCAAAGTATAACCATTGAACAGCCTCTTTTGCATTTGTTGCAGGAACAGAAATATCAAATCCATATTTAGCAGCCATTATTTTTAATTCATTTAAAGCTTTTATTTGTTCACTTATTTCTTCTCTTTGTCTTATAACTTCTTCTGTGAAATTATCGACATCTAATACATCTAGTTCTTGTTTCTTTTCATTTATTAATACATCTACACCATAAAGTGCAACACGTCTGTAATCTCCAATTATTCTTCCACGTCCATAACCATCTGGAAGACCTGTTAATAAATGAGCACTTCTTGCAGCTCTTATATCTGGGGTGTAAACATCAAATACTCCATCATTATGTGTTTTTCTATATTTATGAAATATTTCATCAGTTTCAGGGTCTACTTCTCTTCCATAACTTTTACATGCTTTTTTCTACAATTCTAATTCCACCAAAAGGCATTATTGCTCTTTTTAATGGACTATCAGTTTGAAGACCAACAATTTCTTCTAAATCTTTATCTATATAACCTGCTTCATGAGCTGAAACTGTTGAAGGAGTTTTTGTGTCTATATCTAATACTCCACCTTGAGCTTCTTTTTTTCCTTTTTATATAGTTCCAAAACTTCATTCCATAATTTTTCTGTTTTAGCAGTTGGTTTTGCTAAAAAGCTAGAATCACCTTCATAAGGTGTGTAATTTTTTGAATAAAATCTCTTACGTTTATTTCTGATTGCCAATCACCACATTTAAAATTTTCCCATTGTTTAAATTCCATTTTTTACCTCCATTTTTACTTATATTATTTTCATTTTTGCCACAAAATATGATAGCACAAAAAATTTTTTTTTTACAATAAAAAAATATAAAAAAATGCCGTTTACTCTAATAAAGTAAAGGCAAATTTTTTTTATTCATTTTCAGCAATTGTTTTTGCTATATTGTAAATTAATACATCTAACAAGTCACAAATTTGGTTTAATCTTTTTTAAATTTATATGAGAGTTTCCTCTTTCTACTCTACTTAAAAAAGCTACTGATATGTCAATTTTTTCTGCTAAATCTTCTTGAGTGTAGTTTTTTGCAAGTCTTGCTTGTTTAATTCTATTACCTATAATATTATAATCTAATGCCATATTATATCACCTTTCTCTTAATTTATAAGCAAAATATAACATTTTATTAAAATGGTTTACAGAAACATATGTAGCAATATTAATTATTAAGTAAAACTAATAAATGCATATTTAAACATTAATATATTTTCCAATAAAAAAATTTAAACATAGACATACGAAAAAGAGAGAAAAATGGAGATTTGAGCATTATACGTGAGCAAATATTAACAAAATAAGATAAAAAAATAGTATTTTTTGTAATAATTTTAGAAAATTGGGAATAATAATGTATACATAATTTGCATTTTTAAGGAATATATAGTATAATAGTATTTAGCTGTTTTAAAAAATAGCAAAGGAGAGTGAATTATATTTTAAGAAAGAAACTAAAATTCTATACAAAAAGAAAGCTTAAGAATTGTGGGAATGATAGTGGTAGCATTTGGTTTCATAAGTGGATTGTTAATGTTAAAATACAAACCAGTATATGCAGTTACAATTGATAACACTCAAGTTGGTTATGTAGTAAGTAAAGATGAAATTGAGAAAATATTGAAGAAAACATATTATCATATAATTCAAAAAATGTAGATACAGTAGAATTAAAAAAGCACCAACATATGAATTAAAGTTTGTTGATAGGCAAGAAAAACAAATGAACAAGATGTATTAATTGCAGCGCAAAAACAAATGGAAATAACATATAAGTATTATCAAATTGCTTTAAATAATAATGTAATAGAAACTGTAGATGCATATGAAGATGCACAAAATATAATAGATGAAATAAAACAAGATGAAAAAAAAAATAAGGATGTAGATTTAAAAATTATAGAGCAAACAACAAAAGCGCAGAAGAGGTAAAACAAACAGTGTAGAAGTAGCAAAAACAACTATTTCTAAAGCAGTTAATAATGAAACTAAAACACAAGATAGTGTTGTAGGTGAAGTTCAAGGAATTAAAATAGCTGTTAAACCAATAAGTGGAATTATTACTTCAAGATATGGAGTAAGCAGTTCTATTAGAAGGTCAACTCATACAGGGTTAGACATAGCAGCTTCAAGTGGAACACCAATAAAAGTTATAGCAGATGGAACAGTAACTTTTGCTAAATATTCAGGTTCTTATGGAAACTTGGTTAAAGTAAGCCATGGCAATGGTGTTGAAACATGGTATGCACATACAAGTAAAATGTATGTAACAGTTGGGCAAGAAGTAAAAGCGGGAGATGTTATTGCAGCAGTTGGAAGTACTGGAAATTCAACAGGAGCTCATTTACATTTAGAAATAAGAATAAATGGAAACCACATAAATCCACAAAATTATATATATAATAAGTAAAGATGTCTTATGACATCTTTTTTATAACTATGAAAAATTTGTATTATTTACAAAATATTATAACAGGTATATAATATTTTTTAGGAGGTGAAAAAAATGAAAGAGTTAAAATTAAAAAATAAATGGAATGGCCTGCGAAGGCTGTGAAAATAGAGTAAAATCTGCTTTATTATCAATAGATGGAGTTGAAAGTGTAGATGCTAATCATACTACTGGAATGGTAATAATAAATTTAAAAAAGATTTAGATATTGCCCAAATTAAAGAAAAAATAACAGATATTGGGTATGATATAGTAGAGGGATAGATAATATGAAAAGTTTAATTTTATCAATTGAGGGTATGACTTGTAGTGCTTGTTCAAATGGATTAGAAAAATACTTAAATAAACAAAATGGAATATTTAATTCTAGCGTAAATTTAGTTATGGCAAATGCAACAATAACCTATGATGAAAAAATCCTTAATCAAGAAAAGATAGAAAAATATATAAAACAAGCAGGCTTTAAGAGTTTAGGGGTATTTAAAAAAATAAACACAAAAAAGAATAGTAAAAAAGAAAAAATACAATTTATTATTTTTACAATTTTAGCAATTATTCTAATGTACATTGCCATGGGGCATATGGTAGGTTTGCCAATTATTAATTTTTTAAGCCCACATAATAACCCTATAAACTATACAATGTGTTTGTTAATTTTAGCAATTGCATTTTTAATATATGGCTATGACATTTTAAAAAATGGATATAAAAACTTAATTCATAAAATACCAAATATGGACACATTAGTTGCAATAGGTGTTATAAGCAGCTTTGCATATAGTTTATATGAAGGGAATTTGCATTATGTAATGAATTTATATTTTGAATCATCAGCAATAATAATTTATTTTGTTAAACTTGGAAGATATATTGATAAAATAAGCAAAGACAAAACAAAAGAGGCAATACAAAAGTTAGTTGAAATTACACCAAATCAGGCAATTATTGAAGTTAATGGGGTTCAAAAACAAGTAACTCTTGATGAAATAAAAAAAGGTGATATAGTAATTTCAAAAGCAGGAGATAAAATTGCAGTAGATGGAGAAATAATTGAAGGAAATGCACATTTAGACGAATCATTTATAACAGGTGAAAGTAAACCAGTAGCAAAAAGCATTGGAGAAAAAGTAATTGCAGGAAGTTTAAATTATGATGGATTTATAAAATATAAAGCAGAAAGAATAGGAAAAGAATCAACCATATCAGAAATAGTAAAATTAGTAGTAGAAGCAAGTAATACAAAAGCACCAATAGCAAAAATTGCAGATAAAATTTCTGGGTATTTTGTGCCAACAGTTATCGTAATTGCAATAATAACTTTTGTTTCATATTTGTTTTTAGGTTATGACATAAAAACAGCTTTAAGCACATTTATTACAGTATTGGTAGTTGCTTGCCCTTGTAGTTTGGGACTTGCAACACCACTTGCAATAGTTATAAGTGAAGGGCTATGTGCTGGAAATGGAATACTAGTAAAGAAAAGTGAAATATTAGAAAATGCTTCTAAAATTAATACAATAGTATTTGACAAAACTGGTACATTAACATATGGAAAATTAAAAATTTCAAAAATATATAATTATAGTAATATTCCACAAAATCAGTTAATTAAAATGGTAGGAAGTATAGAAGAAAAATCAACACACCCAATAGGAAAAGCTTTTATGGACTACATGGTAGAAAATAAAATTGAAAAACTAAATGTGGAAAATATGCAAAATATTGCAGGATACGGAATAATTGGAACAATTAATAATGAAAAAATAATATTAGGAAATAGAAAAATAATTGAAAAGTTTTCTATTGAAAATAATCATTTAAAAGATGAAGAAGATTTAGCTTTAGGTGGAAATAGTATTGTTTATGTTGCAAATGAAAATAAAATTTTAGCTTTAATTGGTGTTAATGATGTTGTAAGAGAAAATGCTAAAGATGTTATTAAAGAATTAAAAAAATATAATGTAAAAACAATAATGCTAACAGGAGATAATAAGCAAACAGCAGAGAAAATAGGTAAAGAGCTTGAAATAACAGAAGTAATTTCGAATGTTTTACCATCTCAAAAGTCTGATACTATAAAAAGCCTAAAAGAAAATGGAAATAAAGTTATGATGTGTGGTGATGGTATAAATGATAGTCCTGCAATAACAAATGCAGATATTGGAGTAAGCGTAAAAAGTGGAACTGATATTGCAATGGATTCAAGTGATGTTATTTTAACGAAAAATGATTTATATTCAATATTAAAATTAATAAAAATTAGTGAAAAAACAGTTAAAAATATAAAGCAAAATTTATTTTGGGCATTTTTTTATAATTGTTTGATGATACCTGTTGCTATTGGATTTTTTAAACCATTAGGAATTTCTATAAATCCTATGATTGCAAGTTTAGCAATGGTGTTTAGTAGTTTAACAGTAATTTTAAATGCTTTAAGACTAAAAAAACTAAAAATTTAAAAATTATATATGTTAAAAAAGTTTATATAAAAATAAGTAAAAGTAATTGAGGTAAAATTTACTTCAATTACTTTTATTTATTTTAAAGAATAATACAAATTAATCCACCAGAACCTTCATTAACAATTCTTTCTAATGTTTCTTGAAGTTTCATTTGAGCATCTTCTGGCATTTTTGCAAGCTTTGTTTGAAGTCCTTCATTTACAAGTTCATGTAAACTCTTTCCAAAAATATTAGATTCCCAAATTTTTTTAGGGTCATTTTCAAATTCAGAAAGAAGATAATTTACTAATTCTTCAGATTGTTTTTCAGATCCAACAATTGGTGAGACCTCGGTTTGAATATCAGCTTTAATCATATGTATGCTAGGTGCTGTTGCTTTTAGTTTAACACCAAATCTAGAACCCTGTTTTACCATTTCTGGTTCATCCAATATAAGTTCATCCATAGAAGGAGTAACTATACCATAACCTTTAGCATTTACTTCTTCTAATGCATATGCAATTTTATCATATTTTTTCTTTGTTTTAGAAAGACCAGAAATTATGCTAAATAAGTCACCTTCATTTGTCATTTCTACACCTGTGATTTCAGAAAGAACCTTATAAAATAGATTTTCTTTTAAAGTAATAGAAACATTAACATTTCCTGTACCTAATTCAATACTAGTTATAGATGTCTTTTCTATAATTTCAGTTTGAGAAATAGAAGCAGTAGCAGAAGATACTTCTTTTAAAATATTTATATTAGAAAATGCATTTTTTATTTCATTATATAGTTCTGTTTTTAATGGATGAGAAAAATCTAAACCATCAATCCATCTTGGGAATTTTATATTAATTTGCTCAATAGGAAATTCATATAAAATTTTAGAAAACATGTTATTTATATCATCAATAGAAAGTTGTTCACAGTTTGTAGGAAGAACAGTACAACCATATTTTTCACTTAATTTTTCAGAAAGCTTTGTTGTATAGTCAGAGTTTGGATTATTAGAATTTAAAATTATAACAAATGGTTTGTTTAAAGCTTTTAATTCAGAAACAACACGTTCTTCGGCTTTAATATAATCTTCCCTTGGAATGTCTGTTATTGAACCATCTGTTGTAATTAAAACTCCAATTGTGGAATGTTCTTCAATTACTTTTTTAGTTCCAATTTCTGCAGCTTTTTCAAATGGGATTTCTTGGTCAGACCAAGGAGTTTTAACCATTCTTGGCATATCATCTTCTAAATATCCAATTGCATTATCAACTAAATAACCAACACAATCAACAAGTCTTGTTTTAAATTTTAAATTATTGTCTAGTGTAATTTCAATTGCCTCATTTGGAACAAACTTTGGCTCTGTTGTCATTATTGTTTTACCGCCAGCACTTTGTGGAAGTTCATCTTTTGCTCTTTCTTTTTTGTATTCATTATCAATATTAGGAATTACTAATAAATCCATGAATCTTTTAATAAATGTTGATTTTCCTGTTCTTACAGGTCCTACAACTCCTACATAAATGTCACCTTGTGTCCTACTACTTATATCTTGATATAGACCTATATTTTTCATCTATATACCTCCTTTAATTTCAAGAAAAATGTTTGTACTAAATAACTTTAATTAATTTATATTGGCAAGAAATTAAGAATATGACAAGTTTTTAAAAATAATTGCTAAATTAAAAATTATGTGATACAATAGCAAATGTTAAAATAGAAACATATTATGTAATAAATAAAAATTGAAAGGAATGAAAACTAGTATGAACGATATAGAAAAAGCAAAAGAAATATTAAACCAATATAATCAATGTCATGTTGCTAGTTTATTCGATAAAATAGATAAAGCAAAACAAGAAGAATTAGCAAAACAGGTATTAAATATAGATTTTCATAAAATAGTAGAATTGTATGATAATACAAAAAAAAGAAATCGAAATAAAAGATAAAGAAATTAAACCAATAGAATATTTAGATAAAGAAAAAATGTCTAAAGAAGAAAAAAAAAAAATTTGATAATTTGGGAATAGATGTTATAAAAAAAGGACAATATGCTGTTGTAACTATGGCAGGAGGACAGGGAACAAGATTAGGGCATACTGGACCTAAGGGAACTTTTAAATTAGACGTATATGGTAAAGGAAAATATTTATTTGAAATTTTAGCAGAAAATTTAAAAGAAGCCAATAAAACTTATATGGTAACAATCCCATGGTACATAATGACAAGTAGAGAAAATAACAAAATGACAAGAGACTTTTTAGAAAAAAATAATTATTTTGGTTATGATAAAAATGCAGTTACAATTTTTATACAAGGCGAATTACCATTAGTAGATGTTAATGGAAAATTTTTGATAAGCAAAGAAATGAAAATAAAAGAAGCATCTGATGGAAATGGTGGAACATATGCATCACTACGTTCTAGCGGAGCTTTAGCAAATATGAAAGAAAGAGGAATTAAGTGGGTATTTATTGGAAGTGTAGATAATGCGCTTCTAAAAATGGTAGATACAACTTTATTAGGAATGGCAATAGATAAAGGCTATGAAATTGCATCAAAGTCTGTTGTTAAGGCAAACCCAAAAGAAAGAGTTGGAGTATTTTGCAAAATGAATAATCATCCAAAGGTTATTGAATATACAGAACTTCCAGAAAAAATGGCAGAAGAAATTGACCAAAATGGAGAACTTAAATATGGTGAATCACACATAATGTGCAACTTATTTACAATTGATGCTATAGAAAAAATAAGTAAAGAACCATTAATGTATCATAGTGCATTTAAGAAAAATTCATATATTGACGAAAACGGAAAAGAAGTAATTCCAGAAGAGCCAAATTCATATAAATTTGAATCATTTATTTTCGATGCCTTTGAATTTTTTGATGATATAGCAATTATGAGAGGAAAAAGAGAAGATGACTTTGCACCAGTAAAAAACAAAGAAGGAGCAGATAGCCCTAAAACAGCCAAAGAACTTTATGAAAAATACTGGGAAAAACATGGAAAAAAATAATCAAGGAGTTTAAAAATGGAAGAAGTTAAAATTAAAAATTTATATAATTTAAATGAAACAATAGCTGCAAAAGTATTTGAAGGTGTAACATATCCTTGGGAGGTTTTACCTAAAATAAGTGATTTTATAATACAATTAGGAAATACATTAGATTTAAATGATTATGATAAAATAGAAGACAATATTTGGATTGCAAAATCTGCAAAAGTTGCACCAACTGCTTTTATTGCAGGCCCAGCAATTATTGGAAAAAATGCGGAAATAAGACACTGTGCATTTATTAGAGGAAATGCTATTGTTGGAGAGAATGCTGTTGTTGGTAACTCAACAGAATTAAAAAATGTAATATTATTTAACAATGTTCAAGTTCCTCATTATAATTATGTGGGTGATTCAATATTAGGTTACAAAGCACATATGGGAGCAGGATCTATTACATCAAATGTTAAGTCAGACAAAAAACTTGTAGTTGTAAAAAATGGAACTGAAAGAATCGAAACAGGGCTTAAAAAATTTGGCGCTATGATTGGTGATAATGTTGAGGTTGGATGTGGTTCAATTTTAAATCCAGGTACTGTAATTGGAATGAATACTAATATTTATCCGTTATCTTCAGTAAGAGGAGTAGTTACAAAAAATAATATTTACAAAAATCAAAATGAAATAGTAGATAAAAAATAATAATATATAATTGCTAAATTTATATAAATTTAGTAATAAAAAACCGGCATTTTAATATAAAAAATGCCGGTTTTTTTTTGGTTCTAAAAATCTAAAAAAAAAATTAACAATTGTTACATAGTTTGATTTCCAGGTAGAAAATAGTCAATTACACCGTAAATTAAAGCTCCTATTATAGCAGCCATCCATGAAATAGAATATCCTGCTACAAAGAATTGTGTTACATATAAAGTAATTGCTGCAAGTGCAAAACCTACAAACCCTTTACCAAATGGACTAGCATGCAAACCAGTAAATTTGACAATTAAATAATCTATTACTGTTAATACGACTGCTGCAATTACTAAAGTCCAAAAATTATTTATAGTAAATCCAGGTGTGAAAAATGCTGTAATTGCAAGAACTATAGCAGCTCCAACCAATCTTCCAATAATTTGCCAAGCTGTAGATGCTCCACTAGCACTATTACTTTGAGTATTATTTGACATAAGTTTAACCTCCTTAGTTTGAAAATTTTAAATAGCAAAATTTTTCAAGGTTCTAAAATTATTATTAACAATAAATAATTTATTATTCAAAAAAATAGTATAAATTATATAAAATTTGTAAAAAATATTTAAAAAATAAAATTTTTAAATTTATTTATATAAATCGGGAGAGATAAAGATGTTAATTACTTTTTTTAGAGCAATAGTTTTATATATTATAGTATTAGTAGTTATGAGATTAATGGGAAAAAGAGAAATTGGTCAACTTCAGCCATTTGAACTCGCAATATCAATTATGATTGCAGACTTAGCCTCAATTCCAATGACAGAAATAGGAATACCAATTACAAATGGAATTATACCAATTTTAGGATTACTTATAATGCATTTAATAATATCTATCATAAATATGAAAAGTATAAAAGCAAGAGAAATTATATGTGGGAAGCCACGAATTTTAATATATAGAGGAAAAATAGACGAAAAAGCCTTAATAAAAGAAAGATTTACAATAAACGAGTTAGAAGAGAGGCTAAGAGGAAACAATATAATGAATTTGGGAGCTATTGAATATGCAATACTTGAAACAAGTGGCCAAGTTACAGTAATTCCTAAACCAGAAAAAAGAAATGTAATAGCAGAAGATTTAAATATAACACCTGAATATGAAGGAATACCATATGACTTGGTTGTAGATGGAAAAGTAATGAACAAAAATTTAAAGAAAATAGGCAAGGACTATAATTGGTTAAAAAAAGAAGTAAGAAAGTTTAATATGAATCCAGAGGAAGCATTAATTGTAACTTATGATGGAAAAGGACAAATATTTTGCCAGAAAAAGGAGAATTAAAAATGTATAAGGAAAATATAATTTGTACAGTTATTATTGTATTAATAATAATTGGAAATATTATAACTCAAAAATATACAAAAACTTCTGTTGAAGAAACATCTGCCACTTTAACAGAACTAAGAGAAGAAATAACAAAAGAGGATAATGAAATAAATGGAAATGAAGCTAAAAAAAAAATTGATAAAATTCATGAAATGTGGGACCAAAAACATGATTTATTGGCTTATTATATAGAACATGATGAACTTGAAAAAGTTGAAACAAACCTTACAGGGTTAAGAAGCTTTATTGAAAGTAAAGAGTATTCAGATGCATTGGCAGAACTAGACAAAACCGTATTTGTATTAAGACACATAGAAGACAAAAATAAATTTAATTTACAAAATGTATTTTAAAATAGACAAGGGGATTGGGGTTTTTGTCTTAAGCTTTTCGAGGCTATTTTAAATTATACTTTATAAAATAAAAAATATTAAAAATAAAATTTTATTGTTCAAATAATTATCGTAGAAATTTTAAATTAATTTTATGGCTCCCTTCCATCAGGAGATGAACACTTTCCATAAAATTAATATAAAAATTTCTAACTCAATTATTTTCAATTCAAAAATTTTATTTTTAATAATTTTTTTATTTTAATCTATTTCTTTTAAAAGTCTCGAAAGCTTAAGACAAAAACCCCGTCCCCTTGTCTATTTCTCATTTTGATTTATTTTTGCATATTTTTTTAGTTTTTCATAAACTAAGTAATTTATTGTTCCAGCAGGGAATTTTCCATTTTTGTCTTTTCTTCCAGCAGGGACTCCTGTTAAAATTTCTATTCCTTCTTCAATAGTAGATACAGAATATATGTGGAATTGATTATTTTTAACAGCCTCAACAACTTCAGCTGATAGTTGTAAATTATTTACGTTTTGAATAGGTATCATTACTCCTTGATCACCAGTTAGCCCACGCATTTTACATATTTGGAAAAATCCTTCTATTTTTTCATTAACACCACCAATTGGCTGAATTTGACCTTTTTGATTTACAGATCCAGTAACAGCTAATGATTGATTTATTGGGATTCCAGATAGGCTTGATAATAGGGCATATAGTTCTGTACTAGATGCACTATCTCCATCAACTCCATTATATAGTTGCTCAAAACAAATACTTGCAGTTAGGCAAAGTGGCATGTCTTGTGCAAACATTTCTCCTAAGTAGCCGGTAAGAATAAGAACACCTTTTGAATGTGTTGAACCTGACAATTCAACTTCTCTTTCTATATTTACAATTCCATTTTTTCCTGTATAAGTGTTTACTGTTATTTTTGCAGGTTTACCAAGTGTATAATCTCCTATTGATAAAACAGTTAAACCGTTAATTTGTCCAACTTCAAATCCAGATGTGTTTATTAAAAGAGAATTATCTTTTATCATTTGAGTATATCTTGCATCATATTTTTTAACTCTTTCAATTCTTTTTTCTAATGCTTTATCTACAAATTCGGCTGTTACAATTTTAGATTTGGCAATTTTTGCCCATGTTGCTGCTTCACCAATAATTTGTGCTAAATCATTAAATCTTGTTGAAAGTTTTTTATGACTTCCTGCAAGTTTTGAAGAATATTCTATTATTCTTGCCATTGCATATTTGTCAAGAGGTGGTAGCTCTTCTTGTAGGCAAAATCCATGAACAAACCTTGCAAGTTTTAATGCATTTTCATTGGTTAAAGGTGCATCATCTTCAAATTCTACTTTTATTTTAAATAATTTTTTAAAATCAGAGTCCATTGCTAAAAGAGTATGATATATATCACTATTTCCAATAAGTATAACCTTTAAATCTAATGGAATAGGCTCTGGTTTTAAAGATACCATAACCATAGATGAACGTTGGTCTTGAGCATTTTCTATTGTAACTTCCTTAACTCTTAGAGCTTTTTTTAATGCTTCATAACATATTCCGTTTGAAAGCAAATCCTCTGCTTGGAATATAATATAACCACCATTTGCTTGTTGTAATAGACCAGATTTTAACATTGTATGGTCTGTTTTTAATGTACCATAATAATTTTCATATTCTAATTGTCCAAAAATATTATGATATGAATAATTTGAATCCATAATTACAGGAGCGCCTTCACGATTTGAATTATCAACAAAAAGGTTTACTCTATAATTTAAACAAGGGTCAGCCTTTTTGGGAACAGGACCTTGAGTAGGGTGTTGACTTTTTGTTTCATCTTCTAAAAAGTAAGGAATATTTTTTAATACATCTTGTTTAACATCATTTAAGAATTTATTAATTTTTTTATTTCTTTTATATTTTGATTTTAAAAAGTTAATATGAACATTTACTGTAAGAAGTGCAATGTTTGATTGCCATTCTGATATTTTCTTGTCAGATTGACGTTCAATGTCTTTAATTTTTCCAATAACTGTCATAATTTGTTCTTGAACTATAACAGATTTTTCTTCGTATTCTTTTTTAATATTTTCGTCTAATTTATCAAATTCTTCTTCTTCAATATTTTTGCCATTAACAATTGGCATCATATAAATACCATTTTGAGCAGATTTTACTTGGAAATTATATTTTGATGCGTTTTTGTTAAGTTCATCCATTAAGTTTTCTCTTTTTTCTTCAAATTCTTTTTTTATTAAAGCTTTCTCTTTTTCAAAGTCATCTGCATTAAATGTTTTTTGAATATCTTTTTTAATTTCTTTTATAAACCCATCCATAGATTCTTTAAATTCTTTTCCTTGACCTGCTGGTAAAGAGACACTTATTGGAGCATTAGGATCATCAAAATTATAAATATAACACCAATCATTAGGAGTTTTTTTCTTAGATGCAACTTGTTTTAAATAATTTTTAGTATACATTGTTTTTCCAACTCCACTTGGACCCTCAAGGTAAAGGTTATAACCTTTTACATCAATTTGAATTCCAAATTCTAAAGCGCTTATTCCTCTGTCTTGACCAATTCCTGTTGTTATTGATTCAAGTTCTTCTGTTGTTGTAAAATCAAATATGTTTGGATTGTATGTCATTTTTAAATCTTTATAATTTAATTCATTTTTATTTTTCATTAGTTTCCTCCATGTTTTTTTTCTTAGTATTTCCTTGTGTATAAAATATAAACATATTTTATATTAGTTAAATAAATTTGTAAAGGATTTAAAATTAAAAATTTTAAAAAATGTAAAATAAAAATTGAACACTTGGTATAAACGACATAAAATCTCTTGCAATATTATACAATTAAATATATAATAGTAAAAAATTATTACTTATAAATAGGTGAAATTATGAATAAAACAAAAAGAAAAATATTTGAAGCATCTATGAAATTGTTTGCTGAAAAAGGCTATGATGCTACAAGTATAGAAGAAATAACAGCAACTGTTGGAGTTGCAAAAGGAACATTATATTATCATTTTTCAAGTAAGGAAGAAATATTTAATTTTTTAGTAGAAGAAGGAATTAAGCTTTTACAAAATAGTATAGATATAAAAACTTCAAAATTGCCAAACTATATAGATAAATTAAAAGCTATAATTTTAATACAAATTAAGATTGTTGTAAAATACGAAGATATAATTACAATTTTATTAACACAGTTTTTAGGTAAAAAAGCTAGAAACCAGAAATGTCAAAAATTAGTATATGAATACATAAATAAAATTGAAGAGATTGTAAAGGAAGGTATAAAAAAGGACAAATAAAACAAGGAAATTCTCAAGCAATAGCATCAGAAATTTATGGATTAATATGCTCATCACTTGTTTATAAATTAAGAAACAATGGACAAATAGAAATAATGAAATTATATAAAGAATTTGAAAATACAATTATACAAGGCTTAAAAATAGATGAAAAGGGGAATAAATAATGAGAAAACCAGTACATGAATTTATGAAATTTGAAAATCTTAAAGACATGTTACAAAAAACAGGTGAAAAAATATGGCCAAAGGCCAGCTTATAAATTTAAAACAGAAAAGCCAAATGAATTTAAAATAATAACACATAAAGAATTTAGAGAACAAATAAATGCACTTGGAACAGCTTTAATAGATATGGGGTTAAAAGACAAAAAAATTGCTGTAATATCAGACAATAGATATGAATGGGGATTAGCATATTTAGCAATAGTCGCAGGAACTGGTGTTGTAGTTCCTCTTGATAAAGCGCTTCCAAACAATGAAATAGAAAGTTTAATAAAACGTTCAGGAGTAGAAGCAATATTTTATTCTAATAAATATGATGAAATAATGAACAAATTAAAACAAGAAAATAGCACACAAATAAAATACTTTATTTCTATGGATTTAACTGAAAAAGAAGGGGACATATATTCTGAAACCGAACTTGTAGAAAAAGGAAACCAACTTATTAAAGAAGGAAACAGAGAATTCTTGGATGCTAAAATTGACAATGAAAAAATGGGAATAATGTTATTTACATCTGGAACAACAGCTATGTCAAAAGCTGTAATGTTATCACATAAAAATATAGTAAGTAATTTAATGGATATAGCAGCAACAATAAAAGTAGACGAAAATGATGTATTTTTATCATTTTTACCACTTCATCATACATTTGAATGCACAGTTGGATTTTTATATCCAATTTCAAAAGGTTCTGCAATAGCATTTTGCGATGGAATAAGACATATTGCAGAAAATATAAAAGAATATCAAGTTTCAGCTATGATTTCTGTTCCTATACTTTTTGAAGGAATGTATAAAAAAGTTATGAAAGGCATTGAAAAAAAAGGAAAATTAGAAACATTGAAAAAAGGAATGAAACTTTCTAACTTCTTATTAAAGTTTGGTATTGATATAAGAAAAAAATTATTTAAAGAAGTTCATGATACATTAGGGGGACATTTAAGACTACTTGTTGCTGGAGGAGCTGCATTAGACCCAGAAGCAGAAAAAGGATTTAATGACTTAGGATTTACAATGTACCAGGGCTATGGACTTACAGAAACCTCACCGGTTATTGCATCAGAAGATGATAAATATAGAAGATTAGGTTCTATAGGAAAGGCATTTCCAAGTTTAGATGTTAAATTAGACAATATAAATGAAGAGGGTATTGGAGAATTAATGGTAAAAGGCCCAACTACAATGATTGGTTACTACAACAATGAAGAAGCAACAAAAGAAACTATAGAAAGTGATGGCTGGTTACATACAGGGGACCTAGCAAGGATTGATAAAGATGGTTTTATTTTTATTAGTGGAAGAAAGAAATTTGTTATTGTCCTTAAAAATGGAAAAAATATATATCCAGAAGAATTAGAAGCACTTGTAAACAAAATTGAAGGAGTAAAGGAATCATTTGTATTTGGAAAGCCAGAAGATGATGGAGATTATAAAATTTCTGTTAAAATATTATATGATAAAGATATAATGGAAGAAAAGTATAATGCAAAAAATGATGAACAAGTAAAAGATGCATTATGGCAAGAAGTAAAAAAAATAAACAAAACAATGCCAGCTTACAAATATATAAGAGAGTTATACATAACACAAGAAGAATTTATAAAAACTACAACACAAAAATAAAAAGAAACGAAGAAATGAAAAGAATATAATTAATAGTATAAAAATAGAAGGTTATAAAATTATATTGTCTAACTTTTTTTAGGTTCAGTACAAAATAAGCTTCTATTTTTTTTGCAATATTGGTAAAAACCTAGAGAAATAGTAGTTACAATTTCTATATTCTTCCAAGGACTTTATATTAAATTTCAATAAATACTAATATACTTAAAAAGAAATTAGAAAAATATTGCTTGACAAATGTAACATAAATGTAATATTATTGTAACAAAAAGTAAAGAAAAAATGAAAAAATCCTATTGTAGTTTTTTTGCCTAATAATGTATAATAATAAGTGAAATTAAGATAAAAAGCAAATATGCGTAGGATAAAGGAGGGAAGTTTACAATGTCTAGATCTGGCATAGTAAACGTGAGAATGGTTATCACGGAAGAAAAAATATTATCTAATATAGAAAAAGTGCAAAAACTAATAAATCCAAACAGCAAAAAGCAAATAGTGCAACTAGAGGAAGATACTTATTTTAAGGATTTAATTGAATCAGTAAAAACATATTTAATTGAATACCCAAAAAAGAAAAACTTTCCTGCAAGTGTTTATAAAGCTGCTTACGGATTAGTAGAATATGCAACAAATCAATTTGAAGAAAATACAAAAAAAATAGAAGAATTAATTAGACAAAGGGAACAAAATATATCACTAGCTGGTGATTTAAAAGATTTAATAGAAGTAGTTGAAGAAAAAGAAAAAAATTGGAAAGAACAAGTAAAAAATGCTGAGGGTTCAATGCCTGAAGATATTATAGAAACATTAAATATAGTTGGAAAATGCAAAGATGTTGAATCTGAAGAATACAAAGATGCAATGAAACTATTAAATGCAAGAGTAAATAACCTAGAATCTAATTTACATATAGAAATTGATATGGAAAGAATTGAAGATAGATCAAAAGCATTAAGCTATATTGGTATAGAAGTAGCAGATGCACTTAAATCAATTCCAACACCAGTTGAAGAAGTAGAACAAAATATAGTAGAAGAAGTTGCAGTTCAAGAAGCTGAAACAGTTCAAGGACAACTTGCTGCACAAGAACAATATATGCAAGAAACAACATTTGAAGCAAAACCTACATTATGGCAAAAAATTAAAAATAGCAAAGTTGGTAGAGCAATTAGATATATTACAAAGATAAGATTAAGATTAGAAGTACCAGCAGGTCTACCAGAAGGTTCAACTCAACAAAACAATTAATTAGTAAATTATAAATGAAGTTAGATTACTCAGTCTAACTTCATTTATGTTTTAATTTATGCAAAATTAATTAATTTTTTTAAATTATAAAATTTTTACATTAATTAGTCTAAATATATATTTGATGAATTGTAATAATTACAAAAAATAAAATATTTTTTTAGAAAAGTATTGACAAGCTTAAAAAAATAGTTTATACTTTATCTTGCGTTAAGCAAGAAAATGACTATGCTCCCTTAGCTCAGTTGGTCAGAGCAACCGGCTCATAACCGGTGGGTCCAAGGTTCGAATCCTTGAGGGAGCACCATTTTTTTATTTAATATGGGTAGGTGGCCGAGTGGCTAAAGGCGGCAGACTGTAAATCTGTTCTCATTTGAGTACGATGGTTCGAATCCATCCCTGCCCACCAATGACGTTTCTATTGAAATTAATAGGACAGAGTTGATATAAAAATCAATCAGAAAATAAAATCTGGTTGATTTTTTTGTTGTTTAAAAACAATATTAAATTAAAAATAAATATTTTATATACTTAATTATAAAAATTATGATATAATTATAAAAAATTATTTTAGAGAGATATATGGGAGAAAAATAATGAATGAAGAAAGTCAAGAAAAAAAACAAAGGGAAGAACAGTATAAAGCATTAGTAGATTTCTTTAAAGAAGATTCACAAATAAAAAACACTTTAATGAGTATAGCGCCAAAAGCAAGTGATGAGTATAATGAAGATAGCAGAATGGAATATTTAGAACAGTTATATTCCGAACTAAATAATATAGAATTTAAAGTTATGGGAATATTAAAAAATTTTAATATGGAATCAGTATTGGCTGAAAGCTATAAAGAATATTTTAAAAAGGCAAAGGAAAATTTTTCAGAATTAGGTTATGGGAGCCAACATGAAAACTTATCAAAAATTTATCAAAAAATATTTACAGATATGAAACCACAATTAGTAGAAAAAGCCAAAAATACTTTTGCTGGTTATACGTTTTATGGTGGTTTAAGTGGCACATCACGTATAATAAATGAAGTTGGAAGCATAAATGAATTACTCCATATTATGCATTCATCAATAATAAATGACCAAGACCTTCTACAATCTATGCCAATTATTGGAACTAAAAAAAATGAATTTAGTTATAATATAGTTTTATATGGTGAAGAAAACAAAATTTCACAAGAAATATTTGAAAAATTTCCTAAAGATTTAGATGTAGGAGATACAGATATAGTTTCTATGGAAGATAGAACATTAATGATGATAAGAGATAGAGGACATGCATTAACCATAGATATAGATTCTTTAAAAAAGACAATGTTGTTGTTAACTATTTTGTGCCTAAAATATGTAATAAAGAAATGGTAAAAGCTTTACCAGGAATTAATCCTAGCAGCATAACAAAAAATGGCGCAGTCGGGACTTTTGATTTAAAAAAAGGTGATATTAAAAAAATATTTGATTTTATTGGTAAAGTTCCTACAGATATGGATATGCCAGAAATTGGAGTACAATATAACAATTCGGCAGTTTTTAAAGAAGAAAATAACGTAGAAAATGAACCAAAAGAAAATGATATTTTAACTGATTCTAAAAATGAAGCTTTATTTAATGAAGCAGATGCAAATAGTTTGGCTTCTAATAGAAAATTAGGGGAAGTAAAAAATGCGTTTTATAAATTAAAAGAATTTATAAAATCAAAAAATATATCTAAACAAAAAGGAGAAGAAAAAGAATAAAATGACAAAAGAAGAAGATGTGGTAAAAGAAACTCTATATATTTTAAATTACTTTAATTCTAATTTTGTTGCTAAAATACCAAATAATTTTTTAGAGAAACTTAAAAAATAGCTAAAACATCTAAAATTAATGTAAATATAGATAAAAGCAAAAAATTAGAAGAACAAAAAATATCTGAAGATTGCAAAGATTTAATATCTTTAATTTATTATAATTATGTAGCAAGTAAAGAAGAAAAAAAAGAAATTTTAGATAATTGGATTAAAAATGAGAAAAAATACCAAAATGAGTTAAATGAAAAATATAATGCTAATGATATTTTTAAAAATATTAATAATAAAAAAATAAAGCAATTAATAACATAGAAAAAAGATAATAGTGCAAATCTTCCACAAATAGTCGAAGAACACGGATTTATAAAAAATATTTGGAAGAAGATAAAAAAATATTTAGTAAAGATTGATTTTGTTAAATGTTTTATTACTATCAAAAAGGTATAATATGGATTATTTTTACATTTATCTTAAGCATAAATCCTTTAAAAAGTAAAAGATAGAATATTAATAACATTAAAAATTTTTGCCTCGAAAGAGGCCTTTTTTATTGCAGAAAATTTCAAACAAAAAATTAAACAAAAATAGGATATTGTTAAAATTACTATAGTAAATAACTATGTTTTTTAATTTATATAAATATTGAAATTTTTAACTTAATATAGTAAAATATAGAAAGTAAAAAAGGAGAAAGAAAATGTTATTAAAAGATATAAAAGATAAAATACCATTTCCAAATAATAAAATAAAAGTATATTCATTTGTTGGACCATCTGGAACAGGAAAAAGTTACAGAGCCCAAATGGTAGCAAGTGAAAGAAATATAGAATTTATAATAGATGATGGACTTTTAATAAATAATAATCAAGTAGTAGCAGGAGAGTCAGCCAAAAAAGCACCAACAAAAATAGAAACAGTAAAACACGCATTATTTTATAAGGAAGAAGAAAAACAAGAAATAACCAAAGCATTAAAAAAATATAAACCACAAAGCATATTAATACTTGGAACATCAGATGGAATGGTAGACAAAATTGCAGCAAACCTTGGACTTCCAGAAATATCAGAAAGAGTATATATTACAGATGTTGCAACAGAGCAAGAAATGCAAACTGCAAGAAAAATAAGAGTAACAGAAGGAAAACATGTAATACCTGTGCCAACATTTGAAATAAAAAAAGACTTTTCGGGGTATTTGCTAGACCCACTTCAAATATTTAAATCAAAAGGAAGAGGACAAAAACCATATATTTCAGAAAAATCTATAATAAGACCAACATTTAGCTATTTAGGAAATTTTACAATATCAGATACAGTATTTAGACAAATTTTAGATTATTTAGCAAACAATACTAAAGCAATAAATAGGGTTATGAAAACAAGGGTAGACAATTTAGGAGAAGGCGTAGACATATACATGGAAGTCGAAGTTGTGTATGGATTTAATGTTATGGAGGGGTTAACATATTTTAAACAAAAAGCTAAAAAGGAAATAGAAAAATTAACAGCAATGAATGTAGTAAGGCTAGAAGTAATTGCCAAAAGTGTATATGTACCAGAAAAAAAGGAGGAAAAATAAAATGTCATTTATAGTAGCAATAGATGGACCAGCTGGAAGTGGAAAAGGAACAGTAACAAAATTAGTAGGAGATGAATTAGGGTTAATAAACATAGACACAGGAGCAACATATAGATGTGTAGCATTAGAAACATTAAATAAAAATATTTCGATAGAAAATAAAGAAGATATAATAAATTTATTGGATAAAATTAACATAGAATTTAAAACTGAAAAAGATGTACAAAAGGTCTATTTAAATGGAGAAAATGTCACAACAAAAATTAGAAGTAAAGAAGTATCAAAAATAGTATCACAAGTATCTAGTATAAAAGAAGTAAGATTCAAAATGGTAGATTTACAAAGACGCTTAGCAGAGGGAAAAGACGTAATTATGGAGGGAAGAGATATAGGAACATATGTATTTCCAAATGCAAATGTAAAAATATATTTAGATGCAACAGCAGAAGAAAGAGCTAAAAGAAGATATTTACAAAATCAAGAAGCAAAAATAGAAATGGAATATGATGAAATTTTGCAAAACATAAAAATGAGAGATAAAAATGATATGGAAAAAGAAATTGGGGCATTAAAGAAAGCTCCAGATGCAGTATACATAGATTCAAGCAATCTAAGTATAACACAAGTAAAAGACAAAATTATTGAAATTATTAAGGAGAAAAAATAAAACATGAAGAATTTTTTTAAGGCAATTTGCCGTGGTATAGTAAAAGGGGCAATAATTGCATATTGTAAAATTGTATATAGAATGAAAGTTGTTGGAAAAGAAAATATACCCCAAAAAGGTCCAATAATAATATGTGGAAACCATAGAAGTTTTTTAGATCCGCCATTAATCGAAGTAACATGTGGTAGATATTCAAGATTTTTGGCAAAAGAAGAATTAACAAAAAATAAATTTTTAGCATTTTTAGGTTATGTATTTGATGCAATACTTGTAAAGAGAGATTCAAAAGAAATTGTGGCATTAAAAGAATCATTACAAACACTTAAAAATGGAGATTGTTTGGCATTGTTTCCAGAGGGAACAAGAAATGGAATTGCTAAAGGAGAAAAAGTAAAAGATGGTGCAGCATTTTTTGCGGTAAGAAGCGGAGCACCAGTAATTCCGTGTGGAATAAAAGGTGGGGAAAAAGGTAATAGAAAAGTCGTTATTACATATGGGAAACCACTTGATTTTAGCCAATATAAAGGCTGTAAAGATAAAGAAGTATTAGATAAAATAACAGAAGAAATAATGAGTAATATTTTGGAACTTGCAAAATAAAAATTGCCACTAGTTCCGGGTTTAATTGGCAATAATATATTATTTTTTACACCTTGGTGTCGCAACCAATTTAATAAAATTTTATATGTTGGTTGCTCCAATTCGCACTCGTGCTAAGCACTCGTTTGGTCGCTTACGCGGTACAACAAACTAATATATTATTGCCAATTAAACCCGGAACGGGTGGCAATTTTGTGCCATCCAAACCCGGAACCAGTGGCAATTTTTAACTATTTGACAAATAACAAAATTTGTTATATAATAATTGAAGTTTTTTAAGAGAAAATGGACGTTTTTCAAAAAAAGCATTGAAAAACGTCTTAAGTTATGAAAAGGGGTAATAAAATGAACAATAAAAACATTAGAAACATAGCAATAATTGCGCACGTTGACCATGGAAAAACCACATTAGTTGATGCCATGTTAAGACAAAGCCACATTTTTAGAGAAAATGAACAAGTACAAGAAAGAGTAATGGATTCAAATGACCAAGAAAAAGAAAGAGGTATTACAATTCTTTCAAAAAATACTTCTGTAATGCATGGTGATGTAAAAATAAACATTGTTGATACACCAGGACATGCTGATTTTGGAGGAGAAGTTGAAAGAGTTTTAAAAACAGTAGATGGAGTTTTACTTTTAGTAGATGCATTTGAAGGGGCAATGCCTCAAACAAGAGAAGTTTTGAAAAAATCTTTAGCATTAGGTTTAAAACCAATAGTTGTAATTAATAAAATTGATAGACCTGGAGCTCAACCAGAAAAAGTTGTTGACCAAGTAATTGAATTATTTATAGAATTAGATGCAACAGATGAACAATTGGATTTCCCAGTAGTATATGCATCAGCAAAAAACGGTATTGCAAAAATGAATTTAGCAGATGAGACAACAAACTTAGATTGTTTATTTGAAACAATAATAAATACTATTCAAGCTCCAAACTGTGATGAAGAGGGTCCAGCACAAATGCTTGTATCTAATATTGATTATGATGATTATGTTGGAAGAATTGCGGTTGGTAGAGTTGAAAGAGGAATTATAAAAGTTGGAATGCCAGTTTCTATATGTGGAAAAGAAGACAAAATTTCTCAAGGAAGAATTGCTAAAGTATATACACATGTTGGACTAAATAAAGTAGAAGTAGAAGAAGGAAAAGCAGGAGATATTATAGAGCTTGCAGGAATTCCTGATATTAATATAGGAGATACAATTTGCGATTTTAATAATCCTGAAAAAATTCCTTTTGTTGATATAGATGAACCAACAGTATCTATGACATTTAGTGTAAACAATGGACCATTTGCTGGAAAAGAAGGTCAATTTATTACATCAAGACATATTAGAGATAGATTATTTAAAGAATTAGACAGAAATGTTTCATTAAGAGTAAAAGAAACAGATTCACCAGACTCATTTGAAGTTTCAGGAAGAGGAGAGCTACATTTATCTGTATTAATAGAAACAATGAGAAGAGAAGGATTTGAATTATTAGTTTCAAGACCAAAAGTTATATTTAAAGAAATTGATGGTGTAAAATGTGAGCCAATAGAACTTTTAGTTGTAAATGTACCAGATGATTGTGTTGGAAATGTAATTGAAAAACTAGGTAGAAGAAAAGCAGAAATGGTAAATATGGAACCAGCAGAAGCAGGACATACAAAAATTGAATTTAAAATTCCTGCAAGAGGTTTAATAGGCTATAGGACAGAATTCTTAACAGATACAAAAGGTGAAGGAACAATGAACCATATATTTGACAGCTATGAACCATTTAAAGGCGAAATTCAAGCTAGAGTTAGAGGAACAATTGTTGCTTTTGAAAATGGAAAATCTGTAACCTATGGACTATATAATGCACAAGATAAAGGAGAATTATTTATAGGACCTGGTGTTGACGTGTATGAAGGAATGATAGTTGGATTAAACTCAAGAGGTGAAGATTTATCAATAAATGTATGTAAAGAAAAACACTTAACAAACACTAGAGCTTCAGGATCAGATGATGCACTTCGTTTAGTTCCACCAATTCAAATGTCACTAGAAAAAGCAATAGAATTTATCCAAGATGATGAATTAGTTGAGGTTACTCCTAAATCAATTCGTTTAAGAAAGAAAATTTTGGATAGTAAAGAAAGAGAAAGAGCTGCTAGAAATAGCAATAAATAAAAAGAATTGGCGACAAAATAAATTTGTCGCCAATTTTGATGTTATTTTTAGGCAAAACAAGAATTTTTCCACCGCCTATTCCGCAAAAAATTCCGAAAATAGGAGTTTTACCAACAACTTTCTTGCTTATTTTGCCATTTTGCAAAATATAGCAACCAGAAGTGGTAGTTGCAGCCTTCCTTATTTCTGCCCTTGGAGCAAAAATAAAGCTGTCAAAGGTATACGGTGCTAGAGTACAGGTAAGCATTTCTTCATCTTTTTTGATAGAGAATAGTTATTTTGTCTTTACCCGAAATAAAATGTTAGAAATTGTCATTATAATAATCATCCTTTCTTAAAATTAAATAATTCTAACATCTAAATTATAACATATTTTACATAAATAATCAAATTTAAAATTGAAAGGAGAAAATCGTATAGTAAATATATGTACTTTATACGAGAAATAAAAATGAATCAAAAAGAATTAGAAAAAATAAAAGAAAAAGCATTAGAAGAACATATACCAATAATAATGGATGATACATTAGAAGTAATTGCTAAATATTTAAAGCAAATAAAGCCAAATAGAATACTAGAAATTGGTGCAGCTGTTGGTTATTCTGCTATGTGTTTTTCAAATTTTTAGCTCCAAATGGAGTAATAGATACCATTGAAAGAGATGAAGAAAGAATAAATCAAGCAAAAATTAATTTTAAAAATGTAGAAGTAGAAGACAAAATAAATTTATATGAAGGAGATGCCGTAGAAATTTTACCTACATTGAACCAAAAATATGATGTTGTTTTTATAGATGCAGCAAAAGGAAAATACCCATTTTTCTTAAAGGAATCTTTAAGAATGATAAAAAAAGATGGGGTTATTTTTGCAGATAACATATTATATAAAGGCTATGTAATGAGCGACTATAACAAACATAAACAAAGGACTGCTGTAAGAAATTTAAGAGAATATATAAAAGAAGTATCTGAAAATCCAAATTTAGAAACCGAAATTTTAGAAGTTGGAGATGGACTTGCAATAAGTAAAATAAAATAAAAAACACTCGCCTAAGAAATGATTCTTTTGGCGAGTGAATTTTTTTTGGCACTTTTTATCTGGTTAATAAGTTTTCTGCCGTTTAAGGATTTGTAAGCCTTCCTGCAAACCAATAAAATCGTAAACCTTGCCATCTGGTGATATTCCATAACCTGGAATATGAATTTTCTCTGGTTCGAATTCAAATGTAGATGAATTGTATTTTTTCATTTTATATTTATCATGGTTTGCGTCTCCGCTTTCAGCATGGACGTGCATTGCAAACGTTCTAATCTGTACCTCAAAATATTCACCGGTTGTTGCTTTAAAAAGCAGGTGAAGCGACTGATAGCCATTTTCCTTTGGATTAAGAAAGTAATCTTTTACAAAAGATTTAAAATCCTTTGCTATTCCTGATTTCTTTGGAATTAAGATTTCAGGATGTTTTTCCAATGAAAAATTACCAGTATTAGAGGTTTCGAGCTCACAAAGAGTTAAACCCTTCTCCAGACTAAAACGAATAATTTCATTTGCTATTTGGTAGCATATACTAACCAAACTTTGAGTATTTTCACCAAAAATAACAATCCTAAACGCAAACTGGTCACGCAGAAGATCCAAAGATCTTTTTTCAGACATAAGCTTCTGAATCTTTTTCTCAAAAGATAACAAAGACTTTAGTCTTCCATCTATAACGAAACGAACATCTTTGAAATTTTTATCAATGAGACTATAAATTTCGTTAAAGTTTTTTCTCATGCGATACAGCAGATTTTTGTCTGTTTTGCTTTTTCGGTATTCAGCAAGCTTGTTCGCATGAATAAGATTGTTGTAGTCTTTGGTGTCTCTTAGCTCTTTTTCAAACCGCTTAATTACATCAGGTATATCTTTGCCAGAGTACAGTGCCTGTAATAGTAAATCGTTTTTCATAAAAAGAAAATCCCTCCTATTGTTAAAATTTTTTAAAACAAATTTACATAACTAAATTATACCATTTTTTGTATATATAGTCAAATTAACAGTTCACACAAAAAACACCAAATAACAATAAAAAGATAACAAATAAAATATAATATATGCATATACTAAAGATATAAGAAGAAGGAGATGAGTATATGCCAAAACATCCTAAAGAAGAAAGTCTTTTAAAAATAAACAATTTTTTACAAGGAAAAGAAGAAGTAAAAGTAGAAGAAGAAACATTTAAAAAATTAATGTTTATATATTCAGTGGCAATGAAAGAATTAGTAACAAAAGTAGAAATATTAAAAGAAGAATTTGAAACATTTTATAATTATGAATTAATAGATCATATAAATACAAGAATAAAAAAGCCAGAAAGCATAATGAAAAAACTAGAAAAAAAAGAATGTAATTATACTTATGAGCAGATGATAGAAAATGTAAATGATATAGCTGGAATAAGAATAATATGTCCGTTAAAAAAAGACATCTTTTCAATAAGAAACATAGTAACAAAATTACCAGGAATAAAAGTATTAAAAGAAAAAGACTATGTTACAAAACCAAAGGAAAGTGGCTATTCAAGCTATCATTTAATTTTAGAAGTACCAGTTACACTATCACAGCAACAAATATATGTAAAAGTAGAGGTGCAAATTAGAACACTTGCAATGGATTTCTGGGCAAATATAGAGCACAAAACAAAATATAAAACAGAAGGTAAAATAAGCAAAAAAGAATCAAAACAATTAATTTCATATGCAAAAGCAATAAATAAAATAGACAATAATATGATGATTTTAAGCAGCAAATAAAAAATAACAACATATAATAAACCATAGGAGGCCAAAAAATGGAATTTGTTTTAAATACAATATTTTGGACATTAGCTTTTTATGGTTTATATGAATTAATAAAAAATATTTTGTACATAAGTGAATATACAAAATTTAAGGCAAAAGGAATATATTTAATAATTGCTGTAAAAAACCAGGAAGATAAAATAGAAGGATTTCTACGTTCAAGCTTGTTTAAAATTTTATATGGAAAAGAAGAGTATATAAAAAACATTATTGTGGCAGACTTAAAGTCAGATGATAAAACAAAAGAAATTGCAAAAAAAATGTCTGAAGATTATGAGCAATTAAAAGTAATAAGTTGGAAAGAATGTAAAGATATTATAGACAATCTTGACCAACCATAAATAATTGTTGAAAATGTAGTATATATGTGATAAACTAAACAAAAATAAAACAAGGAGAAACAAGTGGAACTAGAAGGAGAAATAGAAGATATAATTTATCAAAATGAAGTTAATAGTTATGCAATTGTAAATTTAGGATTAGAAGAAGAAATAATTACAATAGTTGGTTATCTTCCATTTATACATGTAGGAGATACATTAAGAGTATATGGAAAATATGTTGAACATAAAGAATATGGTAGGCAATTTAAAGTAGATACATTTGAAAAACTAATGCCCAAAACACTAGGATCACTTCAAAGATACTTAGCAAGTGGAAGCATAAAAGGAGTAGGAGAGGCAACAAGTAAAAGAATAGTAGATAAATTTCAAGAAGAAACAATACATGTTTTAAAATATGAGCCAGAAAGATTAGCAACAATAAAAGGAATATCAGAAAAAAAGGCAAAAGAAATATGTGAAAGCTTTGTAGAAAACTTTGAAATGTGGCAAATAGTTGGATTTTTAGAAAGATTTGGCTTAGGAGCAGAACACGCAAAAAAAGTATACAAACAATTTGGTTTAAATGCAATAGAAGAAATAGAAGCTAATCCATATTTATTATTAGATATAGCAAGAGGCGTTGACTTTAAACAAATAGACAAAATGGCACTAGACCTTGGAATTGAAAGTGAAAACGAGAAGCGTATAAAAAGTGGAATAAAATATGGATTAATAAGAATTACTTACAATGGGCATTGCTGTACATTAAAAGAAAATTTAATTCAATTTACAATGACACTTTTAAATGTTACAAGAGACCCAGTAGAAAATGCATTAATAACACTAAAAGCCAAAGACGAAATTATAATAGAGAAAAGAGAAAAAGAAGAGTGGGTTTATTTATACGAATATTATAAAACAGAAGAAGGAATAGCAAATAGAATAATTACATTAAATAATTTTAAAAATATAAAATATATAAAAAATATTGAAAAAGAGTTAAAAAAACAGAAGAAAAATAGATATAGAGTTATCGGAAAAACAAAAAGAAGCAATAAAACAAGTAAATGAAAATAATGTTACAATTATTACAGGAGGACCAGGTACAGGAAAAACCACAATAATAAAAACAATAATAGACATATATGAACAAAGAAAAGATAAAGTTGTACTTTGTGCTCCAACACGGACGAGCTGCAAAAAAAATGACAGAAACAACAGGAAAAGAAGCCTCAACATTACATAGACTTTTAGAAATAGGAAAAGTAGATGATGATGACTTAGTTAAACAATACAATTATGAAGGATCACCAATAGATGCAGATGTAATAATTGTGGACGAGCTCTCAATGGTTGATATGTTTTTAATGAATTATTTATTAAAATGTATTTATAAAGGAACAAAGTTGATACTAGTTGGGGACAGTGATCAGCTTGCATCTGTTGGACCAGGAAGTGTACTTAAAGATTTAATTTCGTCAGAAAAAATAACAACAATACATTTAGATAAAATTTTTAGACAAGCAGCAAAAAGTAAAATAATTTTAAATGCACATAGAGTAAATAGCGGAGAAGATTTTTTAAATAAAGAAGAACAAGAAGGTTTAAACCAAGATTTTTTCTTTATAGAAGAACAAAATCAACAAAAAATGCTAGAACAAGTAATTTCATTATGTACAGGTAGATTAAAGAAATATGGTGATTATGATTTTTTCCAAAACATTCAAGTATTAACACCGACAAAAAAAGGTTTACTTGGAACAAAAGAGTTAAATAAGGCATTGCAACAAGCTCTAAATCCTAATAATGGAAGTAAAAAAGAGAAAGTAAGTAATGGAGCAACATTTAGAGTTGGAGATAGAGTAATGCAAATAAAAAACAATTATGATATATACTGGGAAAAAGATTCTATAAAACAAGAACAAGGAAGCGGAGTGTTTAATGGAGAAACAGGAACAATAATAAATGTAAGTGATATAGAAAAATCAGTGGAAGTAAAATTTGACGATGAAAAAATTTGCTTATATGAATTTTCAGAATTAGAGCAGATAGAACATAGTTACAGCATAACAATACATAAAGCACAACGGAAGCGAGTTTGATGTTGTAATAATGGTAATACCACAAGCATCACCAATGCTTCTTACAAGAAATTTATTATATACTGGAATTACGAGGGCAAAAAAATTATTAATAATTATAGGAAGAAAGCAAGTAGTAAATTTTATGATACAAAATGTAGACAGTAAAAAAAGAAACACGGGATTAGAATATAAACTAAGAAATACTGAGGTGTAAAATTATTATAAAAACATTATTGGATGTACTTTTTCCACAAGTTTGTGGAATTTGTGGAAAACTAAGTGGAAACTCATTATGTAAAAAGTGCGAAATATTATTAGAAAGACAATCAAAATTTGAGATATATGAAAATGATTCTTTAGAAAATTATTTTCATGAACATTTGTATTTTTTTAAATATGATGGAATAATAAGAAAAATAATATTAAATTACAAATTTAATGATAAGGCTTATTTATATAGAACAATTTCAAATTTTTTAATAAAAAACAAAGAATTTTGTGAAAAAGTAAAAAGTTATGATATAATAATGCCAGTTCCAATAAGCAAAAAAAGGTTTAAAGAAAGAGGCTATAATCAAAGCCTTTTAATAGCTAAATATATAGCACAAAATTTAAAAATAGACCTAGAAAACAATTGCTTATATAAACACAAAAACATAATAGAACAAAGCAAATTAAACAAAGAAGATAGAATAGAAAATATAAAAGGCGTTTATAGTATAAAAAACGAAGAAAAAATAAAAAACAAAAAGATTTTATTAGTTGATGATATATATACAACAGGAAGTACAGTTAACGAATGTTGTAAAATGCTAATTAAAACAAGTTTAAACAAAATTGGAGTATTAACAATTGCAAAAGATTAAGGGGGAGAAAGATGGAAGATTTAGTAGAAAGTATTTTAGATTATGTAAGGTCAGACTATACAGACTATGCCGTTATGCTAAATGGAGAATGGGGAGCACGGAAAAACTCATTTCTGGAATAACAAAATAAAGAAAAAAGATAGAAAGTATGCAATTAAATGGCAAAAGATATACAACAATATATATGTCATTATATGGAATCTCCAACTTAGAAGAAATAAGCAAAAAAATATTTATAGAAACTACACAACTAATGGACAAAAATCTAAGAAAATTTATGGACACACATGGACAAACTTCAATTCCTGAATATGCAAAAACAGGAATTGACATGGCCAATTTATTTGGTGTAACCAAAAATGGCGACAAAATGAACTATGCTGATTTTTTTGCAACAGATGATAAAGTTTTATGTTTTGATGACTTAGAAAGAGCAAATGTAGATGTTATAGACATTTTAGGTTATATTAATAATTTTGTTGAACATGATCATATAAAAACAATAATTATATGTAATGAAAAAGAATTATCTACAAAATTTAAAAGCAATAACATAGAAATGAAAACATTTATTGCAACATATCTTTTAGACAAACAAAATGAATTAAATAAAAAAGACATGCCAATGGTAGAAAAAATACAAGATAAAATAGAGCATGTTTTTGACAAGGCAAATGATTATGAAAGAATAAAAGAAAAATTAATAGGTGAGACTTTTGAATATGCACCAAAATTTGACTATATTATAAATGGAATTCTTATGAGATATGAAGACAATCCAGATTTAATAAGATTTTTAAGAGAAAACACAAGACTTATAATAACAACATTTAATAGAAGCGGAACAAGAAATTTAAGAATTTTAAAACACGCTTTAAACGATTTTGAAAAAATATTTGAAATGATAAACAAATCATATCAAAACACAAGCCATAGAGTAATGCAGACAATGCTTATTTTTACTATTGCTGTATCATTTGAAATAAAATCAGGAAGAATAACCAAAGACAAATTTATAAATATAAAAGACAATGAAGAGTACAAGTCAATATTAGATATTCAAGGGTTTTGATGGACAACAGACAATTTTATATAAAAGAATTTGACAATAACTATTATTACAATTTTAAATCAGAATATAGATTCTTTAAATTTATAGAATATTATGTTAGAACAAGAATATTTGACATGAAACTATTTAAAGAAAATATGGAAACAATAAGAAATACAGTAGATACAGAAAATTTACCTGCATATAGAAGGTTACTTACTGAGGAATATTGGAAAATTCCAGATGAACAGTTCAATGATGTAATAGAAGAAATACTTGAAGATGTAAAAGAAGGAACAATTCCATTAATTGACATGGTAAAAATATTTGCATATTTTAGTTATTTTTCAAGAAGACAATTAATCAATTATGATTTAAAACATTTAAAATCAATATTTTTTGATGGAATGAATAAATCTTCTTTACATTCAGAATATTGCAAAAATGTAGAAGAAGAGCTTGGAAAAATAGCAATAGAAGAAGTTGCAGAAGATATGGAAGAAATTCTAAGCCATTTTAATAAATTAAATGGTCAATTATTAGATAAATATTATAAAGAAAAAAAGCAGACAAAATATTTAAATGCATACCAATGAAAATGGAAATATTTTATGAGAAATTTGATAAAGAATGCATGAAAATACCTATTTTTAAATATTATGATCCTTACCAATTATTCCAAAGAATATCATGCAGTAGTAACGAAGATATTGTTAGAATTAAAGAAAAATTAATAATTAGAGCAAATAAGCATCCAAAAGAAATTGAAGCAGAAATGAAAAATATAAGCCAATTAAAACAAATAATTGATGACTATTTAAAAGGCAAAGAACAAACAATAAAAATTGTAATGCTAAGCGATTTAGCAAAAGAATTGGGTTATATACTTGACAAATACAAGGTAACAGAAGTTACTGAAAATGAAGAAAAATAAAAAATAAAATAACATGTATAATTTTTTCCTAAATTGTCATAATAAGATTATAAATAAAACAATTGTAAATTAGAGGAGGAAATTATATATGAAAGCAACAGGTGTTGTTAGAAGAATAGATGATTTAGGAAGAGTAGTAATTCCAAAGGAAATAAGAAAAACTCTTAGAATAAAAGAAGGCGACCCATTAGAAATTTTTACAGATAGAGAAGGGCAAGTAATATTAAAAAAATATTCACCAATAGGTGAACTTTCAGAATTTGCAATAGGTTATGCAGAAACTTTGTCAAAAACAACAGGACATATTGCATGTATTACAGATAAAGATACAATAATTGCTGTTTCTGGTGGTTCTAAAAAAGAATTTTTAGAACAAGATGTTAGCCAAGAGCTTGAACAATTAATGGAAGACAAAGAAGTTTATACAAGTAAAGACAATAAGGACATGTCAATGCCTATTACCAAAAATGATAATGGACAAAGACAATATAATTCACAAGTTGTATACCCAATTATTTCAAATGGTGATACTATTGGTTCTGTTATTTTAATGTCTAAAGATGCAAATGTGAAAATGACAGATGTAGAAAAAAAGGTTGCACAATCTGCAGCAACATTTTTAGGAAGTCAAATGGAAATATAAATAAAAAAACAAGTTAACTTTTATTAAAAAATAAATTTTAACTTGTTTTTTTATTTGATAATCCGAACTATATAATCTATGGTAGTTTTATAATATTTGGCTAAGGCAATAAGATGCTGTGTTGGTATTGTGCGTTTTCCACTTTCATATTCTGAATAATATTGTTGTGAAATGCCAAGTAAATTAGCCACATCTTTTTGAAGCATATCACTATCTTCTCTTAAATCTCTAAGTCTTTTAAATTTCAAATTTTCCTCCTAAAATAATTGTTTTAATTATTTTATCAAAAAACAAATGCGTAGGTAGAAGATACATAAAATATCGTGTAATTTATAATCTACTAGTAAATGTTTATCAAACAATTTATGATATTATATTTCTATTACAAATATATTATATTTATATTAAAATTATATATCTGCTTGAAAAAGAAGGGTGGAAAATTTATAATAAAAGTGACACACAATAAATTATGTATAAAACATGGAATAGGAGTAAATGAATGAAAAAACAAAAATTAATGATAAATAAGAATAAATTTGGATAATCTAAAGCTGTAACATTAATAGCTTTAGTCATAACTATAATTGTACTTATAATACTAGCAGGAGTAGCAATTGCAATGCTAATGGGGGAAAATGGAATAATAAGTAAAGCAATGCAAGCAAAAACTAAGACAGAAGATTCAAAAGAAACAGAAGAAGCGGGATTAAAGAAAATAGAAAATTATATAAATGGAAAAAGTACAGAAGCAGGAGTTGTTGTGCAAGATTTAAAATCTATAAAAGGTGATGGAACAGAAGGAGAAGTAATAGGAGAAAAGGTATCAGATGGAGCAGGAGGCGTAGTACCGATACCAAGTGGATTTTATTATGTAGGTGGAACAGCCAAAAGTGGAACTGTAATATCAGATAATTTAGCAGATAAAGATAAATATAAAGGACAAGAATTAGTAGGAACAGATTTAAGCGGAAATCAATTTGTATTTATCCCAGTAAATGGAATAGATGAGCATTCAAGATTAAGATATACATGGTTTACCAATGCACATGATACGTATGTATCAAGTGAATTTGCAAAGAGATTGGTAAAATAAAGACAATACAAACAGATAATGGATTTGAATTTACAAATAGATTAAGTTGGCAAGCGTTTTTAAAAAATAAAAAAACAATGTTTGAAAATACATTAGAAGAATTAGGAATAGAATATAAAGTAATAAAACCGCATACGCCAAAACAAAATGGGAAAGTAGAAAGAAGTCATAGAAAAATATAAAAGTCAAGAAGAATCGTTATTTGTAATATAGGTGCACAAAGTATTTATTTTAAATACTTTGTGACAAATGATTGACTAACATACAAAACTATAAGAATAATATATACAAAGACTTGAAAATATTATGTATATAGTTTATAATAAAAAATATATAGCAAATTATATACAAAAGAGGAGGAGTATATGAAAAAATAATTAATAAGGGACTAAAACAAGCAAAAGGTATTACACTAATAGCTTTGGTAATAACGATAATTGTACTTTTAATATTAGCACGGAGTAACAATTGCAACACTAACAGGTGATAATGGAATTTTAACCAAAGCACAAGATGCTAAGACACAAACCAAAGAATCGCAGCTAAAGGAAGAAGCACAATTGATAGTTGCTGAAAGTAAAGTAGATTATTTAGATAATGTAAATTTCGAGAGTTTACTGCAAAATAAATATGGAAAAGAAAATGTTAAGGATAATGGGACAAAATATTTAGTAAAAAAAGATGGCTATAATATAACGTTTGATAAGGAAAATAAGACAATAGAAATAGAGCAAAATAATGATGAAAATAATAAAATTGAACCATTTATTTTATACAATAGCACAAATGATGGAACCAGTGATTTTATTGGTGTAAACCCTAAATATTCAAATATTACTAAAGTTGAACAAGAAAGTTCTTATTACTGGACTATGGATGCAGAAAAAATGTATGCGCCATATTATGGAAATAAAAGGCTAGTATTTAATGAAATTATAGAAAATAAAGGCTATACTACTTGTCATGTTGATTTAAAGGTTCCATATGGAGTAAACGGAACATATAATATAAGTGATATAACATTTTCAAAGGGTATTGATATTAGCAAAATTACGAGATTTGCAGAATCTGGTCAAACTGGTATATTTAAAACAAAATATTTTACTGATTATACTGACTCAAAAGTGCCATACACTTTAGAAAGACAAGTTGTAGATATAGATATTAGTGATGCTAATGGGGCTGATTTTTATGTAGGGCTTAATAATTGCGACTGCGATATATATATTTATAAAATTTGGTTTGATTAAATTTACTTAATAACTTAGGTATACACGAAAAAGCAAGAAATATTCTTGCTTTTTGTGTTATATTATAGTAAAATAAGAAAACAAAAATAGAAATAAAAAGGAATTTGGATTACTTGAAAAACAATATAAATTTGAAAAAGTGAGGAAGGAAGTTAGAAATTATGAAAGCAATAGAAATAAGAAACAAATACCTAAAATTTTTTGAATCAAAAGGACATAAAATAATACCATCAGCACCGTTAATACCAGAGAATGACCCATCAGTATTATTCACAACAGCAGGAATGCAACCATTAGTACCATATTTATTAGGAGAAAAACACCCAGAAGGAACACGTCTTACAGACTATCAAAAATGTGTAAGAACAAACGACATAGAAGAAGTTGGAGACAATAGACATCTAACATACTTTGAAATGCTAGGAAACTGGTCACTTGGTGACTACTTTAAAGAAGAATCAATTCAAATGAGTTTTGATTTTTTAACAAAAGAGTTACAAATACCAGTAGAAAAATTATCAGTAACAGTTTTTGCAGGTGATGAAGATTGCCCAAGAGATGAAGTGGCAGCTAATTGCTGGAAAAAAGCCGGAATATTAGATGGTCATATTTATTATTATGGAAAAGATGACAACTGGTGGATTGCAGGAGAAGAAGGACCATGTGGACCAGATACAGAAATGTTTTACGATACAGGAAAACCAGCATGTTCAGACAACTGCCAGCCAAGTTGCGACTGTGGTAAATATGTTGAAATATGGAATAATGTATTTATGGAATATTTTAAAGACAAAAATGGAAACTATACAAAATTAGCTCAAAAGAATGTAGACACAGGACTTGGGCTTGAAAGAATGGCAATGTTACTACAAGGAAAAGAAACACCATTTGATACAGAACTATTTAAACCAGTAATGGACAAACTTTTAGAACTACAAAAGGTTGATAATATAGAAAGCAGAAGAATAATAGCAGAACATTTGCGTTCAAGTATGATGATAATATCTGATGGTGGAAGACCAAGCAATGTAGATAGAGGCTATGTATTAAGAAGACTTATTCGTAGAATGGTAAGACATATGAATAAATTACAAATAGATTTAGGTGAGATTTCAACACTTATAGACATTTATGTGGAAAACTTAAAGCAAATGTACAAAGAATTAGAAATTAACAAAGAAATTATCAAAAACACAATAATAGAAGAAAAAAGACAAATTTGTAAAAACTTTATCACATGGGGAAAAAAGAATTCCAAAAAGCAATTAATAAAGCAAAACAAGAAAACAAAGAAAAAATTGAAGGAGCAGTTGTATTTAAGCTATATGATACATATGGTTTCCCACCAGAGGTAACAAGTGAGCTTGCAAAAGAAAATGGAATGAAGGTTGACATGCAAGAATTTAATGAACTATTTAAAGCACATCAAGAAAAATCAAGACTAGGTTCAGCACAAAAATTTAAAGGTGGACTTGCCGGAGATAGCGAAATAGAAACAAAATATCATACAGCAACACACTTATTAAATGCAGCACTAAAAGTAGTATTAGGACCAGATACACATCAAAGAGGTTCAAATATTACAACAGAAAGAATGAGATTTGACTTTAACTGTGACCATAAAATAACAGATGAAGAAAAGAAACAAACAGAAGACTTAGTTAACAAATGGATTGAAGAAGCAATTCCGGTAACATGTGAAGAAATGAAAAAAGAAGATGCAGTAAAATCTGGAGCAGAATGCATGTTTATAGAAAAATATCCAGAAATAGTAACTGTATATACAATAGGAGATGTATCTAAAGAATTATGTGGAGGACCTCATGTTTCAAATACAAGTGAAATTGGAAAATTTAAAATAAAGAAAGAAGAAGCAAGTTCAGCAGGAATAAGACGTATAAAAGCTGTTATTGAAAAATAATTGAGGGAAAAATGGAAGATTGTTTATTTTGTAAAATAATAAAAGGTGAAATACCATCAAATAAAGTTTATGAAGATGATGAAATATTAGCGTTTTTCATTAGCACATATGGAAAAAAGAAGATGAAGAAATTGTTGGAAAAATATATGGTGTAATAAATAAAATAGCCCAAGAAAAAGGATTTAAACAAAGTGGCTATAGAGTTATTGTAAATTGTGGAAAAGATGCAGGACAAGAGGTTATGCACTTACATTTTCATATACTTGCTGGCGAAAAATTTGGCGACAAAATTGTATAAAACTATATCATTATATAAAAAAATATGGTATAATAAAAATAGTTAGCAAAAGAAAATGTAGGAGGTAAAAACCATGTTTGAAAGTAAATATAATAAACTTTTAACAATAGTTTTAGTAATAGTAATTATAGCAATAATTGGACTACTAGTATTTTGGGGAATAGATGTAGAATCAAATACAACAGGAAGTAGCAAAAGAACTAAAAAAACATACAAAGGCTATGTTGTAAATGGAACAATGGAAATTCAAAAATTAGTTTTAAATACCCAGTATTAGAAGAATTTAATAAAAAATCACTAGAAACATCTGTAGTAATTTTATATGGAGCTGGACTAAATCAACCAGGAAATACTGTAATAATAGGACATAACTACAGAAATGGAGTATTTTTCTCAAACAATAAAAAAATTAAATAATGGTGATAAAATTTATGTGACAGATTATACCGGCAAAAAGGTATCTTATACAATATACAATAGAAGGAGAGGCAGCTATAAGATGTACTGGTATAGAATGCCCAGCAAAATTGTTTAGAAATTTGGTTCATTTTGTTTCAAGAGAAGCAATGAATATAGATGGTTTGCGGAGAAAATATTATACAACAATTGTTTGATAAAAATCTAATAAATAATATATCAGATATTTATGAATTGAATTTTGAAGATATAGCATCTTTAAAAAAGAACGGGAAAAAAGTTTGCTCAAAATTTAATTGATAGTATAAATAAAAGTAAAGAAAATGATTTATATAGATTAATTACAGCACTTGGAATAAGACATGTTGGGGGAAAGGCA